>JAABUU010000034.1_pt1 | contig 320206 bp, 316 predicted proteins | sample 5559301 | NCBI WGS metagenome assembly JAABUU01 (sample SAMN10711884, study PRJNA513360) | rock metagenome | isolation source: Antarctica rocks | place: Antarctica: Victoria Land, Richard Nunatak white
TGTCGGGATGGGGGTGGCGGGCGGGGGGGAGGTGGGAGGTAGGAGCGTGTGGATGTGGGAATGTGGGAGCGTGGGACGTGGGAGGTTGGGGTTTGATTCATGGGAGATGGGATCGAAGGGGGGAGAGTACCCTTTCTGGGTCTTGGGTTGAAGAGCAACCTCATGCTACAGTATTATCCCCTTTTTGTATCTTCTTTTGAGATGAATGGATGAGGGATGAGGGATGAGGGAGGGGGGGAGGTGGGAGGTAGGAGCGTGTGGATGTGGGAATGTGGGAGCGTGGGACGTGGGAGGTTGGGGTTTGATTCATGGGAGATGGGGTTGAAGGGAGGGGGGGATCTCTATCTGCGTTGCGGGCAGGGGCGTTGTACGTGTAGGAGGGGGGGTTTTTGCAAATGGGGAAAAGAACCAAGATCCCAACCGTGTAGTTAGTTGGTGTAAACAAACTTGTCAACATGCCCGGAATTTTGTTTTGGGGTGTTGAAATTGCACAAGTGGCTCGGCTGAGTGTAAGATGATACAAACAAGAGGCTTGAGACCCTCCCCTCCCCTCCCTACATGGATAGACGACTCTGTAGATGAGGGCTCAAATCGAATATGGTACAAGCGCTACAATTCAAGATTCGCCTTCAACATCAAACGGGCTTTTTCCCGCCGCTTCCAAGACCTCGTCGTTCAGCCGCAGCGTAACCCCGTCCCCTACACTCTGATCCGCTGCGCTCTGCGCGGCTTGCTGTTCCTGTCGATGCGAGTGGCCGTCGCCGTGCGAATCCCGCCGCAAACTCGGCGTTTGCACCCCGGGCTTCTCCACGTGCGCTGCCACCTCCACCACACTCAGCGCGCTCGCCATCGCTGAGGGTTGCTCGACGCTGAGTAGGTTTTTTGCGACGAGCGTGCTGGGGATTGATTCTCCGTCTTCCTCTTCTTTGAGCCAGGGAACTTTTGCGCAGCGCGCGACTAGACGGGCGGTGGTTTCGTCGACGGCGCCAAAGTGCGAGCCTGCGCTGCCGGCGCTGGTCATCATGTTCAGGAGCCGGAGCAGCTCGTCGCGTTTGTAGTGGGGGGTGTATTTGAGCTGGGTGTGTGCGAGAAGCGGGTAGAGGACGCGGAGGTACGTGTGGCGGAGAGGGTTGGAGGTGAGAGGGAGATCAAGGAGGTTGCGGATCATAACGTCGACGAGGACGCGCAGGTCATTGGTGTAGAAGTATTCGTAGGTGCTCGGCGTGGTGAAGAGGAGGTAGAGGAGTTTGAGGATGAGGAGTTGCAGGGAGGTTTCACTTTCTCTGTTGAGCACGAGAATGATGTTCTCACCAAAGGTCTTGTACGCCGAGCCATGCAGGGAGAGGATCTTGATGACTTTGTTTGTTAGGTGCGTGGTGGGAGAGTGGTCCGGGTCCGGAGGGGCGTGGGTGGTGACCATGTATTGTTCGTTCAATATGAGCTGGAAGACGAGGTTGTCAGCGAGGATTTCTTTGACTTTGACTTGGGGCAAGCCATACCAGGACTCGTATAACGGGGTAATGATATGGGTCGTCAACGTCGTCGGAAAGACCCTCGATAATTTCAAACATGTATGTGATGAATTCGTCTTCGATTAATACTGCAGTGCCCATCAGAACCGTCGATTGCCAACCCAGAGTACTACCGCACTCACTTAAATCTTCTATCCGTAATCGTTGTATTCGTGACATCTCGTAAAGCAATTCTAGCAGCAGTCTATGCAGCCCGGCGTCGTCGTCCTTTCTCTCCTGGATCAACTCGACTAGTCTTATGAAAGCACCCTCCTCGTTCATCATGTTAAAAGTTGCCTCATTCTGCCGGCCATCAAGGAGCAGAAACGTAATGACGAGGTGAAGGGTATCGGCAGAGTCTTCCTGTGAGGGCAACATTAGCAGTGCAGTGGCACATCAAAAAGCTGCTAATCTACCTGTAAAAGAGTATAGACAATCTGCCTGCGGACATAGTCTCTGTGCGCATCGAATAGAGCGGATGCCAAAAGCTTGTAGGAGCAGCGAGCAATGTCATCTTCACTATGTAGGTACTCGCCTGGTACAAGGTCGTCAGTACAAGTGGGGGAGCGGTGCTGGGGCCACAGTAACCTTTGTATTGTGTTGTGAATGCCAAGTAGGATCTAAGGGCGTTATCGATAAGGTCGTGCGACTGGCAGTGTGCGGAAACGATGTCGTCGAGTTCTGGGCGTGGCTTGTCAGTGCAATGGTCTAGAGGCTTATTTGTGGACGCTGGCTTACACACCGTCCCAGAACTGCTGCTTATTTTCTAGGGTGTACAAGACCTCAAACTCCATCTCAAGTATCGCTATATCTTTTCAATAGCATGGCTGGATTTTTCAGCTGTTCTCCTAAATATTCGTCGAAGTAGAGGTCACGGGTACCATGCCAGGAGATGAATTGGTCGTGTTGTGGGGATCGCTTCTACAAGATTCTGATATTCATGTTGTAGATCATCACTTGTGGAACAGCCTGTTGTATGGTGGCATGTTACTATGATGTGCTACTGTCCAACGATACTCAGAAAGATTCATAGTGTGCAAAGAACTGCCTCGTCAGCGCCGAATATATACAATACAAGGCATTCAATGCGCTTCGTTTCTGCACCACCTCGGGTCTCGGGATATCAGACTCTCCAAGACAAACGCCGTCCCATGCACCCTGTCACGCCTGTCTACTTGGGTCTCTTGAAAGGATGCGCTTCCGTATTCCTAATAAAGTTAGCTAATATCATTCTAGGATTTCTGAGCAGTTACTCACAATACATAGTCGTCCAAGCTGACGACACTGGGATCGCTAAACAACAGATAGAAATATTTCAAAGTCTCAGCTAACCAGAATGATTCCATTTCATCCTTTTGCTGTGGTGTCTCACTTGTAACATCTGTAATGGCAGATGCACCAAAGTTGGAGGCAGTGTACTTGTGAATCGAGGAAAACATCTCCCACCCCTTCTCGCGCCAATAATTGTTACCAGTGATCCTGTACATGATGAAGACGGACTCAATGGCCTCCGGTCTGCGTTGAAGTAAATTTCAGCATGCGCATATGAAGCAGAACGGACACATGGGCCTTACCGAAGAATGTATTTACTGTCTATCAGTCTTGATATTCCTTTGGGCAATCTCTCATCATTTATTCTGGATTTGGCATACTCTTCTCGTGTAGGCATCGGTGGCTGCGTGTACTCAGGGACGTCTGGCTCAATCGGTTTGCTGACTTGTTCTTCATCGGTAGCCGTAGTTTCTTCTGTTGCGGCACTCTTTCCAAGGGTGTCATGTCCTTTAGGATTTACAATAACGGAGTCTACCTCTGTCTTACTTGACTCTCGCTTTGGAGGCTCAGGGACCTTGCTGTCTAATATCTTGTCTAGTTCCTTCGCCATGTCGAGTTGCCTCTTATTCAAAGACCCTGGCGCCGAAGTAGATTCCACGGCCGCCTTGGCAACGCTTGGCTTGATTGTAGATGTGGTTACTGTTGTCGCCTTCTCTTCTTGAGGGAGCTTATCTGCTTTGTCTGCAAGCGGTGTAGCTTGATGTGCCTCGGTTTCTTTCTTCATGTCAGGCACGTCAGTCTCCCCATCTATCACGAGCTGGGCGGGTGTTGCATGGGTATCATCAGCCCGGAATTGCCTCGAGCCTTTAGGCGCCAGTGCCTCATACCACTTCGTCTCGTTCCATGGGCAAGCCTTCGTGCTCTCACAGGGTACTGCCAGGAAGTATTCAGGCATGATGCCGGTTGCCGTCGCTTCGTAGGACCACACGCAGCCGTCAGTCAGTTTCTTCGCAATGTCGATGTCGCTTTCCCGGCCAAAGATCTTAGCACCAATAGCATACATTCCACCAGTGAAACAGGTCAGATGTGTATTCTCTGGCTTCAAATTTACGTCTGCAGGGTCCTCCAACTTGCCAGTTGTAGTTACCAAGCCTGCAAATAGGATGTCTCGATTTTCATCAGGGATCATAGGTCGAAATAGCAGATATTTCTCGATGGGCTCTAGGGTCGCTTCGTACATGGTTCGATACTGGTCTTCAAGACCGCCAAGTAACATGTACTCTTTCGGAAGATATTCGTAAACAGAATCTGCCTGACCACCGACTGTGAACTCTTCATTGTAAACATTCGGTGGTGAAGCCAATCCTTGCGGTTCGCAATCTGGTGGCTTACTAGTCGAAGGAAGAGTGCTATCTTGCAGCTGTCTTTTCTTAGCACTGGGGTCCGATCGCGAAGTAGGGCTAGATTTTGAAGATTGCTTCGGAGAGTCCTTGGCCGTTTCGTGCGTGTCCGTAGATTCTTCTGAACCATGCGAATGACCTTTGCTCTTAGAAGCTAACCATTCGGGTGAACCAGCCAATGGCCGAGTGGTATCATCGGAGCCTGAAGACTTGAACGCCTCTGCACTGTCTGTTGAGATTTCGGAAACAGCTTTCTGAATGATTACCGTATCTTCATCCTCCTTATTTTGCCAGATCCATTCTCCGTCTTTCAGATCATGGGAGGTAGCAATCTGGGGAGACTGGGCTTTAAGGTTTCCAGGTCCATTTGCGAGGAATTTATCCACGGGTGTTGACAGCAAACTCGGCTTCTTGCACCCGGAAGCGTCTACCGATTTTGGCCACAAGCCGGGCATCTTGGTATTGTTCTGCCACATATCAAATTCGTTGGTGATCCGAGCTATTGCGTCGTAGTACTTGGGTTCCTTTGTGATCTGTGCAAGCCTGGTAAATTCTACAGACATGGAGCCCAGTTCCGCTAGTACTACCCTAGTACGGGCCCGATGTGGCTGGGACGCAAAAGCAGGTTGCCAGAGGTAATATGTCATGGGCATACGGTTCGGAGTATCAAAGGCTCCCATCAGTATCTCAGCCAGCTCAACAGCTTTATCCAGAAGTACCATATATTTGCCTCCACTGATATCAAAAGCGCCAAGGAGACCTCCAAGATATCTTATAGTCGTTTCGAACATGGGGATGTCTCTCCTTGGACTCATGGTGAAGTCTATATCCTTGACTGCTGCCGTGGCGTTTTCGAATTGATCAATCATGCCCATCATCCATAGAGTATCCAGAGTGTCTACTAAAGTTGCAGCCCATCCGCAGAAAGGGTTGCGATATTGCCCTGAGACTGGGGATAACTCATCCTGCATCCAAGCGTTTTTGGTGTATCCATCCCAAGAAAATTCAAAAGTCTTCTTGATTTGTTCAAGCTTCCTTTTCCGATCGATCTTGTCTTTTACGGACTCCTCGGGAAATTCATACTGGATCTTCGGTATGGCCTTGGGTTTTCCTGTGGGCAATTGTATGAGGCTCTCCGAGGGGATCGGGAAGTGCTCAGGAAACCTTTTCCAATAAATCTTTGGTTTCTCATGATCCTCAATCACCTCCTGTCTACCATCTCCTCTACCTGGATCTAGTACAGGGGCTGCAGGGCCCGACCCAGCCTTAGCGGGCACAGTAGTAGTGGAAGCGTTCTTGGCATTTGGCACACCAGTGCCATGAACAACTTTTGCAGAGGTGCTAGCGGTGGATGCTTTGCTGATGGAATTACTGCTAATGGACTTGCTTGGGGTTGAGATGTCTAAACTATTAGCCGTAGGGGTTACTGAAGGGCTTGGTGAGAGTGCAACAGTATCTGAAATGGTTGTAGGTCGCGTATCACTGGTGCTGATAACGAGTTGCGTCTCTTTGGTTGCAGACTCTGAAGTTGAGGTGGTGGCCTCCTGATCTTGTAGCTCCTTGTTCTTCGCACCAAAGTTCTTCAATCCTTCTACGCTGGAAGCCCCAGCGCTCTCTAGACCTTCTAGAGAACTGAAGTGATAGAATGCCCCAAGCGCGATAACGGCAAAAACCAGGAAAACCCTATACCGGCGCAATCGAAGCATGGTGGTGGACAAGGGTTCTCATGAACCAAGAGGAGACAAAGCGGAGGCCAACGTGATAGAACCTCTAGGACTCATAGGCAGCCTGGCCAACCGTGTTGTCATTGAGATCCGACCTCGAGCTTCACAGAAATAATTCCAGCGTGAGCAGCGACAGTATTAGATATCAAGCTGTCCGCCTCGCATGCTCCTATGTATTCTTTGCTTGGCGGAGTTTCTTGGCATCGGCAGACCGAGTCGCCGAGCAGCGAGGGGGAGGGGAAGGAGGTGGGGGCCAGGGGCCGTTTGCGGTTTTTTGACTGCCATAATCAGGACCGTCGACATATGCGAGTATAGTGAATCTAGCTTGACTGTTTTGTTCAAGACGGGATGCAACGGAATTATGAGGCAAGTCACACGTAAGCTACAGGGTCCCAGCATGTTCTTCCGGCTTCGGACTTCAACGGTCAAGACGATTCATCAATTACACCCTTTTCAATACTGATATCTAGCAGATTTTGGGGTGCATACAGCACAACGTACAGTAGTCTACCACGGTACCACGCAGCGCCCCAGATGCTCAGTCGGAAATACTTTGATTCATTCATCCCTCTCCTTCCCCTGGTCCTGGGCCTTGCGGCCGTCCCTGTCTCTAATTAGTACTCGACGTGTATTTACTTTGGCTTTGACTTACCATTTGTCTTGCTTTTAGTAGCTCATCACATAGTAGTAGGTTAGAAGCTATCCCTGAACTTGACGCAATACAGTTTCGTAGCACCCGGAACGAATCGTACACACCCTCCTGGATTGGATCCATTGGCTCACCCGTAGTCAGATTTAGTCCAACAATATTACCTTCAACTTGCTCATCTTGGAGTGCAGCCACTAGTAGCAAATATTAGCATTCTTCTGGTCAGGTCCGAAGACAAGGTCCTTACAGCAATCCTGGATGTCATGCCCTGCATTTGCAGCTAGCGTTTTCGGTATTATCAAAAGAGCATCTGCGAAAGCCGAGACACCGTATTTTGCTTTGCCCTTAATCTGCTTTCTGAACGATTCGCTTGAAAGGTGGGCAGCACAAGCGATTTGGAATGCTCCTGCTCCCGGAACTACGCTTTTATCTACAATCATGTTATACACACTTCGTAGACCATCGCGGACAGCGTCTGTTATTTGCGTTATCGTATGTGTATTTGGGCCTTTGATCAATAGAGTAACCGATTTTGGATCTTTGACGTCCTCCTAAGAATGGTGGTTTAGCACTTGAAACTCGAAAGAGGGTTAGCAACTACTTACAATGAAGGTATACTTTTCTTCTCCCAGTTGATGTTCATAAACAAGTCCAGCCCATCCGAGGACGTCAGGGGTCAAGTCATCCACACTGTTCTGCGCTGTACCGCCACAAACAAGCTGTAGTCTCTCCATATTCCTTCTCTTGGCTCTCCGAAGTGCGAAAATTCCGTTCTTGACCAATACATCCAAACTTAGCGGATCTATACCCTTCTGATTTATGATCACAAACCCTTTCTTTGGATCATTGCCACAAACCTCCTTTTTGAGTTCGACAATCTTGCGAAGCTTGTCATCTACGAACCTCCTCTCGCTCTCCACAAGCTTGTCACGCTGTTCCGCGCTGGAGTAGTAAAAGCCCGAGTTGACCTCTGACTTTTCATATTCGAGACTAACGTTTAGGGTCAAGATAAAAGCGTTCTCCACACGCTTAGGCATATCAGGGTGTCTAGCACCATGATCAAGTGCGAGCCCTTTGATAAGGGAGGTGTCTGAGGCGGTTCTGTGTTGCATTTTCATGATCTCGATCATAAAGAGGTCGGGTTTTTCTGGAGGATGATAAATGGAGAGTACAGCGTCAACAATCGCCGGCGTAAGCTTTTCAGCAAGTGAGGCGTTAAGCTTAGTGGCAAGAGATGTTCGGGCAACCGAGAGCAGCAGTTCTCGATCAACTTCCTTTTGCAGCTTGAATGAATCTAGGAACTAACCGTAATATGTCAGCTCACGTTAGCCCAACATGCGCAGGGAATTTACCTTGAGAGTTTCTGTCTTTGCGATCTCATAACCGTCGGTAATGATACGAGGATGTAGGCCTTCAGATATATATCTATCCGCCTGTTTCAGAAGCTCTCCAACCATGAGAACCACCGAGGTTGTCCCATCCCCTGTGATATCATCCTGTGCTGTCGCTGCTCTGGCAATCATGACCTTTCCATATCAGTGCATCTTCGGCGTATCAAGAAGAACTGAACTTACTGCTGTTGGATTTTGGATTTGCTTGGGATACGTTAGCCTTGCCTTTGCAACCAAAATTCTGGAAGCGGTTACCATCTCTCTTAGTAGAACGTTGCCATCTTTCGTTAATTTGATCTGTGATAGTTATAATCTCTATGGTCTACTAGTAGGTGTGATGAGCGGTCACATACCGCTCCTGCTCCGTCAACGAGCCTGAAACCATGGGTAAGCCGTATGCTTTGGTTGAGATTTGGGCGGAACATACATCTTGATAGTCCCTAGAGGCCCCAGATTTGACTTGAGAACATCTTGAAGCCCTTCTCCAGCCGATATATTAACCTTCAGAGCTTCACCTCGTCGCTAGATCCATTAGTACAGGGCTCTTTTCACATGTTGAAAGAAGCGCTCACCCTTGACTCGGCTTTAGGGTTCAGTAGCTGAGCGGCCGACATGGTCTGAACTGAAAGAGTATCTCAACAGTCACAATGTGCTGGTCGGTAGGGTGCTCATGCGCAATATTATTGTGAGATTTGGTGGTAGAAATTGATCAAGCGCGTTGGAATATTTTACACGCGCGAGGGGCGGTGCTTTGCCTGTCGGCCCGACCTCCAAGCTCCGTAGGGCTGACAGACAAACTTAGTTTTAGCGAGCCTGGGATTTCTCCATTGTGCAACTAAACTCTTGAGGGAAGACAATAGTATAAATAGCCACTATAGCACTTTCACAGCACCTCAGGCCTTTCGGCATCCTCAGAGCGACTCAAGATGTCGGTCAATTATCTGCTCCACGAATCTCCAGTGGGCTATGCGGTCTTCCAGGTCGTTCACCAACCTGATACGGTCGGCAATCGGCTGAAGGAAGTTCAAGAATCTGTCCAAGTATACTATGGGAATTTTGGAGGGCAGATTGAGCGACACCGCTAATGATACTCAGGATCTTGCGAAATTCGGGAAGATGGTCAAGCTTCTCAGCTTTGCGCCATTTCAGTGAGTGTATTGGGTACGAGACTAGAGAAGAATAACATTAATCTGTGTCGTAGAGGAGCGGCTCAAGCTCTGGAGAACGTGAATGACATATCCGAGGGCATTGCTTCGGAGTATCTGGTTTCACTACTGGAAGTCAACCTGCCAAAGGCGGGGAAGAAAAACAAGATTACGCTGGGGGTCTCAGAGAAGAACATTGCAGGCAGCATAAAAGCAGCATTCCCAGGCATTGAGTGCGAAACCGGGGATACGAGTGGAATAGTAGCGGACATGCTTCGGGGCGTCAGACAACATGCGCCGAAGCTCCTAAAGCAATTGCAAGAAGGAGATGTCGAGCGAGCACAATTAGGTCTCGGACACGCCTACTCAAGAGCCAGGGTCAAGTTCAGCGTACAGAAGAACGATAACCACATAATCCAGGCAATTGCAACGTTAGATCACCTCGACAAAGCTATCAATACATTTTCAATGCGAGTACGAGAATGGTACTCATGGCACTTCCCTGAACTCATCCGCATCGTCTCTGAGAATCAGCAATACGCCCGCCTGGCTCTCTTTATTGGTGACAAAAAGCGTCTTTCGGACGCAGACCTGCATTCCTTAGCAGAGCAAGTCAATGATGATGCCGGCATTGCACAGAGTATCATTGACGCAGCAAGAGTCAGCATGGGTCAAGACATTTCCGAAGCGGACATGGAGAACGTTACAACTTTCGCCGCACGAGTCGTCAGCCTTTCAAAGTACCGGAAAACCCTCCACGCCTACCTCATCTCTAAAATGGGCATCGTAGCTCCCAACCTCGCCGCTCTGATCGGAGAAATCGTTGGAGCGCGCCTAATATCACATGCAGGCAGTCTAACAAGCTTATGCAAATACCCTGCCTCCACTCTACAAATCCTCGGCGCAGAAAAGGCATTATTCAGAGCCTTGAAAACCAAGGGTAACACGCCTAAATATGGCCTAATATACCATTCCTCGTTCATTGGCAGAGCGGGGCAAAAGAACAAGGGTCGTATCTCGAGGTTCCTGGCAAACAAGTGCTCTATCGCCTCACGAATAGATAACTTCTCCGAGGCACCTACGACGAAATTCGGGGATGCGCTCAAGATGCAAGTAGAGGAGCGACTAAACTTTTATGCTTCTGGGGCGCCGCCTACGAAGAATGAACTAGCTATGGTATTTCCCCCTCCCTTTCTTCGGTTCCCTTGCTCTTGCTGGCAATCTATGCTGACAACATCCCACAGAAGAACGCAATGGACTCCGTCCTTGCCGACATCAATATCGACGACCCTACCAAAAATATCGACAGCGATGAAGACATGGCAGATGTAGCGCCAAGAGCTATACAGAAACAGGAAAAGCAGAAGAAGGACAAGAAAGAAAAGAAAAACAAAAAGGACAAGAAGGACAAGAAGGAAGGGAGTAAAGACGAGAAGAAGAAGAGGAGGCATAGTGAAATGAACGGGGATGGGGAGCTTGGTGGGGATAGAAAGAAGAGCAAGAAGAGCAAGAGCAAGGAATAGGAAGGCACTTTATGAGCAATTGGTTTCGATTTTGCAAGGCGTTAATAGGATATGTAGATACAATTTTATGTTGGCACATCGAGTACTGTATACGGTCCCGAATACACGCTTCTTACTAGCTATACTAAATGTATAGTTATTAGGTAAACCATCTATTTGGCCAAAATGTAAATATCCCTGTCTGATGTAAAGATCTTTGTACAAACGAAGAAGCGCCTAAGCGCCACCAGAACGCAATGCTCGCTATCGAAGCTGGCTACTGGGGAATCATTCAATCGTCGTTGAGTCAATCAGCCTCTCCAAAGTCCCAATGCCCCGTCTGTTTCGCATGCTCCAACGCACCATTCTCTCCCACAAAACTCCCTCCGCACTGATTGCACTTGACACTGAACTTGGCCGTATCCGTAAAGTAGTGTCGCCCTTGTAGCACCCTGCACAGCTCCACGGCCGTATCTAGGATGACACTATCCTGGGCGTCAAAGACCTTGGTGTCGAACTCTGGTGGCGCGTACGAGCTCTTGTATGGCGGATCCGAGGGCGAAAAGGCGATGGTATCGTAGTGTATGCCCGAGTAAACGAGTATGCAGCGTGTTGGTTTTCCCTCGTTGAATCTGTCGACCCGAAGTGTCTGTACATCGATGCTGCAGATTTCGATCTCGAAATGCCGGCTCAATATGTCCAACTCTATGGCTCCGCCCCATGCGTCCTCGGTCTGTATCCACCGGCAATATTCATCTGGTTCCTTGTCAAGCACCACCGCACTGTACACGTCCTTGTTCGCTTGTATCTGCTGCGCGATGATGGAGCGAAGCTCCGTCATGTTGTCCATTGCGCCGAAAAAGGCGCTACCGAATGCGCGGAAGAAGCAGCTGTTATCGTCAGGCATAATGCGAAGAAGGAGCGTAGAAGCGTAAACGGGGAGAGGGAGTTCGGGGGGTTCAAGGGAGGAGGTGGTAGCTTTGCGGGATAAGGAGAGGGGTTTGGTGGGTTTGCCAGTCATAGTTTGGTCAGGGGATGTGCCGATGCCGGCGAAGGAGAAGGGAGATGGTATGGGGGTATTTGACGAGGTAGAGGTTCCGTTTGGTAGTGTTGGTTGGGTGGCGGGGTTTTGTACTTGGGTGGCTGAAGAACTTGTCTTGGGTGTTTCTGCGGGCTTGATGGGTTTCTCGCTGACTATCAATTGTTCGCCATCAAGCCGAGTCTCAAGGTCGCTCAATTTGGTTGATGCTGAGTACTGATCCAGAGGTAATGGCTTGGGTGGATAGCCATACTTTATGTCCGGCTTCGAGATTGACGTCTTTCTTGATATTTGCGTCTGGAGTTCTGCGACTGTGGCGATCTCAGGAAGTGATATTGTAGACTGGCCCCCAGGACCACGCAGTCTGATCCTCATCGATGCTCGGAATCCTAGACGCTTGCAGCGTAGGGCGGAGAAATTCGTAGTAGGGATTTGACTGTAGCTAGTAGGTTATGGAGTGTAAACAGAAGATGGTGAGGGCATTAGTACTAATCCTGACGAAAGTACAGTTGATGAAGTGGGCAAGCAGATATGGTCGCAGAAAGTGGTGCTCTTGTTGAACAAGGGAAGAAGAACAGATACCTTGGGGTTAGCGACAACTGGACAAAAGAAAGCAAACTGGTTGAACAATTAGATTTGACATCCTCGGCTGGTCCGGCCAGGAAACACCGAGTTCCGGTCCCAACCTGACAGAGGCTCGATCTGGAAGAATGATATCCCGACGCTAATCCGAATATGTACTTAGTGTCGATCACCCGCCCTGCCGCTGGACGGACTGCGAAATGTTAAATGCGTCGCGTTCGGAACCATATCAACTTTCCACCGTGTCGTTTGGCATTCTGTATGAACGATGTGGGAATCTTCGACCTGGCCGACGCCCAAATAATCAAGTAATCTATAGCATATCGCAAAGATGGCAGATGCAAATCAATCTAAAAGCTCTGCGCTCGTGGAAGTGGGTGAAAGCAGTACCATACCTAGCGGCCAAGGTACGGTTAGGGATGAGCAATGGCGAGCTATGAAGAGTCTTATAGACACTACCTACGAACATAGGCAACCCGAGTAGGTTGCTCTTGCAACGATTCCTAGCGATTCAACTAACGTTCTGTAGTGGTCACGATCCGTCGAAAGTATTCCATCGGAAACCGAACAAGCGGGCACTTCCAGATTACTATGATGTGATCAAAGAACCTGTTGCTTTGAGTACCCTCAAGGCAAAGGTCAATGGCCGGGAATACAAGAATTTCGCGGAGTTTGTCAGAGACTGTGCCTTGATCCCTCACAATGCTCAGACATACAATCGGCCAGAAGCGGGGGCTTACCAAGATGCAATCGTCATTAGAGACCTTATGGAGAAGGATTTTAAGAAGCTTGCAGATCAAAATATTATTACCGCCGACGAAGCCTCCCTCCCAGACCTTGGAGAGATACCGCCAGCATCTCCGCTACGCATTGTCGAAGAAGAGGAAGAGGAAGATGATGAAGATGACGACGATGACGATGACGACGATATCGACGATTCAGACGACGAGGGAGGTAAGCGAAAGCGGAAGCGCGGTCCACGGTCTGTCGCAGCTATCACCAAGCGTGAGGGAGGTTCAAAAGAAGATGTGGGCCAGAAAGACGACCCGAGGAAGAAGAGAGGCCGACCTCCTCGCGTCGATACACCTATGGAGTCACGGATCAAAGCTGTTTTGAAAGGGATACGGAAGCATAAGAACGATATGGGACAGATCATGATCCATCAGTTTGAGAAATTACCTGACAAAACTACGATGCCAGAGTATTACCAAGAGATCAAAGAACCTATTGCCATAGAAATGATCAAGGTAAGTCAATTGGCCTCGGCGTTACTGGTGATAGCCGCTCATTTGGTACAGCGAAAACAAAAACGAAAAAAGTATCAGTCTGTGGACCACTTTATGCGAGACATAGATACGATGTTCAACAATGCGAAGACGTATAACACAGATGAGAGCCAGATCTACAAAGAGGCGTCCTATCTACAGGTACGCTCATGCAATTTGCGTTCTTGACATCCTCTTTGCTTACGCATATAACAGAATGAAGCACACAAGCTCGCCGATGCGGAAAAGCGTAAGCCAGATACAGACTATGTAATGGAAGAAGGTCGTTTACCCTTGCCGAACGGCATTCTGCACAACGGCGAATTGTGGAAGGTCGGAGATTGGATCCACATCCAAAATCCTAACGATGTGACGAAGCCCATCGTTGCCCAGATCTACCGTACTTGGCAAGATAGTGAAGGCCAGAAGTGGGTGAACGCATGTTGGTACTATCGACCGGAACAGACGGTCCACCAGTTTGAGAAGCACTTCTATCCTAGCGAGGTTGTGAAGACTGGGCAATACAGGGACCATCAGGTCGATGAAATCGTGGACCGGTGCTTTGTCATGTTCTGCACGCGATACAGTAGGGGCCGACCCCGGGGTTTTCCAACTGATAAAGAAGTGTACGTATGCGATTCGAGGTACAACGAGGAGAAGCACAAGCTCAACAAGATCAAGACTTGGGCCAGCTGCTTGCCTGATGAGATTCGGGACAAAGACTACGAGATGGATCTTTTCGATGGGTTGAAGAAAGTCAAGAAGGTACCGAGTCCAATTTTGCATACCTTAAAAGAGGACGCCAAAGAAACGGATGAATTACCAAAACCTCAGTGGGGTGCAGAAAACGCGCCACCCATTATAGGTGCGGTGTATAAAGGGTCGAGGGATGAGAATGTGAGTGCGGTGTGACTCGATGTGGGAAATACCACTAACATGAGTAAAGCAATCTCCACCTCCAGAACCAACTCCATCCCCACCTCCACAGCCTCCACCCCCACCTCCAAGACAAGTTTCCAGTGCAGCAAATCATGAATCACCGAACTACGGAAGGAACAGCGAAATGGACACAGTGTATAGAGGAGCTGCCCGTCCTTCTACTTCTGATCCATCACCCTCCCACGGCGCTCAATCTTCCTACACCCCAGCTCCACTCCCGCAACACCACCAAAACTCGGCTTCCCCGGCGCCAGTCTCACAACCCCAATACGGTCATCAAAGTACCACAAATTACTCCCAAGTGCCCCACAGCTCCATCAGCTCGTCCCAGCACTCCTCCCATCTCGACCACTACTCTACTCCCCAAAGCCGTTACTCCCAACCCTCAGCCGTCCACCGCTCCGCCGCAATCCCAGGCGTCAGCAGTGGCCAGCGTCCTTACGAAGTCTTTCACCTCAGCTCCTCCGCCAACGCCTCCATACCCGAAGATATCCGCGAGCAATTCCAGCGTGATGATCAAGGCCACGTCCTCTTCTTCACCGCACCCCCTCTTGACGTTCTTCCCCCGGTAAAAGAAGGCTCCGCACTTGGCCACACCGCCCGCTATCTTGCCGAGAAACTTCGCCGCAATATCACCCTGAAGGAGCAACGAAAAGCTAGCGGCCTTCCCGAAGAGCCAGAAGAAGACGTGGAGCCCCCGCGTAAGAAGCCAAAGCTCTCCGCTGACCCGGCTGTCTTGTCCAAAGTCCCGGAGCTGAGGGATAAGGCGTTGAGGATATGGATCGAGCAGATGGAGCAGGGCACAGAGACGATCTATAAGAATCTGTATGGGGAGCATTGGGAGGAAGGGATGAAGTATGAGCAGGAGAGGCTTGCGAAGGCCCGGGAGGAAGCGAGGGCGAAGAACGAGGTGTTGGAGGAGAGAGATAGGAAGAAAAAGGAATCCAGGAAGGTGCAGCTGCTGAGACCCACGGTTTTTCTGGATGACTTCGATCCGCGGTATTGAGAGGGCGTGGCTGGGGATTTGTGAGAATAGGTGTTGATACGAAGGTCTTTCCAGGAAAGCTATGGAGCTCTAAAAATGGACTTCCATGGGGGAGGAGTATGTCTTGTCCCATGTGTTGAGGACTTTGACTACGGGCTACCGATTCAGGAACCCCAGGCGGTAGAGAGATATGATTTCCTCCAGATTTTCGAGGCGGATGGCATCTCGATGTGGGATGTCAGAAGGATTGAGATATTCAGGACCTCTTTTCGACAGTTTTCAAGGGAGCGTTATACCCATACTGGCCTTTGATTAGATTCTGGGGATCTCTTAATTGGCGACGTTGTCTTGTCAACACTGTGCTCTATCATCTACGAGCATACTCGATCTCCGCCGCAAACGGTTATTTAGCTAGCTAGAAGGATCTCAATTCTAGATTAAATGTTCGTGGATTTTGTGTAGTCAAAGTCGGAACAACATGGGATTGCTAAGTGGACAGAGGTTCGAGTAGGAAAACGCCGAATAGGAGAGGAAGCCCTGCCATACCAGAATCTGAAATAGACAGAGTCTGTCAGAGAAAATGCTGCACAAGACAGATGCTAAAATATCAAGAGTAAGCCATCCTCGCACGCCTTGTTCGGAAAGGAAGCCGTAACCCTTTCATCAGCACCATTCCCACTCTTTGAGCATAAAGCACTCCTTTCGCCACAGCCGCTTGCGCTCGACTTTCACTTGCCCCCCTCACCACCACAGCCTTCCACCAATCCCTCAAACAATCCATCCCGCCTCCTCACCAGCCCTTCTAATTCCCTCCTCATCCTCTCCACCTCCATTAATGCCATCTCCCTATCCGGCGGCAATCCATCAAATCCTCGAACCCGGCCTTCCAATCCCCGGACCCTCTTCTCCAAGTCCCTGAGTTCGCGCTCCTCGGTTTTGATTTCGGGGAGGCCGAAGTCGGGTTTTTTGCTAGCTGTGAGGGTGGACTCGAGGGCTTTGGTGCGGGATTTGTACTCATTCATTTTGAGGCCGATTTGTTTGGTGCCACGGTTCCAATCGGAGGTTTTTTGAGCGAGGTTAGCAGTACTGGTGTTGGTGTTGCGATGGTGAGAGTGGAAATCGTCCGTGGCTGAGGTTGAGGTGGTGTTGGTAGAGGAGCGTAGTTTGGAGAGGAGGTCGAGAGCCAAAGCGTGCTCGGACTTGAGTTGTTGGTGGAGTATTTCAACGCGTTGGAGTTGTTGCTCGACTTCGCATTCCGAACGGGTGAGGTTGGCAAGCTGAGAGGCCATTCTTTCTGGGTTGGTAGAGACAGAACCTAGGGCTACGGAGAGGGACGCGAGTTTTTCAAGAGCTTGACGGCCTGCGGGGGTGAGAGATTCTTTTATTGAAGTTAGAATGGATGATGTAGGATCCTCTTCTCGTTCAGTCTCCCTTAGTTCCTTGAGAGCTTGAGCACGGGTAGATGCAAGGAGAGCGTTTTGTTCGGTCTGAGATGTCAAGTGCGAGGCTAAGGTGAGGAAAGCGGAGAGAGTAGCTTCGTTCCGCTCGAAACTGGGGATAGGGTTTGGGTGAAATAGAGGGCCAAGGAAAGCGGTGACTTCGGACCAGGCACGTGAGAGTGAGGCTGCTTGAGCGGCTTTAGAGGGTGAGATCAGAGGGTTGGGGGAGAAGTCCATAAGATGGTGGTCAGGCTTCCATTGAACTGGCTTTTGAAAGCTAGTGGTTGTTTTGAAAGGATGAAAGCCTCACAATAGATCGAGTGGTCTTCTTGAGATGCAGTAGTGGTCTCAGTAGGAATGATCAAGGTGAGCGTTGTAAAGAACCGCGGGGAATCTCGGCAATGCGCCAATCAATAACCTTGCCGCAGCGCTTCTGGTTTCGGCAGTACTGGTACTAGAGCACGATAGGGCTGTCGGTAGATCTGCATTTGGACACATTTCACTTTTCTCCTCACCACCTTCTCTTTTGATGGGCTTCCCTTTACGAAGCGAGTAAGCTGTTACGCATTCACCATGATTATTCGGATCTCCTCACTGGCTCTAGGAACCGCTCTGCTCACTTCTCCCTTCGTTTTCTGCCTTTCACCTTCCGAGATCCCCTCCGATACACCAATAGCTTCCCTTGTCTCCTCCGCCAAAACCAACCTCGCTTCAGGCAATGCCAACAATGCTCTTATATACTTTGATGTCGCGGTGTCGCGAGACCCAAACAACTACCTCACAATTTTTCAACGGGGCGCAACATACCTTTCTCTAGGGAAGAATGCACAAGCAGGCCAGGACTTTGACAGAGTACTGTCGATTAAACCTGACTTTGAGGGAGCTTTGTTGCAAAGAGCGAGAATAAAGAGCAGGAATGCGGACTGGAAAGGGGCAAGACAGGACTACCTGACTGCTGGCAAAACTGGTAGCGCAGAGGTCACACAACTTGAGGAGGCCCAAGGGGCAGCCCTACTAGCCACCGATGCAGAGAAAGCTGGAGATTGGGAAGGATGTGTCGTGCATGCTGGAACAGCCATTATGGTCGCAAGTTCGGCTTTGAGTTTACGGCAAATGAGAGCCCGGTGTAGATTCGAGAGAGGAGAAGTGCTAGAGGGCGTCAGCGATCTGGCGCACGCAATACAAATAAATCCGAAGTCAATAGAGCCGCATTTGCAGATTTCGTCGATGCTGTTTTATTCGATTGGGGATTTGGACAAGGGGATTGAGCAGATGCAGAAGTGCTTGCGCTCAGATCCCGACTCCAGAGCCTGCAGCAAATTATACAGGCGCGAGAAGCAGCTCAACAAGGTCATGAAACAGATCTCGGCGCTCAAAGAAAAGAAGCAATACAACAGCGCTGTCAAGCTTCTGGTCCGGACAGGAGAGGATATTGGCTTGATCCAGGACGTGAAAGAGGATGTTGCTCAAGGCAAAGAATCTCGAATCATTCACAAAAACTCTCCAAACGATCTTTATGCCAGTCTGCTGGAGATGACCTGCGAACTGTACACAGAGGCAAGCACACTGACCCTCCACGCATCCTAAAATCTCAACTAACTCCATCCAGATGAACAACAAAAAGAAAGCTGCACCCTACTGCAGCGAAGCTCTCGCTCTAAACCCACACTCCCTCTTCGGCCTCCTCGCGGAAGCCAACCGCCACCTTGAGAAAGAAGACTTCGAAGCCAGCATCCAGACGCTCAACCTCGCCAAAGAACACCACGGCGGCTCCGAACGAATCCAAACCCTACTCCAGAAAGCGCACACACTCCTCAAACGCTCGAAGACAAAGGACTATTACAAAGTCCTCGGCGTTTCTACAGATGCCGATGATCGCACGATCAAGCGCACCTACAGAACCCTAACGAGACAGCACCACCCGGACAAGAACCCGCATGTGCCCAAGGTCGAGGCGGAGAAGAAAATGGCTGGTATCAACGAAGCCTACGAAGTCCTGAGCGATCCAGAATTGCGGGCGAGGTTCGACAGAGGCGACGATCCCAACAGCCAGGAGCAGCAAGGCCAGCCGTTCCATGGTAGTCCATTTGGGCAAGGACCCGGCGGGCAGCAGTTCTTCTTTCGACAGAGTGGTGGAGGAGGCGGTGGAGGCTTTGGAGGCGGCTTTCAGTTTCGGGGGTTCCCTTAGGGAAGGCATGGGCGAGGCGTTTGGGGGTTGTTCTTGGATGTAGCCTTAGATGGTTTGGAAGTGGAATCGGGCTTTTGTAGCATAGGGGCGTTGACGTTTACTGTCGATGCTAGAATCAATTATAGCACTGTACTTGATATCTGGATGAACATTTTTCCTACATTCATTTACTATCATCCCCCTCCCTACAGTACATACATCCTTCAATAAAAAAAAACCCCACTACCCAACCTATTTATCCCCTCCACCTCCTCCTCTCAAAGAACTCCACCAACCCTCCCCTCCATCATTCTCCCACCAATATCGCAAAAAGCAAAACAAGAAACGACACCTGCAGGGTTCGAACCTGCGCTTCCGAAGAAAATAGATGTCTAAAAGACCTTCCACCAATGGGTTGGAGAAAGTCATTCAAGTCTATCGCCTTAACCACTCGGCCAAAGTGTCATTGAATATAAAGTATCCTTATTTACAAATAGATAGTATTGTTAGTGAGAGCTCTAATTGGAAGATTCCTAGGTGGATAAACTCCACTTGGAGGGGGTTTACTATTTTTTTGGTCGCTACAGTGGCATCCTCGGCGTATTCAGCTGAAAGCACGGGCTACAGTCACTGAAGAGACCTGGATATAACGATACTTAAGTTCGTAACTCTACTCTGGTATCACTAGAGTAACATTCTCATGTCGTCCAAAACCCACCAGACCACCGCCCATGCTAGCCTTTCCACATCATGCCAAAAACTCCACTACGCATTGGACCCAAAAAATCCCCAGACACTCAGCTCCACGCTCACTCCAAGCATTACTGCGGACAATTACCCAGAAAAAGCAAATCGCCCAAGGTTGAGCTTTGGTCGTTCGGGCCCGTCCAACTCCGAGCCTGAAATCACGTCTTCAGTTTCCGCTTCTGAATCCGGAAACATGGCGTCCTCGCTACCTTTGGTGGACGACAAGTCTAGGCTGGCATTGTAAAGTGGTTTGGAGACGGTGGGGTTTTCTGTGAGAACACCTTTCTTAACGTTCTCTGCGGTAAGTTCCGTAGACTTCTTGAAAACGCTTGTACTGGAGCCAAGAGACGCCACACATGACTGGGTTCTGGTCAACGCACTTGCTCCGAGCCGTTGTAGCGGCGTCATGCTCCCCTGCCGGAGTAGGGGGGCTCTGGATTTGTTCTGGAGGAGACTCTGGTACTCCCCAGGCCTCACCTTATGTTCATTTGCACTCCGCTGTGGTAGGCGAGGTTCCGGTAGATGCTGGTGTGAGACTTCCCAATCCGAAGCTACTGGCTCGACTGTCCCACCCTCATCTTGGATTCTGGAAATCGAGGAAGTTGAGTCTGGAATGTTTGGAGCAGATGTGCCTATAGAACTGTCTTGCGGAGTAAGTCTCTGATGCTCCACTGATTTAACCTTGTGTATTTCACCGTTTCGCTGCGGCAGACGATTCTGCAATGCTGGCTGGTAAGAGAGCTTTTCGCACAAAGCTGCTGGTTTAGAGGCAACTCGGTCATTTAAAGTCTTGCTACAGGAGAGAGTCGTATCTGTGAAGCTTGTAGCGGTTGTCGTTGTGGTGGTGTTTGAGCTTGTTGAATATTGTGAATCATCCGAGGCAGAGCCGTTGTCTCGACGAAATTTAGGCGGCGGATCCCTTTTACACCCACTTTCTTCATCGTTGAATATCTTCAGCTTGCCTGTCTTTCTCACTACAGGACGATCTGAGACGTCTGGCAATCCAGCCATTATATCCTCCACGGAATCATCAGACCAGATATTAATATCTTTACCTTCCCCACTGCTCTTCCCGCTCCTCTTGAGCGTTGGACTCGGATCTTGCATAGACGGCGCAAAGAACCGACTTCGTTGCGTCTCCCCCTTAGCCGAGGTTTGAGGAAGTTGTACCGCATCTCCAGGTTCTACGCACAGCCGTCTTCGTTTTTGCGGGTGTGGTGCAGAGAGGGAAGAAGCCGTACCGCTGGCAGGTAATAAGCCTGTGCTTGCCGCTACGGTAGATGGTGGCATGGAAGCGCTAGAACGAGGTAGTGTTGGCGGAGCTCGGGCTGGAGTTGATAGCCAAGGCCCATTTGATCGCTGCAGGAGCCGTTGCTGACTCGGAGATGGCGTGAAGCTATTTGGATCCAGCTCCGCCAGAGGTGTCCGTTTGGCTTTGAAAAACGCATCAATTGACATGTTTGCTTTGAGGTCCGCAGAAGTACTGAGAGATTTTTTCAATGTCCTTCCCCATGGCGTGCTTGGCAAGCTCCCAGAAGTGCTCTTTACTATTATAGGTTCCTTGGTCATAGGATGAAGATCACCCTTGGCTATGCCCAGAACAAGACTTCGGTCAATAGCACCCCCGATGAATTCGAAATCCTTAGGCTCGTCGTCGATTTCCATGCTAGTAGTCATGACGATATCGTTCACCAGTGGACAGAACACACGTTGGTGGAGGAAAGTCAGTTCGGCTTTTTGGAACGCTTCCAGGTATCCAGTTGGAACATGGTATTGACCGTCAAACTGCAGCATTCGAAGAATTTTCTCAATCGTCCTATACTTTCGTACAAATCGATAAGCGGTCTTCAAGCCCATCTTGTTGATGTTTGTCAAGTAATCGCAGCCGCTGAGAATAGCCATTCGTCGAAACTCGGCGTCAGTCCAGCCCACTAGGCTAATCTCCCGACAAGCAGTAAAATCACTTCGATTGATCTCGACGCAATCCCCATACTGGTCGAGTTTTGTGAGAAGACACTTAGCCCCAAAGACTAAAAGATCTGAGTCCTCGGATATTATACCGTGTATTACACCCTTCCGCTCAAGGTACGCAAGCTGGGCATCTGCTTCGTAAGGAGCAACGACATATTGCACCCCCAGCTTCTTGAGCTCCTCGATCAATTGCCTTGCCATCTCTGGAGTAACATCCACTGCCTTTTGCAGTTCAAGGTATGCTTGAGAGGGTTTACCGAGTCTGTGGAGTTCGAGTCCGAGTTTCCTGCTCTTATCCCGCTTTTTAGCCCGTTCTCCTTCAGTCAACGCTTTGCTGGGTAGATAGTCGCCATCGAAGACCAAGTATGGGATGACACCAAAGTGTATGAGCATTCGCACCCGGTTCATCGAGAACTCGACGAATCTAATTCGAAGTAAGTGTTTTGCTCAATGCGCACTTAGATCTGCGAACATACTTGCTTGTCGGTTTTCCCAGGGCGAGGTCGATGGCGCAAGCCACGGTCCCTCGGTGTAGCCAGCCATAGGCGTCGACTCCAATTGTTTGACCGGCGAACTTTTTGAGATTACATGGCTTGTGGATGGACTTGAGTAGTGGAAGCAAGCCTATAAACGTAAGGAGTGGAATAGAGAGCGCTCATACATATTCACGCACCGGAAATACCCATTGCAGATCGTAGGGAAGCACATCAAACTCAAGAGCCATTTGTTCATCAATATTTACCCAGTGGTTTCATCCACATAGGTTATCGTAATGGAAGCGCAAGCGCTATAGTGAGGATTAACGTGCCGTAATTTCCTAGGAGCATAGTAAAGCAATGGCAATATATAGAAAAGTTTTAACAAGGCCCTATCTGCGTGTTGTGTATGCACTCCTTGTGCAAAGTCGCGGTGGAGAACGCGAAGGGAAGCGACCCAAAAGCGGTGAAAAGTTCTGCCACCACAGAAATCCCCCCCATCGAGCTTTGGAACCCCCAAAGTTCATTCAATCTCACACCCGTTCGTTACAATGCCGAAAAATCTAGCAAAGTTGCAGAAGAAGATTTCCAAGAAGAAGGGCAACATCACAAGTCTGAATGAGAACAGCCGAGACTCCCAACGGCTGCGTCGCGCGGGTGCGAGAGGGGAGAAGCTAGAAAAACTGGCGGCGGCAAGGGCAAAGGCGAATCAACCCCATAGTATGCATGGCAATCTTCCTCAGATATTGTTGTACAGGACGCTCAATTTCTACAGTGCAAAGGGTGGCGTTTTTCCAAGAAGCCGCAAAAGCCACAGATGGGCCGATTGGAGCGGAGAAGATCGCGAGTCTCATAGAGAGGTCGGTCGATTATACTACAGTACCTGAAGACTAGGGCTTAAGCTTTATTAGGTACATAAGACGTGACGACGACGAGCTGGCAAAATTCAAAGAGGAACGAAGGCCTGGCCGAGCTTCAAGTACGAGGGAGGATCTGCTGAAGCAGCGAGTGGCAGTAGAGGAGCGGGAATACAACTCAGGGTTCTGGATGCCAGATGTAAAGGATGAGCAGAACCTAAGGCTGTTGCGGGACTGGAATGGGCAATGGACGTCTTTAAGTACCTTAAAGTATGTTCGTATAGCACGCGATGGGAGAAAGCACCCTTCGAGCTTTCCACCAAAAGGACAATCATGACATTTAACTCTGATCCCCAGCAGCATTTGAGTGTGAGGCGTAAAGAATATTCTCCGCTACTTTGGATACTTAGTGACATTTGGGAACCTGTCAAACTGCTCTAATGAACATATACGAAGATTCATCCATCTAAGTGTCGAAGACGTAGGTAAGGTGGCATCTGCCGCAATACTGGCGATTTTGCATAGCAGCCATAAAGACACCAGCCCCGCACTGTATCGCATCATTAGCATTTTCTGCCACTGGATGTTTGCAGCGGCGGCTTACCTCAGGTGTAGGACATTCTCTCCTCAACCGCTCAATCTTGCCGTCTCCATCCACCTTGTAGTACTTGAGTACAGCCAACTTCGTCTTCTTGCGCTTGTGCTTGATCTTTTTGGGTGTAGTATACACCTTCTTCTTGCGCTTCTTGGCACCACCACGCAGACGAAGGACAAGATGGAGCGTTGATTCTTTCTGGATGTTGTAGTCGGAAAGGGTACGGCCATCCTCGAGTTGTTTGCCAGCGAAGATCAGGCGCTGCTGGTCCGGCGGGATTCCTTCCTTGTCTGGGGGGTTTAAGCATGTACAGAAGGCGCCAGAAGGAATGGCATCAGATCGCTCACCTTGAATCTTAGCCTTGACATTGTCGATAGTGTCCGACGACTCCACCTCAAGGGTGATGGTTTTACCCGTAAGGGTTTTGACGAAAATCTGCATGATGGCCTACAGAGAACGGGATAAGCTTCGGCGATGAGCATAATATACCGAACGAGATCGAAAGACATATTAATTCCTGTGGAGTTGTCCCAAACTTACCTCGACAAAATTGTCGTCCTCAACCGTCTGCAGAAATATTCAGAAATCAAGGTAGGAGACAAACTCGAGAGAAAGTCATTGTGTGTCTCGCTTATGGAGGCGCTAGTCTAGCTCATACGCCAAGCCTTGCGGATCCGCCTCTTGACAGAATAAAAGCGACATACGGAGGTATAGATTGCTGGTCTGATACTGGGGATTTATGAAACTTCGAGAAGCTTGTAGAGCTTGAGGATTCTGGAATGCACTCCTTACTATCTGTATGAGTACTCTGTAAAGTCTGGAACTATCATGACCATCTTTCGTGATCATACGTAATTGTGAGTGTTGTACTCAAGAAGCTCGCGCTTAGGCAAAACGTGTGTAGCACGGGTTTTAGTGTCGCAATTCTTTCATCCCACTCCCCTGCTCCCTCGGACGTTGCCCAGCACTACCGAGACACACAGTATTGATTCTTTAAACGCCATGCTCTTGTCATCAAACCCTCCATCATCGCAAGCTGAGCTTGAACTACAAACTCTAAGAACATCTTGACCTACGATCTCAAGGCCTATAACTCTACTTAATCGCATAAAATCCGGCAATCAACCAGGAGCTTCGATCCGTGGAGAGCACCTGCCCAGGAACATCCCCTTCAGCACCATAACTTAATCGTACGATAAAATTTCAATTTGACTGGGTAAAACTCAAGGATCTCAAGCTTTGCCCGGCCGAACAGCTTACGCTGCGTGAGGTACGTATCTTTAACCCATATGCCGAGCTGAGTAAAACTGACCTTAGTTTGGCAGTATCGAATCACGAAGGATCTCCATTATGTCTTCGACAACGCCCAATTCGAACTCGACTTGCATCTCCATGCTGCCTAACCAAACTTCCGACCTTCCATCAGGATACCACCGACGGCAGAACTCGACACCCACGGTACCCATCGCCCCGAAGGTCCCTCTTCTTCCTGCAACGCAACCACAGTACGACAACCACCGACGCGGACAAAGCCTAGATCAAATGATCTATGACCTCAAACCCCAAGGATTATCCCAGCAGGACAAGAAAACAGTAAGTATTGACCAAGGACTCTATCAATATCAGCAGCATACAATGCGAGAAGCGCAGCAACAGCAACCAATGGCTCGACCGGGCCAATTGAACAAACAGGAACCAGTACATCAGAACGACTCTCCCAGATACATTCAGCCCGCGCCAGAGCAGGAATTTGGCACCGGGATCATTGCAGACGACGACTTTTTCAAGCAACAACCTAATACGAAGGATGACATATTCGAAATTATCAGCAAATATTCACACACGGACATTTCTCAATACACCAACTTTGCTGCTTCCGCTGGATACCTTGAAGGTCTCGGAGATGAGCTGGTTGGAAACGTCCGAGACACATCAAACCCTGGAGAGATAAACGCTTTTAAGGTACCATGCAACGATGGTTTGCCTGGGTCTTGGCCTGGATCTTTGCGTCCAGAGAGTAGAGAAGGACATTTACGACCTTCTACGCCGATAAAACAAACGGCTACGAGTAGGTTGAACCTTCGCTCGAGCCCGCAAGAACGCGATTGCTAATATCATAAAGGTTATTTTCCTATAACTCCAGCCACGACGCCTTCCGAAAAGTATACGAGAGTGCAGCAAGCCTCAGAGAGCCGGACAGCGGGGTCATCTCCTGTTAGAAAAGATCCGAATATGATCATCAAGGCTTCCCATGCAATGCAACGTGGATCGTCGTGGCAAGATTCGTTTTCAAAGCAGGGTGCTTTCATGCCTGGCTCTGAGCTTCCATCACCACCGAAAACAGGACGTCACAAGCGACCAAAGTCCTTTGATATCACGGCCATTCCTCCGCCCGATTTTCTCAATTTGGAGAACCTAAAGCTGGACTTCCCAACATGTAGTAATGGGTACGATTCAACGCACTACTCGCCAATATCGAATGCTCTGTCGCCAACATTGTCATCTTTTCAACCTTCACCAGAATTAGCGCACATGTCGTTGTTTGGTACCACAACAGACAATCTTTCAGACTTTCCGATCTCTCCTCGGACATCTAATTTGCCTATTTCAAAGAGTGCTGTAGATCTCGGAACATACCCTTCACCTGTCAAGGAGCCCTTCAAGCCGAGATCTCAATCAATACCAGAGCTCGATCTCGAGGTCGATGCATCGATCGAAGACACTGGCGTCACCTCTGATGAGATTGCATCCTTCATCTGCGGTCCTGACTTGATTGACCAGAAATGGATGTGCGTGTACGACGGTTGCGGGAAGAAATTTGGGCGCAAAGAAAACATCAAGTCGCACGTCCAGACCCACCTTGGCGACCGACAGTTTCGCTGTAATCATTGCAACAAATGTTTTGTACGCCAACACGACCTCAAGCGACACGGCAAGATTCACAGTGGCATCAAGCCATACGTGTGTCCTTGCGGTAACGGGTTTGCCAGGCATGACGCTTTAACCCGACACAGACAGCGAAACACGTGTGTTGGAGGTTTCGGAGGAGCGGGTCCCAAGCAGCCAACCAAACGTGGTAGACCTAGGAAGACAAGGCCTGACACAGAAGAGAGACTAGACAAAGCAGCAAAAACTCGACAGAGAGTACTCGAGAGAGCATGCGCATCGTCAGTATCTGGCTCTTCGGAAAGCTCCTACCCAAGCCCACCACAGCTGTTCGACGATATGGATATCTGTGGGGTGAACACTCAGGACAACATTGACTCCTTACCACTGATGACAACTGCCCTCCCGCCCGACTTCTTTACCTACACACCACCCACGTCTCCAGGTTATAGCACCGGAAACTGCTATTCATCACATCATTCTCAGCACTCGCATACTCCGAAGGCGGCGAGCATGAGCCCCTCGCCACAGATCACGACGATACCAGAAGACGAACTGGGTGCCCAATTGGACCTACTCAGTCAGGCAATGTCGAGAGAAGGCTCGGGAACTGGATCCGACGACTCGTCCGAACCTGAGTTTGACGTCGACCAGATATTCCAAGATCTTCTCAATGGACAAAATCCGGCAATTGTCGACACGGAGTCCCAAGTTTTCTCGGATAGGCTCGACGCCGTCTTCACCAACCCTTGGGCCGATATCTGTGATGAAAGCTCGACGCAGAATTTTGATCAAGCGCTCACTATGATGTAAAAGGATGATTGGGATGACGGATGTTTTAAAGCCTGGGGATTGGTTGGGCCATTCTTGTACCTTTAGCAGTGAAGGCGGATAGATAGGATTCAATTCGTAACGTGCAGACTGAGCCCACAGCGCGTTGCAATGGTTGCCATGTCAAGGCTTGGTTCACTTGCGCTGCATTTTCCGATCCTGCCACCTTTAGATGACCTCCAGCACCATTACCCTTTGAGTAACCATAGGCACCCGCCTTCCAACTGTAAGGCTAGGGTAGCCAAGGCAATGTATGCCGACCATCAAGCGTTATGAGAAGCGCTTGAAGCACCATCAGATCCCTTAATTAGAGATTTACTGCCATCCAGTCAGTCAGCCGTTAACCGCATACATTATTGTTCACCGCCTCGGCACAGTGATGCTCCGGATGGCATAAACACTAGGTAGAACACGTCACAGGTCACAGATGACAGATGACATTTGGCATTTGACATTTGACTTGCATAGCCTGGAGGATCCGAACAGCCTCTTCCATTGCTACATGACTGCGAGAGTCTACGGGAAGTATGGTAGGTACGGAGTAGGTAAATAATACTTGGTATAAAACATGGAAGGTAAGGTAAGGTACCTTAGCACCTTAGCACGCTTAGGTACTATAATTGAGGAGTGAAGTCGGAAGTGGAGGGAGATTAGACGGTGGATAGATTAGATTGCAAATCATTATCGATCAATCACGGTAGCGAGTACTTTAGCCACTCATGAGGCCTTTTGAGAGCAGAGCGACTGGGGTTTTTTAAAATGAAAGATGAAAATACGTATTCCTTACCTAGGTGTGTGCATATTACTGCGCCCTACCGAAAACCCACGGCTTGAACGGATTAAATCCCTAAGCACGGAGTAATCCTCCTGTCGTCGTTTGAGAGAAAACATCTTCCCCTTCTTCCCCTTCCCCTTCCCCTTCCCCTTCCCCTTCCATTACCACTTACCAGAGGGGTTGATATTATTCGCTGCATCCTAACACGCGTTTATTCTCTCTGTCAATTCTGACGCCCAATATTAATTCGCTTGACATTTGCGGCATTTCGAGCCGAGTGCGCGAGCTAGTTACTCTAGAACATCCCCCCATTCCCCCGACTTTCCGCCGCCTGCCTCAAAATCTTAAGTCTCGTGCTCCGCTGAGCTGGCCACTCTGCTGGGCTGGTGCTACCGCCGTTGAACGAACCCCCATATCTGAGACACAGCACTCGCGGTGGAGTCGCGTTGTGAGAGACAGAGAGAAACAACTCTTCGGCTTCCCCGGCCTTGCTCGGCAGGCCTCAGATAACGATGAAGTCGTTCCTCTCGCGGAAAGAATTTCAAAAGACCTATTCAAAAGCCAAACTACCTCTCTCATGGCCACCCTCGTTACGAGCGATAATACCTCATCGCATACGGCGGAGGCTCAAGTCAAAGATACGGAGTAGACAGTCGCCGTCGTCTTCCCTTGCCTCTCTCCAGACATCTCTATCACCTGCCAACACCCTCCGCTCGCTCCGTGTGCATCGATGGTCTTATTACGATGGACAGTACCTAATACTCATCATCCTCGGCATTTTCTCCTTATCAATAATACCCTCCCCTGGGCCCATCATAAAAACGGCCATTGCGACGCTCATGCTCATCTCCCTCATACTACCACTCACCCGCCAATTCGCCCTACCGTTTATGCCTATAGCGAGCTGGCTCATATTCTTCTACGCATGCGGGTAAGCGAGTTGTCCTGTTCTGGCATTTCTGGCGTTTTCCCTTTGCATCATGGCGATTACACGAGGGCAGACATTAACGTATCAATCCACGAATTGATAGCTAACATATGACTCTTAAGGTTTATACCAAGCGACTGGCGGCCACCAATATGGGTCCGGGTCCTACCAGCTCTAGAGAACATATTCTACGGCGCGAACCTCAGTAACATCCTTTCTGCTCATCAGAATACCTTTTTGGATATCATGGCATGGCTACCATACGGGATAATACATTTTGGAGCACCTTTTGTCTGCTCCGGCATCATGTTCATATTTGCATCGCCAGGAACAGTACCGGTCTTCGCGCGAAGTTTCGGCTACATGAACTTGATTGGGGTTTCGATACAGTTGCTGTTGCCGTGCTCGCCTCCTTGGTACGAAAACAAGTATGGGCTGGCGCCAGCTACTTACGCCATCAAGGGATCACCTGCTGGTCTTGCGCGTATCGATCAGCTCTTCGGTATTGCTCTATATACCCCCACCTTTACCGGATCACCGATGGTTTTCGGTGCTTTCCCCTCCCTACATGCAGGAAGCGCTGTTATCGAAGCCCTTTTCATGAGCCATGTGTTTCCTCGTCTCAGGCCCTTCTTCATTGCCTATACACTGTGGCTGTGGTGGGCAACAATGTATCTGTCGCACCATTACGCCGTGGATTTGGTCGGCGGAAGTTTACGTAGGTTTTCTAATGACCCTCCTTTACTTCGTATCTAATATTTTACAGTCGCGGGGGTCGTATTTTACGTCGCAAAATCGAAGTTCCTCCCACGGATGCAACCAGAGAAGATGTTTCGCTGGGATTACGATTACACCGAAGTTGGCGAAGACCCCGCAGAGAAAGGTTACGCTCTCGCAGATCTTGATGCTGGTCATCATGCCGATGCCGATGAGTGGACTATTGGATCCTCGTCTTCGATATCTTCGGGCTCGTTGAGTCCTGTTGATGAGAGCCAGTCGATATGGGAAGGAGAAACACTGGCTTCACATTCAGATACCGAGGCGCAGCGGTAGCACAAACGACCCACTGGAAGGTCTCGACTACTTTCGATTTCGTCCTCCTATCGAAGTCCTACCCAATTATGAAATCACGGCCATACATTATGGAAACATTGCGTTAAGCGAGCCACTACATCACCCTTCCACTCCTGTGTGTCTGCCACCACGACCCTACAGGCTTTCAAAATGTACATAATTCGGCCCGTCTCTTGGGTACTACCGGGCACATTTACTATATAATACCTAATCTGTCGCCCCAATTCTGGGGAATCCCCCTTTCGCTTCTTCGCATAGCACAGGATACCCACTTCCGCGTGCACCAACATTCGCTTCTCGAGTTGTACATACACATTCGCTTTCACATACTTCTTTTCCGTTTCTAGAGATTGTCTGTATAGAAACTCTCTTCTGCATTCGCTTGGCACAACCTGCATGGGTTTTGGATGCAGGAAGCCAGGGCTAGGGATGCGTCCCTTTTAGAGCCTGGTTTGGGAATAGCGTTGAGATGCGCGCTGGTCTGGATGGGTTTGTGTTTTGGAAGGGACGGAGGTAGTTGGTGGGGATGCTGTGGGGGTAGTGTAGGGTAGGATGGCGGTAGAGAATGAGTAGAGGTAATTGAAGAGAGGGTGAGAAATGTTTTGGTTAACCGTACTATAACTGCTCATGGTCTGATGCGACTGAGTAAACTAACAGAAACCCCATATGGGATACTGTACAACCCCAAGCTAGCCCGAGACCCGACCACCCCCCCTCCAAAGTCGCGATATATGCTTATGTCGTCACAATCCCCATTCCTTCCCCTTTCAGAACATCAGAAAGCCCGGCATCATATGTATCCCAACTGCCCGTGCCGTGCTTCCACAGCCCCAACTGCAATGGCAAATCCCACTTATGGCGACCGGTTAATTACCGCCGTAACCGGATTTTATATCATCGGATAGTGAGGATTAGATTACAGACTTTGCTAATGTTCAGATAATTTTGGGACCCGTTGAATTTCTCAAGGGGAAGAGGAGTCGGAGGTTTCGAAGCGCGTGGATAGATGCCGTGAGTTTTGAGTGTTTGGATTGCTGGAGTTGGCTGCCTGGTTTTTCGTTTGACCGGTGCTTTTTGTTCTTGTTTGTTTTGGGTACTGCAGGCGTCGGGCTTTGCTTTTTGAGTGCTTCGTTGTCATCGTCTGTTCGTGTGAACGGACGATTATCATGTTTCTTGAGCATTCTTGGTTATCTTCTATTTAGAACCATCGACATAGGATTCCCGATTATCGAAAATTCAAGCGCTTTTGCTTGTTTCATATGTTGACTGATGGAACAGAGAGACTCGTGATTCTTGCGAAAGCTTTTGTATGTCTTCCAACTGAACTTGTCAACTCGGCAGAAGGTTTCCAATAATTGAGATGGTGCTGCTTTGGTAATGTTACGAGGGTGGACGGTTTTGGAAACGATACATCCAGTATCCAGGTTACTTGCCGGCCACCAGAAGATGTCAGATGCGGATCAAAGGTGTGAGAAGCACGCCGATTAGCTGGGAGAATCTAGGCTCCGAGGCAGGCCAGGGTCGATGATAGGATGGTAGGGTTATTTTTATGCTGTTGTCAATTGAGTTAAGATCAGAAAGTATTAGTCCCAAGGCCTCGCCGGTCATCTGCCTCCTTAAATTGTAGAAATACAGTCTTTTCTAAAAGATGATAGAACTGCAGTGAGGACCTTACATGGCCTCACCGTCGGCGATAAGTATAGATCGAAGCTGACTATGGAAGAATTATGACGGAAGGTAAGAATGAAAGTATTATTGTCATTCACTAAAAGTAAAAGCAGGCTGAGAGTTCAATGCTCATGATAGCTAAAAAGAATATATATTTGAATGAGCTGTATCATTTAGGTATTGAGAAGTACTTTCACATACACAAAAATTTTATACCCATAGGGATAGCATTGTGATTCCAAAGATTGATATGGTGGTTATCGGAGCGGGCCACTGTAAAGACTGGCTGCGGAAATTATTAGCTGAGGCGTCGACAGGTGGACTGATGATTACATACTAAAAGGCAAGTTTTTAATCAGATATAGCTCCGTCTCCTCCACCCTAAAAAAAGAAGGTCTTATTTTAAGTTATATACCAATTTTGTGACTTTCAATTACCACTTCTAATTGTCCACCAAGTCAATTTTGTCGAAGAAACTTTTCGCATGCAATTTTTATCTACTTATATGCTCTACTGTTTCTTCATCTACTGCTACCCCAATATTCGCTATTCAGCGCAGATTGAAAGCACACCAGACTTCTTAAACGGCCTTCTGCGTGAAAAACGTGTCATGTCTTCTTGACCTATTCAGCACCATCAAGAGACATAAGAAAATCTCGTATTCGGTTTTCAAGCATCATTCAGAAATAAAATTGCCTTACATGTTAATAAAAGAACCGATTGCAAAATCGTCTTTTGTCTCTTGTCTACCTTTCACACCTAATTTCTTGATGATTACTAGTTTATTAATTTCACCTTCGAAGACTCTAACAGGAATTCAATGGGCTTCGATCATTGCTCAATGGAAAATCTATAATCGAAATCCAAAATTGTTGCTTCATTGTTATCTTTTTGTTGACTGAGCATTAAGGAGACCAAAGAGTATCTTCATTAAGCCTCTATCAGAATATTGCAGCCCGAGAGGCCCAAATGATATATTTTTCTCATGCTAGGCTAGGTTAAGGATCCCCCATCACCTTTCTCCGTTCCTCTTCAGTATATGTACTCGTACCCTGCTTCAACGCCGCAACCAACACAGACAAGGACTTCTCACCAAAGTCACTGGCATTCCTGATCTTGTCTAAATCGTCTGCAAATTCGGTCGTGACTTGCTGAAGGTAGAAGCTTTCAAAGTCCGATGGTGCTGACTGCGTTGATACTGCCTGATGATTGTCAGCAGCGACGCTGAAATACATATTAAACGGTTTCACCTGCGACGAGCACTGCGGCTGGCCCTGGTCCTTCTCTGTGTGATTCGACGGGGCTTCAGCGGGAGTAGAGTCAACTGGCTTCGATCCAGCCGATTTGGATTTCTTGGATTTTGCCTTGACACATTGTTGTTAGTAGTCTATTAGTAGTCTATTTAGAAATTCGGACATCTAGGATTAATTCACATACCATGAGTGCTGGTGGGTTGCAGATCTTAAATCACGCACAAAATTGGATGACAATGTGCGTAGGGCACAACTTAGATGAATCAAGACTCGATTTCAAGAATATTCTACGTGAATGCACTTGTTGTCAAGCAGACGTATCTAAGGAATGTAGTGTCGAGTAGTTAGATTTTCCAAGTGGCAAATTGGAGACGGCAGTAGGTACCTACGTGTCGCCGACAACGCGAGGCTTCCTGCCGGACCATCTGAACAAACGCTGATACTGTGTATCCTCGCCACCACCGCAAACCTAACGATGTAAAGCTACAGTTACCTTTTCAAAGTTGCGATGGGCCCAAAGGGGGCATCACTGACAATTCAGCATCATGGACTAATAGTGACAAGTCAATAGACTGCGCATGTCCAGGCAGCAATCAATGTGAATATCGGTCAGGACTTCCATGCAAAATTGGGATTCAGAGCCTTGTTTCTGAATACATCTTTTTTCGTACTGTCCTCATGGCGCCAGCAGTTGAAGCAAGCTCGCTGTCGAGAGTGCTAAGTCTTGCAGACAATCCGCCTTTGAACCCGTGGAACAATACGGTACTAGAGATACAGCAGCCATTGGTGCTGTATATCGCACGAGTCCCTGGTAGTAAAGGTGAGTAATTGTTACTCTTTACTCTGCTCTGGGTGACAAGACGCTGATGGAATAATTAGATATTTTCCTCACGACGATGAAGCCGCTCCAGAAAGTTGTTACTGCTCAAGATATCGAAAGCTCACTTTACTACGTGCATGTGGACGGGGCAGAGGATGATAAATTGCGAGAAACTTGGATACTAGAACAAAACCACCAGGTCAGCAACGGAGAAGCTAATGGTGACGCACCTCACGGTAGTATCGATGGCGTTCCAAGAAAGCCTCTTCCAGCCAGTCCTCAACTAGCTTTGGGTGATCGCCCCGAACCTCCTCCAAAGGTCTATCCTTATTACCAACCGCCTGCAAAGGGTGCAAAAGGCAGTACACAATATGGGCGCCAGTTTGCTGGCTATGGAACAGGCTCCGGAACAGGCTCCAGGCGTGTAGATCCAGAACCTTCGTCGATAAGCCCTGCACAAACCCTATTGGGGCCTCGTCCCATGCACCAGCGTCTCCGTTCTGCAGACAGTGCTGCTCTTGGGCCAGTCCCTGAAAGACAGAACGCTAACCTGAGGAGGTGGTCGGAACAGCCAACTTTGACCGGCACATCACTACCGCCTAGGCCCTGTATTAGAAGGAAAGACGTTTCTTCGAATCGATCTCCCGACGAGTTTGGACTGGGTCCCCCACTACTACCGCCTGGACCCAATATTAGTAGGCAAGAGTTCCATCGAAGTCCGCATTTCATGGATTTGGAAGCTACTCTGGAGCCGTCCAAAATCACTGAGAGGGCTGGGCACCGTTTTGGAGACAAAGGTACCTCGTTCACGTTAATTCGGCGATATGATGGATTTCAATGGAATGTGGGCAAAATCTCAAATAACGTTGACGAAGTGTTCAAGGGTTCAAACGATGTGCCTGGTTCGCAGTATGACCGAAACCCCGGGTATATAAACGGTGCAATGTCAATCGAGATCTCAACCCCTGGCTATTCGATATTCGAGGGAAACAAATCTCAGCGTGATCAATTTAAAGCAACAGATCTGCCTCGACCATCTCCGAATCATGAAATGCTTGCTTTGGAAGAAGGCCGGGGAGGACAAGCAATGTTTCGACGCCAGCTCCAGGCGTCCTGTGACGAAATCAGACCTGAGCTGAGGCCTGTGCTGAATGCAATAAATTCCTCACCGAATACACATAATTCCAGACCAAAGTTCAATTTTCACAGACCAAGCCACGAGACTGAGAACACAAAAGTGGCTAACCCCGCCTCACCGACATCACAGCGGTCGAAGCCCCCAAAAACGAAGCACTACGTTTTCCGGAGCCCTTGGGATGGCATCTGTGACTTCGACGTGGGCGTTCTAGGTCGTTCTGTAAAGTGCAAGCACACTATCGCCCCTGCGACTCTAGACTCGAAAGCAGGATCACGCTCAGTCCAAGTGAGCGAGCTTCGCTTCAATCTTCCCAGCTCCAAGGCATTTGGCCCTCCTCCCAAAAGTGCGTCCCCGAATGACACGTCGAGAGAATCCAAAAAGTCTTCATTTTTTTCGACGCAGCACCGTCGGCACAATTCGTCCTTTGAAAGATACGGTTCAAAAGGCTACGATGACGATTTTGATGGAGACGAGCGAATGGACCTCTCACTTGGCCAAGAGCTCGCTGGTGGCGGCTTTGCGGGAAAGCAGGCAAAGCTCGGAAAATTGATCATTGAAGACGAGGGACTGAAGATGTTGGATCTGGTTGTTGCGGCTAATATTGGGCTTTGGTGGAAGGTCTATGAGAGGGTTGTTTGATATCATGTGGCCTTGTTAATGTTTGGAATAGACAGGATCTTCTTTTCCTGTTGAGGTAAAAAATATCATTTCTCTGGACTGTACATGCTTGGGAGTCCATAGTGACTTGGAGACCCAGGAATAGAAAGGTTACCGGTCTGCTACCTCATGCTGGAAAGCAGCAGCTTCTGTTCCGCCATATGAGTTTACCCGTTTTACCCTTCATAGCATCTTCATTTTGTTGGCTGCGGTAAAGCGCCACTTCTCTGGATTGTACATGCTCGAGGGCACAAGTGGCATGAAGGCTCGGAAAAGAGAATCTTACTGACCTACTACATCACCTGTAACCCAGCATCGTCCATTCCGCATCTCAACTTTTCAAATCTCCAACACATCCTTTCATCATCATTTATACACTACTGTAATCACACACACACACACTCCCCCCTTTCCCCATCCCTCTAACCCATCAAAATCTCACCCATAACTCCCCCCTTCCAGCCTACCAACCCTACCGTATCAACCACCCACGTAACAAAACCACGAAAAGAATCAAATTTGAGAATCTCGCAAATTTCAGAAACGTGGATTTCCTTTTCTGTCGTAGTTGTGATTTCCCAGGAGGTCTTGTGTGTTTTACTACTGTATGTTCCTTTACCAGCGCTGTACCTACCTATTCTCTAATTGCATATTTACAAAACGATCTGAACTGGGTTTTCTCAAGCAGGTAGGTAGGTTAGGTCCCTTTTTATCCTTCCTGTTTCGGGAAATGGGTATATTATTAGTGGTGGGATTTCATCAGTGGTGGAAGGGTTCGAAAGCTGTTTTTGAGAAGTCGGTTCGAGCGGGTGGATAGTTCAAAGCTGCTTTTTGTGTGTGAGAGAGAAAAAGATGACAGGACTAAGGCATTCGCCGGATCGTGATTGTGGAGATCTAGTCATATAGACACAAAGCCATTAGTGAACAAGAGGTTGGACCGCAAGCTATAGCGAGATATCCAGATGAGAGAATAGAAAAGTCGACGAAGGTTAAAGCGTAGCTCTTAGCAGCAACGAAGAAGTCCAGTTCGCCCGTTAGAAAAGCCGCGATTTGTTCTGATGTTGTGCTTTGCACCACAAAACATCTATTTCAACCAGCAACCTCCAGCACCAAGGAAAAAACCCCACGCCCGATTAATAGTACACATGCCATCTGGATGCTCCGGCTACATTAGCTCATAGACATAAAGATAAATGCCCCTTTATCATGGATGAAACGCCCCATAGCCCGGAACAGCCAGTGCAAAAAAGCAAACCCCCAACACCGACCGGTTTCAGGCAGGGAAGGTGCTCGGTTTCGCCGCCAGGATGGCCATGCTCTCGCGCTGCACCTTTTCCTGCTCCATCTGCTGTTTGGCTGCCTTGGTGACTCTTGGTTTTCTGACTGTCCCGGTTTTCGTGGCGCCGAGGGTGCCGTCTTTGGCGGCGACTGCTCGTCCGGTACCTCTTGCGATTCCTCCTCTGCCCCTTCCGCGACCGCGCTTTGCTCGCCCGTCGGCTCTATGTTTGGTCAGTGAATGCTCTCGAAGGGGATAGGATATAGGAACGTACCTCTCGATGTTAGCATCCTCCCCTGGGGGCACCAACGGCCCGCTGTACACGAAAAACCCATCCTTACTGGCCGCCGCTTGCTCCTCCCAAGCTAGCTCAGTATCATCCACGAATGGATCATCCTTGTCGTACATATCCTCCTTCATCATCCGCTTCTTCGGCGCCTTCTTCACCGGTCCTTCGCTGCCTTCGCCCCCTGATCTGGGGACGCCCATGCCTTCTCCGTCCAATCCCATCCCGCCCATCTCGACATTACTGACCTCCCCATCTCCTTCCCCCTCCGACAGATCCAGAGACATTTCGTCAGCGGACATCCCAGATCCGGATTTGTGGGCGTTCTCGAGCGCGGCCCCTGCAGCAGCAACACGGGCAAGCCGCTCTTGCTGCGCGGCGAGTCGTGGATGTAATGCATTGAAGCCATAGCGTTCCTCGGCTAAGCGGGCAAAGTTGACATATTTGTTCTCAGTGTCCAAGGATACATGCAGGACCACCGTCGGTGCAGTCTTGCCAGGCGCTGTAGCATCCAAGGCTCCACCAAAGATAGACCCAGAGAGGAGGCCATTGCCCGATGATAGAGCTACTGGAGTCTCCTTTTTACGAGTAGGTTTCGGAGAATGTGCCGAGGAAGAAGCGCCGGGGGTAGAGGTTGAGCATTTTTTGATCAGGGTTGCAGCCTTTTCAGGTATCTGAGCGGTATGATCCGTATCGATGTCCATAGGTGTTGCTGCATTTTCCTTCGGTGCTTGTAGCGCCGCCGGCAATGACTCTCTGGTGATTGATGCGAATGAAGGCTGAGGTGGGGCGGGTTGCGGAGAAAGACGAGGTTTTTTAGTCACAGGTGGGGATGGCCCATCCCGCTTCGACGACTGGAGGAATGTGTACTGTTGCGGTGGCTCGATAATACTGGCAATTGAGCCTGGAGAGGCACTTGGTTGATTGGTAGATCTCGGAGGCGTAGATGCCCTTGCTTTGACAACAATTGGACTGGGAGCCATTGTGCGAGGTTCTATTGTAGAGGATCGAATGGGATCATAGTTCTGGCCGCTTGTTGGCCGCGGATTCAATTGTGTTACATTGTGACTGGGATCGGGTGGTACGCGAATAGCTTCAATTATTCCGTTTTGGTGCGACGGGAACGTAAGAACACCATATTCTGGCGGGGGGGCCGACGACGGCAAGGATTCGGTTATCTTGGGTTGGCGTTGTGCAACTGGTGGTGCGGCTAGCTTAGCGTCATTTGCTTCTAGAGATGCTTTTGATCTTCTCTTCACAGCTGTTCCGGGAGCAGCTCGAGGTTTCCTAGGTTTCGGTGGCTCTTTGCCCTCAGTCGCAGTTGCAGTGGATGATTTTGCGCCATCGCTTTCTTTCTTCTTGCGAGGTCTCGGGATTTTCTTGGGAGCAGATGTGTTTATGACTTTAGCGAGGTTCGGTTTCGTCGTTTCCCCTCCGCCAACGTTGGATTCAACATTCCCTTTTTGCGAAGGTACAACCGCATGCGGTTGAATGTCTGACGGGGAGAAGGATGCTGCATTTGTGGGCGAATGCGGAGATGGAGGAGATGACAGGCCTGGCGAAGAGCTGTGGACGTCGCGCGGTCGTGGCACTTCGGTTGCCGTTGACATGATCTTCTACAGACTACACCACCATACAGAAAAAACACAGGAACCTGTGCTAAAGTACGGGCAGACAGTAATCCTATGGGAAGCAGTCCGCTAGATTCAGGATATATGGGCAGTGGGTGGTAGAGTTGACAAAGGAGTTATTGGACCTTTGGATGGTGGAAGTCGCGATAGCTTCAAAAAGAAAGTCAAAGTCGGTCAGGGCCTTTAACACGAGCGTATATTAAGGTAATAATGTTTGTTGAAAGCTTAAGTGTGGCCAGAGTTGCCCCTTGATTTGTGTATGACAAGACACGCCGAACAGTCTGGCAAAAAGCGGCCGGGAACGTGTCTGTGACGAAGAATTTGATGGTGAATTGTTGTGAAAACAAGAGTAAAAGAAGGAAAGAATGGAGGCAGTGAAGAAATGGAGAAATGGGGGGGGATATGGGTTGCCAATTTCTTGGGCCGGAAGGAAGAAAGCACTAGGTTTGACCACACAAGCATAAACGAAGCAGCAAAAGGCAACACATCATCTGGATCTACTACTACTACCACTACTACCACTACCTGCTAGATTATTACTACTCCATGGGGATCGGGCGACCTGCCGGGAGCCTACGAAAAGGCAGAGCACAAAGTCCGGGACAAGACCCCAGGACCCCAGGACGAGAAGGGAAAGGCCCCATGAGTGAGTGACTCCTTGTACCATGAGACTGGCTCTTTTGTGTACAACAGCAACAGAAATGGCCGATGGCCGACTTAATGCTGAGACCTTCACGAGCTACAGCATCTGCCAATCAGATGGTACCTTATCTCCTGTCGGCATGGAGGATAAGTAAGGTAGTCCCGCATGCCTCAATCGCTTGCAGATCCCCCAGAGCCGCGACGTTGGCTACTGTCGATGGCGTAGCTGAATGATCGTCAAGCCCTCAGGCCATAGCTGAGATACATGGTCCTCAGCTCTTCAATCCCGTCAAGACCGTGGTGGTGCGGCGACAGAGCGATGCGTTCAGAAGTGGAGAGAAAGGGATTGCGGTTGAGGAGGCTTTGCACTTGTGGCTGGAGAACACTAGCGCCAATGTCGGCTAGTCTCCATTTGCGTCAAATTCATCCGCTGATAAGTTCTTTGTCCAGACGAAAGGCACACAAGAATCTTGCCAGGTCTAGGTATACGATGGCTGGGTTTGCAGCTGAATCTAGATTTACCCAGCTATTGGAATAGTTGCGTGTGGCCCCTTCAGAAAGCATCAGGCTGACTGGGGAACATAACTGGCAGTGATGTCGATATTACCCCATCATTACGGTCACTCTTCCAAGTCATATTGCCGTACAAATGGCAATCATAACTAGATGGATATGTGTTTAATATAAATGGGCCGAGAATCTCGATTATCCAATCTGCGTTTGAAGGATTTGTAAGACTGTAATGCCCAGCGGTCAAGTTTGGGGCCTAGAGATATCACGAAGACCATTGTCCTGTTTCGCTTCAGTATCTTTTGACGTTTATACTAAACATTTGTGGGAAAGGCATTTCCTTGGTCTGGGAGATTTTTATAGTAGTGATAAAAGCTATGGTTCCCGGTCCCCATATCTTTCAGTCATGATTGGGATGCACAACAGCTTGTAAGACTGCTTTTCCATCTTCGTAAGAGTCAAGTGCCGCATTCACCTTTCGAGCATCCAATCCTTCGATGATCTGGAACTTTTGTAACGCAATCTTTCCCTGTTCTAGCCATTGGGGCAGGTCCTGCCAGAATTGCTTTTCGAAAGGCTCAAGATTGGTGCTCATGCCGATGATTATCTTGGTTTGGCATTGGGGTCTCTTCAGTCTTATCGTTTGCTCCATATCCTCGGTGATGGGATGTAACGTCGTAAGCTGACTGGAGCGATCAGATGTTAAGATGTCGAGTGCGAGCTCGTACGTCCAATTGACGCAGTCATAGACATGAGTGAGCCTGTTCGATTCAACAATATCTCGGGCTTGAGCAGGAATCGATGCCGAGTTTCTGTCAATGACATGAGTAGCACCGAGCCCCTTGAGCTCATGCTCCCTATGCCTGGAGGCAATGGCGATGATCGTACCGATTTCGGCAAGCTTGGCAAGCTGAATCGCTAGTTTGCCGACGTTAGATCCACCACCTATGATGATCAATGTCTCCGACTTGTTGTGGAAGCTTGAGACATCCGCGTTCAATCTTTCCATGAAGGGTGATGGAAAGTTGAATCCTGAAGGGGTGAAAAGAGTGATGAACGAAGTAACGACATTGACTGGTAGAGTCGCGACTTGGTCGTTGGTAACATTTGGTGGTGTCTTGGCTGTTGCCGTTATATCCAGGATCGCAAACTCTTATAATCCGGCCATATCTGGGGTAGGATAATTTACGTCAGCTTCACCAAAAACACGATCACCGACGCAGAAAGTCGAAACGTTTGGTCCAAGTTTCTGAACAATGCCCGCCACATTTGTGCCCAGAATGTAGGGCAACTTGTGGCCGATGAAGAGGCCAATGTTTCTGCCATAAGCATCATGGGGGAGGACTGAAATACTTCGATTAGCTTCAGATGGCCTCAGAAAATGCGGCCCCAAGATCTTCGAAGGAATTTTGGGCCACCAGAACCGAAGGTAACTCACTCATGGTTGAGGTGACTTTGATCAAAACCTGGCCCTCCTTCGGCTCAGGCACATCCCTGGTGTTGAGCACCACGGGCCTGCCAGTTTCCTTGACGAATAGAGCTTTCTGCATAATTACCACAAGACCGGCTTTGATTGAGAATGGTGTAGAATTATAAACTTTTGGAAAGAAGAAAATAAGCAAATAAGCAAGTGCTTGAATGCTTTATACTGGAAACGTGTTCTGGACGATTCAACGAAAAATGCTACTTGTTGGGGCAATATATGAAATCCAAACACTGGATGCATCGTAATCAGTCCGGGTCACCCAGACCTTTTACTAGATCTAGTATCTTGACCATCTAGAACAGTTTACTTACATAAGCTTGCGAAGAACAGCGTTGAGAAGAGTGATCAGTAAACAACTAACTGATCTGTCCTCGACCCGCATGTCATGCATGCTTGTGAAGGACCCAGAGCAGTCTGTAAGATGAGACATTCAACAAGTAGGTCGCCCCACTAAAGCAGTAACGACAAACCCTTGTATGAAGGTAATGGTACGTCAGAAAGTGGAGATTGAAAAACATTGCTTCTTAATATCGAGAACTTATTCCAAAAAAGACTTCCAGCTCGCCAAGTCGTCAGACGGGTGAATTCTTTGACAATAAGCACCTATCTAGTTGCCTCAGGAACCTCAGACGTGTTTTTGCAACTAAGTCCCTTCGGGTAAGCCGCGGCAGCCAAGCCCCTTTAGGTTAGCTGCCTTGCTTACTATAAAGGGTCGCTAACCTGGAGGGGCTTAGCCCTTACACTTCTGAGGTCCTGAGGGCTGAGGCAACATACTGTAACTCTTAGCTCCAAATCACATTCCGTTGCAACACTCTTGTCATCGCTTCTTGTTCAGGGTTTTTGCAGTCACATAGCGTCTTTTATACTGCAAAGCTTCCTCTCAAGAACCCTTTGTAACTAGGTGAACTCCCATCTCACATCTGATATGGCGATCCGAGGTCAGCGTTTCCACATCGACTTAGATTCAGACGAAGAGGCTGATAGTCCTAAGCCCTCAAGCTCAGCCTTCACAGGTGGATTCCCAAATGGCCTTGTTGAAAATGTGAAAGAGCGGTTTCCCTCGGATGACAAAATCCCATCACCCCCTAGGATAAAAGGTTCTGAGACGGGGTTTCCTGCTCACAGAAGACGGCCTAAACCGTCGACTTTTAAACAGAGTAGAGAGGTCAAGTCGCAGGACAAGGGGCATTCAGCGCAAGGCACTACGCGAGATCGTGATTTGACACAGAATCGGCCACCTCCGTTCAGCAATGGTATCGACTCCGGAGCAGCAGCGCTCGAGACTGTTAGTCCTATCGCGGTGGATGAGCGCCAGAAGATCGATGAAGAGAATCAGCAACGGCTTGCGACAATGACATCTAATGAGATCGAGGAGGCTCGACAGGAGCTCCTGAGCGGATTGAGCCCATCTCTCATTGAGAGATTACTCAAGAAAGCAAATATCGATGAAGGGCGGACAGACTCTCGTTCTGAGCTCGAAGCTCCAAAGCTGGAAGAGCCACTACCGCCATCACTTGAGACACCAAGCTCAAAGAAGGTCACTTTCGAAGAACCCGACTCAACCGCAACGGCATCTTCGTCTCATACGAACACCAAACTTCCTATTTCGGATCCCGAAAATGCACCAGCCGTCCCACCACCCGATCTTCAACCCACCTCCCTCCCCCTCGCCCCTCAATTCCATTTCCCACAACCACCGCCACCCCCTGACCTCGACCCCTCAGACCCCGAGTTCCTCACAAATCTCCACTCAACCTACTTCCCCTCCCTCCCGTCCAACCCTTCCGCCCTCTCTTGGATGGCCCCAATATCGCATGACGAATCCTCAACATACTCCCCCTCCCAATCCTCCCTCCCCCCTTCCTCCCTCCGCTTTGACTTCCGCGGCCATCTCCTACCTCCCCGCCTCGCCGCCCAACTTCCCTCTACCCTCGGCCTCCACCACCATGCCTCCGCCCCGGAAGCCGCAGGCTATACCGTCCCCGAGCTTGCGCATCTAGCCCGCAGTGCCTTTCCAGCGCAGCGGTGCATAGCGTATCAAACGCTCGGAAGAGTCCTATACCGGCTCGGAAGAGGTGATTTTGGGAACGAGGAGGATGATCTGGCAGAGGGGTTGTGGAAGTTGATGGATCAGGGGAGGGTGGTGGAGGGGATGGTGGAAGAGGCGGGGAGGGGAGGGGAGAGTGGGAATCGGAGTTGTTGGGTTACGGCTACGGAGGCGGTGTGGTTGTGGAGGAAAGGTGGGGGTAGGAGGTGGAAGGCGAAGTAGGAATGGATGAGCGGTGCTTCTGGGAAATGAGATGGCCAGGTCGACGCAGAGTTCACCTGAATGGGTTGATGGGTATTTGGCGCCTTTCAGGAAGCCTATTAAAAAGAAAGCTATCTCCCGCTACCAAGACTTAAGATATTTGGACTGGTAATCCCAATGGATAACTGGAAATCTCCTGGTGGAGGTCAAGACGACATCGTAACGAGCCACGGTTTATATACCCAACAGTTATGCTCCTTGACGAGCAGTATGACGGTTTTTAAAAACAAACAGCCATTGACCGAAAATACCATTTCGCTAGTTCGATACCTACGAGTAGATCATCGCAAACCAGACACTTATTTTGGCGCGGAGCTTGACCTCCAAGTCTCCACGTCGCACGAAGTCCAACACCATTCAGCTAACATGGACTACCAATCTATATCAAACCCCAATTTTGAATCGTTATGTAGGGTATCCCCTATTTACAGGCCCGAGATCTTCCTCCACCGCGTCTAGCGAGAAAGAGGCGACGGCTCCAGGTCTTTCCGTAGTATCCAAGCACTTCTTGAGAATCTCCATGACCACCTGTCACATATCGAGTATTATCTCCCCTGAAACCATCTCTCATAATTCTGACAGCAGAGCCCATAATCCGACTAAACCACCTTCGTAGCCTTCAGCAAATCATCCAACTTCCGCCCCGAGCTTCCAGAAACAATGTGCTGCCATATCTCCTCAGGAACGGCGTCTTCGGTGGGCAAGATGCTCCAGTTCGGGCTGTGTTCGGCTTTTAACCATTTGAAGTCGTCCACTTGGTTCCATTGGTTTTGATGTACGGATTCGTTGGAGGAGGGGAGGTCCTGGGTTTGAAGAGTTAGCTTCGTTTATTGGTTGGTATATGTATGAGATGGGAAGAGGTCTGCTGATTGCAACGTAGAGCTTGGAAATAGAATGGATGGATAGCTCCCTAGTGGGAGAGAAGGACTGTCTGGACTGTGGGCGTCGGAGAGGAGACGTTTTGGCGGAAGCTGCTGGAACTTACATATACAGCAGGCAAAGGCGCAAACTTGATACTTGTACAGTCCTCAATAATCGGCCGGCTGCTCGACCTCAGATACACCGAGCAATCCTTAGACTCGTGCATGCGGACTTGTCGACTCGAGACGACAATTACACACCTTTCCACACCTGTAATATGCGCGGCGCCATCTACTGAACCACAGATCAGTAAACTCTCTGTGACGCCCTTAATCGTAAGGCTGGCAAAGGGTAAAGTGGCGGTAGTTGAGGCCGAAAGGTCGATTATGCAGTGGTGAAGATTGATGAGGGATGCGGGTACGGTAGCTTTTAGAGCGTAGGGAGGAAGGACGCGGTGGATGTTGGCGCGGCGGGCGATGGCAATAGGAGGCGCAGAGGTAGTAGCGGGGGGTGGGGGCGGGGCTCTGGCTTGTGAGCTTGCGGCCGCGTCCACTGGGGCTGCAGCTGCAGGACTGCTGGCAAGATCATTGGCCGGCACTGAAGGGGGCGCTCTGGGAGCAGATTTAAATGCAAACTTTTTCTTTGGAGCAAAGCTCGAGCGGGTTTCTTGAAGCTTTTCTCTCAGGGCTTTGATTGTCTGATTTAAGGCATCTCATCAGCATGTCCTAGAAGACAAGGAAATAGTTTAGGTGAACCTCCGAGTATGTACGCTGGTCATGGGCGGGTGTATGACTTGATACGTCCTGGACTTCGCTGGAGAGGCCAGAGATGCCTGCCAGGCAGCCGTCTACAGCGGCAGCTCGTTCGGCATCACCGAGAGCAATGTCTTTCAGCTGATCAATCTGTTCGCTCAGCGCTGGAAGTCTTTGTGTCAGCTAATTTAACCGGGACTGATTACGGATTTTGCGTGTGCGGACCTGCGACTTGCTGCTGGAAATGGCCGTAGAAATTCTCTTTTAGACCCGTTCCGCTGCCTGCTGCAGCATTTGAGAAAGACATAACTGCGAAACGCAAGACCGAGATCTCTAAACTTTCGATTGGAAACGAATACTTGGACTGCAAGCTGTGGGTTGTATCATGAAATCGCGACGGACTGTTACGAGTAGAGAAGTCGAAGATTTTTCGATAAGAAAATGTTGATAGGAAATGCCAGAGATAGACTGTTCAATAGTCAGGCCAAGGGATTGGGCTACGATTTAGAATAGCGGAAGAAGGCATCTAGATAGCGCCCAGTTTGTAGGAAACTCCGCCAAGTTGACGAACAGTGCGTTGAAGAAGCGGGGGTACTTGGGGTAGATGTACTTTGGCCGCTATCTACGGACTCAATGAAGTAGATATCTACCACTTGCGGAGCGGCAATTGCATGAAGAAGTTAAGTCGATTACGGTATCGTCGTCAATTCGCATTGGAGAATCATTCACGGTCTGGATGTAACATCTAGATTGAACCTATACCCCCGTCCCATGCCTCTATGACTGTGGTGGTACATCAATCCCGTAGTTCTGCTTTATCCTCTGCCGCCGTCTCTCAGCATAGCCCGGGCCATATATACCTGCAGAACTCATTAATCAAAGGCCTACACAATGAGCGAGCTCATCATACCTCTACCTTCCCCAAGTTCGTCCAGAGTCTCCTGGATGGGTCGTCTCCTATTCTTCCTTAACTGCTCTTTTCGCTCGTACTCGTCAATGCTAGGATCTTTTTCGTAACCACTCAATTTGCCTCCTGTGTAATCAAAGACACCTTGCAGTACGGCTAGACCAGCTCCCAAACCCAGTACCGCTGGAAATGTCCGAACTGTTCCCTTATCAGCAGCCGAAACCCTTCGGTTACGAGTAAGAGCTGACATCTGAGACCGAGTACTGCTCCCGCTAGGAAGCCTCCTATGGCCGGATTCCAGCTATCATCTTTCTCACGTAGATTTGCCGAAGCAACTCTAGCAAACTCGTACGTTCCTCCCATTGCGGCTGTAACGATTATTAGGATCATTTGTTCAATCATGAGAGCGACAGTACCAAGCCATACCAAAGACTACAATCGTTCCTCCTGTTCTTGTGAAGATACCCCATGCCGAGACATTTTGCTTTGTCAGTGTGTTCTGTATTGACGACACAAGAGCTCCAGCTCCTCCAGTGATCGCAGTGGATTTAAGTGCTGCGCTGATAGCATCTTTGGGCTGGTACACCGGTTCCTCTTCCCGCGCTGGGACGACGTTCGGCATTGTCAATGTCTGGCAGCCCAAGAAACCAGCTCAGGAGGACGTTTGCTCGAGACTCTTTGCTGGTGAATGGGGTAGTGAGCATCAAGGGTGCTCCGGGCCCTCGGGATTGGTTGGCGGGAGGGATTAGACTAGCGCGACAGCGGGCAGAGCTTGACGCGCTTTTAACGATTTACATTGTACTTTCCGCCAGAGGATAGGAACAAGAAATTGTATTAATAGAGTATCTACCTACCTTAGCCAGTAGCCACCATGGATTTCGAATGTCTAATGATCTTAAATCGTCTCTCAATTTAACTATATGCAATTCAGCGCCGGGTTGACTGTTTCATATGGAAAACCACCATATTTACGTCGAAATTTGTCTTTGCCCAAGCAATGTGAGCACCACAGAAGTGAAATATCTCGAAAGTAGCCTTTGATAGGTATGTAACTCCTTTTTAGGTTGCCTGGATCCCCAAATCGACTTGGCTTGCCATGGAGAGCAGTGATGCAATTTAGTATATTGGTTTGTTTGCCAAGATAGTTCTGTGCTTGCTAATTTCATTGTCCCGCAGTTGTGAGAATATCTCGTGCATAGACCAGCATCCGCCTCAATCCCAAAACCTTATGCTACTCATCTCCATGATATAGACGCTCCCTCTATACGGAGCCTTGAAGACCGCCGGGAAGTGGACCGTGTTACCAATAATACAACCTTTCATTTTGGTGAAAGACAAAGCCTTTACTACGAAGACGTTTCGTAATCAGTATCGTACGAGAATCTGGCTGTTGGATGTGGAAAGGTGCACTCCGAAAAAGATTCCCATGAGATTCTGTGTCTAGCGGACCTTGGTTCCAGCATTGCGTCCGGCTCAGCAGCATCGTTTGGAAGAGTCTGAAAGATTGGAGCGTTGAAAAGAACACGGAGAAGCGCATTAAAAGTCTTTGGAACGCAAGGGCACGGATGTGCGCGTGGCCTGCGTTTGAAGAGGAACAAACCCTCTAAAGTTTCCAACATAACAAAGAAACTTGCTGGACCTTCCTTGCCGTATATTCAACCAACTGCCCAGTTGTTTTGCCTGGCCATGCAAGACTACTAAGAGTTATATGGTAGATATGAGAGTTCAACTCACGGGAGGTGAGTTTCCATTACAAACCACGCATTTTTAGATGTATGTCTGTTAACATAGAACAGGCAAGACCGCGCCACGCATCCTTCAAGATCTCACTTCCTACGATCCACGCCGACTGCCACCAACAGGCTATAATATCCTCACAGAGCTTCCAGTACCGTTTGAAGATATTAGAAAACCCCCGGCCCGCGTGGCCCAAGGGAGCTGTCATCATGTCTGGTTACTGAAGGATGAACAATGCCTCTTGCCCGATAGCTGGAATAGGCGAGATCCATTGACCAAGTATGTCATTGCGGCCTACTGTGGGGTTTGCAGGTCCCATCTCGAGCTGTCGATCGTCCTTCAAGGAGAAGCCCGTCGTTCTGTGCCCTGTCCCAACCAGACATGGCCTCTTCACCACTTTATCCATCTACCCGAAATTTCATCGCGTAATCAGGCAGCGCCAAATGGGACGTACTCCAAAGTTGGTACTGACTGGGTTGATACGCAACAGTTTCAATGCTCCTCACCCCAGTGCTCGGCCAAGCTTTCCGTCCAGATCAAGCCTTGTAAATTGATACAAGAATGGGCCAACTTGCTTACTGCCACTGAACTCATTAGGGTGCGGGCTGAGAAAGCAATATCAGAAGAACCTGAACGCTTTGAAGGTGTTGCGGTACCTTCATCCACGGATATACTTACGAACTTGCGTACCTATATATCAAATTCCATGAAAACAGGGGATGAAAGGAAGATTTTAGGGAATAATAAGAAGTGGCGCCTCTGTCTAGGCGAACCCTGTGCTGACCTGGTCCAGTATCTTGGGTTTAGACGTGACGTAAGCTGAGGCCCCCTAAAAAGAAGTGTTTTTGAGTGCTGATTACTAGATGTAGGGTGAAGACTGGAAGCCGCCTCAACCTGAGCCGGCGGCGAAGACCCCTTTTACTAATCCAACCAACATTGTTTTGAATGATGTTGACAAGGAGCTACTCGTTCTTCTTTCTGAAAGACCGGAAGATGAGAGACGGGGAATCAGGGTGGGGTATACGCCTGTATCGGCAATGGCAGAATTCAAGGGGGCGCTGGGGTGTGCGGAATGTATGAAAGCCCACGAATAGACAGATGCTTGCTCATCCATACTAACCTATGTTCTGACCTGTGAAGACTCAGTAGCGTCCTCGTCCCGGACAGTGGACTTGACCGTTGAGGAACATCCGTAAGTAATGTCCTTGTAATTGAAAAGCTATTTCATATTAATGCTGACAATCGGTCCGACCAGATTCTACGCCAGTTTGGGCGCAACAGCCGACTTTCATGACGACCTCATTGTCTTTGCCTACCAACGACAGATTGATGTCGACCCAAGTAATACCCCTTATTATTTCGAATGTCTTCAAGGGCTTGGAGAAGGTCGGAACAGTGAAGATTTGCAAACTCAGGCGGCAATCGAAGCCTCTTCGGGTAAAATAAGTCTTAAAGACATTAAAGGCGCCTACAAAGATCTTGGGTTAGACTTCAAACAACACCATTTAGATGATGAGACCATTATCGGCACGTTCCAGGCCAGAGTTTCGGATGCGCCGAGGCAAGAGTCAGAGTTGCGAAGGGCGCTTCAGATCATAGGTCAAAGTCGTTCAAGCAAGAAGATCCAATTTATTGCGTCCAAAGGTAAGTCCGATGGTGTAGACTAATCTAAATACCTTTACTCGAAACACATTAATGCTCACGAAGTCACAGTTGTCACGAACTACGAACAAGCATTGTTATGGTTAGGTGCCGCGGACGACATAAATGATGAGTTTCTGGTGTCAATGTATAGTGTTAAGGTAAGTCTATGAGACAGTTGATCGAATATTCATAATTTAGCCCGATAAGCTGGAGTTGTGAATGAACTGTACAAAGAATATTGTACAATGAATGAACACTTATTGTGCTTTTCATTGTAGGTTGATGAGAAACCATCAGATGAACCGATCGCTCGCCAGGCTATGGCCCTGATAGCCGAGCATCGCAATAGTGATGCCCTCAAAGAATGGCTCGAGACCGGAGAACTGGGAGAGTCTGAGATGGATGTTGGATATGCTTACAACCGTCTTGGTATCACTGACCGGACTATCGACGACGATACTATTCTCGCCGCCTACAACTCCCTTGCTGCGGATGCGCCATCGCAAATAGATGATCTGAAGAGGGCCGTCACTGCGATCGCGAGTTCTAAAGAGTCTCAGCTTTTACAAGGTTTCTTAAACACTGGTATGGTCTCTTCAGAGCATCCGCTTTCTGAATGGCCGGTGGGGTTGGAGAATATTGGCAATACTTGCTATCTCAACAGCTTGTTACAGTTCTACTTTACAGTACAACCTCTTCGAGACCTAGTCCTGAACTTTGAAACGTACAAGATGTCGATTGATGCGGAAAGCCTTGCTAAAAAGCGAGTGGGATCAAGGAATGTGTCTCTGAAAGAGATACAGCGTGCTCAACGATGTCAGTACACAATATTATTCACCCCGGAGCATGTGCTAATGTGTACAGTTGTATATGAGCTACAGAAGCTCTTTCGGAGTATGATCACCGCACCCAAAGCAGAAGTTTCACCAGAGCGAGAGCTCGCTCGTCTCACCCTCATTAGCTCGACCAATGAGGAGAGTTTTCGCCGGAAATCAGTGCTCAGTGCACATCGTCCGTCCCTAGGGGAGATTAACGGTCGACCAGTCATTGGCCCTCTTCTACCACCAAGGTCACTTCCAAACCAGGAGAACGCGAAAATGAGTGGCAATGCGACGCTCGAACTTGCGGATGCAAATACCGACGTGGACACCATTGAACCTAAGGGTGCAATTACGAAGGTTGAGACGGTTGATCGAGACGACTCAAGCGAAGATACGTTAGTTGAAGGTCCAACTGCGAGTGAAACAGATACCGTGATGATAGATGTCGCTGGAGAAGATGCAAAAGAGCAGCAACAACTTGTTCTAGAGGATAAGGAGAATCTACCGCCTAACAAGGCATCTTCCGCACGAGCACCTTCGCCAGAAAACATTCTCGCACCCCTTGAATATACATCGCCCTCACGTAATAATGAACAACCTCGTCCGCTTAGCCCAATCAAGGAGACAAGTCAAGTTCAAGGCGAGACCGAAACGAAACCAACCGCTGGTCCACCGAGTAGACCGCCGCCTTTTCCTCCTAGGCCCATACCAGATGATCAAAAAGTGATACAGGAGGAAATCAATTATGGTGCTCAGCAAGACGTCACTGAGGTAATCGCCAACGTGCTTTTCCAATTGCAATGTGCTATCAGGGCAGACACAGTCGACGAATCTGGAGAGCAGATTGACCGAATAAAAAAGCTTTTCTTTGGGAAGCAGAAGTCATACACTACAAACATCAAAGGCTCGATTAGGACCAAAGAGGAATTCATCTCGGACATCAAAGTGGACGTTGAATCTGGTCCCCGTGATATCTATGCTGCATTAGACGGTGCGTACGACGTACAGGAAGTCGAAGTCGGAGGAGCATATGAACCGCAGTACACCACCATCAGCCAGCTCCCACCAATCCTGCAAGTCCTTGTTCAAAGGGTACAATTCGATCCTGAGAAAAAGACACCTTACAAGTCAAACCACCACTTGGAGTTGAAAGAGACCATCTACATGGATCGGTATATGGATTCGGCTGATCCAGACCTAATGCAAAGGCGAAGAGATTGTTGGATTTGGAAGAAGCGCCTCAACGACTTGGAAAAGCGAAAACGGGAGATCACTACAACGGATTTGGGAATGAGCGTGTCTGAACTTCTAACCTCCACCACCGTATACTTGGAGCAACTCGCCGCTGTCGATGCCGCCACTAATTCTACAGACACTGATCCTATTGACATATCGCCGACTCTAGTCCGCTGTATTACCGAGGCTGGAGAAGGGACTAAGCTGGAGGTCGAATCTATCGACCAGGAAATGAAAACTCTTATGACCAGCATCAATAGCCAATTCAACGACTTACGTAATATTCCCTACCGCCTACAGTCGGTCTTTATTCATCGTGGCTTTGTACATTCCGGCCACTATTGGATCTACATTCGAGATTTTGACGCCAACATTTGGCGCAAGTACAATGACGGATATGTCACCGAAGTAAAAGACACGAGGGAAATATTTGAACAGGAATCCGCAGAGCGACCAGCCACGTCATATTTCGTGGTATATGTCAAAGATGAATTGAAGGATCAGCTGGTCAACCCTGTTTGCAGAGATATCGCCGAACAGGCCCTGGAGACTGAAGATACTGTGATGGAAGATGCGGTCGCCTGTCATACTACGGATAAACCCGGTGTAGCCGATGCAAATGGAGTAGTAGCTGGCGGGCCTGGTACATCAAGTCAAAGTCTCCCCAGTCAAGGATTCCAATCCGACAACGCCACCGTAACCAAAGAAGCAAAACAGGACAACACAGCTCATTATGGCTGGGATGACCGTTCCGCAACTGGGAGACCAGATTGGTAAGGGGTTTATGGTGCACTCTGATGCCGCCTGTGGTATCTCAGTTGCAATTCCAAGATACTGGCACTTATACCGGAGCAACATGCTCCTGACAAACCTGCTCGCCTAACCTGCTTCGTATATACAGGAAGAGTCTTGCACTGGACCTGCACTGAAGCGACCGCAAGAGGAGCAAGACCACTCACCAGCTTCCCGCATCTGGTTCTGTGGTCCACGTCAGCGCATGCGAATGTGTGTCATGTGAAACCATTTCCTTCCCTTCTAGACTTCAATGGCTAGGAAAGCACAAGAGAAACAACCACCATCATTGTCTCAGAATGTTCCCAGCTTTCTCAACGTTGGTGTCTTATCCTGGTTTACTCCGGCAATTTGAGACGCATCTGATCGTCTTCTTTTCTATCATCCGATGTCTTAGTGGCCGAGTCCTCTCGCAGTGATTGCTTCCCCTATTCCCCCTGGCTGCGACGATGGTAGTGTCTCAGTAGCCCGCAGTGCAGCATAGCGACGGAGCGCGTCTTTCCTTTTTATCTCAGCGTGGTGCATGTAGCATAGACTCTGTTCTAGATGTCTTGTTCTTGGATTCGGTGAGAAGTGGAATAAGGTGGAGATGAGATGTTTGGATTGTTTTGAAGATACACCCGCCTGGGGTTTTTCATTCTATGAGCATTAGGCTTGAGGGTAGTTTACAGTCTTCCGATCATCTAGAGATGAACAATTCGCAGATGGCACGGGCATAAAAGAGGTAATGCTACTGCCTATACGGTGTACCTGTGTTGACTCAATGTTCATAGCCTTACACATGGGTGGTACTACAGTAAGATACCAAAGGCGAGTAAAGTAGCCATTCAATGACATCCGATTCAGCGCTTGATGTTGTAATATTGGCAACCGTGATAATTTACATGTCTATGTAACGTTCTCCCGCCCTTTAAAACGACCAAAACGCCGTCATCCCACCCGTCACCGATACGGCGCGTCCGCCCTGGCCGCCGCCGCCAGCTCCGGTTCCCACTTGTCCCCGTTCGCCAAAAGCTTCTCCTTGTTATACAGCAACTCCTCCCTCGTCTCCGTCGCGTACTCCGCATTCGGGCTCTCCACAATCGCATCCACGGGACAACTCTCCTGGCAAAACCCACAATAGATGCACTTTGTCATATCGATATCGTACCGCGTGGTGCGGCGAGAGCCATCTTCGCGCTCTTCGGCTTCGATGGTGATGGCCGACGCGGGGCAGATGGCTTCGCAGAGCTTGCAGGCGATGCAGCGTTCTTCACCGGTGGGGTAGCGGCGAAGAGCGTGCTCGCCGCGGAAGCGGGGGGAGATGGGTCCTTTTTCGAAGGGGTAGTATATTGTGTAGCTATCGAATTGTTAGAGACCGGTGGTTATGAATGGAGCGAGGGTACTTGCGGGGGGCGGAAGAATTGCTCCAGCACGACGTACATTCCTCGCATCATCTCTGTCAGGAGGAAGTATTTGCCTGCTTTGTCTAGCGAAGTCTCTTTGCTCTCATCCCATCGCTCTTTTCGTGGGAGGCGGAAGCCTAGTGGAGGTGGTCCTGCTGGAGTTGCGGCGCGAGAGGCGGAAGAGGAGAAGGCGGCGGTGGCGCGGGGGAAGGTTGTGCGGGCGGAGAGTGTGGCGATGGGAGGGGCGGAGGTAGTGAGTGTACGAGCCAGACCGGCAATGTATCTGGTGGAAGCCATGGCGGCGGACTGATCCAGTAGTCGCGCTGTGAGAGTTGTTGGTGTGAAGGAAAGCAGATTGGAGAAGTGGATATCAAGCCCTAGTAATCTGCAAGAAGCGAGGTTTGATTGGCGGAGGCGTATCGAGAGACGCTAGTGGTTAGTGCACCCTGTTTGCCGGAAGGACAAGCTCTTAGAAAGTATCGTCACTTGAGCTCAAGAAGATTCCCACAACCCGACAGACACAGTCATTGACAACAGCACAATGTTACGGACAGCTCTTTTTCAATCAGTTCGGTGCGCCTCCAGGCTAGCCGTTCGGACACGGCTCCCCGTATCAAGGGCAACTGCACCATGTCTTGCTGTAAAATCTTCTCCCACCGCTCCCCTTACGAATCTTCAGGCCTCACGATGGTACTCGGCGCCAGCTGGCTTGTCAGAACAGGAGGTCGAGGGGAGGATAATGGATCTTTTGAAGAATTTTGACAAGGTATGTGATGAACCTGTGCATGTAACAAGCAAGCCTAACGACAAATGATTCCAGGTCACCGACGCAACAAAGGTATATGAGCCTATTACGTCGCCTAAACAAAACACGGAGAATTGACCTAAGCTGAAGCTTTCGAATGTATCACATTTCGCAAATGATCTAGGTCTCGACAGCTTGGACACCGTGGAGGTGGTAATGGCAATTGAGGAGGTACGAGTTTTCACGTCCCCATCTCTGACTTTCATAGCTTACACGTGTATATAGGAGTTCAGCATTGAGATCCCTGATAAGGAGGCGGACGCGATCCACAGTGGTGAGCTCTCTAGTAAAGACTAAATTATAGTCCCTTTCCCTGACATTTCCGACAGTGGACAAGGCGGTTTCGTACATACTCTCTCAGCCAGATGGTACGTCTATACAAATCTCGCTTATGAGAAGGGATTGCTGACTTGATCTTCTAGCTCACTAAACAATGGTTAATGGGGCATTGGTGAATTTGGACGGATGAGGTGCTTCTCTTTGAGTTGCAAAATCCTTTTTGATCTGTTTACGTTGGTGTATGTTAGTAGAACGGGGTGCGGTCATGTTCGAATTATACATAAATCAAGACTCCGAGAGCCATTCATCTTTGCTCAACATTATGATGCGACTAAACTTGCCAGACTCAAAATAACTGGCCGTTTTGTCGAGATTATCCTATCCCCCTTTGGTTCCAGTTGAAGCTCTAGATACACAGCTTCTCAAGTGGCAGCCAGATGAACGTATATACATCATACCAAACTCCTCAATTGTAATTGTCTATATAGACATGTCGACTTGGTGAATAGTAGTGATAAGTCCAATGCCCCATCCGACTCACGGCACGATGTTGTTCCGGCTTGCGGCGCGCGGCTGCTAGGGTAGCGAGCCGTTTCTGGTGACAGCCAAACATATCTACTTGAATACTCCTTACAGCGTAGGGACATACTAATAGTTGATAGCTGAATTTCAGCTGAACTTAGCAATGAGCGACATGGGAGCGTCTCTTCCAGCTTAACAACCAAAAAAGTCCTGAGCTATTTCATCTACGGAGCCAAGCGAATGCTTTCACAAATAGCCCTGACACCCATCATATTCCCTACCGGGGACGCCGAAGATAGTGTCACAACCACAAGGGCGACTACATGGCGTCAGCCGGTGGCCTTACTCGACGCCGTGGTGGAGGGGGGGGATCTTCAGCTACTGGCGACGACGAGAGCGACCCAAGCCGGGTGAACTCACCTACGCCAAAGGCTGGCTTTGACAGTCGTACTCCAGAAACATCCTACACTGGTGGAGAGAATGGGCACAAAATAGCGTTCGATCCCCGAGATATAAGTGAGACCGAGGAGCGAAATAAGCAGCCAAAGCTTACACTAATGGAGGAGGTATTGCTTTTAGGGCTGAAGGACAAGCAGGTACAGGGGCCAATCAATTAGGCTATCTACGCAGTAACATGCTAACATCTAACGATCTTAGGGTTATCTTTCCTTTTGGAACGACAACATATCATACGCTCTGCGAGGATGCATCGTCATTGAGCTCGCTTTCAGAGGTCGCGTAAGCATGCAAAAGGACTCATCGAGGCGGCGCTTTCCGTTAGCAGACAGAGTCATTGAGGTGATTGACGAGACACTGACGGGGGAGGTACTCTTGGACGAAGCATTGAAGATGATGAAGTCGAGCGAGAAAATGAGCGTCAGCTCGTGGATCGATCTAATGAGCGGTAAGGAAAGCAAATCTAAGGTAGCAGATAGTAAAGCTAATTCACTAAATGATAAGGAGAGACCTGGAACCTCATGAAGATTGGCTACCAACTGAAGCAAGTCCGAGAACGTCTGGCCAAGGGTCTGGTGGATAAGGGAATATTGCGCACGGAGAAACGTAACTTCCTGTTGTTCGACATGGCCACGCATCCAGTCGCCGACGGTGGGGCGAAAGACGAAATTCGACGTCGGGTACGAACGGTGCTGACGAACAGGACCGTTGTCCTCGCGCCAAGTCAATTCCTCCCCGAAGATATGGAATTTCGGTACATTCGAACAATAGCGATGGTCTGCGCAGCATACGCAGCGAATGTGTTGGAGAACGCGCTATCATCACTCGGTCACGAATCCAGGGAACGAGCATTTGCACAGGTGGATGAGCTTCTGTCTGAATATTCACAATGGCCTTTTGGGAAACGAACTGGTGGCGCACAAGGCATAGGGGCGAATCTGGGGCACGTGATAACGGAGGAGGTTAACAAAGGAAAAGATAAAGAGCTGCAATTAGAGGTATGTCATGTCGCCTAAGCTCATTCTAATCCCCAGTCTCGATGAGCGGCCGGAGTATGGTCTGCAGCATCGTCCGCTGCAATGGCCCAGAACTTCGACTGACATGAAGCTTAGGTTGTGGCGGCTTGCTTGAGCGTATTTACTAGGCTGGACTCGTTATTATGAGCTCCAATCGTTGCATTCCAATGAATAAAGGGACGAGAATACTGTGATGATGGAGAAACAGGGTCCGGGGGATCATGCGACATGCATTTCATCTATCGATTTGCAGGTTTGGCGGTAATGTCTTTTGCCATGTCGCGATTACTTTGCTCTCGCAGATACCTCACCTTACGAAACCGACTGCGTGATCTGAAACCTGCGTATTTCCCAACGGCCTGCTGACCAATGAATGCCAATTCCAGGGCCGAGATGCTTGGATTTCGTCATCTGACAGGTATGCATCGGTTGGTCCCAGCTAATCCGGCAGCATCTCGTGGACTCCATCGACCCAGATCGGAGAGCACCAGATCTCGTACAACCTCACGGCACTCAATTCGAATAGCTCCGACGGCACGATGCAAGTCATCCGGGTGGGACCCGCCGCAAGTGGAGACGCATTCCAGGAATCTAATTTTGATGCGTCTGGATGGGTAGTACTGTGCACTCGTTAATCGTAGAGGACATCAAGACCGAGCTGTCCTTCTGCCGCCACTAGCTGATGATCCAGAGAAGACCCGAGTGCGTCGCTCTGTGCCCGTTGGAGCCTGTGGCTGCCAACCCCCCCGAATGCGCCAGCTCGTGAGAGTCATGGTACTCGGGGAGCGATGGCGAACATATATAGTCCCGAGCAAGATGTTCCAATCGTCCGTGTAGTGTGGCCGATGGATCTATACTTGAGCATGCATCCATAGTAGACGTTTTGTGACCCTTTCCCCTCCCCGGAGCCTTCTACGGAAGGTGCAAAGGGCGTGAGGGTGCTGTGGGGGCGGAAACAGCGCTGGCCGAGGGGGTCCATGACGAAACCGCAACCACGCCCTCACGGTCCTTTGATCATTCCAATCAATAACAATAAATACTGCTCTGTGCTCGGCGTTCGGCGTTCTGTGCTCTGATCTTTTCGAGTGACATCAACGCACATGAATAATACCTTAATAGAGTACCTACATTATCAGGGTAAGGATGCTGCTTTCCCCATCTCTGACCAGTTGCCGGAATATGCCAGATCCTGCCCTCGGTTGCACCGGCATGCGCAGTTCCCTTCTGTCACCGTTGCAGCGCCCCGCTGCAAGAACTGCAGCTTCCCTCTTCCCTCTTCCCCTTGCCCAATTCCCAAACCCTCAGTCGAACCAACCAAGTACCTATAAGTAAGGTAGCTTCGTATTACCGTATGTATCACCACCGTACAATTTCCCCATTCACAACCAACTCAGCTGAAAAATGAATTCATCGTTTCCTTTTTTGGCCCGTTACGCAAAGTGAAAAGCCCCACTCCCCCCCCAACCGGCTTGATGATGATTGATTTGTCAGTGTCAGCTCCCCCCGTGTCACTCACTCGTCGTCACCGCCTACCTAATTCTGCAGATCTGCAACGCCAACACCACAAACTCAATCTGGGCAAACCTTTTTTCTGACTTTGGACCCCCTTGTTTTGACCCAATTGGCGATTAGCCACACGCTACCTGGGAATCCGACCCTGTTTGCGCATGAGCATCGGCCCATTCTCCACCCCAGATTTGTTTGGCTCGCCAATAGGAGTGGTTACTTTCAACCACAATTCCAATTCTAGCCTTTCGCTGAATCCCAGAACGCTTTTGCTAGAGCCACAACTACCCGATAAGGGCAGCGTACTGGGTGGTTTGGCAGCCCTTCAATGCGGAGATGAGTCCGGAATTCTCTGAAGCGACTTTTCATCCTTTCCATTGTTTGCTAGTGTGGCAGCCCCCCCTTCCTGCGGAGATAAGTCCGGGATTCTCTGAAGTCACTTTTCATCCTTTCCATTGTTTGCAAGGGTTGGCACAAGATTCGGTAATGCTACATGGCTAGATAAGGTACTTTGACTACGTGTGGCTATTGGCTCAGTAAAGTAGGTCCTTCTTGCGCCGTGGCAGAAGCGTGACTGTTCAGCCGCTGGCTGCTGAAAGTAAGGTACTTGAGGTTACCAGCAACGAGCGGGATGCTACTGCTTGGCGAGGTCGCCGTGAAGTTACTTCCCTCTACGTCCGAGGGGCAAAAGATGAGCAGTGCCGTCTGCGAGGGAAGGACGAGACGACAGCGAGATCTCCCCCGAGGTTGGCCTGGATCTAGATCATCATGCAAGATCCGTCGCGTATGACAGCACGAATAATACAGTGAACACGCATTGTTCGCGCCTCGCGTTTGCAAACCATCTCCTGCTTGGAAATACTTGCAATCCAGTATTCTTTGAATACCGATTTCTACAATGAGAGAGTCGGCTACTTCATTCCAGACTGAGACAGCTTGTTGTCACCGGCTCAGCTGATAGGATTGGGGGAAGCCGTTTAGGAACGGAGGTACTTTTACTTTGGGCATTGTCTTTTACCTCTAAGGGACTCTTGAGCTTTCCAGTGAATGCATAATACCACAATACCTTACCGAATAGAATAAGGTACTTTGATCTCTACCTCGGGATTGACACGCTGCACAGGGGGGGAGAGGGGGGAGGGAAATCCAAGATGATGCAACAAAGTGGGTCTGAGATCTCGCGTATCGGAAATCTGGCCGCTAGTGCCACTAGTCGGATCGATGGCAACTTGGTAACTGCAGTTGTCGGCTTTCTGATTGGTTCCAGGAATCTTCGGATTGGAAACGAGCCGGCGGTATCTCCTCAGTGGAGTCGAACTCCCTTCCATTGGTTTTCCCTCTCAAAAGCCGCGTGAATCTTCTTTTTGGCGTCCCCCCCTGCTCCCCTGCTCCCCGATCCACGCTACCTTAGACACAACAGATCCGACTTTCCCTAGAGAGCATCTAGTGCAGCCGTCCCATGATGGAAGAGGGCGAGGGAGGTAATGGATGTGCGTGTGTGCGTGTGCGAGTGCGACCAGGCCAAAGGCAGGCTCAGCAGAAAAGCCCCCATTTCCTTATCAACACACCCTCTCCCACCTCCTTTCCAGACTTCCCTTTTTTCACATTGGCATCATTCCCGTCAAGTAAACCGTTGAACATACATACACAACTGGCAATCAAATCTCATCCACCTCTTTACCTCGAGGACGTGTGGTGCTTTGGTTGTGGTTTTCGCTATTAGGTGCAGGCCCAACCAGGGAGAGATTGAGATCGTTTCCTTACCCGCAACGTCCCGGGGATAATCGCCCCAGATCGATCCCGAGGCAACCAATCCTCCCCATCGCGAACGTCGAACATCGACACCAATTCACAAACCAACAAACGTTAATATTTTCCATCATCTCGTCTTTCCCGCATCGCATTCTTGTTTTTTCTTGAACCCGTTCGTTTCTGAAAAGAGCAATTGCAATCCTTCATTCGAACACTGTTTGTGTTTCGACAATTTGCCACTTCGAATTCCTGTGACGAAACAACTCGGACGTAACTCCGTGCGCTTCGCAATTCCATAGACCCGAAGGAACAGCAGAGCCTTCGTCCACTCTCTGCCCACCATCAACCACTTTCCTCGAGCAATTGCAAAAAAGGGACTCTTCATTCTCAATGCCTCCCCAGCGTACAATACCGCCTTCAAAGGCAATCAAGACGGAAAGAACGCACGAGGAAAACCAAGAACGGTATGCGCGATACCAGTCTCTTGGCTAAAGCATGTTATTAATCATAACATAGTGCCTACATTGCCGCCTCCCGGAGAAGCGACCGAAGTCTCGAGGCTCGAGTCGAGTCAGCACGGAGGGCATCGGAGATACACAAGCGACGAACAGGTCGCTCCTTACGAGTCACCGAGCAAGATGTGGTCAACGAGGAGATGTACGAGGAAGAAGATGACGACCTACCGATGCAGTACAGACGACTCACCGCCCATCTCCAGACCGGTTCCGCAGACTTCAACCGACGTTTATCGGCGTACCTCACCAATCATGTCGCCATGAGAAGTGCTCTGGACCAGGCCATCACCAACTCCTACGCGCAGCAATACCCCAACGCTCCGCAGTTCGCGCACAACCAACAGTCAATGTATCCGTCTCCCTTCCTCGCTCACAACATGCAACAGCAGCAGCAATCACCAACCTCGTACGTCCAGTCGCCGTACATGGCTCAGAATACACCGACCTTCCGAGCAGGGCAGCACGTCAGGTCAGCCTCAGCGGCAGGAACCCAAGACACTCCTGGCTACACCCAGCCTGCAACGACTCAGTCGAGTCCGATCGACCCTTCCGCTTCGACCGATCTTCGAAGAACCTCGATGCCGACGAAGATGCCATCAAAGTCGGTATCGCCGGTCGCCTCAAGGACGCCGCAGCCTTTACAATCGAGGCCGACAGTTCCTCCAAAGACCTCTTCCTTCCCTCCCAATCAGCAGATACCGGCCTACAGCAATGTAAGGCCAGACGGTCAGCCGAACCAGCAGATGCGAGCACCTCCTCCGCCGCAGATCAACCAACAGCCAACGACCAACATGTTTGGCTTTCAAGACTTTAGCCCCTTCACCACCGCACTGCCGACCGAGTCGCAGATGCTTCTCGGGTCAGCACTCGACCCGAATGACCCATTGACCTCCATGTTCATGGCTGGCAGCGAGAACATGCCAATGCCAAACTATTACAACACCACCCCCGCCTCGCTGATGAAGCAACGCAACTTCCATCCGTCGTACGACGGAATGAGTGCCACTCTTGCTCCGAGTGCTCTGGACATGTCACCTGCGCAAGGCATGTTTAGCAACCCGCCCGCGACAACCTCGGTCTCAATGGGCAAACCAGGGTTCCAGCTCCCGTATGACGGCAGTTTCCCTGACTTTACCAAAGGGCAGCAGATGTTTGGTGGTGGCACTAGTTCCAACGGGAGCGGCGCTGCTACACCAGGCCTTGATGGAACTTGGGATGCCTTTATCAATGACAATACTTGGAACGAGACCAGTACCTGAGAAGTGGTGGCTGCTTGTCCAACCATCTTGTTTTTGGCGATACCCTCTTCCGGTCCCTGGCTTCAAGTTCATCCGTACACAGCTATAAGCTTGCAGCAATCCGTCCTGACCGTCTTCCCTGTCTTCCTTGACAACTCTTAGGGATGACCCAGGGAAGCACCTCTCGTGCTGTGTTACGATCGTGGCCTCGCCATGACGTGGTATCGCTTGCGCTTCCGAGGTCACAGGCGAGCCAACAATGACTCGACTCGGCGTTCCTGCCTTTTTCCTTTCTTGACCAAAGTCACCATTATTATTATTATTACACACACCGTCCCCACTCCCACTGTCCCCACTCCCACTGGTTTCGAAGTCCAGAAATGGATTCACCATCGCCACGATCAGTGCTACCGCCACCATGACTACCACTACCACGTCATCACTCACCCACATTACTATCAGCACATCGCTGCCGGAAGAGTCTCTATTTTGCGACCCAGGCTTTTCCAATTGGACTTGGCTCGGCGTTGGTCACGGCACACATCGGAGGGATAGTGTAGCATATCAAAAGGCGTTTGTATCGCCAGCGCTCTTGCCTTTTTTTTCCAAGCTTGGAGGCGGCTTGTAGCAATTTGCTTTGTATCCCAAGAGCCGGGAATAGCTCTTGCTCTATTTGCTTCATGGCGATCTCTTATAGATTAATCGGAGGAGTCACGGAAACCATGTGTACGAATTAGTCTCATGAATGCCCTTGATGCCATAGCAGGCATTTGAGGGTTAGCAAAATACAATCCGAATTGTTTCAATCATCGCACTGCTACAGTAGTAACCCTCCTCCTCACTGAAAACTTTTAAAGTCCAAAACATGCTCATTCGTCCTCCCCACCACACCACCACCACACCGCCACCAACCCCCCCGTCCCTCACTCACCCCAAAACCTCACCAACCCCACCCCCATCTCAACAACGTCATCCCCCACCCGTCCCACCCCGCCCAACCATCCTTTAACGCAGATCCCATCATCCTCACCCAGGGCTTCTACCCCCCCCCCCCAGAAAAAACACCCTTTCGCTCCCGTCATCCCCATTCTCATCCTCATCCCCATCCCTTGTCACAAAGCGTCATTCTCCACTGTAGTTAGTAGCAGCTCGAACACGTTTTTTTTCTCGAAAGACTCGAGATAGAAAGAAGAATGTGTAAGAGAAGACGGGGAGGAGGGAGGTTGGAGGTTGGAGGGTTGGAGGTTGTTGTGCTGAGGAGGGAGGGTGGGAGAGGAGCGGTGGGGAGAGGTGGGTAGAGGAGGGTAGAGGAGGGTAGAGGAGAGGGTGAGGAGGGAGGAGGGAGGAGGGAGGAGGAGGGAGGACGGAGGAGGACGGAGGAGAACGGAGGAGGACGGAGGACGGAGGACGGAGGAGAGAGGGAGGTAGGAGGAGGGAGGTAGGAGGAGGAAGGGAAGAGATTATATGAAAGGCGAAGCAGAAGAGAAGAGAGTGAGAAAAGAGCAGAGAAGTAAGTAGAGAAGAATTAACATCACCCAAAAAAACGAAAAAAAACGAAAAAAACATCAAAGAAGACAAACAAGCAATCCCTGACAAAAACACTTTACTCCCACTCCCCCTCCCCCCCCTTCCCTTCTCCCCCCCCGAAAAAACCAAAAAACACAAAACACAACACTCCCCCCTCCTCCTCCTCCTCCTCCTCCTCCTCCTCCTCTTACCGTACTCCCGTGCAGAATAGATACATAGATGCCCATAGTGTATTTCCATGCTGCTGCTGCTGCGGCGAAAGAGATCGAGACAGAAGAGAGGGGTGGGTGAGAAGGGGGAAGGCGTGAGGGAGGAGGTTGGAGGTTGGGTTTGGGTATTTGTGGGAGCGGGTGGGATGGAAATGTTGGTGGTGGGATTTAGGGGGGTGGGGGATGGAGAATGGAGAATGGAGGATGGAGGATGGATATCTTTTCTGCCCCTTCCCACGGGCTTTTTTCAAGGGGAGTACAGTAAGGTTTGCCGTCAGTAAACCGCCGTTTAGAAAACAGCAAACACGAATGCAGCAAAAATGTAAGGGAACCCCTATGCTGAATATCTCTTCAGTAGCTACTGACTAACAGCTCTACACCCAACCCCGTCCCCCAATCAATCACTTACTTCCCCTTTGGCGCCTTTGCTCTAAAACTCCCCTCAAACCCCGGTCTCGCTTTCGGCTTCCCCTTCTTACTCGCCCCCTTCTTCTTCCCCTTCGACCCTTTCTCCTCCCTTCTCTTGGCCAGATTACCCTCCCGCTTCTTCTGCCTCATGGCCTGGCTCTTCTGGACTCCATCAATGCGTTCGTTCCACTCCTTTTCGCTCTTCTTCTTTTGTTTGTCTTTTCTTTTCAACGTCTTTTTCAGCAGGCTTGTGTCGTCGCGGATTCGTTCGCCGTGAGCACGTTTGCGGGCGTTGAGCCAGAGGTCTTTTTCTTCAATGTCGTAGCGTTTGGCGTCGTCGAGGGAGGCGATGCGAGCTTTCTTTTTTTCGGCCGCTTGGAGGGCGGTGTGGGGGTCTTGTGGGCCTTTCGCTTTCGGGAGCGAGAGGGCGGTTGATAGGGTCGGGTCGGCAATTTGGTTGTTAGAGAAGGCGATGCGGCCAAAGGAGAAATTGTTGGTAGGTGCTGAATGCTGGCCAAGCGGAGATGGGACGGCATTGGAGCCCGAGGCAGGAGATAGGAGAGGGGAGCCACGGGAGATTGTCAACTGTCTTTGACGCTCTTCTTCTTCCTTGGCTTTTTGTCGAAGTTCCTTTTTATGGGCTTTTCTCTGTTCCTCCTTTCGCCGCCGGGCTTCCATGAGCTCCTGCCGGTTTTTTGCAGGTGCTCCATTTAACCCGTCGGCTTTCCTCGCTGCGCGAAGTTCTTCGATGCGTAGCAGTAACCGTGCTTTCAGCTCATCCGGATCCGTTTTCGGTAGTTTCAGTTTAATGGTAGGTTTTTCTGGTTGTGAATCTTCAACGGTAGTAGGAGGTGCAATAGATGAGATGGATGATGATCCTGAGTGGCCTGCCGAAGCATCGAAAGCTGGTGATTGAGGTGTTGGCGAAGGGGTCGCTGTAGAGGGTGGTTGCTTCGGTGGTTCATCTAAGATACCTCTAATATCGATGTGATCAATGTCGCCAGTCTGAGGATCATCTTCTCTGTCACTAAGTGCACCGGCACCTGAATCTTCCTTGGAAATCTCTTCCACTTCAGCTTGCTGCTTCTTTTTAGCCTTCTTCGCTTCTACTTTCGCCATTTTCGCCTGTTCCTTGGATCTCTTCCGCTCTCTTTTCTCCCGCTTCTTTTCGGCATCTGTCTTCTTGACCGAAGCAAGCTCCGTTCCAGGCTCAATGGTGTTGTTGCTTTCGGCGGCCTTGGTTTCCCTCTTTTGCTTTTTGGATTGCTTCTCCGACTTTTTTAAGCCCTGCATTGGTTTCTCAAGCTCAACACCTTCCACCTCGGAAACCTCGTCCTCCTCTCGCTTCCGCTTCCGAACATTCTCGTCCATTACATCTTTGGCGCTCTTCGAATTCTCTGGGTCCAGCTTTGCAAGCTTGGCGTTTCGTTTTTGTTCTTTGGTTTGCTTTTTCCTTTGCCATTGATCCTAGACGAATAGCCGAAAATTAGTAAATATGATAAAACGGATAATATGGCAGGTCAAATTGACTACACATACACTTGTATCTTCGCCATAGTATTGCTTAGCAGGTATGATCTGCAAAAGACCGTCAAACGCTTTGGCGTGGCTTCGTAGCCGTTCCTAGGGAAATTTGTGAGCATACACATGAACAGCCGATTGTGGGGTTGAAGAGTGAGCGAACCTCGAGGCTTTCGCCAGACATTTTCTTTTCAGGACTCTGCTTGGCTGAACAGAAACAGCGTTATTTCCGCTTGCATCAGTAAGCAGCAGCTTGGCTAGTAGCTAAAGAAATATGCTGAACAAGTTCATAGCGACGGCGGTGAGAAGGATAGGTAAAGTAAATGTGCGACGAAATCTTGGCGCGCTAATCTCGCTACTGTGTCTATTTCTGCACAACCTTCAACACTTCGAACAGTCAGAACATTATTGTTGTTTGGACGATCCTTTCTGATAGCTTTAAAATGTGTGAAAAGGTTGAGAAGTCGCTGCGGTTCCTTCCAAGAACGCAAATATCGAAACAAATCCCATACATCTAGAGAAACCATCTATCGACTAAGCGCATCTGAGTGGCTCCTCGCTGCTAATACTCGCCATCCTTTCTCAATAAGCCCTCAAAGGGATTACAAAACGACCATCGAGACCATCAGTCTGGCAAGTGGTGGGGTAAAATTGATTTTGCGCTTTTTAGATCTTCACCCGCGAGGAATTGGTAGGCTTCCATACAGCAAATCTATCCGTGACTCCCAAGCGACTCGCTCATAAGCAGATCTATTTCTCATGATTCTCTACTCAACTCCTCAAATCCTTTTATGTCCACATTTTCAATCTCAAAAGGATTACAGCAGTTGCCACCTAAGCCATGCTCATCTCTACCGTGCTCTTTCTCCTCCCCTCTCTCATCTCCGTCTCCGCTCTTCCTCCAATCTCCGCGCCTTCCCCAACCCCATTCCTCCACAGCAACCTAACCTCATCCGTTGGCCTGACAATCGAATGCTTTGCTCGCGACGCCACCACTCGCCCCGTGAGCATCCACAACTGCATCCGCGCCCTCGATCTCATTCGCCAAGAACCCCTTTGGGACGATGTTGTAGAATGGTCCGCTCGTCGGTCAGGCACAGAGATTCTACGCTACTGGACATGGGGCCCCTGTGCAATTGCAGTGTTTCCAAAATCGGACACGGCCGTGGACGCGTTTTCGGTACAGGAGGTCGCTGGTATGGCTATGAACGTTCTGACGGCGTGTGTGGCGATGAGCGATAAATGCGGCGGAAGGGTAGATGTTGGGCCGAAGGGGGTATTCAGCGTTGGTGTGAGAGGAAAGCCGGTTGATGGAGGCTATGTTTAGATCGCCTGTTTGTGATATTTCGGTCGTTAACAAAGAGAATGCAAACAGTTCAGATGCTATGATGCCATGAATCACGTTCCAACCAGAGTCCCCAGTCCAAGGAGACAATTCTCTTATCAACCTGCTTGGCCACCAACAACCACACAATTGTTGGCACTCGCAACACGATGCTAGTTGTCTCAACGGTTACATGGCTCCAGAAAAATGCCTCACGGTATTCTCTCAGAACCTGCATATCCACATTGCTAAATGCGTCTTTGGAACAACTACCATCGTTAACCTCAAGCAAAATCGAGCGTTCAATGTTGCAAATCCTCAATTTTTATTGAAGAAAACCCGAGTAACCTATCTTACTCATTAGGCATCCCATTTCGCAAATTATCATACTTGGAATCCGGGTACGATAGTGTGTTGTTGCTTTTGTCCGTAGTGCCCAGCGCACCAAAAACCTAACAGTGGTTTAGTATTGATCATCAGCCTTTCAAGTACGGATCGACTCACTGTTCCAATAAGACTCTCATCTCCTTTCTTATCCGCACTGCTCTCCCACCACATCGCACCACCCAATCCCTCCTTCTTGATATAATCCACCTTCCTTTCCGCCATATCCTTACTGTCATAGCTCACCATTAGTCGCTTGTTCGCATCATAGCTCCAGCTCGCTCCAGCTTCTGCATCGTAAAGCTCCACTGCTCCTTCCTGAGGCAAGACTTTATAGTCCCATATGCCTTGCTCCCAGCTGCCTTCCCCACCGCCAGAGAAAGGTTGGCCAGGTCCATCTGTGGAAGCAAAGGCTCGGCCGTATATGGGCATGCCTAGCACTAGTTTGGTGCCTTCAATACCTTTCGATTTATAGTAGTCGATTGCTGCCGAAGTCGAAAATGGAGTGCTTGCGGGATTGGAAGCGGAGGGATAGAGGTTTGCTTGGTGCCCGGAAACATTAGAGAAGGTTCCAGCATAGTCATAGGCCATTAAATTCCAGAAGTCGAGGTATTGGTCCATGTCTTGGAGGCAAAGCTTTTCGTAATTTTGGGGCCCTGGAAAGTGGTTAGACAAGGATACGAACCTCATGTTCTCATGTTGGTACTGTACCCGCTGGGCAAGCTACAGTCAGCAGCATCTTGGAGCCATCGTGAGTAGACGAGTAAGAATCTAGTGCCTATAGACCGTGAGTGTGGTGTTGATAACGAAGTGATTGCCTACCTTTCGTGTTTCCTCAAGCAGCAGGACGAAATTACTAGCTTCTCCATCGTCCTTCGGATACTCCCAATCAATGTCCAATCCTAGAACGAGTTAGTAATGATCGCCCAAAACTGTATAGGACATCTCACCATCAAGTCCCAAGTCCTTGACTAGCTGGACGGCCGTATTGGCAAACCTTTGTCTCCCTTCTTGCGTTGAAGCTGGTTGTGCAAAATTCGAGGAGTACGTCCATCCACCAATTGACAAAATAACCTTCAATTGCCGGTTACGCTTCTTCAAAATGTAGAGTTGCTTGATACAACCATAGACATTCATACCTATGTGCCAAATGAGCATAGATCTACAATTAGAAGATGGACCAGATCTTACCCGTATCATTCCATGAGTCGGTTGGATAGTGCTTGTCCTAGGTAGACACCGAGTTGAGTCGTCTGTTGGGGGGAGAAACGTCCCTCGAAGACATACCGTATCGCTCCATGTATCTGTCAGATATCTTTGCTCGATAGTCTATCAGAAATAGCTTCACAACTGTAATAGAAGAGACCCTACACTTCTCCGCTTTCAGGCCGGACATTAGCAAACGCATACAGCACATGCGTGAATTTATCCGCAGGCAGGTCTTGAGGCTGATGATTTCTTCCGTAGATGGCCCTAAGAAGTAACATTAGTGTGAACACACTGGCGTGGATATCTGTATCACAAACAAACCAATTGACAAAGTATGCCACGGTCTTGTACTCGGTCATGATTGGTTCTACAATACTGGTGTTTTGGGATGGCAGAACATGAGCTTGATCAGCAACTCTGAGTCCGAATACTAAGTAGAGCGTTAGGGCAGGCAGCAATATAAGCAAAGACAAGTAGGGTAATGATTGTATAAAATTCCGAAATCGAGCCATAAAGGCTAAGCGAAGCGCATATCACAAGCAGGAAGATTTATTAGGCGTGTCACAAGCATATAGAATCAGATATTAGAAGATGGAGAAAAACTAGGGCTTCAAGCTCTACTTACTTCTTGCACAACATGAAGAGAAAAGACCATGTCCTTTCATAGCGAAGCCGATTCAAAACATCTCAGCCGATCCAGTAAGGTAGATGTTGCCTCGCCTACGCGAGGCTAGCGCAGGCAGAAACAAGAGTCAACAAACAAAGCACGGGCTTAGTCGAGGCTGCCCCGTGAGATAAGTGCTAGCCTTGCTATTTGGTTGCGAGTAATCCTATGTTTTTAGTATGTCTAATAGGACGATTGTTTATATAGGTTGTCGAGAAGGTATAATTAGCTCGCAGTCAGACAATCACAAAGCGTATGATATGTGGAAAAGGCAACAGACGGATAGGGTCGGATTTAGACTGCCATTTATTCTGTTAGAGTAATCCGGCTATGGAGTATGGATTACTGGTGTTCGCTGGCCGCTGAACTACACCTAACCCCCTTTTGATCGAACCTTACTCAGAGAGCTTCCTCAAACGAGTATACAGATAACATTGATAAGGCTTCTGGTACAATAGGGAATTCACAGGATCATAACGCCCTTCTGAGCTGACTGGCCCCGTACCGCACGAACTTGCGTAACCTCATAACGGAACTTTAGCTACCTAGCCCATTCACACTCGCCCCGACTTTCCGGTCTGGATTTTGGTATTATCAGTATTTTTCTCATCAAACGGATGATCCCCTTTCCAAGAGCCACTGAAGAGATGCTGCACCATGGCCGTATCTTCTCCTGGACTACCGCTGTTTGAATGTGCTTGACCAGATCCAAAGGCATTAATTGGTAAAATTAGAATATCCCCGACAAGCCTTGGTGTTAACATCCCGGTTACGTTCTGCCATGTGAAATTTGTTCCAGTAGTATGCGAAAGGCCTTCGAAAACAGCTTCGGTGAATAAGGCGGGTCCAGTGGTGTCGAGGACGTCCTGAAAAGAAGCCTTGATGCCGGATACTGTCTTCCCCTGTTTCTGGGCGAGTTGTCGAATACGGCCAATCACCCGCTCTACCGCCGTCTGCATCAACGGGTGCCCCGGCTTTGCCATCATGGCCCATGTGCAGAATTGCAGGTCAAGAGTCCAGTCAATCCACCGGCCTCCCCCAAGCTTGTCATACTCTACGCCGATCACAACATTGGCATGTCTCTTGAAAGCTGAAGGTATCCAGTCTTCGATTGGCTTCAACGCCTTGGTGTCGATATCACTGTACACCCCGCCATCACCAAGAAGGACTAAGTATCGGATTAGGTCGGCACGTAATATCGGGTCCTGAAGATCTGTAAAGGTTTCTTCGATATCTCTCCTATGCCCGAAACGCTCCCGAACATAGCTCTCTGCGCTGTGTTGAGTGATAATCTCGTATCTATGTTTCTGATTCAACGTTGTCCAAGACTGGATCACAGTTCGATCCTTGTTGGCTAATCCCACGGCACTGGTCCTCCCAGTTTGCCAAATCTTTCTAGGGAAATCAGGTATGTCTACGGAGGCATTTTGTGGAAGAGATTCGGAGGCTTGAAAGAGAAATCTGGTTTTAGCCAGCTGAAGGAAGTGGAAGCAGAAGGCTGTGACGATTACACAATAGGTAATGAGAAGTATGCGCGCGTATTTGGTATCTGGAGGGAGTGTCCAGTTCCCAGCCATTGTTCTAGTCTTGCAAAAAGCATCCAACACGGTCTAGGGATCTTAGGAAACATATGTACTTGATCTGGGGTGAGCAAGGAGCGCCCATGTCTCACACATGAGGAATGAGACAATTAACAGGACAACAAAGCTAAACACTGAAAAGCCTTATGCATACATTGCACAATTATAATAGGCGACTGAGAATCAAGTGAGAATCGAAGCCTATGAAGGTCCAATTGGGGGACCTACTGTATGATGTGGCATGCCTATCCCATGTGCCTAGAAAATAAGAGTCAGGCGAAAGTCTTCGAACCAACCATGCTGTAACATGGCCAAATACCAGAACAAACGGCATTATGATTCAAGACAGACATATATTCGTGTTTTAGCCCGATTGAATAATGGATTTGTAAAGGAATTGATCAGACTTGTCGGCCGTTTCGATTGCAACGATGAACTGCTTCAAATTCGGCGCGTAGTATGCGTGCAGATGAATTACTTGAGAAGCGTGTCGCATTCAATTCACTTTAATCTTGTCGCTCTTCGTTTTCTACTGCTCCTTTCTCGATTCTGATTGTCGTTGCAATTCGAATGTTTTCATTCTATCAAGGTATCATGTTCAGACAGCGAATTGGTGTATGTCAAACAATGATTTGTTCGAAGGCTAACTCCCGCCAACCCCATCCCCCCAATCCTCCTTAATCATATCAGCGCACTTCTCCCCAACCGCATACGCCACCATCTGCGTATGTCCGCAGTTCAACTCTGGCATGACCGAACAATCCGCTACTCTGATTCCTCTAATTACTGCCCCTGAGCTTCCACCTGAATACCCGTTTCGCTTCTCATCTCGGCCAGCGCCTCGACGAACTCTGAGTCTCTCGTCCAACACGGCCATCGCATCGTCATCTTTGCCCATTTTTGCAGTTCCGGCGGGATGATAACCTTTTTGTCAACAATCAGCCTGAGAACCAAGAATATTCAAACTCGCCAACCCTGAAGAAAAACCTGAACCCATTCCCCTCGCAGGAAACTAAGAAAACAAAGAGAAAGACCCACCAGTAGTCGCCTGCTGCCTCACAAACACCTTCCACTCCTCCCTCTCCTCCAACAAATGATGTCTACTCCCCCTCGGCCATCCCCCCACGGCAACTCCTTTTGTCCCCTTTCCCTCCATCACAATCTCATTTCCCCACTCGCACGCCACCCCCAAAACCTCCGCGTCCAGTTCCTCCCCTAGGTAATTATGATCTATCACCGTTTTCATAGTGCAATCCCCACCTTTAATGCTAACCGTCCCCCTAGATCTTGGCGAGAACAGTTGGACAATGAGAGCGAACGCGTGCTGGTTTTCCTGGGATGGGAAATCGTGGGTTTTGTTCCCTAGATAGCATTCCGTCGTGAAGAATTCGATGTGCGGTTGGCTAGAGAGAAGATCCATGGGGTCTCGGCCGGGGTTTTGGCTGAGGCTGCCAGTCCACAGGGGTGAGGAGGCGAGGCGGTTATCTAGGCGGGCGTAGGCGAAGGCACCGAAGGGAAAGGCTGTGGGGGGCGCCTGGGTTAGGAGGTATTTGGGGATGGGAAGGGAAGGACGGGATACGAACTGGAGAGGAAGCCCGTCTTGTGGGGTTTCCATTGATTGTAGGAGGTTTGGTAGGCAGAGGGGTGGTGGATTAGGGCGTCGGTTGTAAGGTTCGGTTTCGAGACTTCGTAGTGTAGGAAGACAATCTGGGGGGGACGTCAGTTTGAAATGAGAGATGCTAGGGTAGGTTGTGCAGGGGCAGGCCAAAAATTACCAGGTGGTCAAGGAGATTTTTTCCTACACCGGACAGGTCCACTTTACACTCGATCCCGATTTGTTCGAGCTCGCCGGCCGCGCCTATCCCCGAGCGGAGCAAGATAGCAGGCGTGCAGTAAGCACCCGCACTGACTATGACTTCCCTTTTCGCGTCTATCATTCTCGCAATCCCAGCTTTGTCAATAATGCGCACAGCGGATGCTTTGATTTCCCCACCGCCTTCTCGGGTAAGAATGACCTTATCAAAGGTGGTCTCCGTGAGGATGGCTAGATTCGCATCGCTCTTCCGGAGAAAATCGGCGGCTGTGCTTCTCATGCCCTGGTACACGGTTCTGGGTGCGTGGCCGCAGCCGTGAGGATTGTTACCGCTGGAAAACATATCGTCTTGTTTCCTGAGGCCTTGGGACTCGAAGGACTGCAGGAGTAGTTTGGAGATAGGGGCTAGGTCGTGCGGTTCTGTATGTAGCGGTCCTGTGGTTCCGTGATTTGAGAGGTCGGCGTCGAACCATGGTTTTGAATGGAAAGTCTCTGCCTGCGCAGGGGGTTCAGTACGAAATCCACTTTTGGTCGGTTGCATGCACAGTACTTTGTTCATGTAGGAGAAAACTTCATCTCCGCTCCACCCTTCTAGTTCCCATTTGTTGAAATCATCTTTAGTTCCCCGGATACAAAGAGACCCGTTGCAGCCGGTGGATCCTCCAAGATACTTTCCCCGGCTAGCTGCCACTCGACGCCCGTCAAGTCCAGGCGATGGTTCTGTTTCGAGATTCCAATCTAGTTGGTTTCACGATTAGCATGTTGAGGTTGGTGTATTGGTCACAGTGAGCAAGCAAAGACCGTCTTCTCCGCCGAAATTCTGTGACCATCCGCCAACCATTTGGGTGTTCTCAATCAGACTATTGTGCCGGCCGGCTTCGATGACTAGGACGGATACATTGGGTGTTTCTGCGAGGCGGCCTGCGATGACTGAGCCCGATGTACCTCCCCTGATGGCCTGAGCTTAGCGACGGAATGACTATCTAAAACTGTGCGAACGAAAGCATACCCGCAGATGATGTAGTCGAAAGATGTGTCGTCTGGCGTCACGGACACTCCCTCCAGTACCGTGGCCGGCATCTTCTCTAGTATCCACTCGTACTCTTTCGCGTATCGCTTTAGGTGTTGTTCCAGAGCCAAATGGCGACGCGCAGGTTCTTTTAGATTTTCTCTTTCCGAATACTGAAGTTACATAGAGGAAATTCGGTGTCGAAAAGAGAAGGTAGGAATTTGCACGCCCTCTCCGACCTTGTAAATGCAATGGCATAAATATCTGAGACCATAGGTGTTACGTGACAGCTTTGTAATCGTACTGCATCGCAAGCAGAGTCAGACATGCACCCTTCATAATCAAAGTGTACCTATCAACTCAGACCACTGAATCGATCGATCGGAAATAAAACTGCAAGCAGTTCAGCGCAACATGTTGCGACAGACTTGGCACTTGGGCTGTGAAGTAAGCAAAATCGACATGTGCGAAAGAAAGTAGAATAATCAAAAGAAAGAATCTATGTAGTTTCCCCATTCTATACACAGAGTACTCCGTATGCACAGCGTTTTCTCCATTTCCCCTCTGAGCTTACGCTGCACTTTGCGATTATAAATATGACATATTCCGTGCCCGCATCCAAGCAATGGCCTATGCTTTTCTTTCTTCACCACCTCTGACTCATATCGGCCGATTTGTTTTGAACCTATTCGCTGTCTCCTCCTCATAACCAAAAGTCACGACAATCTGTTCAACGTCTTCAAGACCATGGTACACACAGTTCGAATGTTGATGTGTCCATTCTCTTCATCTCTCCGTGCGTCTCCCCAGCCTCGTAAGGACCTAGTCTGCATGTGATCGTTGCAGGATGTTATGGGCTTTAGTAGGGAGGTTGGTTGATACAATACGCGGACTAAGCTGCCTACATTCTAGCCCTGCACAGTACTATCTAATCATTTGAATCTTTCAGATGTTAAAACTAACGCGTGAGACTTCCTGACATCGTAAAACGCGTTCATCAAATCATCGCGTCACGCGAAGTTCAAACAATTTTCCAGTGCTCTTTTATGGATCAGATCTATTGCGTGACTCGAGCATTTTAGTTTTATTAACGTGCTCTCTTTCAACTGATCTGTTGTAGATAACTGACTACACTCACATAATGTCCTCAAGACCAGAGCTCAAGGTGCTTAGCCGTTCCCGTCAATTATCCATTATTGCTCACTTTGTGTTAGGTCGACGACGAGGTCGGGTTCATCCGCTTCTTTCGAGGCCTTCCAGTAAAAGACGACGAGACTATTCGGATCTTTGATCGGGGCGATTGGTATACAGCTCACGGAGATGATGCGGCCTTTATTGCACGAACAGTGAGCTTCTGTGACCATCAGAACCCTGCTAGACCCCTTCCTGACTGACGGCTTCCCCAGGTCTACAAAACTACATCTGTCATCCGCCAGCTCGGCAAGGCAGAGACCGGACTTCCCTCTGTCACGATGACCGTAACCGTATACCGTAGTTTCCTACGAGAAGCACTCTTTAGGCTAAGCAAGAGAGTTGAAATTTGGGAGACCACTGGCCGTATGCAATGGAAAATAAGGAAGCAAGCTTCCCCAGGAAACCTGCAAGATGTCGAGGATGAGCTCGGCGGTCAAATGGACTCTGCGCCGATAATACTTGCGGTGAAAGTCACGGCAAAGGCATCGGAAGCACGGAACGTTGGCGTCTGCTTTGCGGATGCAAGCGTACGAGAGCTCGGTGTTAGCGAATTCCTTGACAACGATCTCTACTCAAATCTTGAATCCCTATTGATTCAGCTCGGCGTCAAAGAATGCTTGATCCAAGCCGATACTCAAAAGAAGGATGGAGAGCTAGCCAAACTACGGACTATCGCTGACAATTGTGGAATTGCGATTTCCGAGAGAAGCATTGGTGACTTTGGAACTAAAGACATTGAACAAGACTTGACTAGGCTTCTACGAGACGAACGAGCCGCAGGAACACTGCCTCAGACTGATTTGAAGTTGGCAATGGGCTCGGCGGCCGCTCTTATTAAGTATCTCGGAGTCCTGTCCGACCCTTCTAACTTTGGAGAGTACCAGCTCTACCAGCACGATCTGTCCCAGTACATGAAGCTGGATGCTTCGGCGCTCAAAGCCCTTAATCTTATGCCTGGGCCACGAGATGGTTCGAAGAATATGAGTTTGTATGGGCTTTTAAATCATTGCAAGACACCCGTTGGAAGTCGCCTGCTGGCCCAATGGCTCAAACAACCCTTGATGAGCTTAGAGGAGATCGAACGACGCCAACAGCTGGTAGAAGCTTTTGTGACGGACACTGAGCTTCGACAGACAATGCAAGAGGAGCATCTACGTTCAATACCTGACCTTTATAGGCTAGCTAAAAGATTTCAAAGAAAGCTTGCAAATTTGGAGGATGTTGTAAGGGCATATCAAGTAGTCATCCGGATACCAGGCTTCATCGGCACGCTAGAGGGGGTCATGGATGAACAATATAAAGATCCCCTAGACGCAGAATACACCTCGAAGCTTGTGGATTATTCGAATAGTTTAGCTAAACTGCAAGAGATGGTTGAAACAACTGTAGACCTTGATGCTCTTGACCACCACGAATTTATCATCAAGCCAGAGTTTGATGAAAGCCTCAGAATCATACGGAAGAGGCTCGATAAGCTGAAATACGACATGGAAGTAGAGCACAGAAAAGTCGGCAAGGACCTCGACCAAGATACAGAGAAGAAGTTATTCCTTGAGAATCACAGAGTACATGGCTGGTGCTTCCGGCTCACCAGGACAGAAGCAAGCTGCATACGGAACAAAAAGCAGTATCAAGAGTGCTCGACGCAGAAGAACGGTGTTTATTTCACAACATCGACTATGCAGACAATGCGGCGAGAACATGACCAACTTTCAGATAATTACAATCGGACCCAGAGTGGACTAGTAAGCGAGGTCGTCAGCGTTGCTGCGTCGTATTGCCCTGTCATCGAGAAGCTCGCGGGGGTACTTGCTCACCTTGATGTAATCGTCAGCTTCGCCCATGTCTCTGTTCACGCTCCTGCCTCTTATGTCCGCCCCAAGATGCACCCTCGAGGCGAGGGAAATACAATACTCAAAGAGGCACGCCACCCTTGCATGGAAATGCAGGATGATATCCAATTCATTACGAACGACGTGTCTCTCATTCGAGGAAGTTCGGAGTTTTTGATCATCACTGGACCGAACATGGGCGGCAAGTCGACATACATCCGCCAGATCGGTGTCATTGCTCTTCTCGCCCAAATTGGATGCTTTGTACCTTGCTCGGAAGCAGAGCTGACCTTATTTGACAGCATCCTAGCTAGAGTTGGCGCCAGTGACTCACAATTAAAAGGCGTCTCGACATTCATGGCGGAGATGTTGGAGACAGCAAATATACTCAAATCAGCAACATCCGAATCCTTGATCATTATCGATGAGCTTGGCCGTGGCACAAGCACGTATGATGGATTCGGTCTTGCATGGGCGATATCGGAGCATATTGTCAAAGAGATTGGATGTTTCACAATGTTCGCCACGCACTTCCACGAGCTTACAGCGTTGGTTGATCAATACCCCCAAGTGCAGAACCTACACGTCGTAGCTCACATAAGCGACACGAGCGACAAGGATCGAAGAGAAGTCACACTACTCTACAAAGTCGAGGAAGGAGTCTGTGATCAAAGTTTTGGTATTCATGTCGCAGAGCTCGTCCGATTCCCTGAGAAAGTCGTCAATATGGCGAAACGGAAAGCTGATGAGCTGGAGGACTTCTCGACAAAGCATGAGCAGTCGGCGATCAAACATTCAAAGCAAGACGTGGAAGAAGGAAGCGCTTTGCTGAAGGAGATGTTGGTGCAATGGAAGGAAGAAACAGAGGGTAAAGGTATGAGTAAGGAAAATATGGTGAATAAGATGAAAGAGCTTGTCCTGGGAAACCAGAAGTTGCTGGAGAATCCATTTTTCCAGTCCGTCAAGGCGTTGTAGGGAGAGTAAACCTCGGTGGATACGATATCGACCTATTGGCGTTCTGGGCTTGATGTATGACGGCTCTCTAGAGATGAGCTTGCATCCTGTTTGGCTCTTTGTAGGTATACCCTGTTTGTACGATTGTAGATACTGGTCCACAAAAAGGGCAGATCTCTAACGCCACTGTCAATGGCCGAATCTTCATCCGCAACTATTGTGATCTGCTCCATTCATCACATCAGGCAACCTCTGCAAGTAAAGTGGGATTTTTCCCCCAAGTACCGGTCGTGACTTCCTATCGAGGAACTCACCTCAGTTTAGAACATCGACAATCTTGTCAACCTAGCATGTCAGTTTTCTGAATTCAAATTTTATTTCTCTGCGACGCAGACCTGAGGTCTATAATACTAGGCAGACAACCAATGATGAACCAACCAAAGAGTCTTTCGTTTCTCTCCAGCACTTGCTAAACCTTTCCGATCAAGGGGCATCCAGAGCGGTGGTAGAATGCCTTCCCCGTTCGCTCAAATTACAACCATCCTCCGAAGCACTTGACGCCGAATGCCGTATTGACCCATGCGACTATCGACATCTCTTAAAAGAGGCAAGCTAGTCTTGATAATCCTCGCTTTTCGGATGACATCAGTGGTCCTTTTTTAATCCCAGGCTGGGTAGATCAGCGACTTTAGATGTAAAAAGTCATAGTTAGTCCTTCTGCAACGCTACCTGCTATACAAACTAATCTCCTGGATCAGCTAAGGTTCGACTTGGTTACCACGACCATCACTACTGCCAATAGGATACACTACTTTCCTGTCTGCCGTCATCAAAGAGCAAGTAGACTGATAATCAGCTTAAGCTGCGCGGATACTGCGGTTCATGGAAAGAATCTCAAATACTATTGTTTCTCTTGCTGGACACAGAGCACAGCTGGAGCTGGACTGCCTAAAGAAGGACTTGCGAGATGATGGGTATACTGGAAATAGGTAGTTTGAAAGCGTGCGGGATCGCATAGCAGGGAAAGCACGCTTTTAGGAAGAATACTTATTACATGCCTTGATTTAGGGAGAGACAGAAGGAATTCGGGTTTTCACAGAACACTAAGTCTCCAGGATTTCTGGCAACAGCTCTGACCTTCAGAGTCCGCTGTAAACTGAGAAGACATGGTAACGTGCTGTCGGTGTTGACACTCCTGGGCTTACCAGATCGCACTGTACCTTTCGAGCTGAGTATATGCCCACAGCTGCCGCCTGTTACTCATGCCTCAAGTATCATGCATCAAGCATCCAGAAAAAACACCATACTCAATATTCGCTCTCGCTGTCCCCTCGAAAAAACCAGTTGGAAGAGGTCTCCACGTGATATCGACTCCATTCTTGGGGCACAATTGAGTTAATTCCGTGACTCAACAACCTGAAGAAACTCTAAGTCGTCAGTTTGAAGGTTAGTTCGAAACGATGGAAAAAGGTGGGCTCCAGGTTTCAAAACAGCCCTTTCAATTCGACCCAAGGCTTTACTTTTGTTTTGGTCTGAAATTGTTTGGTCCAAAAAACTGGCCGCTCATAAGGACTATCAACTGCATCGTTCCAGAAAGTCCAAGTCAACGACCGTCCTCAATCCATATTTAGAATACTCATCATCAGATACATTCTTGTCATTTCTTTCGACCAACCCTCATTGCCTGTCAGTATAGTATCAATATCCATTAGATCACAGCACTCGTTAAGAAAAACCGTTGTCGTGGGAGTAGAGGAGGATACTTGAAAGACTCGCAAATCCTGGAGACATCATCATCGAACAGTGATGGCGTCGATTGTTTATTATGGAGGTCAAAGAGCAACAACACCAACAACGGCGAAAATCAACTTACAACACAACTTCCACCTTTCGTACCTCGCAAACACCCATCTGTACACCATGGCCAACAACGACACACCACCCAAGCATCCTGGTACCAGTGGCGAACATCCACCTCCAAATCCGCTGGAAGTAGCAGTCAATAAGTTCACCAGCGTCACCACAATGATCAAGGATGCTCTCAATTCTTCTTGGAACCGTCAACACAACGCCGCGGATGGTCCAGCGGCAATCCATAGCGAAGCAGCTGCAAGACTGGCGGCGATGACTCCTGAGGTCCAGGCTATTGCACCTTCGTCGCTGTCCTTTGAGGGATCAACACCTCCCACGCTCAACACACCGGTATCACAGACTCAGGCAGCAGCATTGGTGTCCACTGTCCCATTCGACGCTCGTACCACAGAATCTTCATCCACTGTCCCATTTGACGCTCGTACCACAGCAACATTGTCCGCGCTCCCACTCAACACTCTACAAGCAGCGTCCGCATCCAGCGTCCAAACCAACACTCCAAAAAAGCGTCCGCATCCTCTATCTATAATCTCAACTCCAACTTCTCCAACCGCTGGGGAGCGTGATCTGGACAGACTTTTCAGATCCCCAGCCTTGCCTGAAACCCCGTCAACACCATCTTCAGGGGAAGTCAAGAGAAAGCGCGGACGCCCTCGGAAAGACGGCACCTCCTCACCTCAAACCCCATCAACTTCTTCTTCGTCAGGGGAAATGAAGCGTGGACGTGGTCGCCCTCGAAAGGACGGCAATATCTCCCCTCGCACTCCAATAACCCCTATAAATCCATCGTCAACCGAAAGCCAACGCCTCCGCGGCCAGCCCCGTACTCGCTTCCACCCAGTCGCAGGCCGCATGCCACGTCCTATACGGCCCCAAGAGCAACCGAATCAGGACACCAATGGCGTTCAGAAGCGCCCGCAGCCAAACCAGTATACTAAGAAGCGTGAGGCCAAGGAAGCGGCTCTACCTCCTCGTCCTGAGGCCCCGAAAGCCGTGCCAGCAGACACTTGCAAGGAATGGCCCCACCTCTTGTCCTCGGGCCTCGACTTCGGAATAGCCATTGAGACGATGGATCAAGAGCTGCAAGCAACGCATTCCGCGCCTGTAATGACATGCGCCAACACGTATGCCCACACGAAACCATACCACGTGTGCGCGACATGCCGCCTCCAGGGGATCAAAGCCATCAAAACCAGCTTCACCAGGTTGCTGAGGAACAACTTGTTCCCCCTCTGCAGAACCTGCAGCGTTACTGCATTGCAGAACGCCCAGGTCATTTACAACAAAGGAGGAGAACAAGGAAGGATGCAAGGCTGTCGATGCGGTACGGCGTGGTTGTGTGCCATGTGTCAACTGTCCGAACTGGAGATTCGGCAGGCCAAGGCGCAAGCGGAAAGGAGTGCACGAAGCGGGATTTCGGGGTTGGGGATCGATGGTGGGGATTCTAAGTGTGCGATTATGGGGATGTCTTGTGTCTGTGGGGAACTGCTGACGGGGAGAGAGCAGGTGTGGAAGTGTGTGGGGTGTTTCGGGTTGGTGGTGAGGGAGATGTGATGGTGGGAGAGGGTGGGGGTTGAGGAGGGGAGCATCGGACTAGATATGATGATTTGGATGTCAGTGAGGTGTTGGATTGTAGGGGAGATTTTGATGGGTAGGTTGTGGATAGGAGAGGCGCGAGGTTATAGAGATTGGATGGATAAAGCGGTGGTTGTAGTTGTAGTGGTGTGGTAATAGTAACGGTGGTTGAGTGGCGTCTCTGTTTCATCTTCTTCTTTTCGACTTTTTTTCGCAACGAACTGGATATGATACGATTGCAAAGGGAGGAAGAAACGAAACGGTGGGACCGTTAGCTGCATAGGATGGCAGGCGTCCATGACATAGACTGAAGAATAGAGGTGATACTGTCGAAATCTCCATTAAAAATTATGAAATGAAAACGTTAGGGGTGCGGGCAGGTATCCTTTTATCCCCAAACCGGGGCTGACCGGATTCGCTAGAGGGTCTTGAATTAGGGCTCGGGAACGCAAATGTGTCCGTTTTAGCGAATTATTGATTATTCTTTTCAGATCGCATAGATACGAAAACGGAGTTCCCTGGTCAGTATGGTAAAAGCGTCTTGGCCCGGATAGTAAATAGAAAACATTCTTTCCGTGGGTTTCAATTAGCTACCAGAATAGTTAATTACCCTGCCTCTTACCCACCGGCGGCGCCCCCCACACGAACACACCATTAGGCGCCCTCACTGTCATCCCACTCCCGTTCCCATTCGCCGGCGCCTCTTCAGTCAGCCGCTTCCACACCTCCAGGATGCCCGCCCGCTGCGCCGGCAGCATGCTATATTGCAGGCTGTAGAGGCTCTTGCGATGGATGGGCGGGACGAAGCGGCCGGTGGCGAGGCAGAGGAAGACGCTGGGGGAAAGGTAGTGTTTGCGGAGGCGGTGGCCGAGCTGGAAGTATTGGTCGAACATGGCGCGCAGGGAGAGGGGGACGGACTGTGTTGGGGTGGGTTAGGTGGGGTGTTTGGATTGGTAATGGTGGTGGTGGGGATGGGGTGCTTACTTTGAGGAGGATGTAGGAGGTTGGGGGGTTGTTGGTTGAGTCGGTGATGCGCGGGTTTGGGGTACCTCCAAGTTCGAAGCAGATGCCGCCTGGGTATAATGTTAGCCGTGGGCTGTATGAGTAATTGAAGGATGCTCACCAGGTAAACGCCGTGAGTCCTTTACTCGAAGCATTAATGCGAAAAGAGGAAAGTGATTCAAACAAGCCAGCAGCGTGTCTAAAGCTGCCTTGAGAAATATTATGGCCACCCTGGCCGAGGTAAATGTAAGGTAGAAGACGATTACAGTCGGTAGGAGAAAGAACAATAGAGTGAACAGAATTGTACCCAACAGCAGCTGGTCGAGGTCATAGTCGCATGAATCAATTCGGTTTCGTAGGACATTATGCTTCTTGCCCCGGAATAGGTGGAACAAGGAAACGATGATCGTTAGCTGCCAGTGGAATATGCGAGCTGACGCGGTATAGAAACAGTAGATGTGTATTGTCAGCAGGGACAAGAGATCAGAGAACAACGATATAGGCATGCTAGCGCCAGCAAAGGCAGAGAAACCGATAAAGTAGATGATTCGAGGCAAGTAGGGTTGGAGATTGCCAACACAGCCTATAGATTTCAGTAATCCGGCAGCGATCATTGGAAAGAATGAGCTTACCTGCCCAGTAGTCGATGACCCACAGAAAGAGATCACCTAGGAAAACAGCCAACTCATTATTAAGCTTCAGGCCCGCTGGCCAATCCATGAGCCATGAGATCATATCTCGCAAGCCCTCCACAGTCCATCCTATAAGTATCTCATTGATCTGGTAGGCTACCCAGTCAGCGTTGTCGATGATGTATGAACCTAACGCAATGCCGATGATAACATCGTTTGCAACAAGCCAGAGACTGTTATAGAAGCGGATATAGTCCGGATGTCGTTCTGTGATACTTTCCCAGTCATCTTTCCTCTTACGCAGAGTAAGATACTGGATCGGCCAATAACAGAACTGTTGCAACCGAATATCCACCTGCTGAGCAGTTGCTGATATATCCTTCAACGCCATAGATTCAGGACGAGGTCGCCATTCAAGCACGCAAAGTATCGCTTCGGCCACAACCCGGTGACAAATCAGGCCTATTACAAAAGCTCGTTTCAAGAGCGGATAGACCCAAACTGTAATGAGATGCCATGCAGCAACGAAGACATGATCCCATAGCGATGATGCAGACTCCACCACTCGCTCGCCAACACTCAAACTTCTCTTCTGCCTCGTCCCAATGAGATGTACGTTACTTGATAGAAGGCACGCCAATTCAGATGAGCAGTTGATTTGGCTCAAAATGGTTGGCAGCATTTTCTCCTTCTGCGAGGGTGAGCGCCTGATTACACTATGGAGCTGGAGTTTTTTGATCAATCTCGCCTTCTGTGCTCTCTCGTCGGCTGTCTCCATTCCATCAGCGTCCGTGAAGTTAGGCGCGAGATCTTGACCCAAGGCATCATCCCCTAAGGCCAAAGATATTGAGCTGAGAGACATATATTGCATTCGCGTTGGTGACGGTCTCTCGAATAGAATTACCTGCACCGTGGTTCCGTGATCTTTCGGACAGGATATCTGTGGGAACGGAGTTGCTGGTTCTGTGTATGCTAATAACTTATAAGAATTGAGAGGATTTGCTTCTTTAGTCGGGTTGGCTATCCCTAGCACGTGCAAATAGGAGCTTCCACAGAGGTTGAACAACTGACTCATGGGATGAGGGTTGTTCCGAAAAAACGTACCGACGCGTAGCGCATTGTCAACACGGTGTGGCTGATCGAATAGATTCAGCTTCTTGGGAATTGAGGTTGTTCTCACAGAGGCTCACGGGGGCCTTACCTCCACGTCTTGTAGTATAGATACCACAAAGATGTCCAATTCAGAATTCTTCCATCCCACTATCGTCCCTTGCGCTTTGCTCCTTGGAGAATCTGAGGGCCAAAATATTCGTAACAGTCCATTTCCTGCGACCATAATATCATCTTCGGCAGGGTCAAAACGAGCCTCGCCGCCTCAATTGTTCGCGTGCAGATATACCAACGACGGGAGATCTAGGATGCTAAACAGTGCTTCAGCACCATATATGTAGATCCGGGAGATAAGTCATACCAGATTGGTTTCCCGTGATGCAATACGTTCAATCGGCAAGATGAAGAGAAAGAAGAACAGGGATAGGATTGCGAAGCCTTTGGCTGCCCGCGTCTATCATATCCACACGTCAGTACAACTACGCGTAGAAGCCAGATGAAATCTCTTCCAGGCGCAGAAAAGACATACCACAACGCTGTGTTCTGCGGCAAATATTGCAAGCTCGTATAATCTTGTTACCAGATCCCAACGAGCAGTAATATAGCCGGCAACGAAAATCCCAAGGGTGAGCACTGAGAACGGGTGCATTAATTAGCTCCTATCTTGAAGGCATTATTTGAGTTCCAGCGATGACGAACTGCAACAGAAGCTCAGTTCTACTTTGCTCAGTCGTTTGTAAATATTCACAAGATCCGGAGATAATAATTATCACAGGGGTAAAGTATCGGCCGAGCGAAGCCGGGCACGTGATAGCGGAACAACCCTAAACTGGGTATCTACCTAAGGTACATAAGGAATAGAGGGCATCGTATAATCTAGGCATGGTATTGCAACCAGGTTCTATGAAGCTAAGTGCAGACGAATCAGTAGTCTCCGTCTGCGTTTTCAAGACCTTGATGCCTCGACTACTAGAATTCTGTTTGTACAACCGTAACAACAGTAGCCCCTATCTGCCCTGGATCTAGTAACCTAATACACACACAAATGCTCGAACGGAGACGCCAGCCTCTTCCATGATAGCTAAGATGCAGAATGCAAGAGTCTTGACCAACCCCTATTGTATAACGCCACAGCTAGTGTCCTCTGTCCTGCTCTGAGTGTCCCATGGTTGACTTTACTCCTGGTCCCGCTCAGATGCATGCTCGCTGAAAGGCCTCACAAGCCCTTAACATCAACATTGAACTTCCATTCATCTATACTGGGTCAGAAACCTATAAGTCATGCTAGCGGAGAATATCACTCACCATTCTTGAGATTTTCGGCCGTGTCGTCGAGTAGAATGATCCTCCTCTTGTTGCAGTATGTTGTTTTGTCCAAGATATCAACTCTAAGTTCTGTGAGTTCCGTGGTTGGCTTTTCAAACATCTCGCTCAAGCTCTCCACTGCCATCTCAAGGTCTTTTTGGTTGTCTTCGAAGATCTCCGTTAAGTTGTTTCTTGCAAGGTAATACGCAAATGCATAAGTACATTTTAGCGTTTGACGGCATTGCTGAAGGGCTTGCGAGGCAGTAGCTAGAAATTGGACCTGGATCCAGGACATCCCCGAAGCTGTTTGGAGGTTTATCATTTTCTTTTCAGTCTTGATGTACAAATCTTTGTCGAGTTTCGCCGATTGCTCGTGGTTCGCATAACGGTTGTAGTAATGTAGATAACGCTCGAGCGATATCCGTGACTTCGCTTGAGCATCACGACCATCCAATCCTGATTTCTCTTCAAAGCGGTTGCAGTTGTACCAGCTTGTGCCGTGTTCAGACCATAAACCCATACACATCCAGCAGAACTCATGTTTGCATTTCCGACAAGTCATATGATTACACCCACCATTCTTCTCGATTGTTGACGCACACTTCGGACACTCCTTCGTGTTCGCTGATATCCAATTCGCCGTTTCCGAGTCGTCCTCGCACTTCTTCAACCACTGCTTGACTAACGAGCATGGGGCAGGCTGATGATCGTTCAAAGCGCATCCGAAGCAGAACCGATGGCTGCATGAGCATGCCACTGTAGGAACTATCCGCCCAAGCTCTCGCTTTTTGACACCGCATTCTACGGCGTACTCGCAATTTGGTGCCGGGCACCATTTTAGCTCGTCCTTATCATCGACATATGTTCGTGTCAAGAGCGTTTGGTATCTATAGTCTGCGTTAGATTTGTATACTGGTGTTAGGCTGAGGATGGTTATACCTGGCTTTTAAGTCTGCCGCAACAAGCAGATTTAGGGATTTTGAATCAACTATCCTATTGCAGCCAGTGGTGGGGCATTGTATTCTCGCAGCCTCGCCCTCATCTTTAATCTTCTGAGCAAGATATTGCCTGTAACAGTCGACGCAATATTGGTGCCCACATCTCATAGCATACGTTTCCAGGCCAGGCTGGTCTTCGTAGCAAATGCTGCACGTAAATCCTTGGACCACCTTGGTTTTTGGTATCTGCCCATTGTCTGGGCCCAATCCTGCGCTGTCCAGTAGAGCTTCGGGCCTTTCCATGTACGTCTCGATCAACCTTTCCTTGTTCCATCGAAGATACCTTAGAAGGATAGCGGAAGCTTCCGACGGCTGACCTAGTATGGAGGAGATCTCTTCAATCTGCTTGTCCTGATGTGCTTGGATGTCGGCCGGCGCACAGACTTTATAGTCCACCTCGTATGACTTCTTAGTGGGCCTAATCAAGTCTTTGTCCTGCGAAAAGCCGGTATCTGGGTCCTCCTCTTCTGAATCTGTTCCCACAACGGGGATAAATAAGTCATATGTTTTCTTCGTGCCATATCTGCCGAAATCCAACAAACTCACCTATGCCAAGCTCATCACCACTGTCTTGTGTTCCTCCGAAGTCGTCTTCCTGACTTGACAAGCCACTCATAAACTCGTCATCGGAATCCATGGTAGTCAGTGGAGGGGTGTTCAGCGTTATTGCTGGTATGCCTTCTCCCTTGGCTGTAATGTTCTGACTCTGCCTCTTACTCTTGGAAGCAACGTCAATATTCTCGGTAGCTTTCCTCTTCCTAGTCTGAGAAGACGTGGTGAATGATGAGACGATGCTCAGTGCTGATCTCGTATTGACGAGATCGAAACACGAGCTTCACGTTATAGTCACGAAGTATTAGAGCCTCAGTTGACAGGCTGCACAAAGAGGTATGAGCAGTGAGTACTGAGTTCGAGGATGAGGCTGAGTAATTGATCAAATTCGAGAGTCATGCTGTTGACGGGAATCATTATAGGGTCCTACCCTTAAGTCGAGGCGGCGGATGACTAACGGAGCTGTGTTGATCCGGCTCCGAAGCCCAGACTCACAAGTCACAACCTGATGTCGACTTCGGATTGACTTGAGATTTCCATGACTAAGCATTCTGAAATTCACCTTCCGGTCAGCGTGAAGTGATAATAGCTATATCAGGCAGTATATCACGAAAGCAAATAACAGTTATGTCATGTTACCAATGAAAACATCTCGAGCTACAACGACAGTAGGATGAGTTCATCAGTGATCAAGTAGGTCTGAAACGAATAGCAGCTCGCCCGATGAGTAAAGACAGTGAGCTAGAGTGTTTTGTATAGCTCTCTAGCCTTTCACCGTTGACTATTGGGCTCTTGAGAGCAAACATGATCCGTAGCACCCAACAGCCTCTCGATTTGTTCACCCTTCCATCCTGCTCGTGACATTGCCAAACATCCTAATTTCAACAAAGTAAGCGGATTGGCAAGTTCCTGTCTAGCCCCAACGCCTGTCTTGGCGGCCTTGCCTCATTTGACAACCACCCTCACGCCTTTCGAGTCCGAAACGGCTGCTGCAACGAAAAAGTCGTGCGCCATGTCTATATCTTGCAGAGTAGTTTCGAAAAGCTGAGTGTCGAAGCGTCGCTGCACCATAGCAGTGACGAGGTAGAGTTCCGCGTATGCGAGACTGTGGCGAAACTGTTAGCCTCGATGCACGCGCTGAGATCCCGGCTATGGTAGTTAATCTGGATTCGGGAACGAACACTCCTATGTCAAATCCATGGCGCTGTGGACTGGAAGTGAAAAACAGCAAACGGCTAATGGGACTTACTCAATACCCAGACATGCCCTCGGCCCTTTGCCAAACGGCACAAGATATTTCTTCAGACTCTTCGCATTAGGCGAAAGCCAACGCTCAGGGATATATTCATCAGGCTGCGGAAAAATTGTAGGATTCATCCTATGTATGAGATATATGCTCATACTGACGGGTGTGCCGGCAGGAATATCCCACTCGTGGAATGTCAACCCTTGTTTCGGGGCCATGCGGGCGAGACGGTGCGGTATACCGGCCGTAATTCTAAGGTTTTCTTCAATGCATGCAGTCAGATATGGCAGCTTCTTCAATTCCTGCCAAGTGGGTATGCGGTTCGGATCTGGCATTGCTTGAGACAGCTCCTCCCGGAGTCGCGCGAGCTTTGCGGGATTGTTGAGGAGATGAAAATGGAGCGTGGTCAGTGAATTCCCGATGGTTTCGGAGCCGGCGACTGTGACGAGTGTGCCCTCTTGGGCTATGCGGTCGATTCCGAGTTCGTGGCGTGGGAGGTTGGATTTGAAGAGGAGTTCATAGAAAATTGTAGGGTGGTTCTTTTCATCATAGAGATTGTTGGGACCGGCGGTCTTGATAGCTGTTACTTGATCCTGATTTTGCTGCGGATCATGCGGGTTAGCTTACGCTTAACAAAACTTCGTTTCTCTCGGAGAAGCAAGGCTCGACCAGCACCTGAGGCCTTGTGTGAGAACGTGTTGGGGTATTTTCATTCCAGAAAGAACAAAATGGGAGAAAATGAAGTAGAAGTCGGGAATTGCTACAACTGCAATGGAAAGGTCAGGGTATTGCCACTCATGGAGCCCTCTGCAACCTAGAGCCGGGATTCGCTCGCACAAAGAAAGTAGGGTCTCAGGAAAAGATAGAAAGAAGTGGTGGAGGGCAGAACTTGCTTCTCTCAGATGTACGAAATATCTCACCTTGTGTATCCCAAGCATAGCCGCCGCATCAGGCATTAACCACTTCACCAGCTTAAAAGGCAAGCTTTTCATTACTGGCAAGAGCCATCCAAACTGGCATGTCAGGTAAGCGGCCTCGGTAGCATGGTTAATCATGTCAATCCACGGTCTCCCCAGATCGTCCCTATCGAGATAATCAAATGATCGCGCCATAGCGTAGTCTGAAATAATATCGATCGCCATCGCTCTGTACGTTGAATACATGTTGATTGGGGTCTTAGACGCTTGGTGTTGCCGCATGAGATGGGAGAGCTTTTCGACTTTAGTAGTGATAACGTCTTCAAGCTGAACGACTTTTGCTACAGAGAAGAAGGGGGAGAGGGCACTGCGGCGGAGACGGTGGAGGTCGTGGGGCACGGTGCCTTGCATGGAGCCAGAGACGCCAAACTGTCTTGCTATCCACCAGTACTTGTCAAGCTTGAGAGCGTGGCCGTACAGGTGCTCATAGTAGTCTGGGTCGTTGATGTGAAGCTCGTGAGGACTGATGCGGACAACAGGGCCTGAGATGCGCGTTCAGTCCAAGGGGACTTGGTTGCCAGCGGGGGGGGATTACGTACCATATTTGGCATGCATGTCTGCGATTTCCCATGTGTATTTTCCCCGTTTAATGTAATCATAGTAGAATTGGTACCATAAGGTCAACGCAGCCAATTTCCGTCCTGGAAACTTGGCCAATGGACTCAAATAGAGCCTGTAGATTGCTCCGAGGGCAGTGTACAGAAGGACAAGTGCAGTGATAGTGGTCAGGACATGGGTCCCAACCCAATTCCGGGTGTCTTCGAAAAGATCCATATCAAAGGTACTTTGCCCAATGTTGCACACATATGAAGAGGGTTTAATGAGATAAAGCAAGGTAGAAGGTAAGGCAAGTCCTTTACCTTAAGTGTTATATGATGCATTCACGGGCTGGAGGGAATGAATGTGTGCAGTAGGACTACCTACTTTAGGCGCGGCCTTGGCAAGCCGACAGGAAAGTGCTGCAGCGCTAAGGGCGCAACCTGCATGCAGCGAATGCCCACCGGCAAAGGTCGATCTTGTTATGTACCATTGAGCCGATGACCCAGTAACATGGCCGTGGCTACAGAAAAGGTTGTACTTAGACGTGTTAGACCAGTGCAAATGCGTTCCTGTTCGCATTAGCGTATGTGTTGTCACTCGGTTGGACCCTTGCACGCCTCTGTACCTTTTCTACACCTTTAGATACATGTCAGGTAGAATGGGTCGGTATGCTTGTTAAGGTTCAGGTTCTTGTAAAGAGGGGATTGAACAGCAATATACGCCGAACGACGACCAGCATGAGTAAGTAGTGTAATTAATCCCATCCAAGCCTACCGGTCGTGGGTTGTCTGGTATTCTATGCGTGTTAGGTCCCCCGAGCATGGTAGTAAGGTATGTAGGGTGACGTTGTCAAGCTAGGACTCAGCCGCCACGCTGCACTTGTGGTTGTGTGCTGCACCGTCAAGGTCCAAACGCGGACAGGATATATTCTCATTCCAAAAATCCCATCATTCACATGTGGGACAACAGCTTGAAGATGATTCGTGAATCGTTGGGACTGAACAGACTGAAATGATGGGCAAAGTACGTCTTGCCATGAGTTTCCGGTGTTGCTCCCCTGACCCTTAACGCCCTGAAGAGCCATTGAATAGAGACATGCAATGCCACGGTCTTTCTCCTTTAACCACCCCGTTCTCCAAACTCCCTGGCCCAATCTTCGAATTGTTGAAGGCCCTGCTTGCTCACGCTGGGCCGGATGTTGACCAGACTCGCCTCGAAATCCTCAAATTGTATCGGTCTAATTTCATCCATGGACATAAACAGCAACGCCTCACCTAGACTCCGTAGAGGACCCATGGCTGCATCCTTGGCCAGCGCTGTAATATCAGAGCCTGAGAAACCTGAAAATTTACGTCAGTACCCGCACTCCAAAGGTGCTGATGAACGTACCGTCTGTCAATTCGACAAGCACTTGAATGTCCTTTTTGTTCAGGTTGTGTTTCTGATGACCTAGTAATGTTTGGAGCTGAGTTGCTCTGACCTCGGCTTCGGGCAGAGGAATATATTGTCGCCGTACGAATCTGCGCCTAGCTGCTTCATCAATTGCCCACGGCATGTTGGTAGCGGCAAGGACTAAAACTCTGCTGGCATCGCCTTCTTGCTTCTCTTTGTCAGTCTGCTGTTTTCCTGCCGCTGCTCGCTGCAGATCCGACCACTGGATCAAGAACTCAGTCTTGATGCGCCTGGTGGACTCATGCTCGCTTGAGCCGCCGCGCGACGACAGGAGCGAGTCTATTTCGTCGACGAAGATGATAGACGGCGCAAGTGCCTTTGCCAAAGAAAACAGAGCACGGACCAGTTTCTCGGATTCGCCCAACCATTTTGATGTCAGACTGCTAGCCGAGATTGCAAAGAACGTAGATCGGGATTCTGTCGCTACGGCTCTGGCAAGCATGGTCTTCCCAGTGCCCGGAGGTCCAAACAGAAGCATCCCCCTAGCTGGCTCTCGAAGACCCATGAAAAGATCGGGCCTTAGAAACGGGTACACAACGGCCTCCTTCAAAGCTTTCTTCGCAACATCTAGACCTGCCACATCATCCCAATGCACTTCGTCCCCATGAACCACAATCTCATTGAAGATCTGATTAGCAGCATTTTCATCGACACCCTTCGGGATATGTTTCTTAATGTGTTTTATCCGCTTCTCCCAAGCTAATTGTGCATCTGACGCGTCAGAAGAATTTTGCTTGGCGGAAGGCTCTCCAGGAGCGGAAGTATCTTGCTTTTTGCGGAGGTCTCGACGTTGCGTCAGATCTTCCTCGCGACTGCTGCTGGTGTTCTCATCAGCGCTTCCAGACGATCCTGCCCTACCAGATTCGCTTGTGCTATGTCTAGTCGAACGAGGTGAAGATATGTTGGCCACGGGGCGCCGGGTAACGCCGCTCGGAACAGAAGGTCGAGTCTTTCTTTGCGGAGATCTTTGTCTCGTTGGTAGAGCAGAGGTCTTTGGACTTTCATTAGATCTGATTGGCCGTACAGCCGATGCTTGGGCTGCCTTGGATATGGGGGCAGGAGCCGGGTACTCGTTGCGATAGGAAAGATAGTCAGACTGGGGTTTTGGCCGGACTGGCGATCTGGCCTTGGTCTGTGCACTGCTGGAATCCTTTGTGAGACGGTCATGTGCTGGTGGTATCGACGGCTCTAATAAACTGAGATCATTGCCTTTTTGAGCGTGCGAATCTAATGCCTGGTTTAGACTTGGCTGAACCGGGCGTGGATCGCCGACATGATAGCTGCTTGGTCTTTGCTGATCTGGGATTGACGATGGATTAGATGTCCTCCGTCGCCGTACAGGGCTGATGCGTCCGCTAACAAGGTCCTGTCCATCAACTGCAACCGTTGGCTCGAAATGGAAAGCAGCATTACCTCCAGAGCTATCACGTTTTATCGAATTCAATGTTGTTGAGCTACCGTTCTGTGCAGCGAGTGTCTGCCCAAGCCTTTGCCCTGATGCCCTTGTTGTGTCCCACGCAAGACCCGCAGCTTTGGAAGACGTAGGAGGCGGACCTGTCCTAAATCCGCTCGAAGCTCTGGGTGACTTTGAAGGCCTCTTACCATCCTTGCCTGCCCGCAATGTGGTCAACATCCGACTCCTCTTCTCGGGACTATGCTCCCGCGACGGTTGTCTGGGTTCTCCAGGTAGCGTTGGCGGAGAGTAGGGTAGATTGAACCCAGTAGTGTTGATCTGTGGACTGCTATAAGATCGCTCCGTCTGGCTATCTGAAGCCTTTTGCTGTAGAACGGCCGGCCGTTGAGGTAGAGGTGGTGGTAGTCTAGATAGATCAGGGTAGTTGACTGTAGGAACCGTGTTTTGCCCAATTGAGGTTGCCGTTGAGTATCGAGCTTTGTGATGATCCGTTTTATCGGGTACTGGAGGTCCAATTCGTCTGGTCGAATTTTGGCTGGAGCGTCCACTGTCTTCTTTAGTTTCCTTCCTGCTTTTCCGTAATGCTTCCAGAAGATCTACACGTTCCCTGCACTGTATCTCCATGCCATGAAGCGAATCCTGAAGCGCTTTCTCGGTCTCTGACTTAGGTTTGTGGTTCGGGGGTATTTTGTAGGCATTGTGATAATATATCTGATCGAGAGCAGAACGCCATGAGCGCAAAGCTTCTTCTTCGTTGTTCTAGCCTCGATAATTAATTGCAGATTTCAAGCAGCGCGGTCGGAAACTAAGATACTAACCTGCCCCTCAAAATATACTGCTGTTGAACAGATTAGATAGCACTCATCGTACGTCTTCTGCATCGAAGACGAGGCCTTGTTCCGCATCATTGAGTACACTGTGGTGTTTAAGTTGATCCATGTGACTTCTCTCGACCGGAATCTTGCTCTTCAACGAAGCGCAGCCGGTTGTACTCAGCCTTGGCCTTGTCGTGTTTTGGGTGCAACTGAGGCTTGGAATTCAGGTTCGGAAGCACGCCCAATGGACTCTAAGTCTTTGTGTGGTCTATGGCTCCTTACCTACAAGTAAATGCGGTTCAAACCGTGAGTCAAGGTATGTATTACAGACTATTCTGTACTCTAGATGTTTTGAAGCGAAGGTATCTATCTCACAGAACGAGCGATTCGCTGAATAAGCAGTGACGCAGTAAGATTTCCATCTTTCCATTCTTCTACCTCGTCACACGTGCTCGTATTCGAGACTTCAACAAGAAAAACTTGTCGACGACAGGGACGTCGGGATTACCTTGTTCAGTTCAATTCCTGCTACTTCCGATTTATGTGTTCATCATTGTGGATGCATAGAATTAGCACCAGAGTCTGAAATCCTTTCTAGCAGTGCCAAAAGGAAGAATGGAAGTCATTCCTGGAGATGCCGTCGTGGCAGTCAGATTTATTTCAACACCGTTCGCTCGATATAACCATGGCCAAGGAAGCCAGACATGGTACTCCGTACTTTTGTTTCTTATTATTCATCCATGTTACAGCCATCTGCTTTCAGATCTTTACCTCCTGTGGACGAACAGTAGCTGCAAATGGATCAGGGAAATCTGACTCTCCTGGGTAGTTGAGGTATCCATCACCTCAAAATCTATGTACATGAGTTTATCGAGTATCCAGCGGCAGAGCTGGTAGCCAGCAGTCGCTCTAATTTTCCTTGAAAACGCCTTGCAAATGCCCTTCGCTATGACGTCGCTCGCATAGATATATACATAAAGACTCTTTCGTAGCTGGAGTAAAGTAAGAACGTTGCCTTTGTTCTGGGAGAGGTAAGAAATTTGAATAAGATCTCCATCCTTGGCCAGTAGCAAAGACACAGGATCCCGCATCAGCCTTGAGCGAGATACGAAGAATACCGCTACCTAGGTCGTTACGATCCAAAATAGGTGCTTTTAATCTAAAATTAGAGGTGTGGGCCGCGGAGGCTGGTATCGTTGCTGATAGGGAGAGGTTACATGCCGAGTAAATGGGAAGTCATGATACATTCGGGTAATCGAGTCGAAACTGCACGCTAAGCCTTTCCAATGTTGAAATCGTGTAGTGATACTGGTACACAACGGATGAGATCTGCGGGTATCGGATGGATGTGAGGATGAAGAGGAATGCTGCGGTGATTGATTGGTTTTGGGTTTGAATGGTTTGAAGCACACGTAGAGGTGGGGGACGTTCAGTCGTTTTGGTGGCGAATGAAGTAGGCTTTTGCCATTTCGTAGGATGTCCTGATGGTTAGAGGTCAGTTTGTTTGAAGTTCGTCTAATGAGTTTTGAATTTGAACACTAGTATCACAGAATATAGACATACCAGCATATCGCAGTACTAGGCATAGTAGTGATTATCCGGGGTCGTAGTCCGCGGAAGAACCCTCCCCAGCCATGCTGCCGCTTGATGATCGAAGCCGCCACTAATAGTCCCTTTGCAGACCGAATTTCGGCATCGTTTGCAGTCCCACGGGTTTGTAATAGAGTCTTAATGACATCGAGTGGAGTAGTCAAGCCTGCAGCGAACGCACCAGCCAATCCTCCAGCACATATATGGGTGACTGGGCTGTACTCTTTCGTCGGGTTGATGACCTTTGAGAGCGACTCGTAGGCGGTAAATTGAAGCGCTGTAAATGGAACGGTCATGGCAAGAGTAGTTGGATAGGAAACGTAAAATGCAGATAATCCTTCGGTTTTATAGACTGCTCTCGTACATTGTGATAAGGACTTATAGACGGACCCATGCACCTGCATTCGCTGCTTGACGACTGGCCACATAGGATTAGAAGCGGCTTAGATTAGTGAAAAGAGCGACGTTCTCACCATCAAAGGGATTCATGATGGCATCACTCGCGATTGTCGCACAGGCGCCGCTGGTAGCTATTGGCCAGTTAGCCTACATACAACCCTATAATACCGTCATACAGTAGGTACTGACCTGCTGCGACAGGATGATGCTGATTGCCATCATTGCCCCCCATGGCCTGCTTAACCGCCTCGTAAGTTGCGAAATATACAGCATGAGCTGGACCTATACCAGCATGTCAATCCCCCTACGCCACATGTAACGACGAAGCACCTGCCTACCTGCGCCTACGACGACACTTGAAATACCTCTCCACATTGCGGTGGCCCCTTCTATTCTTGAAATGGTAGAGACGGCATTTGAAAGGCTTGTGTAGATGGCACCAGGCGACGGGTTCACGATTTGGAGGCGGGTCTACGGACAATGAGCGCGACGGCGTTTACAGTCATCTTGATCAGGGCTTACTTTGAGGGTGTCAACGGGGAACATGACAGAATGCTCCTACAAATCCATTAGCTTATAGTTCCATTGGTCGCAGAATATTGAGCTGAGGGCAAACTTACGGCAATTCCAGCGAATGCGCCGGCGGCCATATTCTGAAGGAGAGTAAAGTCGGGTGGCAGGCTTTCATAGCTAGAGTAAGGCGTCAGCAGAGCAAGCTCCCATACTCAAGATCTGATTCAGGGCGGCGCATACTCGAGCTCCTCCACCGGGGCAGTGGGATCTACACGGGCAGCCATAGATCCACCAGCAGCGGCGAAGGAAAGCCTATTAAGAGCGCGCAGGACAACGAGAGTGTAGCAGGGCGACTAGAGAAACTTTTTAGAGGATTGAAGAGACGACATAAATTCTGATGGTTGTAGACGCAAGGTTGGGGAGTAGATGAGCTTTGTCTGTGTTTGTACATGGGAAATTTAAAAAAAGCGACATCATTGACCGCATGAATTGACCAGGGTCTAGAACCAACCCTGACTAAGGAAGGCATCCTCACAAATGTTCAGAATTCACGATTTTTCATTTTCTATAGGTGTCTGAAGCTTCGAGAGCCATATATATGATAGTCAAGCCGAATAGTCCGCTATGCCACCTCCCTAACTTTCACCGCGTCATAGTTGAAAGAGCATTGGTGTGGCATCAGCCTCTTCTCTGAGGCCCCTCCTGATCTACTGAGAGTTGTAAAGCATGTAGTGACTGATATGAGCTGTTGAAAGAGACGATCATGTGGAATCACGACGGAGGGCCAGAAAAGTTCGGACGAAAATAATGATAATCAAGGCTTCAGAACATCATGTGGTTTGTTCCTAAGTACAAAATATGTTGTGAATATGCACACCCCACGACTCCGACCTACCGCTCATGCATGGAAAACCGAACATGTACCGCCTGGAATTGGTTCGGATTCCCGACCTGATTCCGATGGACGCCTGTGTCTCGTGCAACGTGGGTATCCCTTTGACCAAATGCAGCGCTAAATGTTGACACCAGTTCCTCTTCCCTCCGTTTGGGCCTTCGAGAATTGGTACACCAAACCTAAAACTCCTGGTCCTCTATCCTGGTTCATGCCCTGGACGTCCTCTTCTCCATCGTCGTCCCTAGCCCCGGCACGATTCGTCTTCCAGGAATCGCCCAAATTGCTGTCAGCCGCAGCTCCCTCACTACCATCACCAGCGGATCGTCGGGTATCCTCCAGCGGTATATCCTCTTCATCTTCAACCGTACCAACAAGAGTTTTACGCGAAGACCGTAAACGGGATTGAACTGGCCTATGGGGTGTCTTGGTTCCTAATCGCGACAGTTGATGTTGCGGGTCCAGAAGGATTGAGGCCACGGGTGACAATTGACCTCCTGTAGGGGCAAATCTCGGTGTGCGATGTACTGAACGGGATCCAGTGCCCGGTCCGCCTAATATTGATCGGCTGGGTCCTCGATGTTGGCGGTCCCCTCTGTCTAACCTGCTGCTACCGGGGCCGTTTAATTCGGGAGCGAGGGTAGGAGACATCATTCCAGGGAATGCTGGAGGGGGGTAAAAATTACGCTTAGCTGAAGGATGTAGATATGGTGCACCAGGTCGTTGATTCGTAACGTAATTGTCAATAAAGCCATAGTAAGACGCGAGCATTTTCCCATCTTTGGTAGAATAGTACTCTTCACGAAGATCCTGAGCAGCTGCCTCGTCCTGGCGGGTAACATTGTTGCTTTCCTTCTTGAAGTCGAACACAGCGAAAGAGCATACGTACCCTAAGCCATCGACATGAAGAGTGAATTCGCGGAAGAAATCCACCAGCCGGTCACTGCATTTCGGGAGACTGAACCAAAGGATAAAAGGCGTGAAAATGATACTGAGTATTTCTTCGAGGAATATGATGACCTTCATCTGGTAGAGGAGCGCAAATTCTGTCCGTACCTCGTTACTATGCAATCGCCCACGCCAGTTACTGGGCGAATAATGTGTGTATTCCGTCACATTGCTGAGCGCATATTCGGGGTCAAACACGAGATTTTCCTCTGGAACCACTCCTCTGGCTACAGCCCATACCGTTCCGAAAACGCCAAGATAAAATAGTACCGTTCGCTCCGATGTGATCTCGAACCCTAAGAACAATTCAGGATCAATTACGGAGGCCAATGCTAGGACTGATACGACAGCGCCAGTGACGAAGGCGACGAAGCGTGAAATTTGGATAGTTTTGTCCTTGGGGAATTGATCAACATAACGCGAAGCAAAGGGATAAGACATGTTAATTCGACGTTGGAAGAGATGCCATAGCTCGTTGAACTCTCGAAACTTCCATTCAGCAAGAGGTGTATATTGACGAGATCCAATCTGGGATGGGTTCTTTTGGTACTCATTAAAGTAGCGAAAGAAATATAGCATCATAAAGTAGATGATGATGAAAGGAGCACATAGAACATTCATAAATCCAGCGAACAAGAAACGTCTTCGCAAGCCATCGCTGAGAGCCCGGCGGTGGGTGTCTTTGAGAAACAATGGTCGAACCTGGCCCTGTTCATTGAAGACGTAGTCGAGAATGCACAAGCTCAAGTTCCATTCAAGTGTCTTTGAGAAGAGTTGCCTGTTCTTGAGAAACGGTATCGGTAACGTAAGGTCTAGGACATCCTTGTTGATCAGGGCGATCAAATAATTATCTCTCCGCATTAGTCGGTTTGCAATATCATGAGCGTCCATGCGTTGCTTCGATTGGCTTCCCATAAATCGACGATGCCGTTCAGTAACCCCTGCGGCGGTCGCTGGATTCGAGTCTCGCAATAACATAAGACGCTTGACAATCTCTTGCCACGAGACTGTTTGAATATCAGTATCGGGTATCTCAAGAAGATAGCGGTAGAAATTATGCATGTGCTGTAGCCGACGGATATCGAGGATATACTGAAACAGTTTGCAGATCCACAAAAAGGCGAATAGCCAGATTAGTAGGTTAGCGGAGGCAGACATCTTTTTCGTACATTGCGGTATCAGAACCTCGGACAAAGTCTTACTTGTTGGTACCTTTCTGTAGTCGATACAAGAAGTGAGGAAAGTGCTGAAGCCTACTACGAATGCCAGGGTACTATGATCTGTTAGATGCCAGCGTTAGTTCCACACGATGGAGATGCTTACAGAAGATTTAGCATTCTACTCAAGAGTATACACCAAATCCCGTTCCCGAGAAAGTAGTCGTACACGTCTTTGAGGAAATTATCAAGGTTTTCAACATTCGCCCATCTCCACATCGCCATCTCCTTTGGATCCCCGGTTCCAAGAGGTTGACCTCGATGAGCAGAACTCCTGTGTTGCGGTCGTGCAGAATTCAAGTCTTGGTGGAGTCGTTGTTGCTCCTGAGTAGCCTGCCACTTAGCCCTTGTTCCCCTAGTCGTAGGACCCATAACTGGTGGGGGTCTTGTCTCTTGCTGCTGTCGATTTGTTGGCGCTGGGACCGCATCTTGATCGCCTTCAATCAGTAAGGATTGTGGCACTTCGTCATCCATCTCATCCGCCTCGTCTCCCGTCGGCGGTTTCTGTAGCCGCTTGTGTCTTTGACCACCTCTGCTCGGAGACTCCTTGCTTTTTCCTCTCGAATTTCCCGATATTGCTTCAGTGACGTGGCTGGCAGCTGCATCGAAGAGCCCTTGCTCGAGTTCATGATCATGAAAGCGCCCACCCAGATTCTCCTCGTCAATGGCCATACCTGCGCGCTCTTCAATGTCGGACTGATCCGAGGACTCGTCGTGCTGACGTAAGGTTTCATAGACAGATGGTGTTCCTATGGCAGGCGGTAAGAACCTCGAGAGCATGTTTGATGCCATCATGATGGCGAGGAAGCGATATATTCTATGAGTCAGTTGTACCAAGATTCACGGGTTGAAGGCATTCTTCAGTATCGCCTGCCATGAATATACGCCCAACGATACTCATGACATCTATCTAGCGTCTATCTGTCCATGTCATGTAACCCATTGTGATGTCTTTTCAGCTGATCTCCAGTGAACCAACGGAGTTTCAATTATATATCATGGAGTCATGTGCGAAGGTGTTGTGATCGGGCAAGGTGTGGAAGTCACCGCATTTAGATCAACACCCCACATCCCGCGTTCTAGGCGACCGTTATAAGGGATACGGAGTACTTCAGTAGCTCTTCCGCACATCTGCTCTCTACCCATCCACAGCCCTATCAGAAACTCCCCCCAACCCGGTTGATCCAAAGATACCTAGACAGTACCACTCAATAAAATGAATGGTAACACAAACTATTCGGGAGACTTGGCAGATGGCTTTGATGGCAGACTGACTGCTTCATCTCTGCCAAATAGATCCAGTGCCCTATCTAATAGGGTCACAAATGTCCTGTCCGCATCATATGCGGACACTGAGATCAGGGATGCTCTAGATATACTGGATAAGAAAGACGTTCAAAACACACCCGAAATCAGACGAAGGTTGCGCCTTGATGTACAAAAGGAGGTCATTGAGTGCAACGGTGCGATTGTGAAAGATTTTGGTCTTGTGGCGGAGGTTCGTCAAATAGCTTGATGTGATTGCCCTTGCTGAGAAGGTATCAGCAACTGAAGCGCATAGGCTCTACTATTGCTAGTTTGAACAAATGCTGTCAAGAAATGCGGCAGCATGTCGCTGCCGCTCACGAAGAGAGTGGACCAGTCCTTGAAGAGGCCGCTACGCTTTTGATGCAAAAGCAGGACTTGGAAACTAAACAGCAGTTGCTTGATGCATTCAATAAGCATTTTATCATGTCTGAAGAAGACTTGATGGTTTTGACAACTACAACGGATACTGTGGATGACAGATTCTTTGCCGTTCTGAAGAGGGTCAAGCAGATTTACACCGACTGCCAGATTCTTTTCGGAACTGAGAATCAGAGACTCGGCCTCGAACTGATGGATCAGAGCTCAAGAAATCTGAACAGCGGCTTCCAGAAACTGTACAGATGGATTCAACACGAATTCAAATCTCTCAATCTGGAGAACCCGCAAATCAGCTCTATTATCCGGCAGGCACTTCGAACCCTCGCAGAGCGACCTACGTTGTTCGAAAGCTGTCTCGATTTCTTCGCTGAAGCTCGCGAACATGTTTTAACAGAGGCTTTTTACTCGGCGTTGACTGGCTCATCCAGCGATGCCGGGCATGATCCATTAACGAAGCCTATCGAATTCAGCGCGCATGATCCCCTCCGCTACGTTGGAGATATGCTCGCCTGGACCCACTCTGCAACGGTTTCCGAACGGGAAGCCCTGGAAAGCCTCTTTATCTCGGATGGTCATGAGATTGCGAAAGGTATCCAAGCGGGGAGAGACAGTGAACCTTGGTCTGCTTTTGATAATGGTACCTTTGACGGACGAAAAGCGCTGGGTCAGTTAGTCAATCGAAACTTGGCTGGTGTAGCAAGAGGATTGCGGCAGCGAATCGAGCAAGTAGTCCAAAGTCACAACGACCCAGTGTTGACTTACAAAATCGCCAACTTGTTGGAGTTTTACCGCATCATGTTCCAAAAATTGCTAGGCAAAGACTCGAGTGTCTTGGAAACGTTATTAACTCTCAAGGACTTTGCCCTCGGTCAATTCCAGACCATAATGAAAGACCAAGCGAACTCTGTCCAAGCAGATCTCGCCCACCCTCCACCCGATCTCCGCATCCCAGACTTCCTCGATGAAGCACTCAACCTCCTCCAAGCCCTCATGAAAAGCTACGACTCCTCGCTCGCCCCCGCCTCCTCCCGAGAATCCGATTTCCAACCTATCCTCGACCAAGCTCTAACCCCCTTCCTCGACATCTGTGGGAAGCTCGCCAAGCAAGCCCAGGACCCTGCCCAAAGCATCTTCTTCGCCAACTGCCTCCTCGCCGCCAAAAGAGCACTATCACCCTACAACTTTGTCCATACCCAAATCTCGCTGCTCAACGAAACCCTGGCAACATGCACCTCAACCCTCACAGACTACCAGCACGCCTTCTTCCTCCACACCTCCGGCCTCCACCCCCTCGTCGCCGCCCTCGCGCCCCTAGACTCTACCCCCGCCTCCTCCACCAAAATCCTAACTCTCCCCCCATTCCAGCCCGACGCCCTGAAAACCACCAGCCAGATCCTCGACGATTTCCTTCCTTCAGCGCTCATGGACGCGATGGAAAACTTGAAGGGTTTGAGCAGCGCGAAGGTGGCGGGGGAGATTACGGCGGAGGCGGCAGAGAGGTTTTGCGAGGACTTTGAGTTTGTAGAGGGGAGGTTGGGGGAGGTGGATGAGAGGAGATTTGGGGATGGTGATGGTGGGGAGGAAGGTGGGGAGGAGGGTGGGGAGGAAAGGGAGGGGGTGGGGTTATTGAGAGAGGTGTTTCCAAGGACGACGGGGGAGATTCGGGTGTTGCTTAGTTAGATGGTCTTTGCATAAAGAATCAGTCTTTGTCACGACCAGTCTCGTTTCTCCCATTCCTTTTTCTCGACTGTGACGTTTTCTTCTCAAACTCGTTCTTTCCTTCCAATCTTCTACTTTTCTTGAACTATGCTCAAATTCAATCCTACCCATCTATCTTTTCGAACAATCTTGAGTCCGGAAACAGGGCCTACAATGTGTATTGTGTACGGATAGCTTATGACTAGAAGAGAACAGGAGAGGAGCGGAGAATGACGGAACGAGGAATCATGATGAGGACCGTTTAGATAGGAACGAATTACCATGATTCTGTCCCCCCTGCAAGATTCTCTTCCCCGTCTCAAACTCGAATTTCCTACCCTTCGAGTTATGCAACCGTCTCCCTTCCCATCTCTACACCTCTCTCTACTCTCTAGCCAGGCAGTCAATGCGGCAATACCACAACCCTCGCCTCGCCCCCATCCCCTTCCCCCAAACCTCCACACCCCACCCCCAACAACAAAAACCCTCAAACCAAACCCCTCACCCATCAAACCGCGCTCCAGCCTGGAAGAGCAAAGGGTTAAGACCAGGGTCTGTGCCAGTCATATATCGTGCAATTCGGTTGCGTGAGTTATATCAGCAGTAGGGGGCGAAAGGGGGGGTTTTGGTGGAATGGGCGAATGAAAAACAATAGCCATCCTCTCAATAATTCCAGCATTTGAATTTATCCTGATAAAGAAAGAAAAAGATTTTTTTTTATCCCATGCTGTCCTGCCCCCTCGCACCCATCTCCACATGCCGTCCTGCCATCTAAGCCCTTGGTAGCGAAGGATTTGGGGAGTTGGGAATGAGGGTCGTTGGAGGAGGGGAAGTGGCGGATGGGCGGTTGGGATGGGGAGGTGAGAGAGAGGGGGATTGTGGGGGGTTAGGGTCGTCGTAAAGGTTTCTTGTGGTATAGAAAAAAGCTCGTTAGGACCTTTGAAACTCTCTTCTTCGCTATACCTCTCCTCTATCGGAGATCGTGATATCAAAACCCTGCCTGCAATGTTTTCCTGCTCGTTTCCCGTCTATTCGAAACGGTCTTCTTTTTTAATGATCGAAAAACCTTTTCTTCTTCGTTCTTTCATTCTTTTCAGTCCGTCTCCTCCTCTTTCGCGTCAACGTCCCCTAATCATACATCCGCTCCCTCTGTTCCTCCCCTGTCATTACATTCGAGCTCTCTATGGAGCTTTTCGTCGTGCTGGTTGGTTGCTTAGAAAAGAAGGAATGGGGGCAGAATACTGTATATACTGAGGAAGGCGAGCGGGAGATTCGGACGAGGATGAGACATGCTTTTCATTTGAAGCACCATGTCCCAACGTAACTTGCACTCTTGGAAATAAAGGTAGAGATATGATTCGCTATACCGCTACCTAACCTACAGTAAAATCCCCTAGCTAAATCACTCGTTCGCTCGCTCCCCCAAATCATGGTATCACATAAACATTGCATGCCCTCCCCTAAAAATGTAACACCCCCCGCCCTTGCCCCTCCAAACACCAAATTCCACAAATTTGATTTCTTCCTTGGAGCCAGCCGAGGGGGATACGCTACCAACCGACGTACATTGAGAACTCCCTCCTAGCAAAAGCCACGACTTTACTCCACGCACATATAATGCTCCGGTATTAAGAAGGTGTATCAGGCTCCTGAATGGAAAAGATGGAAGAAGAGAAGAAGAAGCTGGGGAGGTTAAACCGAAATAAAGAGGGTTAGTGGTATCCAAAACTGATGGCGGGAATGTCTGGAATGCTCCATATAGCGGATAGGAGACTTTAGAGGGTAGAAATGAAGCCGATGGGTTTAAGTTTAGGATTATTCGTCTGCTCTACCATCCTTTCTTTCTCGCGAAACGTTTGTTTAATAATGCTAGAACCTTTGGGACGTTGAATAGGACGTACTCCAGGTCGAGAGCTTCTTGGCTGTCTTTTTGCATCTCGAGCAAGTCGTCGAGCTTGAGGTCTAGCTCTAGTAGTCCGCGGTTTCGGCCTGTGATGAACATTCGTTACCCTCCTCTACCAATCCAGAATTGAGTAGATAAGAACTCACCTTTATAATGAAGACTGATGACAAATGTCCCTGGTAAAGGACTCGTAAAGTTGAAGAAAATATTCGCCCGTCTGTTGTCTGGGACATTGCTCTTCTGAATAACGCCCTCCTTCTCCAACTGCTGATGCGTAAACTTGTATGGCCCCAAAGCTTGCTGTTTCTGCTGCTTCCTCGACTTGCCTTCGGACTGGCTGCGTACGTTGTGGAGGTACGATTTGTAAGTTTCTAGCTGTCCGACCAGATAGCCATTGTGATCGCGAATGGTGCGAAATACCTCTTCGAGCTTCTTGGTCTCTTCGAGTGTTTTCTCCTTGAGCGACCCGAGGTGGACGAGCTCTTGCTCTACCTCGTCGCGGAGAAGACCGAATTGATCAGATTTGTCGATCACACCTAATTCCTGCAGTTGGCTCAAAAGCTCCATACTTCTAATACCCTTTCGGACCATAATCGCGTCGTTCTTTAGGGTCGCTGCAACCTCAGCGACGCGGTCTAACCGTAGAGGTCTCCTTGATACCGATGTACTCTGCGGAAGGGATCTCATAATCTGCACAAATGTCGCCTTGGCTTCCATAAAGTAGACCTCTTCTTGCGTGATGTCGAGAGCTGCAGTGAGATCGTCGATGGCGGTCTCCCATTTGCTGAAGAGAGGCAAGTTGATCGCTCTGTTCTCCTTTCGAGGCAGCTGGGGCGGCGCAGGACCAAGCTCTTGCAGGATGACACTGAGATGCGAATTGTCTTCTTTTGCTAGAGCAGCGCTATGCTTCTCAAGTAGCGAATGAGTGGCGTAGACTTCATTTAGAGTAATGGACAGCTCGAGGTCTTTCTTGGAAAGTGCAACGTAGTTGTCCATTTCAAGGCTCTCGTAAAAGTCCTGCACTTCGCACAGATCCAACATGAACTGGTTCACCCGTTCCTTGTTTTGGTGGATGAAAGGCTGAAGCTTGGCCATGTAAGGCTCCTTTGCATATGAAGGCTTGTTTGCGAGGTTCTGCAGCATCTTCGCAATCAGCGTCAACGTCCGCCTTGGGTGGTCCGCAGGCGTTCCGTCGATGAGCATGTATGATCTGGGTGTTACGATAGCAGGATTGATGAACCGTAGGAAGAAGAAGCCTCCGATCAAGGTGCAAATAGTCTGGTCCTGGGGATCGCCATATTTCCGCTTTGATAGACTCCTGATTTGCTTGCAAATCCAGCGAATGCCGTATGGTGTCTCTTCAAGTCCATTGATGATGGTTTCTAAGAATGACGTTGCAAGTTCCATCAGCATCTGTAACCTGGGGGCAATTATCTCTTGCACTTGCTGATTCTCCGCAGCTTGCTCTGCAGTGACACCCTTTGGTAGGTAGTCTGGAACAGTGCCAGTATCCTCTTCGATTTGCTCTATCATCCGTGTGTACACCTTGAGCGGGTTGATTTCGAGATCCACGTCTTTCAGCTCAATCAACGAGTTAATCTTGTCCTGCAGAACTACCTTCAGATAACTTTGGCCTGGTCCACGCCTGGTGTATGTAGTCATCATGCGGGAGACCGGAGTATTGGCGCGCAGCAAAGAAGAGTATTCCGGGGTGTTTTCGAATTGATAGGTGAGTACAGATTGGAACATCGTTAGAAGTAAATGCTCTTCGCGGCTGTCGTATTGATTCCCGTAGATTGTAAACATTACTGTTTGCAGTAGAGAGTCGATTTCAGCCATTGTGACAAGGCGGCAAAGGTGAGCGATATGCCGAGGTTCTGATTGAAGGAGGAAAAGGAGGTTGCCATATTTCTGTGTCTTGTCGTCGTTGGGAAAGAATCCTTCTTGAAGGTCTGAAGCGTCTTCGAGATGGCTCGCGACCTCGTTTTGCTGGTCAATCGCATTAGTCCCAGCACCGTCCGTATTTCCATTAAAGAACACACCTCTTCCAATGCCATGCGATTCTGGATCAAGAGCGCTATCCTTGAGTCCAGATAGCGGACATCTTTCTCGAGGACAAAGTTCTTCTTCGATTGACTGGAGATCTTTGCTTTGATATCTCGCTGGATTTTCTGGGCTGGTCACCAGTCAGCATTGACCGATAAAGACTACCACTCCCAACGCCTACCTCTAGCCAGGTCATCCTCAATCTCCAAATCCTTTTCTTTCGCCGACATGGACAGATAGAGAGCTGTTGAGTATCTCTTGGACTGGCGCATCGAGCGGCCATCATGGGACGACGTGGTATTCTGGCGAGAGATGGGTACAAGCGAGGACGACGAGGACGTCGATGCCCTCGACACCCTCGAATGCTGGGATCCTTGGGGAGGCATGACTGCTACAGACATGATGTGCTTGGGGCGCAATGGGTGCAAACGAGGTCAATACGTAATGCGGCCCAGGGTTTACTTTCGCGCAGCGCGTCGCTCTACCCTGGAAGCAGGTCTCTTCCGAGAGTAATACACTGTCAATGGCGGAGACGGGGGTTGACTTGAGGAAAAAAGACTTGAGCTATGTATGCCCAGCTGATCATGGAGTGTCGCGCAACGACGTCGCCGGGACCAGCCGGTTTTGTCGTATGATCGCTTAGCCTAATTTCGTGGGATTGTCCGCTGAAGGTCTGGGTCCATCCAAGGCTGGTATAGGTTATTCTAGGCCTCGAAGATCGATGATCCTAGGTCGTGGCGCAAATTGACGGAAGTTGGTGGCTTAAGCTCTATCGCGAAAGATCCTTCGCTTGTTCAACCTCGGAAGTGGGGGAGCCGTGTTGTGATTAGGAGGCTCTTGGAAGTGAGGATAAGAAGGTACGATGATAGCCTCAAGGGATATGTTAACGGGGGAAACAACAGCTGGCGGGTGCACAGCGAAATCCAGAGATGTATAGGTAGGGCGGGAGAGCGGGAGAGGAGGAGTGGAGGGGGGAAAGATGAGATGGTTTATAGAGTTAGGGCACAGTAAAAGTGGGTTAGTCGGTCTCGTAGAGTCGCACTGTGCAGAGGGGGATGCAAGGGGGCACTCACGCTAAGCCAATTCGGCTACTGTAATTTACACAGTTACAGGCTCAGTCGGTTTCTTTCAATCGTACCGCGTTTTCGAGCTTCGAGCTTCGCGGGCAAACCACAGTCAGACTACATACTGTCAAAAATCAACGATAATCTTAATTGTGGTCCTAATAAGAAGAGCCAAAATTCCAATTGGCTACATCGACATACCGTTGATTAACTTTTCTAGGTACAGGATACAGGCAGGATACCATGTTATAATTCCATTTGGTGTTCATGGACTCCTGAGTCCTGGTGCCCAACCCTGTGATGACAGCTTATCTCCTTTTTGCTTTTCTCGACCTTGGAACAAAGCTTATTCGACCACTGAAACCGCGGTGATCAAAGGATAGACCGCCACCCCAATCCGGACACTTCATGTGAGTGCGATAGATGCTGCATCATCTCTGAGAGCGGTATGCGAGGCAGAGGTACTCTCTGATATGCAGGGATCATCACCAGGTCACGGAAGTGAAAATACAAACAGATTGGACGATGGAGATGTGAGAGAGATACAATCCAGTGGTGGATCATGGGTCTACGTAATGCACATGCTGCAGATCAGGCTGTGTCGGCATGGGAGATGTGTGTCAGGTAAACACATGCTCGACGGATGCTCGACACGATCTTCATCTATCGAGTGCATTGGAACCAGGACGATTCTACTGCCTTGTGCCACGACTCCTTGTGTGACTCAAATACCCGGACTCCGTACAACCCTGAGGGGTGGTACAACTAGGGCTAGAATAAAACCGTTTATTCTACAATAAACGTGTTTAAAACTCACTAGCGGTTTATTCATGTTTGTTTATTGGTTTTATATTATGTAAGCAAGCTAAACCTATCTGGTTTAGCTCGGGGGGTTTGACCTCGCTGTCACCATTGCTCCATGGAGTAGATCTATCTTCCTACCAGGCTACCACCAGCTATGCCTCCTCAACGCGGTGGCAAACCTCGCAATCAGGCTGTTACTGATGCCTTTCAGAGCATAATCCTACCAAACCGAATCGTTCCTGCAGTGGAGTGCTTATACTGTCACCTTCAAATGGCCTCCGGAACCAGTCGTCAGCAGACTCATCTGAATCAATGCACTACTTACATCAACCGGCCTTTCAATGGGCCAACTGCACTAGTTCAAACGATGCTACCATCAGCAGTTAAACCACTATCTACCGCAGTGGTTAAAGCATTGAATCGAACGGCAGCAATGGCAGTCCACATATCTCCGTCGATGGTCACGTGCTCATGGAACAGCCAATTTAGTTGATACTATAAATATATACCCCCCCTGTTGCTACCCCTGTGTTTAAAACATGCTTCAATAAACATGTTTAAAACATGTTTTGACTAACTTCATTTGGTTAGTCAATAAACATGTTTTAAACATGTTCGTGCCCTAGGTACAACAACCCAACCTAAGCGCTGGATTGGATACAGGCAATTTTAATAACAATGCAATAGATTAGCTTCCCTATGCGAGACGGATCCGCTATTGAAACCATGAGACGGCAGATTATCGTAGTCAATGATCTGCGTCAGCCTTAATGCTTGACATCGATGGATCGATAGTGAACCGCCCCAATTCCCATGTACCTGTCACCCCACGGCTTGGCGTTGGCATCCTTGAAGCTCTTGGGGTGCTTTAGTTAATGCCCAAGCTCACGGGAACTTGGAACACCCCCCAGGTCTCACAGGATACAGTTAGCACGCAGCCCAATCGGTTGCAAACCCTTGGCAATGTCAGCACATCTCCAAAACGGAGTATTACCGAACGCCATGTTTTGCCATCACTACTACTGCTTGAAAGTAAAGCTCTTGCCGGCAATCTCCTTCTTGGATTTCCGCATTCCTTTGGGAGCGTCCAATGACTTGGCATACGGGTCAAATGACTTGTTCGGCCCAGAACGATCATTGCTGTCCCGCTTCGCATGCAAAACTGACAGCGCGTTGACATAATCAAATGCCTCAGCTTCCTCTCGCCCTTCTCCATCGCCTGCCCCACTCACTTGGCCCAATTCCTCGTGTTTACGCTGCTCCTTGTCAAGCCTTCTTTGTGCTTTTCGCCGAGCCTTGCGATCAGCTTTCTCTAGAGAATGTTGGTCCGCGTCCACATTGTTGAGAGTTATTTCCATCTTGTTGTCTGGACTATGGCCTGTGCCATTTCCAGCTTGACTATCGACTCCTGCGGTAATAGCTTCGGAAGTGTCTTGTAGATCACTAGCTTTCCGTTTTCTGGAACCACCAAGCTGTTTTACTATGAAAACATCGTCTTCTTTGGCTTTTCTGTCCTTGACAAACTGGTGTTCAGCACGGACGCGCGGTTCGCCCTGAGATGATCCCGCTGCTAACGAGCTCTTATCATCAAATATCTGTGCCGTGAGTTGCGGTAAAGCTAAAGCTAAACGTGGACTGCCATGTTGGATTTGCGCGTTAGACCACGAAGCATGCCACGTGGTGCAATCCAATGTTGGACCCCAAAATTGAGAACGATTGATGCGGACTGGCAGCTTGCTGATTGGAATCTGCGGGGGGGTTACTACCTGCGCAGTAGCAGGATGGGTTGCTGAGCCAGCGTTGTCGACTCCTATGACTTGAGCCTGGATTTTAGCAAGAGTAGATCCTTGATCCTGCATGGTTTCCTTCAAAACTGGACCATTAACACCCGCAACCTTGGCTCTATAGATAACGGTAAGCAATTCGCCTGCACGTGCTCGGAATACACTGGATATTGGATGGGAGCAAGAAAGTAACGCAGACTTGTTCAAGGGCATTTCCCTTGCAATACTGAAGAGAACATGTTTCGGTAAGACGTGATGCACACTTTCATCTTCTTGTCTAGCAATAGTATCTCTCCACTGATGTATGGCCTTGAAGACCGCTAATTGCTCCTCATTGAAAGAAGCTGGGGTGCGAGAGAGTATGGAAGCCCACCCTCCGGGGCCTGTACCATCCTGTACATCATAGAATTGATGTTCGTGACGCTGTAACGCTTCTTCCTTGGACCTGTTGAGAACTTCATCGACTTGGTTGCCATGCCGTTGAGAGAAATCCGATTTTTCGATCAATTCGTTTCGCATGTTATCGTATATGTATAAGAGGAAATGGGTATCGGAACGCGCATAGTCAAACATCTGCTCAGGAAGCGGCCTGCATAAATCGGGTCAGCTTTGAGCGATGAATCAGAGTGAACTACGAACCGCATGCGCCAGTCGGCCATCTGATATTGCTTGTCTGCATCGAAGTTAACAAATCTACTCAACAGCGATGCAAGACTGTGCTTAGTATATCCCAAAACTCGAGATGCGTGATAAGTGTCGAAAAGTCCAACAACATATAATCCAAGGTCTCTCTGTAGCCAGATAATGTCGCTATTAGAACCGTGGAATACCTGCATGGACGTCAGTAATATTGAGCGTTCTTGAGTAGTAATGCTCACTTTGACAATATTTGGATCTGCAAAGACTTCGTTTAGGACCTGGAGCTCCTCTCTCCATGGCTTAAGAGTATCAACAATCCAATCCTTGTATCTTGTGCTGATTTGCATCAACGATACAAGCCCAACATAAGTATGGGTATCATGATGTTCCAAATCCACCGCTATCTCTTTCGCTGATCTCAGCTCTTCGAGCATGGCAGCGACCGCCTCTGGAGTATCCACCAAAGTGGCTTTGGTGGATTCAAAAGGTAGATATGGTATGGGATCGGACTTTACGTAGGTTGAGGCAGGGTATTTTGATTGGTGGATCTCGGTCGCATAGGGATGTTCGTGCCTTGAGTGGGTGTTAGTTGATTTCTTGAGAGGAAGTGCAATATCTTTCAGAAACAGATAAGTTGTGTGCCATACTGTTGGGGACCCTTCTGGGGAGATGTGAGGGGAATGCTATTCTTAAGCGGTACGATAGCGTGAGGTTTTGTTCGAAGTAACGGCTTAAAAGGCGTTGTTTCGTCATTGCACGGAACCTTTGGGAACAGTCGTTGAGGCTTTGGGATATTTTGGTTGCGATAATTTTTCAATGGAAGCGACTTTCTCGCCGGAGTGATTGATTTCGAAGGCTGACCGTCCTGAGAGGGAGACAGTCTTTTTATGACTCCCGTATATTCATCCAGGCACGCGTCTGCTTTTTCAAGAAGATTGTCAATGACATCAACGATTCCTCTCCAACTGTCTTCAACGGAATCCGCATCCGACAAACGGGGCGCCGAGACCTCAGTACCTGTGGCCGCGACTCTCACTAAGTTCTGAGCAAGCTGTAGAAGCCTTGTATTCTGCTTTTCGAGCAGGGGGGTAATCTCTGGGTTCGAAGACCGATAGAAAGCCAAATCTTCGCCTGCGATCTGCCCGGCAGTCCTCGTTGTGTCAATCAGAGTTGAGGAGATAGCCTCCTTGACCTCCTTGAAGGAGTCGTCTGTAGACATCGAGAGCTGAGCGAGATTCGCGAAGTGAGACAAACCTCCACTTTTGGAGGTTTGAGACTGAGAAAGTTCGAAAAATGTCTGCCGCACAACGATTTAAGGTTTCCGCAGAGCCTCGACCTTGTATCTACGAGTAAATGTGCCCGGCCACAGTTCACTTGCCAATGCCAGTGGTACCTAAGGTACCTTAACCTAACTCAGTGTTCATCTCGAGACTTCCTTTTTGGTAGAATCCGACGCTTACACGACTCGGGCCCAGCAATGTCAGCGTCCATCGCGCCAGAATGTAATGAGGTCAAGGAGTATGTTGATATCATGTCCTTGCATGGAGGTTTCTCTTCTAAGGTGAAGCAGACGATACGATTCGTGTTTTCTAAAGTGGTACAGCGAAAGTAAGGCTGCGGAAGAGTCTATCTGCTACAGTAGTCTATTGACGCTTTAGAATACCTACGTGGAGACGCATCGAGCGATGAGTGTTCTCCTCTATTCAAGCGGTACCAAAACTGCCTTACAGTAAGTATATGTAGTTCTGCGGACCTACGAGCGCCCAGCTTGACGCACCCATAGAAAGCCCTAAAAGAAAGAGGCATTGATACGATGTTAAATGAGGCGAGGGAGAGCAATAAAGACAATGATGCTGAGCACATGGGAAGGAAATGTTAGTACCACGTCCCACCTTACCAGTAATAGACACACTGATTGTAACTAGAATGTATAAGTTTGATTTAAACGTGTCGAGAGACAACATAGACAACTTCACTCCTGTATTTGTAGCAAAACCTCCAGCTCTCATATCATGGCATTAACGAACAACTTTTTCAGGTGTGGCGCTGGGGAGTCTGCCAAGACTGTACCTTATCTACTGTAATTTAGCGCGACTCGACGCGTTCGCTAGGAAATCGAATCGCGTCTCCCAAGCAAACCATCAATCTCGCCCGCGTCAACGGCTTCTTTGATTGTCCAAGATCTTCACGATATATGCGTTCTCGTGACCCTATCCGAAAGCATGCCTCATTCGACTTCGGAAGAGCTTTCCCCCGCCCCGAATCAAGAAGATAGCCTCATGCCTGACGCGCCAGCGAACGGCACTGATATTGAGAATGAGGATGCAGAGAGCAGTGATCCCAGCGACCCTTACGTCCCTCCCACCAGTACAATCAGCGATGCGGCCAAGACAGATGTCAAGCTTGAAGATCTTTTCAACGATGACGACGAAGATGACGAGGAGTTTCCAAGCTCCGGGCCTTCAAGTGGAAATATACCGAGCAGTCCACCAGCAGCACCAGTGTAAGGAGGTCTGTGATGAATTGGCAGTACGGTCTGACCGATTGCTAGACAGCTTCCTGTTGCCGCCAAATACACCGATCCGGAAGTTATGCTTGCATTTTACCAACGTCTCTTTCCCTTCCGATTCCTCTTCCAATGGCTCAATCATTCGATGAAACCTTCCAACGACTTTGGGCACCGCGAATTTGCGTTTACATTACAGAACGATGCTTACTTAAGATACCAAAGCTTTCCTAGTTCAGACCTGTAGGTACGCTTCTCTTCCGCGCCGCATTATCTTACAACTGCGCAGGCTCCGTAAAGAAATCCTTCGCCTCAACCCTTCACGCTTCGAGATTGGCCCGGTATACACTGCTAATCCACGAGACCGCAAAACTCTTCGCAAGTCCACTGCCTTCCGTCCCATGGCCAAAGAGTTGGTTTTTGATATTGACTTGACGGATTACGACGAGATCAGAACCTGCTGTGATAAAGCCAACATCTGTCACAAGTGTTGGTCTTTTGTTACAATGGCCATCAAAGTAGTAGATGCGGCTTTACGAGATGATTTCGGGTTCAAGCATATCATGTGGGTGTACTCTGGCCGTAGAGGAGCGCACGCATGGATCAGCGATGAGAGAGCTCGAACCATGGATGATCAGAGAAGAAGAGCTGTCGCTGGATACCTTGAGGTTATAAAGGGCGGAGCGCAAAGCGGGAAAAAGGTCAATGTAAAGAGGCCGCTACATCCCCATCTTGCGTTAGTATATAATAAGCGAAGTCATCCATTATGGGATATTTTCTCTGATTCGCCAATCTAGCCGAAGCCTCGACATCCTAAAAGAGCACTTCCAAACCGACATTCTCTCGGATCAAGACCCCTGGGCCGCCCCAGAAAAAGCAGAGCGCCTCCTCCAACTCCTCCCCGACAAAGCCCTCAACGAATCCCTCCGCAAGAAATGGGACTCCGCTCCCGGCCGCTCCAGCGCCAGCAAATGGGCCGACATCGACGCCCTCGCTAAGACAGGCGCCAGCAAGACTCTCGACGGAAAAGCACTCCTGGAAGCAAAACAGGATATCGTGCTCGAGTACACCTACCCGCGCCTCGATGTCGAGGTCAGCAAGAAGCAGATCCATTTGCTGAAATCGCCGTTTGTGATTCATCCCGGCACGGGGCGCGTCTGTGTGCCGATTGATCTGAAGCGATTGGAGGGGTTTGATCCGCTGGGCGTGCCTACGGTGACGGAGCTGTTGGGCGAGATTGACGCGTGGGACTCTGCGGGCAAGAACGACGGGGATGAGGGAGAGGTTCGGAAATTGCAGGATTATGAGAAGACGAGCCTGAAGCCGTATATTGAGTATTTTCGCTCGCATGTAGCGGCTTTGCTCAAGGATGAGAAGGGCGTCAAGAGGGAAAGAGATGATGGTGATCCCATGGAGTTTTGAACCCAACAAGGGATGTTTCTCGTCAGCGCTAGAGCATTGGGTGGTGTCCGGCGTTGATAATCGAGATGATTTGGGATCTTGAAAGGGTCAGAAGCATTTATATTCCAATTCTACGTAATTCAGTTCTTCCACTAGTCGGTCACTTTCATCGATTTCGTCCTTGCATGGAGCCAGTTTCACTTCTTCCTTTGCATCTCTCAAGTCTGCGATTTACAGCGGTTGCCGCATCAAGAAATTCAAGATCTCTCTTTAAGCATAACACATGTCAGACCATCGAACAACCATAATGACATATTTGCATGTTACTGTCTAAACAACCTAATCCCTTCGAACTGTCGGTTGCTCGTAGTACCCAGGATATTCTTTGGGAATCTCCAACTGTTCCAAGAACTATACCGCCCATGATCTCTCAACGCCTTGGAAAACTCCTCGTGCATGCGTCCGATACCCATGACTATGCTGAGAGCGAATCTAGGAAGCGACTGCCTTCCCTATGAATACATATGATACCCGATGCTAATAAAAGTCAAATGTGTCCTAGAAGTGGCACAATAACCAATACACAGCCAGAACTTGTCCCATCGATGCAAGGCGATACGCTACGACGGTCCATTCGTTCGAGGGACGGAAGAAGAATCGCTGGGTGGTCCCACCTTCCCTAGAGCAAGTCGGAATGGCGTAATCGTCCGCAGGCCATTCGCACGTCAATAATTTCAGGCCCTTGGATACACAATTACCCTTGCAGCATGTCCAGATAGCTAGTTCAGCTGGGCGTGTACTAGGGAACTTGCTGACGGTGCGTCTAGAGCGGATTGTACCACCCATGGATGATTGGGCAATATCATTATGACATAGAGCTGCTCGGGGAAAGGTTCGAAAGCCAAGAGGCTTACGGTTTTTTGCACGGGATGGGTATAGTTGATTGTGCCAAGGTCTGTCCAACTAACGCCAAAATTGTTAAAGCTGCTGCAATCTTGGACCAGCCCTTTGGTCGCCTTAGTCGCGGCGCGAAAGCGGGTTCACCTGGGCTGTGGGGTTCAGGTTCATTGGCGGGATCGGATAGGTCTTGTTGCTACCTAGAGGAGCTGATGTGGTGTACGTATGGAGTTAAAAGACCGTGTCTTCAGAATGAAGATGGCGACGATAGCACTGACGAGCATAGGACGTCTTGCTAACCATGCTTTAAGAAAGCTAATGTTTTGTGATCGTGTGTGAGGCAAGTATACAGTGTTTGAACGGATGTTAGAGCGTCAAAGAGGTTCGTAGAAAACATTAAAGAGGCAGAGGAAAGAATTGGAAAAACTGGGAAGGCTGAGAGGTTCCTCTGCACTTCAATTCTTCTCCGGGTAGTAAACTCCCATCTATATCTTCACAGGAGATGTTCAAGCAACGAGATCCAGAAGGTTGAAGCGATCTTATTGATCCAGCACACATGTTGATGTGATGAAGAGCAGAAGCTTGTTGAGTGCTTTTCACGTGGAGCAGAGAACGGTGCACAAGGCCCAGTATCACCAAATCCTAGACAGCCGCGTCAATACAATGTAACGCATTCTATAGAGCTCTTTCCTCTTAGCCAATGGCATGAGTGTCGAAACAGCCCTTGGAGGAGGCACAGGTAATTTGAACAATTAGTCCATTACCAGGTAGATTGGGAAGCACACCACGTTCACTTGTCGATAACATTAGCTGACCACAGTGAAAATCAAGGCCTCAAGAGAGGGAGTCGAGGCCTCAAAGGTGGGAAAAGGCTGATAGAGGATAGGATGACTGATGGGGTTTTGACCAATATCAGCGTCTGCAAATTACATTAATATATAAGATTATAGAAAGTAAGAAATGATCAATTGGTTCCAACGACGTTACTCCCGGGTGGTCACGTGTTATTTCTAACTACTTATGGCGGGGTAGTTGATACACGACACGACACGCGACGCGACGCAACCACCAATAGTCCCTTCAACTAGATCGAAATATCTGCTCACACTTGGACATGTCAATCTTAGAGAGCCCGTCAAAGTCGACGACAGCAACCCAATCCCAAAAGCTTAGACTAGAGCTGAAAGAATGGGAAAGATCCTTCGCCGCAGCCAACGGAGGGCGCAAAGCCGGACGTGAGGACATCAAGCAGCATTTGGAAATAGGTCAGAATCAATACACACAGACCCACACTACTATGATCACTAATGCCATCCAGCAAAGAAATACAAAGCCTACGACAAACTCCGCTCCTCCCTCACCCAATCTCAACCCAAATCCCAGTCCCAAATATCATCTTCACCCCGCCCCTCGAAGAAGCGCCAACATCCCGCCTCCCAATCCCAAACCTCCATCCAAACCCCTCCAAAACGCACAAAACACCCCCATCCCCTTCACCCCTCGGTCCTCGACCTTTACGACCCCCCGGTCTCTTCAAGCCTAACACCAATCCACTACCATACCTCCCTCGCCCCCACTGCCCAAAAAGACGGCCGCGTCCTCGGTCTTTTCGACTTGCTTTCCGACACTTCGGGCAACAGTAAAACACCTTCGAAACGAAGTTCACTCAAAGCTGTTGCACTCAACGCCCTCGCTACTCCTTCCAAAAGACCCCTCAATAAAGTTCAAAATCATGACAAGTCCCTCGACAGCCCCAACCGCCATACCAAAACCCCCACCAGCGTCTCAAAGCGCAACCTCCTCGCCACCTTCCTCACACCCTCGACCCGCCGCGTTATCGAAAGCCGCACCCCCGGCTCGCGCAGTGGAGTCTCAAAACTCCGTTTTGATGAAACCCCTGCATTCTTGAGAAGGGACAGCCAGCGCGGCCATACCGACGTAGACGCAAATGGCGGAGATGACGATGCTCTACCCTGGAGTCCGGTCCGTGTGCGGACCAAGCCCGCCGGCCGCGGCCTCAGTGCCTTGGTGCGTGGGCTCAGGGAACTGGAAGAGGAGAAGTTAGACGACGACCTAGAGATGCTCCGGGAGCTGGAAGCTGAACAAAGCGGCGATAATGGCGGCGCTACAACCAAGAAACCGATAGCGCCGAAGGTTCTAGTAGGAGATAGCCAAATGGGAGAAATGCCACTCGGCCCCGACGGCAACCGAGAGAGCGAGAGCGAGGATGAGGAGGCATTGTCGAAAGAGGGGAGAGGCAGGGATGGGAAACCGTTGAGGGTGTGGAAGAAAAAGGGGCAGAAGCGGAGCACGCGGCGAGTTATTATGAAGCCTGTGGTAGCAAAATGGAAGCCCGAGGTTGAGTGGAATGGTGGGAAAGACATCGAGGAAGACAAGGCGGAGGTGGTGGTGGTGGAGACACAGGTTGTTGAAGGCGCGCTAGGTAATAACGAGGGTGGGGATTTAGGGGATAGGGATTGGGAGGAGTCCTTGGAGGAGGATGAACTTGGGATTGGTGTTGAGGAAGCGAGCGTAGGGCCGGAGCAGAAGGAGACGAAAAAGAAGGAAGATAGAGCTAGGGATGAAAAGGAGGAAGCGCCGAAGAAGAAGAAGAAGAAGATTGCGGCGACGGCACATGCGAATTTTAGGGCGCTGAAGATTAGGAATAAGCAATCAAAGGGGAAGGGTGGGGGGAAATTCGGGAGGAGGAGGTGAGGGATGAGCGGGTTTGTTGTTTATACCTAGAAGGATCTAGAGCGATAGATTTGAGCTATACGACTGATGTGGGGGTTTGCTCATCCACATTTCTGCCAGATTCCCATCCTGTGCTGCAGCCGAGCCAGTCTTTGCTTGGAAAGAGCCCCAAGCTCCACAGACGCATTGCATTGGATGAGTAGAAAAAACATGTCTGCCGGAGAGATATATGTATGTGGAGACAGCGCTCGTTGACTAATACCATCCCCGGAGCTTCCATATGCTCTGTGGAGCTTCTCATATTTTGCCCCCGACTTAATTTCCTTAAACGCTATCGTCTAGAGTATGTAGAGACTTTTGTTGCCACGGATCTGAAGGACAGAGGACCCGATGCCTCATCTGGTTCAGCAGGGAATAGGAGACAACACGCTGAAAGGGTGCAGAGAACAGTCACCGTTTGTGGTGGATATATTTGTTGGAGACCGGAAATGGGGAACCGCTCTGTCAAACGTTCTGCTCGCGATTTGCTTATAAACGCTCTATAGTATCCGTACATAGCTCGTTCATCTAGTTTTTGCCAAAAGCTGAGTTCTGGGCAATCTCGTTCGGGTCTTTCGGCTGCAACCCCATTTGTGGGCTTATTCTAGCTCTCCTTGGAAAGCTACTTTCAAAATTGGTCCAGCATCGAAGCTGAAAGCCTCGGTGTATTTTGTCTTTCCATCTGATACACAATTGACGTTATCCCTAGGGTCTTCGATCACTCCTGCCGTTGAGATCTGATACTTCTCCTCCACATTGGGAATATTCACTCTCTACCTCTTCTTCTCAGTGGAAAGGGCAAATGTTCTTCTGCCCCTCAATCCTCCGACATGCAGAGGGTTTTCACTTTATCTTAATAAGCATTATCCAGTCGCTTACCTCCACATTCCCTTCCTCAACATGCGATCATCTTCAAGCCATTCCTTGGTCGTGGCAGTGCCCACCACAAGCGACGCCTTGCCACTTTTCACTACCCGGGAGACTGGAGCCCGCAACCACCATGTGCTGTGCATATATATACACTTGAGCTGGATTTGACATAGCATCATATGGAACAAGGTTTTGACAGTCCACTAGTCTCTGATTTAGAACCTCGGCCAAATAACAGACCACGTAAACTTCAATTCGAGGACCTATAAACCAAGCTAGTGTTCTGGCGAGTGGCTCTTCAAGATACACAAGTACTAGGATATTGACTCAGCCGCGTTGGTCATTCTGAACGTACTGCAGCCTTGCTCTCGCTGTACGGCGATCTTGATAGGGTGCGTAATGGTCGCTGCGTTGGCCTGAAGAATTTCTACTGGGGCCCCTGGTGTGCTTGGACGGGCCACTCACATTATGCTCGATGTGATCTCGTGCACCTTGGTATGGAGCCCTACACTGCGCTTTACCATCAGACGATCTTGTTGGATCCTCGCTGTACTGCACGTGACGGTCCCAATCCTCCAGCGAGGTGTAAGGACTCCGAAGCCATGCCCTGAGCTCATGTAAAAAGAGCCGGGTGTCGGCCCTGCCTATGAATTCCTGGAGCATTTCTTCGGCCTGGCCACCACTGCCCTTAATATCCACAGTTTTCAAAATAGCGACGATGTACTCCAGTAAGAATTCTACGTTGTTCGCTCTTCGAGTGACGCCCTCCGCTTCAAGACTGTTCGATTGTAGAAATTCAAAAACGTGCAGTTCCCTTCTGATCCATTTACGCGCTCGTGAAACTAATTCCTCATCGCGGCCGAAGAGCTGTGGGGTGAGGTCCCGGAACCTTGATAGTCGATTTGATCCGACATGAGAGGAGTATAGCTGATGGCGGTAAATTTGTCTACGCCGAAGGAGGGCAGCATCAGGACTTGGTGTTGGCCATGGCCTGTTTTGCCTTCGGGGTCTCCAACTAGCCCGGGGCCGTTGACTGATACCTTCGGGTATAGCTCTAGATGAAGATGACCTGTCAGTCGACGCGCCGGTTGGTGTAACGCTATAAATCTTGAAATCTTCAGAAGATTTCCAGTCATACTCGACACTGACGACTTGGGTCTTGCCTACGCCATCATTAGCCCCTTTGTGCAAAGGAACCAAGATAAGTCGAGTACTTACATAGAGGGCATTGTGCGCGCTGATCTAGCCAGCTCACGAGGCATAAAAAGTCGAAGCTGTGATGCCGGCAAGGAGACGCAACAGCTCTCTCGGAGATTGAGTCGAGGCAGATGACGCAAGGATCGTGGCCATCTGTGATCTGTGTGGACGCCTTAACTTCCTCCAGTGTGCTTCGTAGCACTCGCTGCTTGATATCGTCTTCTTGTTCCATGCACATGAAAGACAATGTGAGTGGTGTAGTATACTTGATCAAGTTCGTTGAAATGAGTGGCGTATTCGGTACATTGTCATCGCGCAGTCAGGTCAGTGCGGCTCTGCGGTTGATGCGGCTAATGCCATACCTTATTGGGGCTTGCGAGCCTGAACCGGTAGTGTTTACTTCTTGACCAAAAACTATCAACAACCACCCTTGCTCTTGCTCGACTCTCTTCTCGGCCATAGATCCTATGGCGCCAGAATAACTGAACCATTTTGAAACTTGACTGGCTGGTTTGTGGTGATTGTTAGACAGAATCTTGCTGAGAAATGTCGCTTGTGCGCTCTATAATTAAACATAATCTACTTAGAAACACAAGCTGGCAGAAGATAGAAATGTGTTCTAACTTTACCCACTGTTGAGAACCGGGTGAACACTAAGAGTACTCGACCGTTTTATGCTAAGGTGACTTCCACTGCTTGGCCCCTGAGCGTGGGTGAGCTGCTGCTTGATTTCATTTTCCCTAACGCTTGCTGCCTAGGGTTTCGGTCTGGCTAACAACCTCTCGATGAACAACAGCTAAAATGCTTCGAAGTTTAAGCTTATGTTGAAGAAGTCAGAAAGTAGAAAAGTAATTCAATTACTGTCATACAGCCACATGGCTGAAATCATATCCCACTATCTCAACCTGTAAGTACTTCCATGTTGGACAAAGAATCAGAAATTTCCTTGTACCATCGTTTAGTGTTTAATCATATGCGTCAATCATACAAGCTGTTGATTCCGCCTACCTAGCGAGTCCTCGTGCGGCAGATTTCCATATAGCCGGTCTTGGAGAAACCGCCAGCGCCGGTCAAGCACTCCCAATCTCTATCCATTGTACAAATACCGCCCGCTGTTTGGGCCGTATCCAATTCGGCTGCTCTGTTTGGAGCCTGATTCTGATCAGAACAAGCTCGTTTGTAGGTTGGAATACTTCTCCATCGATAAACACCCTAGCTATCTTGCTTTATCATATGTTTGGGGTGACGACAAGGTCACTACCAGATTGAAGTGCGACGACTGCTACTTACATATTACCAGGAATTTAGAAGCGGCGCTTTTCAATCTTCGACTAACACGAAAGCATCGCTGGGTCTGGGTTGACGCTATATGCATTTGTCAGAACGATCCAGATGAAAAGGCTGCCCAGATACAGTTGATGAGACATATTTACGCACAATCTATGCAAACTATTGTATGGCTTGGTGGAGCCGGTGATGACGGCTTTCTTGCAACTGCCTTGATCCAAACTTTGTATTTCCATATAATGCAACACCCTGAATGGAAAGGAAGACTGCTAGAGGATAACCTCAATAATCTCGGTATTGGTAGTATCTCTCGACCTCTCTTTTGGCAAGCCTTAAGACGATTCTATGATAGACCTTACTTTAACCGAGTTTGGGTGATGCAGGAGGTTGCAGTTAGCGAAAAGCTAATGGTAGTCTTCGGCTCAATGACCTTGGAGTACAATCATCTGGAGAAGGTTACCAACGTAATCCCTGCGCAATTCGAGTTTGAAGGCTCTTTACCCTCTGCAATCTTCTCGTTGAGAACAGTATACCAGAAACTGCGGAACGAAAATTGTGCTCTACCATTATCATACCTGATTTTCTCGGACGCCAAACTACAAGCAACCATGGCTGTGGACAAAGTTTACGCTTGGTTGGGTCTCAGTGATGAGGCACAGAACCCAGTTTTCCAGCCAGATTATCGTTCTGATGAGCGGAGCGTGTTTCTCCATATAGGCAAGAACCTTCTTCTGAGACACATGGAGGAACCTTCCATCGGTATCTTGAGCCCTCTATGGTTGCTTTACGGTGCTGGCATTAGAGAAGGAGAAAAGTCAAAATTGCCAACCTGGCTTTCCATCCCACCTGATCCAAATGCATCGAGAATTGTCGAGCAGCAGCTCATGAGCCGAAAGCAAAGATTTTCCGTATGCGGATTCTCGGGTTCACGAATCCGTTTCACCAATGATTCGGAGGTACTCTATGTTCGAGGCCGAAAACTCGATTGCATCGAATTCCTTGGTCCTAAGATGGGTGACGACGTCCAAGCAAGAGGCGTCAATTCTCCCTGGGCAGTGCTTGAGCGGGAGCGTTTTGCCTTTATCCAGAAGCATACAGCTGCTCAAGCGCCAGCTTCGCAAAGCCCTTTACACGGTTCGTTTAATGGACAGGATCTAGCTTGTCCGTTGAGGCCGGGCGAATCGACAAGCAAAGGTGATCCTCACCGTTTGCCATGGGAAGAGGTTTACTGGCGTACGGTAATTCTCAACACCGACAATTCCGGCAGCATTGCCGGCCCAGAATTTGGGAAATACCTTAACGATTGGCACGAGGAGGTACGACATCAGGAATGGCAAAAGAGTCATCCTGAGCCAGAGCACTGTCATTTCGACCACTCCTTCAAGCAAGGCTCTTTTGCATGGTCTCTAGCTGCAAATGAAGCTGACTCGTACCGGCGACGCATTTTTGTCACTGAGCGCGGATATATCGGGCTCGGGAAACCTCTGGAGGAGGTCGGAGACGTGATTTGCCTTCTGTACGGTAGTGGAGCTCCCGCAATTCTACGGCCACAAGGGAATCATTACCTGTTGGTTGGTGATTGTTATGTCCACGAGATTATGAACGGCGAGGCGCTGGAGTGGCCTGGGTTGGAAGACACAGAATTTGAAATCCATTAACTCGTAGATTCAATGGCTCTAGGTGCATAGGTGACCTATGGCTTTCTGGTACTACGAATTGACCGTTTTATGTCTCTTGGACTTGAAACATAGAATTGCAGCTATAGTGATGTCTCGTCACTGTTTAACGCTTACCCTATGGCTTGAGAGGGAGGGCACCCTGCCTTTCTCCACCTCCAGGGCCCCTTTGGACGATTTTTGTTCGGCAAAACGCCCTCTCCAAGGGGTTCGAATTGCAAGTGCAATTCCCCGTAGGTACTTCTACGTAGTATATGGAAGCCTTGATTTTAAGAAGTCGATCATGACCCTGATCCAGGTCAATATACTAATAGAAAAAACAGAAATAGGTAATATAGCATTCAGAAGTAAAGCGCTCATTTGTAAACAAGACGCGTCATCAACTTACTGGAGTGACAGTGAGTCTCTTCTTCAACCCATGGCGCAAGGCCAGAGCGTCAATGAAAAGAAGCGTACAAAGGCAACATAGACCATCAAAAATTGCTCCGGCGAGATATCCGAAGATAGCTCGATGACACTTGCCGCCGCGTTGTGCAATGCAGGGCTCGAGTCATGCCTACTCGTCTATTTGATCACGAGAGGCCCAAAAAGGTAAGTATGAGGAAAGAAAATGGTTGTGAACGTGGAAGCGATTAATGTACTCGAGGTGACTGCAGGGTAACGGTGGTGGTATGTCGATCCTTTCGGCAAGCCCTACGAGTAGCGGAGAACAGTTGAAAGACAAGCAGCGCAATGTCATATCATTCGATGCTCAGCGCGCTTCAAGATGTACCCTCACGGCTTCTCTTAGCATGGGGGAGATGGAATTCACAGAGCTCTAACTGACATAGCTAGGTTTTATAAGATCCGACAAAGATGAGTGCACCTTTAGCGACCGGGTCGGTGAACTCAACGACGCGTAGGATTGTCACCCACACTCTTACTGGCCTGAAAAGATGGTCATGTCACAGCCGAGATCTACCGCCTGTCTCTCAGGTCAAAGCTCTACATGTCTATGATTTCGACAACACCTTGTTCATGAGCCCGCTACCAAACCAAAAGCTATGGACAGGACAAACTGTAGGGTTCCTCCAAACCCAAGAGTGCTTTCTCAATGGAGGCTGGTGGCATGATCAGCGCATATTGGAGGCAACTGGTGAAGGAATCGAGAAAGAGGAACCCAAAGCTTGGGAAGGATGGTGGAACGAGCAACTAGTCAACCTGGTAGAGCTAAGCATCCAGCAAAAAGATGCCCTCACTATTCTGCTTACGGGCCGCGCAGAACATAACTTCGCGGATCTAATCAAGCGAATAGCTGCAAGCAAGAAGCTGCCCTTTGACATGATATGCTTGAAACCTCAAACTGGGCCGAACAACCAGAAATTTGGGAGTACAATGTTGTATAAGCAGGCCCTCTTGAGAGATATAGTACACACTTACAAAGACGCTGATGAGATACGAATATATGAGGACAGACCAAAGCATACCAAAGCCTTTAGAGACTTCTTTGAGACCTTCAACAAAACGCTCCTCTCGCCTACAGCGCCGACTCCTCGCAAACCAATAACAGCGGAGGTGATTCAAGTAGCAGATGCTGTAACTACGTTGGATCCGGTCATCGAGACTGCCGAAGTTCAGCGCATGATCAACAACCACAACACTGCCGTCAGATCTAGAGCCTCATCTCACGCCTATCGCTATGAGATCAAGCGCACCGTCTTCTATACTGGCTACCTAATCTCTCCGGTCGACACCGCTAGGCTTCTCACCCTCGTAAACCTTCCATCTGGGATGCCCGAAAGTGAAGTCAAATTCCTGGCAAACAGCATCCTTATTACCCCACGCCCTTGCGAACCATCCATCCTCGAACGAGTAGGCGGCATCGGTTACAAGCAGACCTGGCAAGTAACGGGCATGGCAATCTACGAATCCAAGATCTGGGCTGCACGGGTTGCGCCTGTGCCACCCAATGCCGCTTTTCACACCGACAATCCTGTGCCTATCGTTGTTCTGGCCCTATTAAAAGGGGCTCGGCCGATTGATGCCGGCAGGATCCAGAATTGGCAGCCAGTGAGCGCGGATAAGCAGTTCGTTTTCCAATCTGTAGTAGGCGAGAAGGTCCAATTGCGGGTCGAGCGGGAAGTAGAAGGAGAAGGGGAATACGAGAGCCTCTTCGCACACAAGAACCTCAAGAGACGGCACGACCAAGATGCAGGGCTACCGGATAGAGGAACCCACCGCTTCGTACCCCCAGGGCCCCATAGAGGCGGCTACAACAACGACGAAAATCGGAGACCTAGCGGCAATCCTGGCTACAGAGGAGGGAGAGATCAAAGCCGAGGAAGAGGTGGTAATGCTAGTGGAGGTGGCCAACATCGGTATCCCCCACATAACGACAGGAGAGGAGGACGAGGCGGCGGCAGCGGTGGCGGTGGTGGTCGCGGCGGCGGCAACAACAACAACAGGGGGCGAAGCAGAGGCGGCTACAAATCTCTTGACGATGTACAAAATAACGGGCGTAGCGGCGGCCAGAGTAACGGCTACCAGAGCTTTAAGCCGAATTACGATGACGGCCCTTCTGGTCCGGGTGGTCAGGGGTATGATACGACGTTTCCGGCGTTGGGAGACGGAGGCTACACTCAGCCAGGTGGCGTGGGTGCGGGTGGCTTACCATACGGGAAGTAAGCCTTCCATGTTGCGAGTTATGACTGCGTCGCAAAACCGCGAAGGATGAGAGCGGCACCCTAAAGGAACAATTTCATGGGAAGTTTTGACTATATGGAAGATGCGCGCCGTCGCTCTATGTTCTATTGAAGGGAGCTTTTTTATATTGTCAAAGGGTCATGCAGCGTTATGGGGCGTTATAGAACGGGATATCCAAGGCGTTATGAAAGAGTTCATGGCCTGATTACTCTCGGAATCAATCTCGGAATTAACCTTTGTTCCCACTGAAAGAATTACGAAACTGTCACTAGGCAAAACAGGAATAGCATATCGTTTTGCATTTGGATTTCATGTCCTCATGCTCGGTTTCATCCACCAGCCATCTACAGTATGTACAAAAAGATTTTCCGCTCCAACAAGTCCCTGTTATGTATCGTTTCCTTCCCCGGGCAAATCCAGAACTTTGAAAGGCCATCCCAAATATTGAGTTGTTTCATCGAAAATGTGTCGAAGACAACCGAAAACCCCTGAAAATGCCCCAGGAATAATGTCCGAGAAATGGAAGCGCTGTACAATCGGCTATCGGGAAGGGTATATGTGAGTGTCGGTCTTTCCCTCTCTCTCTTACTGACCAACCCAAATGCATCGCTGAAAACAAATCATTTCCAAGGATCTATGCATATTATCATGTCCAGCAATCTTTCTGTCTCTTCTTCCACCAAAGAATTCCCTCATCATTCATCTGTCAACCGATCCAGCAAACTGATACTTAATATCATCACCAACAACCCAATCGTCACAATAATCAACAATGCGAATCCAAACCAGCCCAGTATCATCGCTGACGTCCCCACTCCACTCTTTACACTCCCGTTCCCCAAATCTTGCGCTATCGTACTCGCTGCAACTGATGCTGTATGTTGCCATAGCACGGACACGAGCACGAAAACAGAGGCGATGAAGATGAGGGCAAGCGCGATTTGAGAGACGGGGCGTGAAGGGAAGGGTTTGACATCGTGCTCCGAGCCGCGTTCGTCAACTTCCTCGTGCCAGCCAGGGAAAGTGGCGAGTAGCAGGAAGCAAACGAAAGCAAGGATTATGGCGACGATTCTGCGTGGTAATGTTAGCGGGTTTCAGACAAACAACGACGAGAATGCGAGACTCACATTAGGTACGGGAAAACAATGCTATCCTTGAACGTGCTAGCCACCCATATCAGGTTCAACGGATCCTGATCCACGCTCACTTGGCCCGCCAGACTGCTTGCATTGTTACTGCACAAGAACGCTCCTCCGTCTGGATTTATGCAGATGCCAAAATAGCCTACTCGGACTTCCAGTCTAGCCTGGCCAACTATGTTCGCAATGGCGGTCGTGACACCGGGATCCACTTGCGCTGGATCAAAAGTCGGTGTGCCTTTTTGGTAGTAGAGTGATATTAGGAAGATGTTTGGTATCAGAGGCGATGATGATGAGCAGCCGGCTAGGAGGAGAGAGAGGAGGATTATTGCGATGGCGATAAGGATCATGAGGACATGGTGGTAGCCGAGGAATGGGATGAATCCTAAAATTTTGTTAGCTAACGTTCGGCTTCTGATCACCTGAGTTTGAGGAGGTACGCTTGAAACCGAGGGCAAATCTCATGTTTGCCATCTTGGCTGGCTTGGTGGCCTACAGCCAGCTCGATGTAGCCTCCACTCGCTGCCGAGTCCTTCTTGGAAGGACGAGTCCCGTGGCTGCCAAGCAATCCTCGTGGATGAGATTTCCCGTGGAATGTCTTATAATTGTCTTGGTTTCTTGAGAAGATGAGGATTATGTGAGGTATGTAAATCGAGGAATGTAGTGAATTCTAGAACTAGAATCGTCAGACAATATCCACATATACACAGTGAAGGGCAATGGGTCAGAATCTTTTCTCCCCTTAGAAATTTCCTAGATTCGCACGACCAGTATTTCGAGTCCAAAAGGTTGGGGGTGTGGCTGGCAAGTTGGGAGATGGCTGGGTTTTCTTCGCTTGTAAACATTGGTTGCTAGGGAGCAACCCGGGGTGATGACGGGGCCTTGCAGTAGCGCTGCCGCGTGGTTGTTGGTTAGCGCGGCTTATCTTATCTTAACTCTAAGGTAGATCTCAAGTACGTTGACTCCCATCCCACCTCTCTATTTTGGTCTTGTCGCAAAAGCACCCACGATGCCTCCACACAATCAAGCCAACAACACTAGCTCTAGCAGCGGCACCTCAAAACAATCCAACAGCACCCCAAAAGAGGCCCAGTATGTCGCCCCCAGCAATTACAAAATTGTCAAAGACGGGTGGGGAAGCAGAACAAACTTCCAAGCGTCGTATGGTCTGAAGATGGGTACGCGATTGAATGTCTTGTGAATGCATGTCACGAATCGCTTACTTCTCGACACATAGATCCTGATGGGTTGGAAGAGGGCAATGCGATTTTGAGAGGGTTTCAAGAGCTAGACGAGAGGAATGCGGAGGGGGGTCGGAAGAGTGGCTCTGGCGGGTAGGGTCTTTGGTGTGTGTCTTGGGCATATGGGGTTTTTTTGTGAGAATACGGGAGGAGTTCCTTTGCAAATGGAGGAAGGACTGGAGTTGAGAAGATTTCATATACATGAACTTCAGCTATCACATCCAACATAACCATCGGACCTTTCAGCAAAGATCCCACATCGGCAATCTTCGTCCATGAAATGTTTATAATGAAAGAACCACCCCACCCCCTTCAACGATCAGAAATCGCACTCTAGTCCATTCGCTTTCCCGTGCACCAACAACTAACTCGCGCTGCATCATGGTCCGCCATGTTTCAAAGACCCCACCCACTCGTGACGAAGCCTTCTCGCAAAAGCGAAAGCTGTTTGCATCGAAACGTCTTGGTTTCGATTCCCATCCATCGGCTATGCAGTGTTTTCTTCTCGTCGTTCTTTCTTCACATCCAGCTTCTTGCTTCTGCTTTCCCCGGACCCCCCCCTTCTTCATTTTATGAATGCCGCAAGATTTCCCCAAGGAGATCAAGGGGTTAGAGTAGTTAGGAGAAGTCGAAGGCGAGGAAGGGGGCGAACGGATAAGGATGGACGAGCCGGGGCCGGCTAAAATGGAGCCGGTAGTGGGATTATGGTAGACATTATGGGGGTAAACACACAGCCGATATTGGCAGTACCTTAACTAAGCCGATTAAGGTAGGAGGGGCGGCGTAAATGAACCCAGTGGTGAAGGCTATAATGGCTATTAGGGAGGCAAACAAGCAAACAGTAGTAGAAATACCTTGGCTGAGCTGATTGAGCAAGGAGTGACAATTTAACAGGCCGACTTTGTTTCTTCGGGGGGAGATGGAATTAGAACGGCGACATGGCTACGGTAGCAATAATTGGGTGGAGGAGCTTTTAGAAACTTAGCAGTGTCTAGAGTTTGTTCTAACGGAGCCTATGTACAGAGAATGCTCCTCTAGCAAGTATAAAAATGCAAAATATGAAAATCCTGCCCATCTTCAGAATCACTGGTTATCAATGACATGCAAATATTTCTTCTCCTCCCTCTTCTCCCTCTCCGTCGCCGGCGGCAAATCATAGAAAGCGGCGCTTCGATATCCTTGCAGATAGTGAAACGTGAAATTCGCCAAATCTCCGGGCTCAATCCCCAGATCCTTAAAAGTCTTCGCCTTAGGATCGATCTTCTGGTCAAGGAATTCCCTCTCCACAGAGTCCGCCGACGTCTTCGACCACCAAATTAGCTTGTTATATAACTCGGCGGCTGGCTTTAATAGACGTTTTGGGAGATTGATATGGTGGCGATGCTTGACGATTTCTTTGTCGATAAGCTTGGCGATCTCAGCCATGGAGTAGTTTGTAGGGCCGTAGAGTTCGTAGGTTTCGGAGGCGGTGGAGTCGTCTTCGATCATTTGGTAGAGCGCTTTGCCAACGTCGATAGCCTGGACGTTTTGTTAACATTAACATTAACATTAACATTAACAGTGTCAAGGGACGTTTTGGGGTCTTACATGGACGGGCCAAAAGCGTTCTTGCATATGGTTTGCGGTCAATGTGTTCGTTATGCCTGCTAGTCTATGCAGAAGGCGATCTTCGAAACCGAACAAAGGAGCGGGTCGGACAATTGTTGTTTCAGGGAAGATGGTCCTCACGACTTCTTCGCCCCTGGCTTTAGATCGGAAGAATGCTGATGGAGATTTCTTATCGGCATTGTATGAAGAAACATGGACGAAGCGATCCACGTCGTATTTAGCCACAGCTTCAGCGATACGCTCTGGTCCCTCCACATGGACGTCCTCAAAGTCGAAGTTCTTCGTAGGGTAGTCTCGGCCGATGAGGTTATAAACCATGTCTGAATGCCGTACGCTCTCTTGCAATGATTGGGTGTTGCGAAGATCAAATTCCATAAAGACAATTCTTCCTAAATCTCCTGTAACCTTCAAATGTCGCTTAGCCATGTCCTCTCGGAAGGGTACGACGACAGTACATCCTCGCTGGGCCAGTCGTTGAACAATGTAGCGGCCCAAGAACCCCGTAGCCCCAAAGACTGTCGCAGTATGTCCACCTAGTGATGATCGGCCGCCTTGGACTCGTATGATGGGCTTCCCAGTCCTGGTGATTGATACATCTTGGAGTCCTCTTCGGATAACCACGGTGGCATTGCACGTCCTTTGAGATCGATTGTATTTGCGCAAGCCTTTCGAAGCTGGAGCGGCCCAGCACTTTTGCATGGCTGTGTGCTGGACCACCAGAATCTGTACTTTCCGAGTCTTGGTTGAACGTCGTGGCTAAATCCGGGGGTTTTGCCGCACTAGCGCAAAAAGCTGCCGCTGGCTGAAGCGCCAAGCCTTATGTTGCTTGAGAGTTGAGAGCACCTAAAGCCAAGATATCAGAAATATGCTCCAAGCTCACTGCCGATGCCCAATTTCATATATATATCAGAAATCAGTTTCTCTTTCACCATTACGTTGGAGTTACAGTGGTCGTACAGACGGCAACGGCGATGACTTAGACGCCTAGCTTTCGAGCGCGTGTCTACTAGACAAGCGGCGACGACAGAGAAGAGAGTCTGATGTCAACCTCATTCCCTGTTCCAAAATTCCTCCCCGCCATTGTTCAAACCCTCACAGTTCCTTGTTTATTTTATTCTGCCCTCCTTTTCCCTTCTCCAATCGCCCGGAAGGTCTCCTCCATCCACCTACCTTCCCTTCTCCCTCGCACAGCTCGCTTACACTATTTACCCAGCTGCATTCCCGTCTCATGAGTGTTCGCTCGGACCTACAACCCAGGCTATCCAGCTGTGACGATGGCTTTCAAATTTAACGCCGCCAACCTTAGTCGAAAGATCTCCCCTTACGATGGCGATCTTTCGTGCTTGTGACTTCGTCGTCATCGTCGGTACACTATACTCCAGACACCTCCTTCCACGTCCCATTCTTACGCTCTCTCGACCACCCGCTCCTCATCCATTCGTTTATCGGCGTCCTGAATTTCGTTGGTCTGGGCTGATCCTCATCTCTTTCAAACGGCGAGAGTCTGTCGTTACCCTCCTCATTTATTTTTCTCGTTCAGGTAGGTGCTTCGTCCCAAGTCCCAGATCACAGTAGCCACCAGGCCAAACTCGGCCTTTCCCGAAAACACGCGCGAGAATGGCAAATGCGGCTACAAGACGAGGAATTGCAGCAAGATCTCATGAATAAGATGATCGTCAGATAGCATGGATTTTTCGGCTTGACGAACCAAGCTATAGAGTGTGTGAAAGCTAGCGGATATTTAGTCATGTAAACATGTTCGAAAGCAAGTACATGAAGCACACCGAAAACAGCTAATTCAATCCACTCCCCAGCTCTTTTGGCTTTCGTAACCACACCTCTAAATCAAGCTCAGCACTGGTACAAATCTTACGTAAATACAATGGCAGCTCCCAGACATGCCTACCATAGCGGAACCCCCTCAGGTGCTTGATCTGTTCCTGCATAGTGACTTTGCGTAGAACGAAAGAGCCATTGTCCTTAATGTTGGCTTCAGCGAGTTCCGATAGCTATGCGTATCGGTAAAAGTGTTGAAGTTCGAAGTGATTACTATACTTCCCATCGGGAAAACATTGAAGCAGCTCATCATCGGTGTAAAGGGAATGATTGCCGAAATTTAACAACAGCTAATGTTAGTGGAGGCTTGGGTTAGCGCGAGAGCCTCTGTACCGAGCTGAATGGCCGTACTTTCAGCTCCTCGAGAACAAGAGGAAGCAGTTCCCTCACGCCCCTCCTCTCTACTTCTGGCGAGCCTCTGAAAAAACAAGCGGACGGCACTACCAACACTTTCAGGCATGTGAACTTGCTTGTGTCCATCCGCGTGCCATCATGGCCGGGCCAATTTGTAATGAGCCCATCGCTGAGCCTTGGCTCAACCAGACATGCCTGTAACGGTGGAAAGGCTTGCGCCATCAGGGCCGGCGAAAGAGGTGACATCATTATGGTCTTAAGGCGTCTTAATGGCAACGGGGCTCCCGATTCCTAAGACCAGGCATGGCGCATTGCAAAGTGACGACAGTGGACACGAGTTCGAAGATTTTACGTAGCTCTGAATGGGGTAAGTGTGGCACGCCTAAATCCATGTAAGTTAGGTTGGCACCATCACTTCCTGCTGGGTTTGGATTCATGCGTTTGAAAGACACCTTCGATCCTTGATCTAAGTTCTTGACGACGATGCTTGACAGACTTTTTAAGCCCATGTAGTCGCAGATTTTATCCAAAGAAGTCTTCCAACCCAGTGATGTGATTTCTTTGAGGTGAGGGTGTTCCATATGGTCTAGGAAGTCAGGCACGAATGTACTTCCGTTATCTCCCCAGACTACTTATGCAAAGTGACCTGATATTTGGTAGTTTCCTCAGTAGTTCATTCGCGCGTGAAATGGCAGCCTTCTTTGGTTGATTTCGTTTGCTCTTGACTCATTTGTACCTGATAGTAATTGTTCTCACGCAAAAGTTCAGATCTGACCACTTGTCAAGGCTAGACATCAGAAGACCGTACTTCCGAGCGAATACTATTACCGATGTTAGTCACTATGATTGGTGACAGCAATTGAGGGAATTTACAGCATATCTTAGGAGTTTCCACCATGAAGACGTCCTGCTTACCTTGATCTTGATTATGAACATAAATATCGACATCACGGGCTAGTATTTGAGTTGCTAATCCATTTAGCTTCTTGTACACAGTGGCTAGACTGTGAAGAGTGGTCTTGTCGCAGGCTAAAAACTTAACGACTTCGACAAGAAACTCATCTGTGAGGTCTTTCAGGACAGCCATAGCGCTTGGGAATGGTGAAGGGTTGGAGTTGAATGGGGAAAAGCGAGTACTGTGGTAAATCTTCATAAATTAAACGGCGCGGGGAATCCTTTCATAGGAGCTCAGCCGTTCACTCATGCAGTGCATTGTGGATTAGAAGCAGACACGTTGCGTGTCGGTTCTCATGCCTCGCATACATTTTGCGCTTTGTGTGCACACGCTTTTTAAGACTGGGTGGTAGCGATCTGCTGGGCAGAATAGCCAGAGTTGGCGGCGCAGTGCTTGGATATCCACCGCGAGAGCCATTTTGGAGTCATCTGGGCTACGTTGTTTCTGAATGCGCGGACGTTGGGGTTTTAACAAGGGAAGGGATAATGCTGCACCACCCCTGTTGACCCAACTTACTCGCTAGAAGCGGCAACCTCGAGCTCTATTATCTTTAACCGCCAAGCTATTTCAACCCTCTCTCCCCTACGATTGGAAAGCGTTCGAGCTCGAAGTCTCCAGACCTCAAAGAATTCAGAATATTACAGAGATGGATCCAGAAGTAATCTCGAATTTCCTATCCGAACAACGCGAAGCTGCACCTGAAGAATTACAAGCAAGCTTCCTGACGATAGAGGACTACTGGGAACGCAAATTATGGCACCAACTTACAGACGTTCTCATTGAATACTTCAATACCCCAGCTAGTACCTCACAGAGACTGCCGTTGTTTAGAAGATTCATCTTAAGCTTTGCCGAGAAGATCAACCAGCTCAAGTTCGTCTCGTTAGGCTTACAGGCAGCCACTCAATGCTCAGGTACAGATTCCAATCTAAAGTACCAAGTACCGCACTGACAATCTTCAGATGAGCACGAACGCCTCACCTTCCTCACAGACCTGACTAAAAAGGTCAACAAGCCCTCCTCCCAAGATGCCTACGTCTACGCCCTCGTAGCGGCTGCCGACGTCAAACTCCGTCTTGAAGATACCTCCGGCGCCCGAAAGGACCTTGACACCGCGGAATCAATCCTCGACACGTTCGACAGCGTTGAAACCGAAGTCCACGCCACCTTCTACCGCATCAACGCCGCTTACTACCAAGCCACCCTAGACTTCGGCGCCTATTACAAAAACGCCCTCCTCTACCTTGCCTGCATCGACCTCGAGTCTCTTACAGAATCAGACGCCCAGTCTAGAGCATACGATCTCAGCGTCGCGGCCCTCATCTCAGACAGCATCTACAACTTCGGCGAACTCCTCCTCCACCCCATCCTCTCCTCTCTCCAACCCACCCCTCACGCCTGGCTCCGTGACCTCCTCTTCGCCTTCAACCGCGGCGACCTAGCCGCCTACAACGTCCTCGAAGCCAACCTCTCCAAATCTTCCCTCCTCGAAGCCCACAAAACCTTCCTCTACCAGAAAATCTCCCTCTCCGCCCTCACCGAAGCCGTGTTCCGCCGGCCGCCGCACGACCGCGCCATGACTTTTGCCACAATCAGCCAAGAGACAAATGTACAGCCGCAGGAAATTGAGATATTGATCATGAAGGCCCTGAGTTTGGGGTTGCTGAAGGGGAGTATCGATCAGGTGGCGGAGATTGCGAGAATTAATTGGGTGCAGCCGAAGGTACTGGATATGAAGCAGATTGATAATATGAGGGTGAGGTTGAAGGATTGGGATAGTAGCGTTAATCAGCTGGGGAACTGGATCGAGGGGGTAGGAAAGGATGTTTGGGCGGCGTAAGAAGGGAAGCCCATGGTATGTGGTTCGCAGTTTGTAGACTGGGCGTTAGCATAGATTAGCATGTATAACGCCACAAACCTTGTTGGTCTCGCACATGTGGACGTGAGATCGTGGGTTACTTGTATTGACATTAGGCAAGCGGTTTAACTATACCACAGAATTTGTAATATAGTCAAAACGCGTTGGTGCCTATCTAAGTAGACAAAACCTATATGGTGACCATACGACATCTATCTCCCAATCCACTCTTTTACAGGAAAGGACTTACAACCACACTCCCCGCCAACCAGGCAGGCCACCAAACACACCAAACAACCACCTGCGACCACAACCCGCTGACCCTCCACCCAAACGCCGCCTCCACAAGCATCTCCCCCACATCAACGCCCCAAGCCCTGCATGCCGCAAACACCACCACCGGCGGACTAAGTAGCTGTAGTAGCACACTCCATAGTATCTTGACCACGACACTGCGCCTCGGAGGGTTTTGGTGGTCGTTGTCGGTGTTGGATAAGGACGAAAAGGGCTGGCCGAGAAAGGAAAGGGGCGTAGAAAGCAGGCCGATTAGGAATGCGAGGGAGAAGTTTAGGGTGGCGAGGGTGGCGAGGAACATTCCGAGGAGGAGGAGGGAAAAGCAGTGAAAGAGGAGGAGGTGGTGCGGGGTCAGAGGGGCATAATGGGAGATTAGAACAGCAAGGAGAGTGGGGAGGAGGAGGTTGGAAAGTGTGAAAGTTGTGAGAGTTTGGGGAAGAGTCTGCGGTAGTGGTTAGTTCCTGACAGGGAAAGAGGGTGGCGTGAAGGAGGCGACTTACTGTCCGGGTGGTATTATTGAAGATGTAAAGAGGAACGACGCCGAGAAAGTGGATGGATGCGACAAGGGCGACTGGGAGGAAGAGCTGGCGCTCCTGGATCGTAAGATCCTGTTTCGGAACGATGGCAAGCATTCCATCTTTTTGGATGACGTCATCAGAATTCTCGTGCTTCTCGCTGGCCGTAGAGGCTATATTGGGGGCTGGAGCGCGCCCGCTTCGGATCCAGAGGGCAATTGCCATAATAGTAAAGTTGACTGCTACAAGCATGGCACTGGGAAGATAGGTGCCGATGCTGACGAAACGGTCCGCCTGCATAAGGAGGTAGAAGAAGAAGCTTTGATGGAAATGCTCGAGCAGGTTGTTAAGACTTCGAAAGGTGCCTTCCACACATCTTCCCATTGCCATCTCATCTTGCCAACCTTCCCCTACCGCTTGTAATGTGATAGCATCAATGTGATAGGGGATAAAACTACTGTGTGGACCCGACACGTGCCCAAGACCTTGACTGACCATACCTCGTAGCATAGTCTGCAATCGCTCCTTATAGCTATCATTGTGTTTCCACATGCGTTGGAGGGACACGCCGATACCCATTTGCCCGCTGGCCACGGAGACGGCGGTATTGAACAGGTCTAGGTTGGGAAGCTGACCATTGATACCATCGTAGACTATATGCAGAGATTCAAAGCGGTGATTCAAAGGATTGTCCACGACCAATACCCCTTGTAGCGCCCCACTCTTTAGGGGTAAAGGAGCCACTGCGGGAGACGAGTGTTCATCGTGGTATGCGTCGACCCAGGCCTGGGGACCTGCTGTGGAGTCCGATGTGATCAGGATTATAATATCTTTGGACCATAGTGACCACCCTGAACCAGCGTCAGTTCCCTTTCACTTGTGTGATCAAGGAAACCCACGCTTGAAATATCTTGCCAACGTCAAGGCCAGCGCAACCCCACTTTGGTTCAACTCCCCATCCATATTTGTCCATGCAGCAACAAGTACAATGGCCTCGGTAGCATCACCTCGAGGCGCATGAAGTATCGCATAGACGTTTTCTCCGTTATATGTGTTCCCTGCAGCTTGGTACTCATATTTTTGCCTGGCAGCCTTCAATCCAGTCGAGGTGAATATTTCGCTCAGCTTCTCTGCAATCCTGTTGATACTTCTTTAGCATGGTCTCGTCTCGTCAGCAGCACCGACCACGCCACGTACTTCCCATGCTCCTTTCCCGCCAAGGCTTGGACCTCGTTCTTATAAGCATTGAAAACGCTCTGCTCGCTACCTCCAAAGTAGGTATGTACCTGGCCAGGCAGGAGCGCGTTCTCTGAGATGTATGTGTTTCTCGAGTATTCATTCAGAGGCAGCAAAAAAAGCCAGGCAACCCCAACGAGTATACATAATGCCGACACATACGGGGGAAGCTTAAGGAGCCTTGGGTCCCGTCGTAGTGCTAAGATGGTGGGGGCTTCTATGGTCGTTAACTTATCGATGATGCGATGCAGCCAAAAAAATTAACTCACAGATCAATGCCATAGGGAATCACGTTCCCTAGCTGAAGGTATGGTATTGAAGATTGTTCTCATCTCACCAATATCAAACCTGGTTCCTGCAATAGCCGCATCAGCCGCGCTTTCCGCTTGTTCACCCTTTCCCGGATCGATCCCTGGTTTTATACGTAGTACTCTCCGTTTCTCATAAACTTCCTTCATTTGCCATACGTCCTATTTGTGCCAATCACCAGTCGTGGTCGAAAGTCCGCAAAAAAGAACCGCGCGCCAGATCAGCTTTCTGACTAGTGGCAAATGGGACATTGAAAGTCAACATTGATGGTTCCACTACCTTTATTTCCGCACAAGCTTTGTGATTGGATTCGAGCTGATAACTATACTACTTCAGCAAATATTCTACTTGTCCGCTTCAATATTATTTTTGAGGAGACCATTATCTTCTTGCGGACGACTCCTCGGTGAACTTTCAATCGAACCAATATTTCACCCCGTGTTTTGTCCAGTGTTCAGTGCTTCATTCAGTGCTCCATATATGCTTCATCCAGTATTTCACCCAGTGTTCCATTCAGTGCTCTATTCAGTGCTTCACCCAGTGCTCCATATTGGCTCCATTCAGTGCTCCACTCAGTGCTTCATTCAGTATAATCATATAAGCAAAGAATAAGCAAAGATAGATGAACTGAAAAGACATGTGCAGACGTGTATGAATCGAAAATGTTTGATGTTCGATCATCAGATTGCACAATGAGAAGTCACATTACTCGAAGATCACATCAATCGAATTGAAGATTCTTAACTTTTTATTCTATTGTATGTTAGATTAGATTCTAGCTAACGGTAGATAAAAATTAAAAAGGATTTATCAGAAGAGAAGATACAGCAAACCAAGCACACCAGATTAAACAATTCCCACCCATATAACCCCCCCCCCCCCCCCTTTTTTTTTTTATAGCTATCTTCTCCCCCCACGACCATCGTGTCTCTCATAACCATCTTTCTCCCCAAGAACCATCTCCCGCCCTCCAACCTACAATCAACCCCATAACCACCTCCTCTCCCTCCCACCCCTCTTCCCTACCACAAACCACCTTCCCCCGTACACATATCCAAGAACCCCCTATCTCACCACCCTCACCAACACCAACCACCCCTCGCTTCCGGTACTCAACTGGGAACGGAGAAAAAAAAAAGGTGCCAAGTATGGTCAGGCGCCAAACTGTAATGCCACAAGTCCCAAAGAACAGAGGATTACGCCGAAACCTCAATTCCGCACAGCTCCTTTTGACACCTTATTCAAGAAACCCACGGACGTGGTGGGATTGCCAGATACCCCCTTTTGATAGAAAGAGCGGGGAAAGATGCGTCGATGTCAACGAAACTTATATTTAACCTCGTCTATTAAATACCGCTGTGCTACAACTGTTCCTTCCCCCCCCCCGGATATGTACAGTCCCAACTATATCTACGCTCTCTGATCTCGCCGAAACTAATTCATGATTGTGTACACATCAAGGACACATAGCCTCTACCGTCGGAAAGCAAGGATTATACTGAATCGGAATATCCTTTTTCGACCTGGTCTATGACTTGAGCAACTTGCTCTCAAAGTGAAATCTCGTACTGGTGTGGATTGGTCTGCTGTAGCAACAATCTCGTGATAGATTCCAGGAGACCCGCAGTCGAGGTCGGTGGCAGTTCTGGAGGGTGGCTGTTACGCGATAAACGAGTACTGCAGACGTCGGTTGTTCGTTGCTCGCCTCGGAGACATGTTGGAATGCAAGTGGGACAGGAGGTGGAAGTGGAAGAGATATATACCACACAAGACCTTTTGATTTTCTATTTTCTTTGTTTTTGGGAGTGGTTTTTGCTTTCTAAACGAACCATAAAGTTGCATCATCTCATCAAGTGCAGAAAAACGTTCAGCTACTCGACGCTGGAAATGTCTGAATAGCAAGAAATAAGGTACATATACCCATTTGTAGTACAACACCTTCTCTCAAGCACCACCACCCCGTCCAGCAAACCTCTCCGCCCGACCCCGCTCAACCGCCCACCCCTTAATCGCCACGACCACAATCGCCCACGCCATCAAAACCGCCGTCGCCCCCACCGTCACCATAAACACAACCATAGCACCCACCCTCCCCTTCTCCATCGCACCCACCGTATCCTTATTACTCGCCATAAAAACCAACCCCCCGCTTATCAAGCAGAAACTCGCAACGAGCTCGCTCGGGGGCCTGCTGGGCAGATATGACGACGGAGGGGAGAGATAGGTGAGGATGTAGGTGACAGCTCTGGCGAGGGCGAAGCCGATGAAGAGCGTGCCCCATTGTTTGTGCAGCATAGTGGAGACGGGGGAGGCTTGGTGGTGGGAGGACATGGTGAGGCCGAGGAGGAGAATGATGAGGGCGGGGAGGGGGTTGCTGGAGGTGGAGTAGGTTTTCGGGGGTGTCCAGTGGGGGTTTTCGGGGGAATCGAGGTGGGAAGGGGAGGTATTGAGGGAGGTGTTGAGGAGGGAGCGGATGTGGGTTGATTCGACGAGCATGCCGCACTTGAGGCTTGTTAGTGAGGGATTCGTGACTGCTAGTCGCTAAAGGGGGACTTACTAGACCACCGCCAAAAAACATGATTGTGATCGATATGTGCTCGAGATCCTGAGCAGACCAAGCACTCCCCCAAGCGGCCAAGTGCTCTAAAAAGACGTTTGTTGCCCCATAGAGGAAGATGACGAACGACTCGACGAATTCGGCAGATGGTATCCTAGATCTGCGGAGCCCGACTACACCCACAGGTGGCATCATATTCCATGCCCAGCCAATCTCGGCGAAGCATCCCATCCAGCGGCCGAGGGTTAGTAGACCGTACCAGAAGAAGATTCCGCCTTTGACGAAGTGCGCAAGGCCATTGAAGATACTGTTTCCACGCTAGGAACTATTAGCTTATTTTTCCGTAGGAATAAGAGTTATAAGACCTACGAAGATGCCTCCATATACCACGATACCTGAAGAGATAGCAACAAAACCGAGGATAAGGATCAGGCCATTGACAACGTTATACACCATGTTCATGAACGCTATGGCACGTTTCGGCATCAGGGCTGAGAAGTACGACACAAGGAGACTGATGATGGCGAAACGTGGAGGAACTTGCTTCTCGTCAAAATCGGTCTCAACATTCCCATCCTCATTCTCTTGTAGCGGGGAATAGGATTCATCTTTAGGCGATTCCGGTTCAGTGCCTTGTCCGCTGTCCCGAGAATACCGATAATGCTCTGGCGCACTCATCCCCAGTGATCGATGGTGCTGCTCCATCACTTCGTGGGATATTGGTAGGAACGCGACATGCTCTTCAGTATCCGCTTCATATGCGCTCGCACCGCTTTCGTACAGCTTGATAACTCCATTAACGGTCTGCGCAAGAACGATCCAAGTAACTATCCACCCAAGTTTATTGTGCGCATTGTTCGCATACAAGTCCGGAGGTTCGCCTGTATAGATCGCCCCCAACAAAAGCCCTAGACTATGGACGCCTAGGAAAGAAAGTTGCGCGACCAAGGCATAGCGGTAGCGAGCAAGGCTCAGCATTATCCCTAATGCGAACAGCTTGTTAGTTATGGTATTCCTCAGTTAGGCGCTGAGCAACGAAGCTCACCTATTGGGAGAATGAAGAACCATGCGATTGTCATGGAGACTATATGGGCTAGCATGAGACCTGAGAACTCGGAATGTGAAAAGTAGCTTGGTTGCACTTGTTCCATTGAGTTCATTGTGATATTTGACATGGAAGCCGTGTGAGATGCTCCGCCGGACATGCCTGCGCGCACCAAGTCGCCGGCACGGCTTTCAGGGCCATGGCCGAAAGCTATAGGGAATAATCCCAGCAGCGAGAAGGCTGTAACGATGGTGAAGCTATGTCTTTGAACCATGAGCTCACGGGAAGATCCAAGAAACACCGGGCAAGGCCTGTTGATTATTGTATGTTATTTCTTAATAAGACTTTATAGGAGAAAGAGCTTCCTGCGTCTGTAGGAAATTTGTACAGTAGCGGAGTCCAAGATTAAGGCGGCTTTGGATAACAAACGGTCTGCAGATGTCAGGGAGGTAAAAAGAGAACAATGAAGGCCTGGAGGCTTGGAAAACAATTTCCAGCCAGGGCATGGCAGCGTGGGGAAGGCATGTAGATGTACTGTATGAGATAAGCGGATGACAGTACTGGACCTAAGCGGAGCTACCATGTGCCATCCGAGTTCCGGGACGGCGTGCAACGGGGGCGGGTAAGAATTGATCATCGATAATCACACGCTGATGATTCCATTTACTGAAGTAGTGACGTTGGAGTCCAAGGGATTTCTCAGCTTCTTCAGAGTCGATGGAAGCTGGTCGAAAATTTCGCAAATTATGATGGATTACTGTATATTCCGTATTCCGTAGATTATTGCATGCAGCGCAAAGCTTGGCGTTAGGGCACGGGACCCGAGCATAAGGCGCTAAACCTGTTACGGGTACGGTGAGGCTTTGAGAAGATCTGATAAGAGAACGACGGAGGTTGTTCCGTACATACCTACCTTAGTAAGTCTACAACTGTACAAGTAATCCACCGTCGTTCGTATAACACTCTCGGCTGCGATCAAAGTCTTAGGGAATAAAAGATCGAAAACAACCACCTGCTTATCTTCTTAGCAGCGGTTACGTCAGAGAACTTTTTGGATGTTTGAGTCATTGCGTTCCGCAAGGATCCGGGTGCATCATGTATGAGACATGGATACATTGAGGCACAACTCTATGTGATGCCACGTGAAGGGTCGAATATCTTAATGTAGCATTGGCAGATGACACTCGGACAGGCTCTTGGTTGGTTCCGGAGCCATTTCCGCCGGGGTTATTTATTCAGCTGGGAGGTTTAAGAAAAACCCCGAATGACCCACTCGTTTGAGCGGAAGAACGCTGCCGTGTGCTTGCCGAATCCGATATCTATCGCCATGACCAGATGTCGGTCTCAAAATTGGCATAGCATCGGAAGTCGTTGCTTAACCGGCCTTGGGCATGCTGAGGTTCAAATGTAGTCGTCTTGACGCCAGGGTGTAGTCGGAGAATAAGCCCCTCCATCCTCTCTCCAGTACAGAAGATAAGGCGTGGAATTTGCGTTTCCGAAGACGTAACGGTGTTCGAGAGCCAGCGCACCGTCATGGCGGCTTTGTATCAAGGAATGAGATGTGAGAACAGAAAACACGTTGGAGACATCCTCATGCATGAGAAAATACCTTTAGTTTGGCAATCATTACTAAGAAATGGCGGATCACACAATATCCGATCAAACCGTCCCTTCAATTCCGCTGGATAAATTCGTTAGTTTGCAGCTATGTTTCCTTAGAGGACCTGTAGGGCTACTAACAAGGAAGCTTTAGCGGAGATTGAAAGTCATAGTGGATGAATTCCTTGAACACATTAAATCGCTCATCAAATTCGAGGAGGTATATATTCGGACATTCATGCACCCCTGATGCCTGATAACATTAACTGCCCGCGGTTGTGCTAGAAAGGTTGAAGACTTACTAGCAGATTTTTAAGTTGGATGAAGACACTTGGTGCAGATACCACAGCAATATATGTTGTGGCCGTTCCACCCTCGAGAAGCTGCTTCGCTAAAGTCGTAGCGGTTTCGTCACTGTACTGAGCACATAAGAAATCTTGCACAACGTTCAGTGCAAGTCGACAGCGTACCCAGAATTGACTTGCGTTCCAATCCTCCGAGAACAATTCCATTGAGAGGAGACCGTGAGAATCTTTTTGCTCGACCTCGGCTTTCAAATCCTCGAAGCGCTTCTGCTGGATATCTCTTTCTGAATAGAAGTCCTGCAATGCCGTCAACGTATCGCCAGAAAGCTGACTTGATATACATTAGCATTGTAGAAATACAAAGGGGATTGACAGCTCACGGCATATCGTCCTCCATTTCGTCCATGGCAGAATTGTTCTTGATCTGGCTACTGAGATATATACTTTCAAAGAGCACAGCTCAGTTCCCCTGTAACATTGCAATTCTGGAGCAGCACAAACAACAGTACTTGTAGATATTGTAACATCAGCCGGGTTTTGGTCGTGAAATGCCATACCGCCTGAAGCGTGGAAGGACACATTTGCGGGTAGGGCTGGCTAGCACCCCAGTTTTGACCTTGACCTCGACTCGCATGATTTAGCACCAAGGCTTCCTTTCTGATTGCTTACAAGCGATCAACCTGGAAGATGAGGCAAGAAGCACAGGCCCGGCACCAAACCTCAGTTTTCACCATAAGATCGCACCGATTGCGGGAGAGTAAAACTATATAATACGCCTACAACTTCGGATCTCGTAATGGCACCTTCACTCCCCTATATCCCTCTGTTCGATCCCAGAAGGCTGCGGTCCTATCTTCTCCGACTACCTCTCTTCACTCGGATCGTCTTTTTCTTCGTCGTGGGATTTTGGCTCTTGGGCTTTCAGACTATATGGAATATCGTGCAATGGGGGGCTCTTATACCGAAGGAGGTTAATCTGGGTACCAGTATGTCCAGAGGCCAAGAAAAGCTGCCCCTAATCGTTGTATAATTATACATGGAGAAATTCCAGCTAACTCGGTTTCTTATTGTAGTGTACCGGTTGAACACCTATCCTCTAATCCACGTAAATCTCCTCAACGCTGCCTTCAACGCCCTAGCGCTCGTTCCCCTTTTAGAGCGGTTCGAATCCGAGCATGGCACACTTTTGACGGGAGCCATGTTTGCCGGACGTGCGTGCATTCATCTCCACAAGCGGCTGCCAAAGTCCTTACTGAACATTTTACTCTGCAGCCCTCTCTACCCTTCCAGCCGCCGCATACCTGTTGATTGAGAGGGGACTATTAAGGGGGAATACACTCGTCATGGGTTCGAGGTATGGGCAGCAGATTATACACATGCACACAAGATGTACACTGACCGAGTCTGCAGTATCTGGGTATTTGTCCTTCTAGGAGCAGAGGCAATAAAGCAGTTCAAATCAAACCCCTATTTCGCGTGTGTGCTCCAAACCTCCCAACACCGAAAGCCTCAACTGACAGCAAGCCTAGCATTGGCACATATCGGATACCAACCTGGACCACACCCCTCATAGTCCTTCTTTTCGTCACCGCTCTCTTCCCTCTCGCTCCTTTTCTCGCTCACGTCTGCAGCCTTAGTGTAGGTTATATGTGTAAGTGTTTTCGTCCCACTTCTGCCTCTTTCCAGAGCACACCTTCCCTGAAAATTTCATAATCAAATACCTTCCCCCAATCCCATACTGACCTCTATGACAGACGGTCTCGGCTACCTCAAAATCCTCGCCCCGCCAGAAAAAGTCCTTCGCTGGCTCGAAGGAAAGCTCAACCTCCTCGGACGTCTGCCGCATTACGTCTCCATCGACCAAAAGACCTACGGGCGATACGGCGTTCTGCCTACGACCAATGCGCCGGCGGTGTCAGGGGCAGGCGAGGGTTCGGTGCCGATAACGTACCTGGGCAGTACACAGAGGTTGGGGCCTTGATTAAAAGGGGGTATTGTAGGAGTAGAGTATATAGGAGCTTTAGGAAGATTTGGAAGATTAGCGCAGAGCAGGTTTTAGGCAAATATTTAATCGGAAATCACTGCCAATACTTCAAATGGGAGTGCGAGATCTGTAGGTGTTACTCCTAACATTTCATATCTCTGCTATTGTTGGAAAACCCAGCGGATTCGCCCAAACGAACATCAGCTGCCAACTCCTTCGTCACAAACATTGGCCAAACAGAAACCCCGTTGATGTGCCACCTCCCCTCTCTTCATCCCATCTCTTCCGTCCTCTGCATTCACGAAGACGTGATCGTATTTGCGCAGTAGAATCTCCTGCTCTAACGGCAATGTCTGTGACACGCTAGGTTGGGGATGAAAACACGGACTCGGGGCTTTGAAATGATAGGGAAACGCAAAGGGGATTCAGGGGTGTTTGCGAGTGTGAAGAGGCTCGGACAGAACGTGGGTGGGTAGGGGAAGCGAAGAGTAATGGGTATGGGTGGGGGGGGTGTGGGGGGATTAACAGAGAGAGGGAAGGAAAACGGAGGACACTTGGATGGAAAAGATTCAGGATTTGGCGGTTTCCGTGGTTTGATAATGCTGGGCCCCTAAGAACGATGGTTTTTGCTGTCTATTCGTTGTGGTTCGAGAGGGGTGATAGATGTGTTATTTCAATTGGTTGTACTTGCCGCTTTCATGGAGTGGTAAGATAGGTCTTTAAGAACTTATGGCTGGATAGTAGTAATCGGTTGGTTTGTATTAAAGGAACTGGAGTCCTTTGCCGTTAGCTCTGCTTACTTCGCGAGCTCTATCTTCACAACCGCTCATGCAAGGTCGCACGTGCATACGGGTCAGTGGTTCCACTTCACAAGTTCTGCTTACTTACCACGTTATGTTGCCCTCTGGATATCCAACCGCGGAACATGATGACTCAACTTGACGATGCTGAATCTGTAATACGAGATCATGGGGTTACAGTTGGTGGGGGGTTGGAAAAGTTGAGCCAGGACCGGAACTTTTTTTTTTTGATCCCGGCCCCGGCTCAACTTTCTGCATATGCTAACCATGAGTTCAAAATTATTCCAACCCCGGCTCAGCTTTCTGCATATGCTAATCATGAGCTCAAGAATTGATATTATTTAGCTAAAGTAGCTAGAAGACAAACAGCAAGAGCGAAGTATTGAAGCTGTGCATATGCACAGCTTGAGCAAAACATCGAGAAAACAGCACAATCACAGATCACGCATACTTTGCAGCAAGACGAGCGAAGATTCTTCTACATATGCTTAGCATATGCACAAAACATGCAAAATCATGAACTCTTATCTTCATCAGATCTTTCTCCTTCATTCTCGTCGTTCTGCTCGTGATTTGCACTATCACTTTTCTCATCATCTTCGACATTTGCGTTGAGATTGAGCGAGCTGAGTTTCTTCTTAGTATGTGCGCAGCATATGCGAAGTGCGACACTCATCTTCAAATCATTTAGTCAATTCATTATCTCATTCGCTTGATTTTGAGCGTTGATGCTTTCGTCGTTCATCAATGTTTCTTTGTGCTTGATTGATGCTGCGCATATGCACAGACGAGGCTTTGATAATCAGATGTGAATTTATTTGTGACCTCGCTTAATGCTCTTGACATATGCTTCGCATAGGGCCTGAGGCTTTTCCAACCCGACGTCAGGTCTTGAATGTGATATGCCATTTTTAAAGTTCAACCCGACGCCAAGAATTTTTTCCGACCCCGGCTCAACTTTTCCAACCCCCCGGCCAGCTGTAACCCGCGAGAGGATCTAGAGCGGCGCCCTCATGAACCGAGCGGCTCCGACGAAAATCTGGAGTACTTCAACTCCGAAGCTCTAACCACGGAAATCCCGCACTCAACATCTGACATTAACATCAACATCGTAGATTTTGACGTTGGTATGTGAGGAGCTGATGAGTACACATCTCAAACGCTGAACAAATGACTAACATTTAATGACTGTCAAAGCCTCTTGGGTGAATAACCACCTGACTGAACTAATTCAGCCAACGTCGCTTCGAGCATCAGAAGTTATACTTCGCGCCAATTGAGGCACTAGCGCTGACATATGAAACGCAGCGCGTGCGTGATCAGTTCTTCGACATTCAATACTGATCTTTGATCCAATAGTAACTTCGAACAAACAGATATTTGAGCTATTGCAAGGCAGAGTGCTGTTCAAAGGTCGGACTCGAACGATGCATGAACGACGGAAGAAGATCATCTAGCTCAAATGATGAAGCTTTTCGATCCTCTTCCCCCGCGCTAGAGCCAAGGCGTCGTAAAGCATCCAAGGCGCCTTAAAATCTCAGACATCTATTTTGGTGAATGGCTCTCACTTACTTGGCAGTCAACATCGATATTCTATTGCCAGTCAGCTCCTCTTTGTGCCTGTATGCGTCTTACCACTCAGCTTCTGAGCATGACCGGCGAGGTCGCCGCAACTCTGGCAGTAGATCATCGGCTAAGAGGCAAAGTAGGCTCGTACAGGGTTTTGGAGCAATTTACAAAGGATCGAGATGTCTGGAAAGCTATGTGAGCTACCATGCCATGGGTCTAGGCATTAAGTGCGCGCTACTGTCCTTGGCTGACTAGGCGGCAGTGATGAGAACGCTCGCAAGGTGGTCATCAAGAGAGCGCCGCCACACCTCTTGAGCATTGAGCGCGAAATTCTCGAGATCGTACGAGATCACACATGCATTCGTCAGATGATTGATAACATCGAAAGTCCTTCCTCGTTGGTGTTAGAGTACCTGGACGACAACCTCCTGAACGTATGCAGTCGGAAAAGACTGGAAGGTTCAGACGTGAAAGTCGTTGCTCGCACTGTACTCGAAGCGCTCGCAATGCTCCACGAGAATGGTTTTGTGCATACTGGTCAGTAACCATGGTTTATCACACGGCCAATTGCTGTTCTACTGCTATATTTGAGACAGATGTTAAGCCCGACAACGTTCTTATCAACTATGGTAATGACGCAACCCGCTTCAGCAGAGTTGCGCTGGGAGATTGTGGCGATGTGTATCGATTTAATCCAAACGCGGGTTCGCTCGAAGAAAGTCACGTGATAAGTGCTGCAATATTCAGAAGTCCCGAGGCACGATTGAATCTCAGATGGGGGCCATCGACGGACATATGGTCTCTCGGTGCCACAGTACGTAGTTGACTACTCTCTCTGCAAGACATCTCGTACTGATCTGTGCAGCTGATCAGTCTCATATTCGGCGGAAACTGGCATATTTGTAGGCCAGCAAACGTTCCCTTTGACGATGAACATTACGGATTTTGGGTGCTTGTTGAGCAAGTCAGGCGCTTCGGCCCGTTCAATGACAGTTTCGAGGAGATCGCGGACGCGGAACGCCTCGCAATCTGCACGGGTGCAATTGTCTACATTCAGGAGAACCAAAAGTGGCTCCCGTTCTCTATGTCCGAAGACGATGAACTCGCACGGCCGGACAGGGACTTCATCGCGAAAATGATGAAATTGGACCCAAGGGACAGACCAACGGCAAGGGAGCTTTTGCAAGATGCGTGGTTCAACCCATGAAGCTGCTAGGAGCTGGTCGCTGGAAGGACGCTGGTCGAACGCAAAGGAAGATGGGTCTCAATCTTAATCTTCACATTTTCGAGCTTCTATAAAACCTGTTCTGTAACGGTAGAGGAATCATGGCGGTGCCTTGGATAGACATCGATATCTATGTGCTGCTTTTGCCCTTCTCCTTTGCTTTGCCTAATTCCTCTGTATTATCTTGATGTGTCTAGGCTGGGTTGAGATGGCCGGCGCGCGGAGACATCGAAAGGCGAAATCCACGTCTCAAGGCCATGTCACCCGAACGACACTATTGCGGCATCCTTGTCGGCACAGCCAGGCAGACACGACTGTCGATCGAGGCGAGGCCAACGCTCCTTTGACCCCATTCGCCGGCTTTGGCTCACCGCCGCTGTTTGGATTCATGCTCAGCCCCTCGATATTGAGTGACCTGATGACGGTCGAGGTGCGATCCTTGTCGCCGCATCGCTGGATCAAGCCATAAACCACACAACAGACTGTGGAAGGTAAAAGCACCTGGTCAAGTCTGAGTCCAGGCAAACTAGATGAATTCAGAAGTACAAAGGATCGTGATCGCCGTAGGACTCTCTTTGGCTGGGTCGGTAGCGCTGGAGCTAAGCAGGCGAAGCAATTGTCGCAGCTGTCAACATATTCTAGGGAGGGTCACGAGACGGATAGCAGGAGCCGGACAGCAGAGAGATTAAGGCAGAAAGTGAGAGGAGAGGTGAAGGAAAGAATGAAGATAACGCAGGGGTGGAGGTGTTTTATGCACCGCGAGTGGTACTCGTACCACGTCGCGGGAAAAGCATTTTGTTTGGCATTAGACATGAATCACATGATGTAGTGAAAGGGCGGGGCAATGCCAAGCCGCCTGATAGAACCGCCTACTTGTAGCCAGGGGTGGCAGACAAGACCGGTTTTGGCAACAGGTCGACGAGGGTACGTCGTATGTCACAGAGCGCCTGAGAGGTGGTGGGACGGGGTCGTATGCTAGCTTGCGCAGTACGAAGCCAAGTCCACGTGAGGACGGGAGATATGTGAGCGAGGCGAAGACAAAACGAGATCCTACACGCCTTGGATGGTAGAAGTATGATGAAGTTGTGCTTCAGCGATAGTACTGAGCCAGAAGACATGCTTATTGTGTTCCACGACTGTGTTGCCTAACTCGAGTCGGGCGCCCCAGTGTACTTGTACGGGAACATGCATATAACCGGTCTCGAAGTTGAAACGGTCTGTGAGATTCTCATGAGGGGGATGAAATCTATTTCCTCTGGACCCTTCGACGTTGACTCTACCAATCAACGAAATTTTGGTCTTCTTCTCGGTTATCTGCGAGCACTTGGACGTCATCACTGAAAGCTATATTTCCTTTCTGCGAACAATGGACATACAGGGCCAATTTACCGAATCATAGAAACTCAGATTTCGAAATTGAAAGCTCCCAATGGAGCACGAGAATATTTATATGGCAGGATGCTACGCCTGATATTAGGTTCTTAATCAGATTCTACTCCATGGATTATTCGCGTCTTCGTCCATAGCAAGGTGGTTATCCTATCGACAAGGCCACTGTACTTCAGATGTGTATGCATGAGCTCTTTCTTCTTATATAAGTTTTATGGTAGTGTGTGCACGACTTGTGGAAGAGGGACGTCCAACTACCCGGTTACCATTTTCCTACCTAGTCAACATGAGCCAGAGGATTGCCGCTATTCATTTATGGTACACTCTTCCGCTCAAACAAATCATCTTTTATCTAGACTAACTCGACGAAAGCGAAGATTATAGGCTAGGGGTATCTAACGCCATCAATGCTTTCAATGATGTTCGATATTCTTCTCTCTTACCACCCTCGAGATGCTTTTACCTTCACCCTCGCAAGCGATCATCGATAGTCTTTGAGCTTGCCCCTGCTTGCAGAGTCGCTTTAGCCTTTCACGTGAGCAGCTTTTGCTTCTGGATTATGTCTCGCCTCGCTCATGCTGGTGTGGGTGCGGTAGGCTTTTCTTCTTTCGGCTTGTCGTTGGTGGCCTTTTCACTCGCTTTGTCTTCTGGAGTTTTCTCTGCGCCATTTGTCTTCTCGGGCACATTTTCGACATCCGTCTTCTCAGGCCCGTTCTCACCTACCACGTCACCATGAGATTCTTCTTGACCGCTTTTCTCATCACTAGCTCTTACGTCCTCATCACCAACCTTCCCACGACGCTCGTCTTCATCGTCTTTCCCATCATCAGCTCTTCTGTCACTTCCTTTCTCATCATCAACCATCCCCTTACCCCCAATTGCTTCGCTCCCCTTGGCGCCACCACACTCATCTTTCTCAGCACCATTCGAAGGTCTTGCAACATAAAATAACAAATAGGGGTCACACCCCGACACACCTTCTTCTCCAACTAACGTCACCTTATGATCGTCGTATTCAAACCACTTGCCTTCCCGCTTGCAATAAGCAATATAATGCCCCACGTCTACATTCTTCCCAATATGCACCACTACACTAGACAGATCGTACCAAGGCGGAGAGTGCGGAGATAGTGGCGAGGTAGGTGAGACGGGCTGGTCGAGCGAGGCCTTTTGGAGATGTAGGGAGCGGGTGGTGTAGGGAGTCATGTCGAGTTGGAGGGGAAAGTTGACGCGGGTGGTGAGTTTGGAGGTGGAATTGGTGTGTTCGAAGCGCTGGGCGAGGTTCAGTCAGTTATTTTCCCGGCTCGGAAGGACGTTTGGGTAAGGGCTCACTTTCAGCTGTATACACAGCGCTGGCGGCACCTTTTTCATCGTCATCTGTTTCCTCGCTTGCTGGCTTGTGGTGCCGCACTCCTCCGAACGACACGTATACCCATCCTCGGCCAATTGCTCTGCGCTTGTATACTGCTCCAGGCACAGGGCGAGATCCAGCTCCCCTTGCTCTCCAGACTCGGCTCCAGGCTCGTATAGCCTCCGGCGCTTGACTCGCCCCTGAAGACCCACGCTCACGTCAATAAACGGGTCCTCCTTCACAGTCACCTGCTTGCACTGGGAACAGGTGACCGTGTTGCGGAGTATGCCGAAGAACGACTGGTGGTAGATACACTTGCAGCCTTTTGGGTTGACAGGCATCTTGCATCTGCTAGTGTCGTGGAGAGCATTGACAAGGAATTGGAAGTATTCATGCGAGTCTTGCTGTTTATGCCCTGCGAGATCCTAGGGCAGCCTGTCAGTGCCAAGCCTTCTAAGAAGAGTCTGGATAGAAAAGCTTACTGGTTGCTTCTTCCACGACTGGAAGAGCAGGTCTGTAAGGGCGTACCCCGCAAGGCAGTCGCCAGTCCACAGTTCCTTGATTGCTTCGTGGATCAAGCACGATATGCACTGCCCCGCTTCGCATTTTTCGGCGTCGTGGCCGTTGGCTAGGAAATGGTTTCGTATCAGGGGGTTGTGCGCCACTGCTTGTATGATAGCGGACATGTAGCATGTTTGCCCGAGATTGTACAGCCCTCGTGGGCCTGAAGAGCAGGAGACCGGCTCCTGGTGCTTTTCTTCGTCGCTGGGGTTTAGCATCGCGCTCAGCTTTCTCTTCTTGCTTCCTGGTTTCCTCTTGTCAGCAGATGTCACGCAGACTGTTTTTTGGTTCATGTTTACCTTGAAAATTGGTCCGGATCTGCGAGCGCACTTTCTCGAGCGCTGGGTCGTACACGAAATCATCGCAGCTGGCACAGAACAGAAAGCCAGACCTACTTTCCACGTCTGGCAGGAGGTTAGCAAACTTTCGAAATGACGTTTTGGAAGTCCTCAATACTCACAAAAACAGTGCGTTCGTTCCGCATGGCTTTTCACTTCCTCGACGCTACAAACACTCTCACAGTCAAGACACAAGTACGTCCCCCTCAGCGTCGCCAGCGACTGCTTCTCCGGGTGCTCGGCCTCCTTTGTGGTCCGCACGACGACTTCCGGTTCCTCCAGGACGGCTTTCTGGATCCTCGTAAAAGAGCTTTTGAAAAGATCTGATGATGTTGCCATCGCTTCCTGGATGTGTTCTATCGAGTTGTTAATTCAGACTCTTCGGTTTTGTTCCAACCCAAAAAGGCGGGTTCAAGACGGCAGAGATGACGGAAGGGGTGTTTATACCACAGCCATACTCGATCCTCTTCGGCGCTTGAAGGCCTTCGTCTTTAGACTGTTCTGCTACTGGTTTGGAAGATGGTGCTGCCATGTCGAGGGTCTTTGGGTGTTCAGGGGGGGTACGGAAGGAGGGATGTATCCAGTTAGCGATGTAGGAGAACGGGCCAGCCGTGTCAGGGGGGTTGGGTGGATTGAGAGGAAAAGTGAAGGTAAGATGAGATGTGGAGTCAGTCAGTAGGTGGGTGTGGTTGTGTGCAGTGGAAGTTGGTTGGAAGTATGAAACGGAAAGGAAGATAGGAGATGTTTGGATGAAGATATAAGAGCAAACTTGAGATGGGAGAACAATAGGCTAGAGTAGTCAATACTTGCGCTTGTTCGTCTTCACAGTTTGCGTCGTTTTTGTTATTGATATTTAACATGTCAATGGCTAGTGCGACCACCTACGCTCCTATTGTGCAAACACATATCTATTTGTCCACACGCTAAGATTTTGGCTCCTATTGAAGATTTGGCGGCGGTACTCGCAAACTCCGTATCTTTGGGAGCTATTGTCAAACCCTGAATCCTATCAATGCACGGTTCAAGATCGCAGGCATGTCGCATTTTCATTCTATCAAGGTCAGGTCGATTCTGGTTAGCCTGTTCCGCAATTAGCACAATATCAAGCGGCGCTAGACTCTCACGTACCCTGCGCGGTTTTGCAAGCTGAGTGAGCCTCTGGCTCCCAGAGTTAACGGAACACACTGGTCTCATAGGCATAATGGTGCGACCAGTATGGAGGGTCTCTCTGACAGCGCCAGGCATTGATGGACCACCAATCCTGCAGTGCAGGACAATTCGTGTCTCAGCCCCATTGCTGATTGATTTCGTAACTTCAGATTGAATGCATCACTTGGCACCTCGTGGCTTTGCTCTAGCCAGCCCGCTCCCTCTCATCCCTCGCCCAGTCCCACGTGTCGCACCGCCTCTTCCGCTGGTCCCTAACTCTCCACCACCCCGCTTGATGGCTCCTGAGCTATGACGAGATGCAGGCGCCGGTGTCGAGAATTTTGGTGGTGCCCTCGACGACGTAGGGGGGTCCTCGACGAACGAGGTATCAGTAGTCCTGCGGTGCATAGTTTAGCAAATAACAAGCCTGGCAAAGAGTAGTACCGCTCACATAAATGTAGTTTCGCCATCGAAGTTGGGGTGAGACCGGTTGGAATCTCCGGATTGTTCTATCGAGCAATTTTCAGTATAGATCCGACATGATTGGGAGATGGTGTCCATACCCTGATAGTCTTCGTTCTGCCTTGCCTGTTTGAAAGAATCAGGGACGGGCGCCTACCGCTTGTTGTCAATGGTGGCGACATATATATAGCATACCAGTACAGACCTCTGGAAAGTCTACGCAGAAAGCATTCATGTTCAGTCCGTATAAAAAGCTCGCAAAGCTCTCATTGAATCTTGACAAGCTCTCATGCATTAGTTGCAAATGCATGAAATTGGCTTCCAGATCTGCCATTGAATCCGACAGTTCAGCGAAAGCAGGCTCCAGCGACTCTAAAGGGAACTCCGAAGAGCTACTCCCAGCAGCGAAGCCTTGGCCATCCCTTAGAGAAGTCCGCGAGCTGGGGCGCAAGGGGGTTGTGGGTCGTGATGATGGTCTGTTGCGGGATGCCGATGTTGATCTCTTGGTGCCACTGTTCTCCATGATAGACCACTGTCGCTGATACGTCAAGTACTTCGGAGAGTATGCTGTATGATCTACCTCATTCTGATCATCAATTGTGTCAATTGTCGCGTAGGGACTTGTGGTGTCGAGTGGTTGTTTACAACTGTAACCGCCCGCAGCCGGAATGGCGGCTAGACTTGCCCCGCACCCCGGATGACGCTTCAGAGCTGACTTCATTATTGCACGACGCGATCACCTTCTTTTTTGTCTTACTGTATTCTTACCTCTTGTCTCATCTCTTCTCCTGCTACTCGCCTTTATCCACAAGCTTCAGCCGTATCCTTCTCTGCTTGAGCAAACCACTACATGCCCCCGTGTCATCTTCTTCGATCTGTACATCTCAACAGCCACTACCGGTCTTTTGTCCGGATCCGTTCTTCTTCAAAACTTATTCTCTCTAGGCGGGTTATTCGGAATTACTCTTTCGAAATCAGCTCGGGTCACTCTACTCAGACGCTCAGGAGCAGTAACGCTAGTACGGCTATCACAGTTGCTATTGCGGCGGGCGGTGTTCTGGCTGGGTCTCTCCTATTAAACCAAGAGCCAGTCGCATCAGAAGAGGCTGTCCTACACGGGAACAGCGCAAGTGTCGCAGGCGGCGAACACCAGCAGGCGATGGTCGGTGCTATTCTCCCTGGTAGGTTGGGGAACCTCACACCAGATCAAGAAGCCAAATTGCAGGAACTTTGGACGACAACATTCAGTGTATTTGGTGTTTCCGAACTTAACGGCGTAAATGGCGCCGAGATTTCTGCTGATCAGCGATCACGGGCAGGCACCGTAGGTTCAGAAAAGAAGAAAAAGAAGCGGAGCTTGTTCAGCAGGAAGCCCAACGAAGCCGAAAAGTTAAATGGAGCGTCAAAGGACTCATCTGATGACGCGAATGACAAACACGGGCAGCTAAAAGAATTTGACCATGTATTAGCGAACATGGCACCGGAAGACTTGCGTTGGGCATTTTGGAGTATGGTCAAGCATGATCATCCCGACGAACTCTTACTTCGCTTCCTTCGAGCTAGGAAATGGGATGTCCACAATGCTCTCGTGATGATGATAGCCACCATGCATTGGAGGTTAGAGGAAATGCACGTCGACGACGATATAGTGAAAAGGGGGGAAGCTGGTGCTGTTGCGGACGGCGCAAGCTCTGACAAGACGATCAAAAAGGATAGTAACGATTTCATGGCTCAGATGCGGATGGGGAAAAGCTTCCTGCATGGTACGGATAGAGAGGGTAGGCCGATGTGCGTAGTAAGGGTAAGACTACACAAGCAAGGAGAGCAGAGTGAAGCCAGCCTCGAGAGGTATACTGTATATTTTATCGAAACCACTCGGCTTATGCTCGCCCGTGGGGTGGATACTGCTGTAAGTACTAGCAGATTTGAAAGAAAAGCCCAAAACCGATAATGGTAATAGGCGATCGTTTTTGACATGACGAATTTCTCCATGGCAAACATGGTAGGTTCTCCTCTACGGCGCGTTACCAGAAGTAATTTTGCTAATGGATCAGGATTATGGCCCGGTCAAGTTCATGATCAAATGTTTTGAAGCCAACTATCCTGAAAGTCTAGGCGTAGTCCTCGTTCACAAGTCTCCCTGGATATTCCACAGTACGGCAATGTTAATAAATTCCCTAAGAGAGAACGTGCTAATTGTGCCAGGCATATGGAATATCATCAAAGGCTGGCTAGATCCCGTGGTAGCGAGCAAAGTCCACTTCACGAAGAACGTGGAAGAGCTTGAAACCTTCATCGAGCGCAGCCACATCATCAAAGAACTTGGAGGTGACGACCCTTGGGAATACAAGTACCTCGAGCCTCAACCCGGCGAAAACGAGCTGATGTCCGATGATGGCACAAAACAGCGACTCCTCGACGAACGAGCTGGTATTGTCAAAGACTTTGAGAGTGCCACTCAACAATGGGTCCAAGACCCTCAAGCCCATGATTCATCGAAACAAAGGAGGAATGAATTGGCGGAGCGATTACGATCTGGCTACTGGCAACTTGATCCTTATATCCGAGCCAGAAGTCTCTACGATCGTACGGGCTTGATCAAGAAGGGTGGCAAAATCCCGTTCTACGACTCCCCTGACAGTGTCATCACTCCGACTCCCCTTAACCAAACACCCGTGGCTACGAATGGGCCACTTCCTGCAGGACACGGAGCCGATGATGTAGACTAAACGAACTGTTGGCGAATAGAAAATGTACATTATTGACTTACAGCACCTTCATGCGACCTTGCACATGATGGCACGATTAGACGTGCCAGGTTTTTCGTACGACTTGTAGTTGTACTATATATAACAATATACTACATCTTCGCCTTGATCTCATTGAACAGCGTCTTCAGCTTATCCATATCCGTCGGCTTCGCCGGCCAACTAATACTCAGTCCTTCTTCGACGTTCGGTTTTGGTATCTACCTCGCATTAGCCAACCCTCGTCTCAGTCTCTACGAAGAACGAGAGATCATCTAACCATATGAAAATGCACCTAAAACCCCCACAATTAGCATTCCAATCCTCCAAACAACAACAACACCCCCCCTAACCCCCGAAACATATCAAAGGTACAGGAAACCCACATGATCAACCTCCTGATGCGCCAACCTCCCATTGTTCTGCAACAGATTATACTCCTCCGCCCCCGTCGCCTTGACCAGCTTCTTCGCGACAGGCTATATCACGACCCCAAAAGATCAACAAACCAATCCTTTCCCTCAAAAGACCTAGATGTAGAACGCGGAGCGAATGAGGAGGGGCGGGGACGTACCAGAATCTCAGCCAAGGCCTCGTCGGGGATGTCGGTCAATTTCGCGCCGTGGTGTTTGGGGACTATGAGCTGTGGGGTTGCGGGGGTGCGTTAGTTCGATGTTTTGGGGGAGGTAGAAGTGAGGCGTTGAGGGAGGGGACGGACAGCATGCCCGTAGCTCAAAGGTTGAACATCGAGGAAAGCGAGGATGCGCTCGCTTTCGAAGAGCTTGAAGGAGGGGATGTCGCCTGCATTGGCTATATTAGCTAGAGTTGCAGAGCGCAATGGAGGGTTTCGAGGTGTAGAGTGGATGAATATCCGGGAGGGGGAAGTGGCAGGGACCTTTGACGATTTTGCAGAATATACAGGCTGCGGCCATGGTTTTGGTGGGTTGGAGGGAGAGGATAGGGTGTGTTTTTTGGGGTTTGAATGGGGCTCGGGGATAGGGGAGTTTATCGATCGCGGTTGTCGCGGTTGTTCAACGAGCCAAATGCTATGATACGTCGTAACAGATCGCGCACAGATAAAGTCTTAAAAACTTCCTGATTGCTTGGTTCGAACAATGCACCATTCCACAGGCTCGATCGGTTCAAGAACAGGAAGGTAAGTCTCGACAGTATAGCTGGTCAGTTGCTGTCATAAGCTCTGCATATCATTCTTATAAGCTCTGCATATCATTCTTATAAGCTCTGCATATCATACTTGAGCACAAACATGGCGAAGAGAGCGCTCCATTTCCGGGATACAGATTGTTGCCACTGAAAGTTGAGACACTCGATATATATGCGCGTTTCATCATCAGACGAGAGGATTTGATAGGCTTTGAAATAAACCAATCTATCCGCAGCTTGTTTAAAAGCGATCTATCTTCGGCAGAGACATGTCCAATTTTACTTCTCAGAATACCTCTCCTCTCTCGCACAAGCCAGTCTTTAACTCCTGGGAAATTACACCGCACAATGCTCCGATCGATCCTCCTTCTCGTCTTCTATTTTCTCTCAGCCTCCGCTCTATCGATCAACATCACCGTTCCCCTTCAACGAACCCCAGTACTCTGCTTCGACCGTCAACCCAGGATCGTAGCCCCAGACTTCATCGACTGCCAGATAGCCATCAATCACGCCATATTCGGACCCCAAGCCAGCATCCCTCGAACATGGCATCGCACTCAGCCCAGTTCCAGGATTATAGGGAGTTGGATTTCGCGTACATGTATGGTTGCATTAGTGCCCGATACGGTCGAGGCCCAAGATGTGTTCGCACCGAACTCGATCGCCCATGCGGCCTTGGATATTGTCCGTGACTGTGTGATGCATCATGACCATCTAGGAGGCAAAATGGCCGTCGGGCCGAAAGAGATGTTTTACGTTACGGTCAGTGGTGAGCTGGCGCCGGACCTGGGGACTCAATTAGCAGCCACCGCATAGCCCATGTTCCAAGTTGTTGGGAGGAAATCGTGTTTCACGGTCAACATGAGCGTCTAGGAAAACAAATATAAACACACCAGCACTATCCTATGCCCCTCCGGACATCCCACTACCCTGAACCCAAAAATCCCACCACCGCCCAACCGCAACCTCAAACTCTTCGGCCCCAGCATCCACTCCCGCCCCCAACATGCGGCCCCCCTTTGAAGAGATGGATTCTTCAGGAGTATATAGCAGGATCATAAAAATTATGCAGGCCCTTTCAGACACCGTCGCTTCCAATGTCCAAGAAACCGATAGTGGATAACCCTCTCATCGAAGCTCGTCGTACCTCTCAAGTTCCCCCGCATTAGTCCTTTCAAACGCTCCTACATCTTCCATTTTCCCCATACCCTATATATCCATCATTCCTTGGCCCCTTAACACTTACATAAGCCCTCACCGACGCTATAAGCCTCGTTACATCCAAACTTGCCCCTCCTTTGCCATGCCTTTCCTCCCCGGCCCTCCGCCCCCGGCCCAACCCAAATCCCCCTTTGCCTCCCGAAACCTTCGCCAATAGACCTTGAATACCTTGCCTACTTGAGATCACAAGTGTGCCTTGATATTCTGCTGCGGACGGGTATGAGGTTGGGATGTGACGGGGGTGAGGTAGGTGGGGTGGTAGGAGGTGAGAGGGTTGAAGGCGTGGTTGCCGGGGGTGGGGGTGGGGGGCGAGGTGGGTGGGGGAGGGGAAGGGTGGAGGTGTGGGTGTGGGAAGGTGTGGGGTGATGGGGTGAGATGATTAGGATGGCATCAGAGACGAAAAAGTGAAAGGATGAGAATGAGAAGGGAAGTAGGACTGAGGAGGTGAAAGAAAATCTAAAGGGAAGATGAAACAATCACTCTGATCCCCAAATCCCCCCCTTCTCTTCTCAGCTTTCTAAAGTCCTTGAAATCTGTCAACAATATGTGGAATGGAAGGGTTGTTTAAGATGAATTAGTTGAATGAGTGAGTTGAGTTGTGTGAGGAGGTGAGGCGTTTGTTGTTTGGATGTGCTGTGGGGGGGGGGGGTGGGGGGTTGGGTGGGGTTGTTGTGGGGTTGTTGTGGGGGTGGACGTGGAAGGGGTGGGGGGGTTGGAAACGAGAAAAAATGTAAACCAGATTATGTCGAAATTTCGAAATCCCAAGGACTGTTTTCCGGGACCTTGGGTAGCGTAGCGCGATAAAAAGAGCTATAAGATGGTGCGTCTGTGTCTCTGAGGATAAGTATGTGTACCTTCCCCCCCGACCTCCCCCGCTAAACACAGAAACCATCAAAGATTCCAAATCAAAAACCGGCGAGGGCTGAATGCCTTTGTGAATAATAGTTAGTATACTGTACAGTAACCACATATGAAATATGAAATGTGAAATATATATATATGTACTCACTCTTCCATGCCAAAAAGATTGCTTAGAGGGGATGTGCGCGACCTGTTTTTTTCCTTTTGGTGGATTAGGAGGCCTGGAGGGCTGGGAGGGAGGGAGGGGGGTTTTGCGTTGGGGAAAGGTTGCTGGGAATAGGCTGGGCGAAGAGGTTTTGTATGGGGGTGTGAGGTGGGGGGACGTTGGCTAGTAGGATGATGGGAGATGACAGGCGGTCGGTGGGTGAAAGCATTATTTGTGCAGCAATATAAATAAAAGTGGTAGAAAATTGAGATGTTATGATTGATAACCTAGGGAATTCAAGCAGTACAAATGACGCATTAGGTCTGCGGGTATATGTAGTAGACAAATGAAAATAGCCAGCCAGGCATGTTATTTCAAACATCTATGTACCCCTAATTTTGTGTAAAAAATCTTAGGAATTACACAATCAGACCGAAATAATCTCCACCCTTGTGCCCTCAACCCTCAACAACCCCCTATCCCGACGACAAGAAAATTCACCGACGACCTTAATCGTCCATCTCGGCCTCGGTGGCCTTTGGTGCAAGGTGCCAGCGAGCATTACCTTCCTTGTCCGTCTCGTGCTGGACGGCGATCTTGGAGAGGTGGCCCAGGATGTTTTCTAGAGAAACACATTAGTTGTTGCTTGAAGGAAGCTACTTGTACAAGCACGAAGCTTACCGATCTTGGTATCGCTGCGGCTGCGGGTCTTGCGGCCGAGGTTGTCAAGCCATGTAATCTTGTTGAGTAGGAAGTAGACAATGGCGATGACAATGGTCACACCTGAAGACAAAATATTAGTACGACGTATTTGGAGTAGAAGTGGTGAGGTATTTACCAATGGAGTAAGCCCAGATAACGACAGCTGTGACGATGCTGGTCTGACCATTGTTATCAATAACCGAGGCGCGGTCTCGAGGGTCAGTTATGTAGCTAGGGCCAGAGATCCATCCGAAGACACAGAACAAAGTGGATAAGATGTCGACACCAAGGATGGCAAACACCAGCTGCCAAGACGGCCAGGTTTTGCCACCACGGGTAACGAAGATGAGCCAGTTTTCCGTCAACGAGATTTCCAAGAAGAGCATTTCCTGCACATTACCAAAGTTCTGGAGGATACCACCATTAGGAAGGAAGAGCGAACCACGCATGACCCATGTGGCAAGAGCCAGTAAAATACCAAGGGTGACAGAGATGATCCAGATCTTGGGAAGTTGCCATTCGACGGGACGAGCTTCATAGTGAGCGTTATCGTAAGCCACAGCAATGGTAGCCAAATCGGCGAACAAGGCGAGGAAGACGACCAGATCGACACGGAGGGTTTCGTTGATGATGACCATGGAGGTGACGAGGTAGATTTCTAGATGGAAACAGAGGGCGATACGGTATTGGATATACGCCTTCATGCGCTGGAAAATCTGTCGGGCAATCTTGATGGCACTGACGATGGTACTCAGCCCAGGTGCAAGGAAAACAATATCCGCTGCGGCTTGGGCAGCTTCTGAAGCTCCCTCGACGGCAATACCACAATCGGATTTCTTGAGAGAAGGCGCGTCATTGACACCATCTCCAGTCATAGCAGTCAAGTGGCCACGTTGTTGAATCATCTCAACGACCTGGTACTTGTGCTCCGGGAAAACCTCGGCGAACCCATCGGCGCGCTCAACCAGGTCATGCTGTGTAACACCGCTAAGACCACCGTGGATCAGCCTATCTGAATTGTAAACCTTCGTGCCCAAAGCCAGCATCTTGCATGTTTCCTTGGCAATAGCAATGGCATCACCCGTAAGCATCTTGACCTGGAGACCAAGGAATTGAGCCTCCGCAATGGTCTGAGCAGTGTCTTCACGAGGAGGATCAAACATGGACAACATTCCGAGCAATTCCCAGTCTTCGTTATTTTTCTTAACCGCGACACCCAGCGAACGGAAACCTCGGCGGGCAAATTCGGCAGCTTTGGCCTTGAAGAGTTCTCCAGTCTCTGGGGTACAATTTGAGAGTTGAAGAATAGCCTTGGGAGCACCCTTGGCGCAGGTATACCGCACACCATCACAGGTCGCTACCGCTGTAATACGCTTTGAGACAGGGTCAAACGGCGTGAAACTCTCCGTCTTCCAGCCTTGTTCTAGAATTTCGCGCGCTTTAGGAAATCGTTTCAGTGTAAGAATGGTGACCTTGTCGATAGGGTCCAGAGACTTAATGTTGTGAGAAGAGGCAAGAGCAGCAACGGCCATCATCCAATTAGGATCGACACCTTCTGCAATGTACGGGTCGCGAATACTCAGTTGGTTAGCGGTAAGCGTACCAGTCTTGTCAGAGCAGAGTACATCCACACCCTAAGAACGTTAGTTCATCCTTGACTTTCGACGCTTCCGCAAAGAGTACATACAGCTAGAGATTCAATGGCCGTAAGCTTTTGAACGATAGCCTTCTCCTTTGCCAGATAAGCAGCGCCGACCGCCAGGGTTGTTGTAGTAACAACAGGCAGACCAACTGGCACACCAACAATCAACAGAATAAGAGCGTAATGGAGCAGGTTGTTAGAGCTGTCCATAGGCGTGGCGAGCTTAAGATGGTGGTAGAAACCGCCAATCCAGGAGACGAGAATCCAGGCTACGACAACGACAAGTAGCGCTGTACCGATAGAGTTCATGATCGCCTTGAAATGACCCTGGTCCTTCGCGCCCTGAACCAAGCTGGCGGTTCGACCGACGAAAGAAGTTTTGGCAGGTGCAATAACGACACCGAAAGCTTTTCCACGCTTACAGCCAGTGGTGTAGTACACGGTGTCACCCATGAACTTGTCAACAGCGAGAGATTCTCCGGTAATGGCAGACTGATCGCAAGCCACTATTGATGTCCCATGGTGCTTGTCGTCTTCATCCTCATCCTCCTCGCCCTTCTTTTCCGTCGGCTCGTTGTTTTCCTGGCGCATCAACTCTTCGTACTCGCCGAAGGCCTCTGGATTATCGTAGGAGCAGATCAGACGAGCGTCGGCCGGAACAACTTGACCTTCTTCAACGATGACCTATCGATAGTGAGTATGTATAACGTGAGCTAGCAAATTAATGCCTTACGATATCTCCAGGTACGATTTCCCTAGCCTTGATATCATGTTCTGCGCCGTCGCGGACTACAGTAGATCTCATGGCGATATCACCTTTCAGACTGGCGACGACATCGGCAGCCTGCTTTTCTTGATACCAACCGACCGTAGCATTGAGAAGCAGAATAGCAATGATGACACCAAAATCAATCCAATCCTGGAGACCGGCGGCAAGGAGGACAGCGAGTTCCATGACTAGCTCGCTTGTTAGAGGAGCAGCTACTGACGGTGTTAGAGTTGATTGAGCTTACCATAGAGGATGGGACCAGTGAAGTACGATAAAAACTAGGAGTAGAAATGAGCATCTGGTATTATCAATTGAACGCTATTTAGTATTACCTTGAGAAACATGTTTTCCTTTTCCGTGGTCTAGCGGACAATTAGCACAACTTCATCACCAGACAAGACCAATTGGGCACGTACGAGCTCATTGAAGCCTCTGTTACACATGTTAGCATTGAGTTGTATCCCATAGTGCAATGGATGATCCTACATATGCCTCCGTCTACTCTCGATTTCACTGCTGCTGAGACCCTGGCGGATGTTGGTCGTGAACCAGTCGTCTGGCATTTCAAACCCTTCGTCGCCAGCTCCGGATTTGCCGCGTCCTTTCCAGAACGCATACCAAGGCCTCTTCTTCTGCTTGTCGTCGCCGAGCGACACGACCGACTTTCTCCGAGGCCCCTCATAGTGCGTACTTATGTAGCGGACCAAGTCAACGTATTCGTCTCCGGTGATATCCCGTTTCGCGTCGTAGATTGATTGGCCTCTCCCGTCGGCCGACTTCTTCCTGTCTGGATCGTCGCCATTGAGGTCGAATTTTCTGCACAGTTAGCTGCTTGCACCGGTGAGGGTAGAGACAATTGGCGGTAGATTGAACTCACAGGTGATCTGGAGCCATCGTGTTGTGTCGATAATCCGAGATTGACGACGTCCAAACAGTTGAGTGGAGAGGAATAAGGTAAGAGGGGAAAAGCAGAGCGGCCGGGCTCTTGAGCTGTTTAAGTACAGAAGCTGCTAAGCGTTATTATTATTTTGTTTTGGTTTAGCTCGAGGATGCGGTCGGTAAGAATGAGATTTGCTTGCGGGATTTCTTGCTAGTGCGTTTGTTATTTGTTTTTTTCTCTTCCTTTTCGCTCTCCCCTTCCTTCACACTTGACACGTCTGGCCGGCCACAACAACACCGACGAGACAAATCGGGTTTACGGATGAGACGGACATTCAAATCAGGGGCATTCTCTACTCTAATAGTACCTTAGGGTCACATTACTTTCCATTGCATGACGCAGAACGAATGAACGAATGAACGAATGAATGAATGAATGCTCTGTGCATTCGAATCTTACGGGTAATTCACTAGAATACCGTAGTATAGAATACCGTATACAACCTTGAAACCAGGTACATACATATCCTGGCCGTGTATTATTACATGTATTATTTGGCACGAGTTGACGAATGCGCCTTATCAGAAGAGCAGATAATACCTAATAGGAAGGTAAGGTATCGTATCGTATCGTATCACTGGATGTTGCTGGGATGATTATCATGTTGACTCAACACAAGAGGACGAATCAACTGCCTGGTGTGTGTTCCACGTCATATAAGTAACTACGAGCTTTTGCTTTTCTGCGGATTATGCTCGTTTAATCGGTGATCATGATGATTATGCTTGTCTCTCGAGATAAGAGGGAACGAGCACCGTGTTGCTACAGCTACCCCCAGATTCATATTAGTATAATACGTGTCTTTATGGGCGCAATGGCTCCCAACAAGTACGGAATACGGTAATAATAGTGGTTTCAATATGAGAGATTATCTGTTTGGCCAGGGTTTCGGCCTTTGGAGCGTGAGAAGACCGAAAGGTGCTGGGGGGCAGATACACCATCCATACCTTAGGCACAATTGGGAACGTTTAAGCGGCGAGCCAACAATGCCCGGTCACCTGCTAAGCTTTACTGTACGGAGTACCTTATTTTAGTCGAGTAACGTCCGGCTAACGAAAAGAAAGAGAGCGTCGACGGATAAGGTGAGACTTGCGCCCAGTCGTCATGTGGGTACCTATTATCACTGTCGTGTTATGATTGCTTGGAGGTACTCCGTACTTGAACACCTAACAACTGTTACCCGATAAGTAACAATTTGTGGAAGTTTGGATATCCTGGAAAAACTCTCAAAAGGAAGGCGTACCGTGGACGTGCTGTGGAAAGTACGTAGAATATGGCGCACGTTCAGATGACCAGACTTGAACACATGGATACAGGCAAAAGTGAGCCGGGCGTGCCGAAGAAAAACAACTCACTCGAGTGAGCGACCTCGGACCTATCTCACGACGCTGACAGATTAGAAGAAGCCGCAGAATACTTCCAGAAACCTCCGGGAATTGTTCTCTGCGTCGACATTTTTACGAAGCGTACATATTCCGAGGCTCTGTCATACGTTGACTTTCAAATCAATTCATTCCATTCGCCCCGCGCTTCCCCATTAGACCGGCCCTGGTGACATTCAACTGTGTTGAAACAGGCACATAAATGCCGCAAACGAATTGTCCTTGGTTTTGACAGCACAGACGCTAGTGATAGAGGAGCGATTCCAGTCAGACCTTCGAGGCGGCTTCATCCATCGTTGGCAGCGGGCAAAGAGCGCAACAAGGGGCCACCCGGCGCTGTCTGCAAGTTCGAGACGCCATATGCGCATCGATGGTAGTATGATGCACCGACGTTCTAAGATTTTGAGGTGAATAGTATGGTCAGAGAAAGTACAAGTAATTCAGTTGAATGTCTAATCTCTCCTCCGTGGTTGGCTGTTGCCGAGTGGAACGCCATCGCCCCTTTGAAATCGAACCATGAAAGTCGTAAACGTACCGAGCCGTAGGGAACAAAGCAACAGTAGCGGAGAAAAGATTCGGTGCGATCTGCGTTTGTGGTAAACAATGTCAGGATCTCTTTCTGAGAAAATCTGGTAGTGACCCCGTATCTCGGATTGTAATTCCCTCAGAGAGGCAGATGTACTAATCTCATACAAAGAGGATCGAGAGAGATGGTTGCAGTAGAATAGTTGAATTATATACAGTACTGCTCCAACTTCTGACGATGGTTGACCATAGTACAATAGCAATGTTTGAGACTTGAGTATATACATAAGATGACATTTGAAGTCTTATAGAGTGACACTCTAAAATACTCAAACCAACACAGCTGCAAGAGCACCAAAGCCCAGAAGCAAAGAACTTGCATGCAGTAGGCTTGCATCCCCGGTGAAGGCAGAAGGCATTGGAGCCGAACCCATGGTAGCGTTCGTACTTCCAGAAGATGACGAGTTGAGAGCAGCACAAGAGGTGAAGTTTTGGTTACCTAGGAATACCCCAACAGTCGTTGCGTCGGTGAGGTGGAGCATATGGAGTATTGATGCCGCGGCCGTCGCGTTCGTTGCGCAGAAGTTGATTGTGAGGTTGAACTGGCTGGCATATCCGCCACATATTGGGGTAACGACGGTACCGTCATATGCGGCATAGAAGCTCAGGTTGGCGGCAGAGATCGACAGAGGTGCTAGTGTGTGTACCTCATTGTATGGTCCTGCCGCTGGTTTATCGTAGACCGTGATTGTCTCAATCACGTACGCTCCAGCTGTGCTGTAAGTCCTAGCAGTACCGATCTGGTTGTTTGTCCCATTGAGTGTTACCTGCGCTGGTGTCAATTCCTCCACAAACGCTTGAAGTAGAGCGCGTACCGTGTTGTCAGGGTTTCCACTCCAAGTTAGATTTTTGAAAGACCCAACAATCGACATTACTTGGGCATAGGTGTAAGGAACACTGTAGAGGACTGTGTCCGTGCCGGCACTGTACCCATTGACGCAGCCAGCGGGAAGCCGTCCTGTCTGATTATAGATTGAAAATGGCGAAAGAGTTTCTTGTGTAGAAACACCCACTACCACTAACAGCATAGATAAAATAATTGTAAAAATCATTTTCAATACAATTGGCAGGGACAATCAGTAAATAGCTAGTGAACCGTAAATCGCAGAAGATTCGTATCAGCAACCAATATTGTCAAGACGATACGGAGTACGAGTAGAGACGAAGGATACGGGACGTGTTTATATACTGTCAGGGATTCACCAAAATGAAAGGTTTTGATTCGAGGGGTACCTGGCACATTTGGCCAGCCATTTCTCCGGTTCCAAATTTCGTCTGATGCAGGAACCCTCCCAAAGTTTGGTTGAGCGACTGTCATTCCGCAAAGAAAGCAGACATCACCGACTGATCAGAAGAAGCTGTCAAGTTGGACTGTCAGCAACGGGGTTAACTTTGTCCCTGGTGGCAGGAGACACAACTACCCAGCAGTAGAGCAACTGGTGTAAGAATGCGACTTGGGTTTCAACCATTATTTATGGTTCGTACGATCTCATGGGTTTCTGATCTTCGACTGTCCCCTTTTGTTATTCATTCAGACCTTCAGGACATTGAATGGTCACACTCATCAGCCTGTCGACCGGCAGTAACTTATGTACGGTAGTATATACACAAGTTCCCGTTCTTGAGAGCAAGGCCGTGGGTTGCTGATCTTTTCTGTTGGGCGGCTGTAGTGGTTTGGCGCCCACGACCTTCCTAAGGGAGTTTAGAAAGTTGGTGCATTTCTGTTCCTGGGATGGAGCTGGGGGAGTTGAGATCTCCACTGTCCACATCGGGGTTCGTGGACCGAGGCTGTTAATAAGCTCTTTTCCCACCAGACTAGATGCGGGGGCCTCGACGCACAATATACTTTAAAGTTGATATTCCATTGGAGCGATTAATCCGACGCCAAACCACATTACTCGTTACAATTGAGTTGATTAACGGTTGCCCTGGCCAGCAGTCCCCCGAATTGCGGGGTTTTCAAGGGCTAAAGGCATCAATGACGGTGAATCACACCTCCAGGCGACGGCTTAGCACGAATGGGGATGCATAGCGACTTAGCGAGAGAAATGGACCTGCCTGGCCTACTCTAACCAGTGCCGAAATCAGCTGCGGCTTACCTGCAGGCTGACGACGAGATGTCGGAATGCATCCAGGCTCGGACTCTCAGAGGGCTTCGGGATTATTAACACCACCTGCAGCCTGCTGGCTTGAGCTTGAGCTCAAGCGTCAGCTACAAAGCTCATGCATTCCCACCATGGAGCTCCTCCGACCAACCCTCCACAGCCGTCAAAATGTCCCAAAGATTGTCTATATTCGCGACGGGTCTCGTCCTTTCTGGAATTGCATTTGCGGCGCCTCAGAACTCGTCAAACTTGCCAGTAGTCGATCTTGGCTACAGCTTGCACCAGGCTAATTCGTTCAATGTGCGTCCATGCCTCGAACCTTACACCAGCTGCTGACTCCTATCCAGTCCACCGGTGGTTACTATAATTTCTCAAATATCAGATACGCACAGCCTCCGGTTGGCGAATTACGCTTCCGTGCACCCGTCGCTCCATCGGGCAGAAATATAACAATAGACAATGGCAGCATTGGGCGTATATGCCCACAGGCAAACCCGGCTTGGTACCTTATTGCTGCCCAATTTGTTCCGGCCTACCTGACCGGGCAGCCTTTTAACCTAACAGCGGCGGAAGGAGCTCTAGCTGGTGCATCTAGCAAGCTCCCCCCTCAGGATCCACGAACCACCGAAGACTGCTTGTTCCTCGACGTCGTTGTGCCTCAAAACATCTTTAAGAAAGCTACGAAAGAATCCAGGAATGACGATAAAAAATCGAACTGTGGAGCGCCGGTCCTAGTGTGGATATACGGTGGAGGTTACACTGCTGGAGAAAAGACTGGTTTTGGGACTTACAACCCCGCAGGTCTGTTGAAGGCTAGTCAGGCTTCTGGGTCTGAAGGAGTAGTCTATGTCGCCCTCAACTACAGATTGGGAGCCTTCGGGTGGATATCGGGACCGACTCTGCAGAGCGATGGTACAGCTAATGCTGGCTTGTACGACCAGCGTCTCGCTCTCCAGTGGATCCAGAAAAATATTCATTTGTTTGGCGGTGATCCCAACCGTGTCACTGTGTTTGGAGAGTCTGCTGGGGGTGGTTCAATCTTCCACCAGATCACTGCTTTCGGCGGGCTCGCTGGACCCGCCCCTTTTCAGCAGGCTGTTCTTCAGAGTGCTGCGTGGCAGAACAATCCTTCGAATTTCCAACAGGAACTCACGGCCCAGAGCTACTTAAAATTGTTGAATGTCAGCACAATTGAGGAAGTAAGGCTGCTACCATCAAGCGCATTGATTACTGCGAATATAATACAGGTCGGAGGCTCAGCTTACGGACAATTTACCTATGGCCCAGTCGTCGATGGATTGTTCGCTCCTGCGCTTCCTGGGAAACTCCTTCTGCAGGGCTCTTTCGACAAAAACTTGAAGTTGCTGATTGGACATAACGCCGACGAAGGCCTTGATTTCTCAAGTCCAGCAATTACCAACGATACAGCTTATGGCCAGCTCGTGACAACGAGTTATCCTGACATCAGCCCCAGTGCTGCGAGTTACATCGAGAACGTCCTCTACCCCCCAGATTTTTCGGGGAAATTTGGGTACAAGGACGAGATTGGCCGTGAGGTCCTTACAATCGCTGACTCTAGCTTTACCTGTACCAGTAACTACCTTGACAGAGCGTTTGGTAACCGAACCTATGCCTATGAGTTCAGTGTACCTCCGGCGCTCCACGGCCAGGACATTCCCTACACGTTTTTCAACGGACCTAACACGGCAGTGAAGAGCGATGCAACGGCAAAGGCACTCCAGGCCTATATAACCTCTTTTGCGGAGACCGGCGTGCCTTCTGGTTCCGGAATCCCGGTGTTTCCCCTTTACGGCAACAACAGCGAGATACTAAACCTCGACGCTACGAGCATAACCGAGAAAAAGGATGACACAGCTAATGCGAGATGCTTGTGGTGGCAGAAGGGCTTATACTACTAGGAATCCCGTATATAATGGACATTGAAAGGAATCACATAATCTAAAAGTTGGATGATATGGTCGATGCACAAGGGACAAACGCCAAGAAGTGGATGGCTAGACTCTTCCTCGGAAGCTATCTACATCAGAGATAACACCAAGAGAATGTGTCCAATAATGTACTCCGTATATACCTACAAATCTAATAAAGCTTCCACATACGCTTGATTTAAATAAAAAGCAATCACCGAAGAACACAATATGCCTGTGAGCCTTGCAGGAAGCGCGTATACAGCCAGTACTGTAGTAGACCTGAAACTGTCTTCAGCTCCTTTAGCCGGCATGTGAGACATCATTTGCCCTAAATGCCGAAACTTTTTACATAGTTCGAAAATAGTGTCACTTCGTGGTAGAAGTCGCTTGACGCCAAAGGCTGGAGACTTACTTTAGGGCTGATTCTCGGAGGTTATGCCCGAATTCGCCCCCGAATGCTTCCCAAGGCCCTGAGGGCTATCGATACAGTCGCATTGTCATTACCCTCACAAAATTCCATGTCTTCCCAAATTGTTTTGCTGCGTCACTGGCAGCCTCATAGGACATCCGACCTCACGGGCTTGAGCGGTCATGGAGAATGTGCCACCGTCTTACGAGAGTGCCGTATCCAGAGACTACTGGAAGACAGTAGCTCTATACATACCATCGTCTGACCTATGCGCGGCCTGCCGAGTTTCGAGAAAATGGCATGAGACGTTTGCGCCCTACCTCTGGGGAAATCCAGCGTCCCATTTTGGGACAGAGAACGATGCAGTCTACGGTAAGAAACATATCGCAGTCAAGGTCTGATCGTCTCGTCACTAATTCGATAGTGGCCCTCACCAGGTTCAAAAGAACCCTCAAATGGGCTCGTCTCGGTGTTCGAGGCCTTACACATACTCTACACTTACCTCCTGCCCAGTCGGAAATCTACGATGGACCCCACCCTGAATGGCTTCGGGATGTTTTGGAAAATCTGCCAAACTTACAATCGCTCGTTGTATCGGAGTTACCATTCTTCGACCATCACTCTCTAGTTGCCCTACGGCACCATAGTAGCGGTCGCCGGCCATCGATCGCAGACATAATTCCAAGCTTTGCACTCAGGCTTTTGATTGCGACCCATTGCATGAATACTACGTCTACAAGTTTGGCTGAAGCTCTCAGTCACTTCCCGAGTCTGGTATTCGTGGATCTTTCCAACACCCTAGCCGCAAGAGATCAAAATGTTTTGTCCAAGTTGAAAGGCATGCCTAATATACAGGTACTGAAGTTGCGCAACGTGAATCTTAGGGATGAAGACGTTGAGATCCTTGCAGATGCTGTAGATATCCGGATCCGGAGCCTCGACGTGCGAGGCAATCATCTGACCGATCGAAGCGTTAGGACTCTTCTAAACCTCTGCTTTCAAGCTATTGCCGGCGCGAATGGGCAAGCACCCACCAGACTAGCTGCTCTGTCAACCACTCTAGTTGAAGATTGGCCTGCTGGTATGGTCCAACCAGACCCTGCTATACTCGACGAGTTCCGTGACGAAAACTTTGACGAGCATTTTGTTCGACGGCTAACCAAGGGGCTCGTCAGCAGGCTACCTTTCGAAGACTTACACCATTCCGGTATTACCCACCTTTACATATCGGATAATCATCTGACGGTAGAGGGTCTATCGAGCCTGGTAAAGTCGGAAAGTTTACACGTCTTAGATGCCGGTGCGATTGATAACGGAAGGGTCATACTAAGACCTCGCTCGCACTCATCCACATGCCCCCCAACTTTCAAAGATCATCTTGTAATGTTACCAGGGGTAGAGAAGCTCACCTCTGTACTGGGAAGATATGGTTCTAGCAACATTACTTTTCTGCGGCTTAATCATGCCGTAGTCACTCGAGCTGCGCCGTTCAAAGACGAACATTCATCTCCAGCAGTCTGTGAACTGAATGCGGAAGAATCGTTTCATGAGATGGATGCCGCTATCCCTTTCTGTGAGTTACCAAACGACGAGGCTGCGCCGCGCTACGAGCTGCCTGGTGACTCGATACATGTCCATCTGTCTTCTGCACAGGGCGAGAAGCCATCGCTATCATTATCGCGAAGGCCCTCGGGTGTTCGACGCGGTGGTGCATTCGCACCTGAAACTGTCGATGAGGGAGAAGCCAAGGAAGAGGGGTCACCTATACTCACAGCCACCGGCTTAGGACCCATTGCACAGGATATCAACGGGATCAACAAATGTGACCGTTTGCATGATCGGAAAGGAGACGCAGACGGATCCGAGGGAGCCGCCGGGAGCGCCGAGATGGGCGTTGCGCTAATCCAGAGGCAGCGACAAGAGCTCCGAGCACGATACAAAGACAAATCGCATGGTCTTTCACCAGGAATGCTTCCCAACCTACGTACTCTCGTTTTGACCGACGTTCCTTGTTACGATAATGATCACCACCTCATCAATACCTTGATCGAGTTCATTCGTGACTGTGCTTCAGAGGCAGAGCTTGCGAGCCTTCAGATAGATTTTGCCCCAGGTTCTCCTCAAAATCCCAAGCAGCCACGACCAAGACAAAAACATCGAGGCGCGCAAGAAATCTTTGCTCTCCAGCGCGTCGTCCTTGAGATGGCCCCGCCATCTTCACCAAGCACTACTTCAAGCCTTGACTTCCATACTTCGCCCCTCACGCCACCACCATCAAAGCTGGTTAATAGAACAAAGTCCTCCACCGAAGACGCAGATAGCGAGGCTTTCTGGCATGCACATGAGTCTAACCAGGACTTTTCGTTCTTTGGTGACGACGACGAGTGTGGTGTCTACGCTATAGATTCCACTGTCCAACTTGCCATCTCATCTGAGAAGATGGTGTTATCTACCGACAATCCGCCACCCACAGAATTGCCAATTTTGCGGCAAAAAACAATCGTCCCAGAAGCTGGTGCGGATGTGGTTCGAGAGCTTGCTAAGTTCAGAAGAGAAAGAAAGCTTGCTTATGAGAATGCAATCGAACACGGTATAAAGCATGTAGACGGGTACTGGCCTGGCGAGGTCAAGGTGGTAAGGTGGACCGGCAGAGATGATCGCCGACGCGGGACGCTTGACTATTATGGAAATTATTTTGATAGAGGAGTCTACCGATGAGCCGAAAATTCCCGACTAAACTCATATCCTACAATATCAGGCCCTTTCACCGAGATTGTGACTGAGAGCTGCAGTACCAGCCATACTCCCTAGTCCTGCCAGCCGTTCCGAAAGTAACTTATAGAGCATGAACAACTCTCGTTTCAACTACAAGCGAGGTCTAACCCGCCGCGCGTGGGTATATATCAGCTCTAGAACAATGCTTATAGAGACCATCTAACACTCTCTGTATGCCTGCCAATCGCACCCAAGATTCCCTCCAAGCTTCGGAGTATGGCATATTCCTACAATGTCAGCTAAATGTCCTTATGGGTAATGATATGCTTCTCTTGATGGCAGGAACTCTAAGTGCTTTTTTTTGCATGTCACGCAAGCCTTTGAGGGTATGAGGTCAACACCCGATTCAGCCTTTAGACCATGTATACAGTGCGTACTAGCAAGTCTTCTACTTCCTCGATTCAACGTATCGCTGAGAACAAGTATGTGCATGGCAAAGGTTCTCGACTGTCCTTACACCAAATGAGGCAGCTGGAATTCCTTTTACAACACAACAAGCCATCGTTGTTGGTGGCCGAGCATCTTTAAAGTTAGGCTAAGCTGACTACTTCTCTTTTGACCTGATCATCTCTCACCTCGCTCCGTCATGTCTCATATCACATTGTCATCTCTCGTGTTATGTTCTCGGCCTTACTTCACGACGCTTGTTCTTCATCTGTCGTGAATGCAGGAAGAATGATTCTTTACGTGCATTACTGTTCACCGAGGGCTATAAAAGCCGTTCACCATTCCCGAACACTCCGCCTTTTATTCTATCTAAAGATCATTGAAAACCCTTTCACGAGTCAATCTTCTAAGCTGTCCGTTAACAAATCATCTATCTGATCAAATTAATAAGTTTATGTATCTGTCTATGTATAATATACTGAAATAACTCAAACCTATTCCATATTAAGGAAATTTTTGCTCTTGAGCACAAATGCTGGGGTTTTCGAAAAGATCAATGAATGCGGGCTCGGTCGCATCCTTGGCAGCTCTAAGGCATGGGCGCAAGCCCACATGCTCTACAAATCCGCACTTCGAGGTAGAACCCTTGATGACCGGATAGGCTTGGGCCAAAAGCTCCTTGCCGTTGTTGCTGTGTAGTGGGTCCGCAACAAGTCCGACCCTTTCTCACTGCGTGATGCACCCCAAGTCCGTATGGGTCGTGGTGAGTGAGTGAAATCGAGAACAACTATGGGCCAATCATTTGGTATTTGATTGAGCCTCCCGATGGATCCGCTACTTCGAATTTGCCAATCTGATTTGTCATTAGATACACCGACCTCCAGTCATCGGTCCGAAGGACTCGTCTCTCACTACATCATAGCTGCCTACCGATGGATGGGATATTGTTATCTTCTCGTCACAAGAGCTATAGCACACTTATCAAACCTCAAAGCTTATTCAAGTAATGAATTCGACACTTCATTTCGACGGAAACCCTTCTCAACTCTTCGTATATATCGGGCATAGCTTAAAACAAAGAAGTCCACCAGGAAAATGAGCGCGATGCCAAAACCCGTGCGATTAAGAAATGTACCCAGAGCCGGTCTCCTGCTCTTCAGACTCAAGGGGCTGTGCAATCTTGGCCAAACATGTTACACGTCCGCTGTCTTGCAGGCAGTGGCACACAACACCGTGATACATAATCAATTTTTGATCAACCGCCACGACGTCCAAAAGTGCGGACCAGAGCATTGCATATCATGCTTGATTCAGGAAGCAATCAAGGCGTTGTGGACTGGCGATCGCCTCATGGGGTACGCCGCTCAGAAACATCTCAATGCGGATTGAGAAAGTGGGAAGTTGACCTAGAAAAGGTCTACAAAGCGTCCATCGCCGAATCGCCACAACAAGTTATGGGTCCCACTGCGGCTTTAGTCAAACGCCTACTGGCAAAAAGAGAAGATCGGTAGAGGAACCTGTCCGACTTTATCCAAAGTAAAATGTGCAGTAGTATCCAGCACTGTTGCAACTAACATAATATTTCTCAAAGAATTTTGCGATTTCTCCCTATAGTAAATATCGGTCACAGTATTATAAAAAATATCACGGCATATCCGAAAGAACTCAGAAGCTATCTAGATTGCAACCGTGTTTTCATTCACGAAACGGACGTTTTGCTCGCCATGTTCGATGAAGGTGCTGTCGAATCCCGCTTGCGATAAGCAGTTGTTGCTGTTCTCGTTCTACGTCTTTGACACATCCAGCAACGATCTCATTACAGCATCTCTTAGCGGGGCAGGTGCTGAAAAGTCAGAATGCTTCGGCTTAAGAAACTAAGACACGCGTTGAACCAAGCCCTCACTTACAAAGAGCGCCGACAGCTCATTTACGCCTTCCAGCAAGATGTCAACCATTGTCAAGTTTTTTGTGTCCATAGTTCTTGTAAGCATTCTTTCTGGAAACCAGAGACGATTTTGTCACAAACAGGATCATAAGACACCGACTCTGGACACTTTCGACACGTCAACATTGTTGTCCGCCGTCTATAATGCCGTTCGTTGGTTATGTCCCTTTCTCAAGTACAACACCAGGTGAAGAAAACGCAATAATCATTAAAAAAGACAGTCTCAATCCGCTCTCTTTCGCAACACGCCAGCAGCAAGCACAGATCTTGGAAGAGCTCTAAACCTACAAAGCCATAGGCTAGGAAACATGCGGTTGTGGTTTGACCTCTTCCGTTTTGCATACATTCCAAACATCGTCGGAGCGCTGTGTCTGCTTCCTATTACAGTCCATCTTAGTATTGACAGCTAATTATCTTAAACGGCACTCCGCTGATGTTAGTACAAACAAAGTCAGCAGATGACGACGGAGAGTAATGCCTACGCTTAAGGAGATCTTCGACCAGAGTAATTTCCATCAACTCGTGGAAATGCTCGCGAATTCAGTACCACTGGAGGAGCAGGAAGAGAACCAGGGGCATTACCGTTGCTGATGTGAGGACAATTAGCGAGGAAACGTTAACTACTGCGTATTATGAGAAATTTGTAAGACGAGACGAACAACATCCCGACTAGAAGGCTGAGAAAACATCGAACAATACACAAAGATAATTGAGTTCAACGATATCAGGAATGATATGATGAACCGAAATCTATCAAGCTACACCATTTCGCGAGCCGCCCACTCTGGCCAGACTGAAGAGCATAACGACAACGAGCACCACACTTCCCGTTGAGGACAGCATATATTGAATACGAGGATGTGACTAGAACGATTTACCAGATTTCTACCGCCTTGACTGTGGGAGGTCTATCGCCACAGCTACTCCAACCCGACATGGGTACATGAATTAGACCGGCTTGAGCTACCAGCCCGCAGCAATATCCTAGGCGGCGTAACTGGCAACAATGATGTACTTAGTCTTGCACGGTATTGATTGACTGCAGTAATATCTCAACTGGTGGAAGCAGATGTACTACCCCTTTTCAGGCTTGACTTTTGCCATTGCAATCTGAGAACAAGTTCTACAACTAAGTCGTGGAGCTTCTTTGTCGGCCAGTACGACAGTCTCTACTGCAAGCTACATGTTTTCACCAACATTCCGGGTGCCTGAAAGGTCTTTTCCCAGTCAGCACATTGTGGCAGACTTCGAGATGAACCTCGGATATTTATCGGTCAGCTGAACGGGTTTCTCAGCAAGAGCTCTGCCTACCGTTCTGCCGTCATTGAGCATCATCACAACTACTACAGTAAAGTCTTTGCAGGGTGATACTACCAAACGATGAGGCCATTTCCGATCCAGATAATTCATTTTCATTACATTATCAACAATAGGCTCTTCTCATCAAAAGACGGCCTTTTATATCCTGGCAGCAATGGCTTGCTCACTCCTGAACTTCCTCATGGCAGAAATCTATTGGAGTCGCAAGTACTTCGGAATGTGTTTCAATTCCTCGAATCCTTTAATTTCAAACCTCAAATGACAGCCTAGAGTATTCATCTGAAAGCTTGTGTTAAGAGACAAGACAGAAGATGCTTCAGATTATATCGTCACAAATAATTCTGAGAAGATCTTGACACCATCAGATAGTCGTCAGTCTAACTCGAGGTTGTTTCATGTCCGTCACAACCAGCAGAATAAACGTCGAGATCTCGCGTCTACATGATGAACGATCTTCGCAATGCTGAACAGATGAGCATCATGATAATATTGTTGACGAGAGATCAGATGGTGTGATGATTTTAACATCAGCAGACGCAGAGAAACGCTTGATTCTTGATTGTTTTTTTTATTTAGTTTAATTGTTTCTTTTTCTTATTTAATTTAGTTAACTCTTTGATAATTTACTATCTGACTTGAAAACGTGTATTCTTTTACGTCATGATTATAAAGCTACGCTGTTTCTTTATACTTGAACTGATATTTGTTAGACAACTACATTTCAGAGTATTAAGAAATGAGCAAGAAAGATGTGTCACGATCGAAAGACCATGAGTCTCATGGCCTGCGACATCGACAAGCAGCGCCGTCGGTGAACTGAGATCAGCGTGCATCTCTGAGCCAGAAAAAGGTTCGTCTCGAGCGAGTAAGAATGACTCAAAAGTCTGATGAGCAAAGGATAAGGCTTGAAAGTGGGAAAGAGTCATTATGTCGACAATCAAAAATTAACCGCTGAAAGTTAGCGATCGAAAGAGATGTCATAAACGAGTAGCTGAAGAACTACCGGTAATGAACGAGCTGACCGGACACCAAGGACAAGACGAATATATCCCAGATCGAGAGAAAGCACAACGACAGCTAGCCGTGTCAAGCGACACATCAGCAGCCGCGAGATGCCAAGTGTCCCACGGATCCATTCTGGCACCAGTACACCTGTGAGGAGTCTGATGCGGAAATGACTCCCGGCTTAGGCTTGGTATTGGCCGACTTAATCGATACCTGGGTAACGAAGAGAATGTATTTGGCGAGGATGGCCGCATACAAGACATGCAACTCATCGTTGCGCATCGTACCGTCAACTAGAAGCTGACGCCTTGGTTATAGCTCGCAATAGAATCAAAGACACCTATTGCGACAGCAATCATCTACAGTAGGCCCAAGGGACAGTACCCGTCGGCAGGGCATCTGCGGAAACCGTCATGCAGCAAATAAAGCAGCGGCAAAAAAGTCGAAGGGATTTCTTCGACCCAAGGGTCTTCCCTGCGAGTATATTTGTTTGAACCGGGTAAAGAAAAGAGAAGAAGGGAATGGGGGGAAAGGGGGAGGGAGAGGGGAGAGGGGCCCCATTTTTCAAGTTTCCAGAACGGCCCTGATAAAGTTCTTTGAATCTAAGGTCACACGAAGACCTTTTCCTCACTCTATTCAATAAGAGAGGAGATCTAAGAGAAAGAAATCAAAAGAAACCAAAAGAAACCAAAAGAAACCAAAAAAGAGCATAGACATAAACAAGAACACTAAGAAGCCATGGGAACAACTGGCTCATTAACTGGGATCGAAAGCCAATATTTTCAAGAACATATCTGAGGCCCGCTCGCAAACACGAGAAGATTTTTGTCTAAGCCGAAAGCATATGTTCGAGGAAATTGATTAGAAAAACAAAAGGCCTTTTACTCCAATTCATGATCACCGAGACAGACCTGTCGATGAATTCCCAGAGAATGGTAGAGCATTGGCAGATTCATGAAAGGGTGATGCTTGAGAGATCAACAACGCAGAAGAGCATGAGTATTCAGTTATTGTCAACAACCACATTACAAAAGAGAAAGAAAACATCACCCCAACACCACTTTACTCATACGATTCCCAAACGCAGCCGAAACGCACAACAAACCCCTGGCTCCTATTCGATTTACAAACAGAAAACACAACCTGAACCCTACATACCACGAAGGGCGTCAAAGAACGAACATTTTCATCTACTGTAAAGAACGTGTATCCGTCGAATATGATGGGCAGAAAAGACAAGTGAGAAAGCAGCCTGTAGACGAAAAGACGCTCATCTATATTAGCCCGAGGACTTCGATACCAAAGGGTGCCTGTCTAAGGCCCCACTTGCAAGGACAAGGCGACCGCGTAATTATTTCGTTATCCTTGCGAGGTTGGTGAAAAGACTCCGCCATACGAGAACCCCCATTCCAGATCGGGAAGAGACGGCACGGCTCGGCTTTCCTATCGCTCAGCCAGAGCACCACAGCAAGTACGAGGGAGTTCAGGCGGCGAGCAATCAAAACCGCGAGGGTTTGGAGGAGTGAGACGATGGGATTGAGATGTGGCATGTTTATCAGTGGTTGATGATAGCGAGGGGGAATGGCAATGAGTGGAAATGAATGGAAGAGGTCATGGCAGGAAGGAAGGTGGAAGGGAGGGGAGGGCCGATGGAAGCGGGAGTTGGAACCTAAGATCGATGGATTGCATCAGGTCTGAATGCCTTGGTGCAAATGATTATGGCTTCGCATTTGGGGAGGGAAACTCGACGAGAATAAAAACTGCGGAGATGGCGAAAGATTCGGAAATCCCAGCGACCCGTTAGAACTGCCTGATAGAGCGAGACGCCACGCTCAAGAACCCGCCAGCGCCATAGTATGCAATTGCCCCCCCCCTCCTTCGCCCCAATGGAATCCCGTATCAAGCCCCTAGCCTACCCCTCGTCCCATACCATAGACGTCCCGAATTGATAAACAAGCATATATTACACAAGAAACGAAAAAGTTATACGCCAAGGGCCTTGACCCTGTCTATTTCATCCATGCATATGATCATCCCAAACCCGTCACCACGGAGAAACCCCCCAGAAATGCCCCTATTGACTAAGCACGATCGAAAGCGTATACGCACCCTCTCTGAGTTTCCTAGGTAGCTTCCAGACTTTCTGGACTCATCATCCCGCCCGTGTCCTTCTCTTTCTCCTTCGCGGCCTCTTTCCTGCTGTCCCCACTCTCACTCCTCTCCATACCCACCGCTTTCAGCTTCGGAAACGGCACTACCCCTTTGTCACCCTTGCCATCGTCCAACTTGATCTTCTTCCTCGGATGCCCCTTACCGGGTCCCTGTTCCCTGAGCGGCCGTTTCCTCGGACTACTGATCTTGCCTGTAGGTGGTAATCTCGGTTTCGGAAATCGTTGCTTCTGGGGCAAGTCGTCGTCTTCGACTAATGCCTGCTCGTTGTTGGCGCGTAGTTTGTCGAGGAAGTACTGTTGTACAAGACCGATTTGAGACTTTACGTTGTCGATCGTTACGGGAGTGAGGGCGGAAGGCTGGGGTAGTGCGGATGGGAGGGCGGAAGATGAGGAGCTAGAGGTTTTTGCACGTCAATTATCGAGAATGGGAACACAAAGGGTAAATGGGAGCCAGGAATCTCCGGGGAGGTGCTAGAAGGAGCCAGCGGAGGTGAAATTGGAAAGGAACATTACCTTGGATTTTGCGCCTGGCTGTGCCTATGCACACGATTCTGCAACAGGTGCAGCGGCACAGCCAGGGATGCCAGGCCCAATTCTTGGTCAAGCCCAAGTTCCTTGAAGCCAAAGAAGTCTTCGCCAAGTTCCTCGGCAAAGTCACCACCGACAAACTGTTCGCTGCCGTCGTTGAACGCGTTAGAGCCATCGGGACCAGCGTCGTTAAGAGCGGGCCGAAGTAGGTCTGCAAGATGAGCTTTCATTCTGTCATGCATAACGGCCAATTTTGTGCTACTACGCTCGACGTCGTCCTTCACATACATCTCGAGCGCCTCGATATCACAGCCATTTTCGTTGAGAGTGTGCAGGGCAATCTCTTCAGCCGTGAACCGGTCTTTCCAAGTGACTTCTGTGACTCCTAATGCCACGCCCATGGGCGTGGGCACCGCTATTTTTGGTGTCTGCATATACTCGTTGAATGTCCGAGCGATCTTGGTGAAATAGTCTCCAGCCAAATCAGTGATTGCATCTAGTGCGGCTGGTTGACATTCTTCAAATCCGGCATGGAAGAAGATTTTGCCAACAGAGCGTTGCAGAGCGGCGCGCGTGACCCAGGGTGAAACCACCGGACCCTCGTCTGACATGACGTGGGGTTCAATGTCTTGCTCGACGAAAGGCACAGGCTCATGCTTCTGAAATTGGCCATGGTACATCTGCTCGCATTAGTAATTGTATCCTGTGGCGTCTAGAGTGCTTACCTGTGCCTGTATCTGCATTTGCTTCACAACGGCTATTTTTGAACAAATCTTCCTGGTCTGCTGCATCTGCCGCATATTATCCTCTATCTTCTTTGTCAAGCTACTTTCCGGAGAGGTGAATAGCCCTTGTGATAGGATGCGTAGGAATTCGCCCGAAGGATCCTGCACCTCTCCTGTTGCGTCTTCAATCCACCTTAGCCGACTTGAAAGATCCGGCATGGCGGCTAAAGTGTCATAGTAATCTGGTAGCACTCTTTCTTCCTCTCCTTCCATGCCTTCTGCTAGCGTCTCACCACTTGACTCTGGTTCCTGAATTTCCAAAGATTCCGCCTCTGCAGCTGGCTTTCCTAGCGCACCCTCCGCAACCGCTTGCTTCTGCTTTCGGAGCCATCGCCGCATACCCATCTTGTTACGCAACAATGCGGGTTCGTCGGGGTTGAGATGGTCTCCCTTGAATAGGCGGTGGCGTTCGGCTGTAACAAGCGCACGATCTTTCTTCGTGACCTGCTTCCATGTCTTATACCCAATGTCTTCCCGTTCAGCTTCCTCGTTTATGCCCGTTACAGAGCCGACCCCATTGATCGAAGGCTCTGTCCCATCCATGTCAAGGATTCCTGATTGTGGCACTCCATGACCTGAGACACCATTGACACCTATAGGAGTTATAGCTCCAGGCGGTGGAGTGGACAAATCCTTGGTACTTCCGTCCAATACGCTCTCAGAGTCTGCTCTCAATAAATTTTCGTTTTTGAGATTAGACCCGAGACCGTTCGAACTCAAGGCATGTATTGACGGTTTTACATCTGCAGCAGGAGAACTCTCGTGAGCGCCAGCCGGCGCTTTTCTAGCGGCAGAGCCTTTCTTTGACTTTTTACCCGGTGCCTTCCGTCCTCTTGAAGATATAATTGGCTCATCATCACTCTCTTCGCCACCATCTATATCAGCATCGCCGTTCAAGAGCCGACGCTCTTCTGCTTCGACGTCTGCGCGGTCTTTTATAATAATGGCCGGGATCATAGGCACAAGCTCTTCGGCCTTCTTACGCATGAACAATGCATGACGACGAAGGAAGTGCTCGGGGTTAGCGTTATATCTCAAGCAATTGGCCCAGATCAGACTGAGATCATCTACAAATTCTTGCTTGGACTTGTACTGAACGGCCTTGAGTTTCTTAGTCATGGTACCAAGATCCATCGGGTGTTTGATCACTGGAATCTAATGTCAGCTGCTGCATCCTCAATATGTACTGTGCGAATCCTACCGTTGTAATAGTCAGGGGCTTCCCGTTTGTTGACCCTTGTGATAAAGGCCGTCGAATGCTCGGTATAAGCTTTCAGTTCTGTCAAAACTCTCTCAGCAGCCTCGTACAGTTCTTCTTGCCCGACTTTCTCTTCGCTTGCCCACTTGCTCCTATTCTTCCTTACCTCACTCATCAGACTCCTAAGCTCAGCATCAGAAGCACGGACCTGATCTCTCTTGGCGTCAATGCGAGCAATTAGATGCTTAAAGGTCAAGCTTGACGCCCCAAGATTCGTTTGGCTTAAGGTCCCTTGCTGTGCAGTTCCCGAAGACGGTCCATTCACACTATGTCCACCGCTACCAGTCCCACCCATTTCCACATCAACCTGGCGCTCAGACTCCTCTAGCTTCTTCTGGTCCAGCATAGCATCTCTGTCATTCTCAAGCGTGTAGAATAACGTATGAAAGCTACGCTTTGCGGCATCTTCCGTTGCCTTTTTGTCCTCTTCAAGCTTCTTCCGCACATCCTCTGACGATTTCACTGGTCCTGATGATGATGAACGCTTAATGATTACCATCGCCGAATTTGAAGATATATGGCGTTGCATTGGCACTGATTGAATGCCTGGAATGACGGTAACCGTGGGGGCAATTTTTGACTTGGTCGGCGACACCATGACAGGCGCTTCATCTTCACCATCCGACTCGTCATAGTCGTCCTCATCAATGGCTCTGGCAGGTTTCTTGGGTGCTGCAGTGACCTTGTTCTGTGTACCCTCTTCGACGGCACCATCGTGGTCCCCCAGTTGATTGTCTTCAGGTATTGCGCCCCCCGCAGTCTCATCAACTTCCTCTTCGAAGAGCGACTCTAGCCTCGCCTCACTTCGCGCATATAACTCTTTGAAGACCGATAACTTCGGATCTTCCTCTGCGCCAAGCTCTTCAATTGCACTGCCAAAGTGGGACTGTTTCGCGGGCGTATGAAGGCCATTGGGTGTTCGAGACCTCGGAGGAGTTGCGTAATAGCCGTTGACGTGTAGCGCATCACGAAGTTGGGTCCCCAGTACTGCGTGGGTGGAATTGATATTATTCTTCAGCGACGACATGGCTCATGCCCCTCTTGGCGTGCCGAGAGCAGGGATGTGCTCCAGCGTGGAAGCACTCCGCTGTGAAGCTCTCTGATGTGTCGCGTGTTAGTGAAAGTGACATTGAGCGATAGCTAACATGTTGCTTGGTTAGTACCAGCAGTTTTTTGGATCCAAACCGATGGGGTGGTGGAGCAAAATGATGGCAAAGTTTGTCTCGATTACTGCGATCTTGTCCCATGAACATGAAGTGAGGTTCAAAGACGGGACTGAGTTGCGCCAAGCCATAGGGCTGGCTTTAGTCATCCTACTTTCACAGCTGGAGGCCACCAGGGCAAGCTCGTCGTCTCAAGCATGCGATTTACCGTACGAAGTACTTCCCTCTACCTTACCGACTGTGAACGATGACCCCGTATCTACTATGACCAGTGCTTAGCGCAGCTATACAGTATGCGCATCCGATATACCTTTGCTGGTGAGTTGCCTGCCTCTCCACTCTCCTCCGCAACCCCTCCCCCACTTCCTGACTTCTTCAACATCCAGCCGGCTTCGCTCTCCTCCTCCTCCTCTCCGCCTATATTGGCTTGAGACCACTCCAGGTCCCTCAAGTCAGTGACAAAGTCCTTCACTTTCTTATATTCTTCGTCCTCACTCTCACCTTCTATTGGATCCTTGACACTACTCGCCGCCGTACCTTCAACATAACCCTCGTGTCCATAACCTTCTGTCTGGGGCTAGGCTCTGAGGTCCTCCAAGGACTCCTCCTGATTGATCGCAAATTCGATCCACTGGATATAGCCGCCAATCTTGTGGGTTCACTATCCGCATTGGGATTGTGTACTTTGTATCATAAGCGCATGTTGGATCGGCGGAGGGCGAAGAAGGGGTACGGCGTCCTTCCGCAGGAAGGGGACGTGGAACTGAGTGCAGGAGGTTCAAGCAGGCAGGAAAATGGAATCGTTGAGGGACAGGATGAAGTGTGGGATGACATGGGTGGGGAAGAGAGCGGTGATGGCGACGGTTTGACGCCAAGCAGTACAGACGTGGGCGAAGATGGAGGGAACGTCCAAAAATGACCAGTTGGTTGTATTCACAGTGAAAGGGGAGTTTGAGTGAGGTGTTCCAAAGATATGTATTTTCGTAGATATGGGGCATGGTTAGTGTTAGAGCTTCAGATATCCTTTGATCTCCAAGCAGCTCATTGTGTCTTGGCGTTCCTGCTTTGCATGGTTTATGTCTTACAGGTCATTCTCGAGGTTGGAATGTAACATACGAAAGCAAGTAATTGAATGGCTTGATGTGTATATGATATGCTCTTGCCGGGTATTGTCAAACATCTATCCGAGTTGGCCGGAGGGAGCGATGTTCATATAAACAAGCTAAACCTCCATCATCTTCTTGGCATCCCTCTCCCTCTCCCTCTCAGCGCTCGCTGCGCCGCACCGGGCGGTAATCCACGCTGCGGAGCTTGCGGATCCTGTGACTGCTCGTTTTCTGAAACCCCCTATTAGCCACAACTTATCATCAACTATGGAGAAGCAACTCCATACTTATCGTTTCATCCACGCTCAAGATCAGACAACTCGCCTCCACTGCCGCTTGCACTGCATTGACTTTGACAAGACTGGGCTCCCATACGAAAGCCTTCAGATTGTCTCTCACACCCTCGTTATCGAAGTCTACCCCAGCCCAAATGTTGCCCTTGCGGTGCTCCACACGCAGCTGAGTCAGGATATTGGTAGCGTCAAAGCCGGCGTTGTCGCATAGTTGGCGGGGAATTACCTCGAGGGCTTTGGCAAAGGCCTTGACTATTGCTTGCTGTTTTCGCGGAATGTTTTGGTCCGCGAACTTGTGTAGATACAGCGACACTTCCATCTGCAGTATCTGGTGGTCAGGTTCTGCGCTGTCTAGGCGGGAGAAAACCAAAAAGAAGATTAGACGCATACCTCACATGCACCCCCACCAGCAACAATACTATTGTTTCGTATAGCTCGCTTGACTATCATGATCGCGTCGTGGAGACTCCTCTCCACTTCTGCGATGAATTGTTCCGCTCCTCCCCGAAGTACCAATGTACAAGTCTTCGAGGCAGGACATCCTTCGAAAAAGTTGAATCTTTCCCCACCTATCTGTCGTTCGTCAAAATGCCCACAAGTACCTAAATGCTCGGATCGAATATCTGAACATGTTGACGAGACGCTACCACCAGTTGCCTGCACTACGCGCTCCAGATCGTCCGCCGAAACTCGGCCAGCGCAGAAAACGTCGCGGTCTGCAAAATATCTGCGCGGAACTTAGTTGAAAACTTCTGAATAAATCAAGGAAGACCGACTGTGTAGCTAAATCACCTATCGGTAATTTGCTGAGCACAACTTTTGCGCCTGTCTTATACAGTGCCTCCATCTTATTGTAGATAATCTGCCACTCTGCATCTACAATAGCCTGGTACTCTGAGACCTGCTCCACTCGGACTTCGGCGTTGTCTTTTTCACTCTTCAGCTCCAACTCCACGTTCAGACATACAATCTTTGGGTTATCGAAGCTTTTTGGCTGTTGCTCGAAGCCGGCGTACGAGAAAGTTTTCTTGAAAGCCACACCGTTGACGAAAAGTGAATCTTGTAATGCACCGCCGGTGACTTTCTTGATACCAATAAGCTTCTCATTGAGGTCATCCTGATCAAGGGAAAGCACAGCATCAACAACCACTAGCAGGTGTGTCAGTAATCATTACTCCTTCTCAAAGCCTCTCGGTTCAAATACTCTTGGTGAAGAAGTCCGCATTCCGATGTATTAGTTTACTGCTCATTGCCGTAGCCGCTAACTTCCTCAGTGTGTCCCTCTGGTTCCCTTCGCTCGTATTCACGGCGATCTCTTTAATCTTGTTGACTGCCATCGCTGACGCTCTTCTTAAACCCTTAATAATAGTCTGCGAACTTACTCCCTGTTCTACATGCTCTTTGATCTCTTTGAGTATCTCTCCCGCTAAGACTACCACTGATGTTGTGCCATCTCCTACTTCGGCATCTTGTGAGCGGGCTATGTCTGTGAGGATCCGTGCTGCTGGGTGGACAATGTCGAGGAGCTAGAGCATTAATTTAAGATATGCCTGTAAATTTGGGGTAGGCCTACACACTTTCATGACAGTTGCTCCGTCGTTCGTAATAGTTTGGCGACCATTTTCGTCAACCAATAGCAGATCACCGCCATACGGTCCAAGCGTACTCCTTATTGTATCTTGAACACTGAGGCATGCCAGGATGTTCGATACAACTTGTCCCTTCCCTTGTGAGGCATCGGTCCCTTCTTTCAGGACAATTATCGTGGGCGTTTGTCCTCCAAATGACATAGTGGTGGTGATTTAGGATCTCTTAAGTAGGTTGTAGATGACTACAGCAGTGGAATATTACAAAACCATGTGAACAGTATTTCTAGAGATACCGTAACTAGCTGGGTCAGGTACGAACTTGGCGTCTTAGTAGAGGTAAATATCAATTCTGGTTAGAAGATAGTCGAAGCTCTCGGTTATTATTCGACGCGTTTTCGCGCAGTCACTGCTTTTGCTTTCATAGGGCTGGAATATCAGAAGGGAAAGGTTTCCACATGGGCATTACAAATATGGCATGCTTGGGGTTTGAATTACTCCTGAAGTCTCCGAATGCAACATCTGATTAGATCTAAGCTCTCTGCACGCAAAAACCCTGACCTCCTTATTAAGGCAAACAAGCTAATCCTCTAGGTCTTCTGATCTGATCAGAACCTCTTCCATAACCCAAACGTAATGCATCAATTCATATCCCCACATTTCTCGTATCTTCCTGCCCCCCTTTGTATCTCCGGAGTATCTTCTTCACGCAAAGTAGCTCCTCACCGTCTGTTGCGTTTCCGGGGTTAAAGTTGCTAGAATCCTGTTGGCATCTATTCCTGCCGTTTGCACCAAAGTTTTCCCAGCTGTCGCTACCCGCTGTGCTGTTGCGCCTTGCAAAGTCTCTGCTTCGAGGGCCAAGGCAATAGCTACGAAAGTTTTATCGGCAGCAGCGATTACGGCAGGATGTCGCCTATGTCTCCTTATTAGCAAACGCGCCGGAAACTCATGGACCGCCAGGGAAAGGGGTCTTACTGGTCAATTAGCCCCGCTAGAAACATGTAAGCGTAAGGGGCAGCCTCTTCATCGTTAACCACTGGTAAAGTGCTGATCCATAGGGAGATCACTTCTTGAATGTTCGGCACTTTACTTGCATTAGCCTGCAAAATCTTGGAGATACTGGCGCAAGCATTTTCGGTTGCGTAGATGTGATCGTCTTCCCGAGCGTACGGAGTTTGGCAGATGCTGAACAACACTTGCAAACTCTGGGCTACGAAATCTGACCAGGGCGCGCCACCTTTCTGCGCAGCTATACCAACACCATAGCAGGCTGCTTGCCGGTTCGCCGGAACAGTGTCTTGCATCCCGTCGATGAGCGGCTGCCGAATATGGTTTTGATAGCTCCAGCTCTGATCACCACAGAATTCAAGCACGTCGTCATAGATGCAAAGCGCCCATTGCCGTTGGGTGGAGTCTGAGCTAGTAGCAAATTCTTGGTAGAATGGGATTAGACGCTGCCACGCCGGGAGGAAGGATGTTTCTTGGTTCTTGAAGATCGTGTGGAAGGCTTTGTTCATATCCGAGAGCAGCGTTTGGTCATCTTCGATCGCGAACAGCATCTCCTCTGATTCTTCCTCTCCATCTTCGATGTCTTGATTGTCTTCAGCACGCTTCTTTACTCGCACCTGATAGTCTTCTATTGTTGACTTCGCAGACTCGATAAAGGCGGCCATGTGAGTCGGACTGAGGCAGTCCTTGCCAAGAACCTCGACGGATTCGTAAAAGCATTGATACATCTCCGCGAGTGTATCGATCGCTGGTTCGGCGCTCAAGACTTCTAGGATTTTGTCCACCGCGAGCTCCCATAATTTTGCCATAGACGCAGATCTTTCGCCATGAGCTTTCTTGTAAGAATTAAGAAGCATCGGTACGCTCTTAGCAGATGCAATTCGTACCGGATCATGGAAGAAGAATGCTAAACCAGGCAACGCAACCTTGTCCATGATCTCAAGAACGTAGGGTTCGAATGCCTCTTCAAGTTGTTGCGCATAAATGACAATGAGCTCGATTGCCATGTGCTTATCTTCAAGTGTAGAGGTTTTGATACCTATCACTTTGCCTTTCAATGGTACTAGCTCCCAACCCTCTTCTTGCTGGAAACTGGATATCTGTTCATCGTCGTCGAGGAGCTGTATATCAGCTTTGGCACTGGCAAGCTCCATCAATGGCGGCATGACGCCCGCTAGATATGGTACGAAGTCGCGGCCCAAGACTCGGCACATCCGCCCCCAACAGTGTAGGAGGTACTGAGATTGTGGATCATCGGGGTCTGTGACTTTCTCTTGTATTGACCCCAGAAGCTGCACAAGATCTAGCGCATCTTGTCCCATTTTCGCCTTGCCAACAGCCAATGCAATCAAAGTGGCACATTCCATTGCTTTTGCCCGTAACAATCTGAACTCCTTTGACTGATCCTCCCTCAAGACAGTAAACAACAGAGGCATCAGGGTATCATAGTATTTTCCAAAGGCAGTTTCAGCTGAATCGGCAATCGTTGCAATCGTAGAAAGAGCCTGCTCTTGTACGTAGCGCTTATTGTCATTTTGTAGTAACAATAAGAGGTGACTTAGTAGATCATCGAGGTAAGGCTCGAGGGTAGCCTTCTCGGCCTCTTCGCAAAAGTTCACCAAAGCAGCAGCCGCGTGTGATTGTATACGAGTCTCAGGCGAATCGAGTACGGGAATAATGTTTGTCAACACAACCTGATGGTATTTCTCTTGCATTGTACCAGCAAAATCTGTACTCATTTGGCCCAACGCATTGCAGCCTGCCCACCGCACCCGTGGGTGAGGATCTCGAAGCGCTGGAATGACCAGATCTAGTACCTTATCTAGTTCGCCGATCATTAAATCTCTACAGCCTTCAGAAATCGCGGATATTGCCATTAGCGCAGCATGACGGTCGCGCCAGGCCGTGGAAGTCATCATTCGTGGTAGCCAGCTGAAGGTGGGTGGAAGGACAGCCTGGCCTCCAAGTTTGTTGGCGAGTCGGTCCATACATTGCTCACCCGCAACGTGATTGAGATCGCTTTCCTCAACGTCGAGCTGGTCAAGCATCACTAAAAAGTATCATGCAGGATTGGCGGCGCTTACATCTTCTGAAGCAACCCATTCTGAAGCATCATCATCGTCCATACCAACGTCAGTCATTAAACTCAGGCATTGTGTGACCATGTCCGAGGTGTAGGAAGAATCTTTCCTGCACATAGCTGCGCTGTAGTCTGCAAAGGTCCCCATCAGCTCCAGCGCGTTTTGCCGAACCTGGTCTCCAAGATCTTTGTCCTGAATTACGGTAATGCTGAATTGAACAAGATTGTGAAACAAGGGCTTGAACATTGCTGGGGCCTCCTCCGCGAGCTCTATGAGAGCGACCAGCGCCTTTGAAAGATTGTTGGAGTCAATATCCGCTTTAAGTGGCGGTAAGATGTTTAATATCTCAGGGACCAAGGAGTAGTATTTCTTCTGCCCCTTCTTGTGTATCGACCCAAAGAATGAAGCAAATGCCTCCATAGCTGCGATTCTTACCTATCTAGTCGTCAGCAAAATCCATGCGATCGTCAGGCTCGGGCGTTGCACCAAAACATTGTCGTCCTTGAATCCCTTGGTGAAAGCTGTCAATACTGTATCCTCATGCTGCTTCTCAATAATGCCAGGAGTTGTTGTAAATATTTGAAAAGCCCCTTCTCTCTGCCCAGCATCTGGCGACTGGCTAGCATGGAAGAGGACTTGCAGGAGCTCCTGCCAATTCTCGCCTATAATTTGCCAGCTATCAGTTCATCTAGCCTCATCTCTGTTTCCGACTGCTCGGCTTTCACGTACCGTCATCTGTGTATTGCCTGGCGACCTCAGCTACGGCATCGCCAATCTTATGTCTGACCTGTGCCAGTGGCTCATTGTGCAGACACTCAAGCAGTTTCTGTCTTATTGCTACCTTCTGCGCCTGCTGTAGCGTCAAAAACAACTCCTTGGACTCATCGCTTCCTGGAAGTTTCCGCGTCTTTGTTGAGATACGCCGAAAGAGGACGGCAGCAAATGCGCGTGACTAGAATCACAGTCTAGAGTCAGTGAAACCCGAAGAAAACCCTCTAACAGCGGAACGAGAATTTTGAGTTATACCGATGTATCCTGAGCAATTTGCATTTGCTCTACTAGCCCCATCAATAGCACGTCGGGCCGTGCTGTGACCCATTCTGTATTCAGTTGCTCCTCTGCAAAAGATCGCGTGTGGTTGTCTGCCGAAGCAAGACCTTGGAGAAGCTGCGCCAGGGCAGAAAGTATTTCATTTGGTAGGACAGACATCGCGTAAAACAGTCACAATTAATGTGAGAATCTGTAATGCCCCTTAGGAAATGCTATGAAAAAGCATGCGTGTAGTCTAGTGTGAGAGTAAGAGGACGCCTCTTCTGTCAGTATTGTGCCTAGCTAGGTAGATCAAAAGGGTAGAGCTACATCTGTTGTTCTCGGAGAACTTTGCGGACTGAGAGAATGTATGCAAGGTGATGCTCTGTAGGTAGGTAGGTACCTGATGGTGGGGTTTTCGCGTGTTGTGCATGCAAACTCACTTGCCCTCCGGGGGAAAAAATGTTTCTCGCGACGCCAACCCCTCGGCTGTAAGGCCGCAGCGTGACAGGCCATCTCACGGGATGCAAGAGACCTTCCGCAAAGCCTAAAGCAGGATTGCCTTGTTCATTTGTGCATGTGCATTGAAGGACATCCAAGCCTCAAGTCTCAAGCCTCAAGTCTCAAGCCTCAAGCCCGCTGCTAATAGCTCTGAACTAGGTACTATATGTCACTGTCAGATATAAAATATGTAAGGTAGAATTACAATTGCTATTAGCGCCCGGAGCCCTAAACAAGTTGAAGTAGAAATCTATCAAAGGTCTTCTTGTGTAATCACACCTCAACGGCTAGAGCGACTGAATGTGAAGACGGCGATGATAACCACAGCCAATGTCACCACTGCTCCTGGGAGAAGCAAGTCGTTTGGTACCCCCCCAATAAGCTGCTCTTCCTGCTTGGTTTGTGCGACGTCTTTGCGTCCCCTTTTGACGGGCGTTTCCATCTCGTCGCCGTCTTCGTGCACTTTCCTTCGTTCTCGGACGGTTGATGGGGGTGGCGTAAGTGGTTTTGACAGTGCTGGATGAGGATCTACAGTTGCCGAGATCGGTGGCTTTTCCGGGTCATGCACAAAGAGATCGACTTTGTCGAGATGGTTTTTGCGAGAAAGCGATATAGCATCCAAGAGGTCTTGGTCGGTGGTGATGGACACTGTGTCACCTTCGTTGTCGAGATAGCTGAGCGCATATCCAGACTTTCCTAATTTACCGTCTTTTAGAGTAGGTTCTCCCCCAATTGCATTAGCTTCCGAGCCCAATTTTGCAGTAACGTTGGCAATAAGCTCTGCCATTCCAGCTGAAGCAGTGACCTGCAGTCGGTGAACGCGCCCGCTGGGTGCTTTGAATTTGAAAGGGAACGGCGAGTCCTCGACAGTTGACGAAGGGAACGGGGTTTCCGCTATGTCTGAATGGGAGTCGTCTCCGTTGTGCGACGCTGACTCGTGCGGCTGCACACTATCGACACGTTCCACAAGAGGGCGCGACGATATATCAGGGGACATTAGCGATCTATGACCTGGCGTATGTGGGCGGTGACTGCCCTCGCCTGACACCATTGACTCTGATTCATTGTCCAAAGAGAGCCAGAATTTGCTCCATGCGGGACCTTCGCTGTCTCCCGTTGACATTGTATTGATCTTGAATTCAGTCAGCAGGTTCATGGTACTGCAACAACTTATTTAGACTTACCTGCTCCAGTGTTGCATATGTTAGCTTAAGCACATCCACCATACCAACGATTTCTCCAGGCTCGTTCATTACTGGAAGGTTGAGATAGTGACCATCGTGCATTTTCCTCAGCGCAGCCTGTATACTCATATCCATAGGCGCGAAATCTGGATGTGGAGTCATCACTCTAACCACGCTGCAGTTTGCGGGGTCCAATCCAGGAGCAATGACCCGGAGTACGACGTCTTTACTAGTAAATATACCAGTAATAGAACCCTGGTCTTGCACCAGCACAGCAGTAGTGTGATTTTCTTTCATCAGTGCTGCTGCTTCTCTCACGGAGGTCCGTACGTTCACTGTGGTGGGTGGAAGTCCATTGAGAACCGACTCCAGCGTTGGCCCAGACATTTTCTGCCTCAAAGCCTCAACATACTGTATGATTTGCTGTGGCTGACTCGATCCAAGTTCTGATTGCACACCTTCGAGCGCATCGTACAGTTTCCGGGAAGAGCTATAAGCACGCTCGAGCTTCTCCATAGCGTCGTAGAAACATTTCGTGATGTCCAGTATACCAGAGATGTCTTGGTTCTCGTCCATGACCGGTAGATGTCGGAAGCCTTTTCTAACCATGAGATCAAGTGCATCCGTGGCACTGGTGTCTGTCCTGGCACACAGGGGATTCTTGGTCATGATTTCTGATATAGTTACATCCCTCGCTTTTATGCCAGCCCCTACTACTCGAAACGCAAGATCCTTGGCCGTAAAAATTCCAGCAATGCGATCATCATCATCTGTAACCAGGACACAATCTTCCCGTTTGGCAGCCATAAGCTGGGCGGCCTCAGCAACAGTGGTGTTTGGTTTGATCTGGAGAGCTTGACTCGGCTTCAAGGCCAGAACCGTACCAGGTGGAGCCTTTCTTGTGTGTCGAGCACGCGACGGGTTACCCTTTTTCTTGCTGAGGTCGGCCTCCATCCTCTTTCTGATGGCCTACCCGTGGCTGTCAGTATAGGGACGCATTAGGCGGAATCCAAGTCGACTCTGTGTACCTCATCGCGCTTCGACTGCTTCTGCCTACTAGCACTTAGGGTCGACATGCCATTGTCACTCTGTATTGTGGAGCTTGCTTGCGATTCCAGCTTCGGTCGAGGTATATTTGAGGGGCTGTTCTCGAAAGCAGGAACTTGTCCCCTCCCCTGGCCCCTGCTAGGCGTGCCTCTGAAAGTTCCGCCGGCAGCAGACATGATGACCCTAGCAAGAATGTATACAGCTTTCGAATGTGTATGTAAGATGTGCAAATTGAGAACCAGTTCTTCCACAACAGAAATTACATGAGGTTCAGAACTCCACCTTATTGAAGGTATTCCGGCAACACTTTCCAGTAAACAAAGCTAGCGAATCACTCCTTTCCACTTTGGGCTGATAAGATCTTTTCCGTGCCCACGAACAAGGGGCCAGATAAGGGCCCGCTAAGCGAGCACACTCTGGATGAATTGCAAGCAGCATCTCGACGACATTACTAAATTGCCACCTCTCCCACCGTGAGCGCATTCGAGTACAGTAAGCGGCCATTTCATGATGACAGCTTTCGAAAACCAGTTCGTGGTGTGCTAACTTTTACCAGATCCATCACTATGGTCAAAAAGCGAGCCTCAAAGTACGGCAACCTACCAAAAACCATCTCAGGGACGCCAGAAGCTAATATTCTCGTCTTAGTGGGCGCAACAAGAAAGGACGCGGTCACGTCAAGCCAATCCGATGCTCCAACTGCTCAAGATGTACGCCCAAGGACAAGGCAATAAAGAGATTTACTATCCGTAACATGGTCGAATCCGCTGCCATCCGTACGTGTTCGCTTTAGAGACGTTGCCACCGCATTCATCTCCTGCAGATACTCCTCGCCATCCGATTCAAGGTCGACTAACATTGGAATCGTCTTTAGGTGATATCTCCGACGCCTCAGTCTTCCCCGAATACGCTGTCCCAAAAATGTATCTCAAACTCCAGTACTGCGTTTCCTGCGCCATCCACGGCAAGATCGTTCGGTATCTCTGCCCTTTTCCCGTGTTTCCTAACCCTTCCGATCAAAAGATGAAACAACAAGTACTGATGGTTGGCAATCAGCGTTCGCTCACGAGAAGGTCGGCGCAACCGTGCCCCACCTCCTAGAGTTAGATTCAACAAGGATGGGAAGAAGATTAACCCGCAGCAGGCAGCCAATGCCGCAAAAACGGCGAGTGCGGCTATAGTTTGAGGGGCACGGAGGGCTTACAGGATGGAGATATTGCGTTGCAAAGGGTTTGCCAACATTAGATGCACCACGAGAATCTATCTCTGAAACTGCTTTGCCCTGAGATTCTCAAACTGTCTAACCGTGAAATATACGAGAGGCTTGGAAGCGTTGAATGGTCAATTCAATGTTGCACACATGTATACGACCTAGACCTTTAATAAAACTCGCAAATCTTATCCCAGGACTCAACAATGCATTCGGAGTATGGCACATTCCTTCCAAACTCCAGCAACAATTTGAAATGCTTCAAACCCCAAGATGTTAACCACGCTTAAAATGAACCCTATGAATACTCAATGAAACCGATATCAACTTTCCTTTCGCCACCAATGCCATGAAAGATATGCCGCAAGAACGCCTGCTACAAATGCCATGCCTCCACCCACCAAGAAAAAAGCGTTGACAGCAACGCTTGTTATAAGTAACACAACATCTCCACCGACGAAAGAGAAAGTACCAGGCGAGCGGTGGCTACAGGACCATTCACGGTGACCGTGCACACCAGGTTCGAAGCATGAAGCATTTCATGGTGCACCCGGGGTGATGTCATCATCCTGCCTCACCTTTTCACTAGTTCCACTTGCAATTCCTGCGTCACTTCCTTCTCTCCCACCACTAAAGAATGCCCTGCTCGTAGTTTTCCGAAGCTTTGGTGACGGCTCTCCGTTACCAGCTGCCGCAACTGCCGTAGCCTTTTTCTTAAGAAGTTGCTCGCGGACGACTTGGTACAGGAACTGATACTGGACTTCGCTTTGGACCATTGTCATACGCTGTTCGCGGAGGCGATTCACCACGTCGTAGATCATGTCTTCTTCATCTTTGGATTCTTCCAGTGCGCCGGAATCCAGCTGGGTCAGGAGATATTCGAGGGCGATGAATGTTCCGGATCTACCAACGCCGGCGCTGCAGTGTATTATCCTTGGATTGTTGGCAATAGGATTCTTCCCGTTGGAGATCTTTATGAGCTCAAGTAATGCAGCACAGTTCTCGTCCTCGGGTACCGCAAAATCTGGCCAGCCGCCATACAGCAAGTGCCAGACAGTTTTTGACTTCTCGCCATATGTCAGAAGCAATTTTCGAATTGTCGATCTGGAGCTCTCGTCAAAGTCGGCTTCGAGAAGCTTGATGCTGCCTCTAGCTGTATATGTTGCAGCATCTGTTTCATCTATTGGATCTAATGGAAAAGCTTCGCCTTCCACGTCCAACGGAAAGTACTGATGGCATTTTTCTCTGCCGGATTCTGCTGTTTGCGTGAGCATTACAATTACCGCTACATCTGCTGTCTCCTGCCAAATCATCTGCCAGAAATGACTTAGGCCTGCTTGCTTTGGACCCTGTAGAACTTTGGTCAATGTTACGTTGCATGAGGGAAAAGATAAATAGCTGACTTACCTGTGCTGCAATGTAAACGGTCTCGATATTTGTACGGGGGTCTTTTAGAGAAATGGGCGAAGCATTGATATAATCACACTGGCCTTCTGCTACGTTGAGGTGCACTCGGGACTTTTCCCAAGGTTGGACATTGAGATAGCGATTCCGGAGTTTGACCTGGGAAGTGGTCTCCTGCACCCATTGTGAAGACGGATCGCTACGACCGTGTGCAATGCGAAGCTGCTGTTGCCATTCTAATTCTTCGAATTTTGTATGAATTTCTTGTTGATGTCAGTGAGGATTTCCGTACCAGCCGCTGCGGTATGCGGGCTTGCCTCGCGTATGCAGCTTACCGGCTTTTGATTGACGCAAGAACGCAGGGACGCTAGTATCGCCTTGGCTTTCTTGTTCTTGTTCATCCTCCTCGTTTTCGGTTCTTGATGCCTTGGGGACCGGATTACTCAGTGAGCGCTGACTGTCGGTGGAACGAGCCCTTTTCGACGCTGACGTGCTAAGTCCTCGCCCCAAGGTAGGATTCATGTTTCAGAACAGCGCATTTACATCTGAAAGACGGTCTCCGCGGGGGAGAAGAGGGTCTGTGGTATGCAGAAACTATCAAGCGCAGTAGAGAGCCCTCTTTGGGGGAGTCCTGCCCCTTTTTGGTCTCCAATAGCTGGATATGATGACGATGACGCCACGTCGCGGTGATGTATCAGGTGTGCGCAAGCAAATTCCGAATGATCAAGCAAACCCGACTTTGGGCAGTCTCTTTAATATATTCGTCTGAGCAAAAGCAAAGCCAGACTTTCTTGAGGAGATAGAAAGCTACGAGAGTCGGGGCCGAAATGTAGAGCTAGAATCAATGAACGGTAGCTGTGAAACTGCATCACATGGCGATAGAACGTGCGATCTGGCGAGCAGCTTGAAGGTCGTGATTCGATCAGAGAGCCAGTGTAAGCAAACGAAAGCAGGCTCGTGAACAATCCTTTAGCCTCCCTCAGTGAGGTGTGGTGGTTTACCCCAGCATTCTCTTTACAGGGTAGTCGCTACTGATCGTTCCACAAATAGATCTGTAGATTTCCCATGTTGCCACACAATTCTTTCTCCGCATTCAAAACCACAACTATACCAAAAAGGTATCGACATCAGCATCTTCTATCGCGGTACCTTTCTCCCTTCACGAGTCTAGATGATTGCCTTGTTGATGGTAGAGCATGCATTGACTCGGGCGGTTTGAGAGATACCCACGATGACAATGTGGCTCCGCATTTTCGAGGTGTTATCCTCACTTCCAATAGCACATTCACGCCCCCACTGACAATTACAGCTTTGGCTTACGAACCGGGTATGGCGACGCTAGCATCATCACAATTTATAGCAACTCACATATCGCTATAGCTGCTTCAAACCCCAGCATTTCATCGGGCTGTCCAAAATGTGCACAAGAGGGTGCGGCAAATGAGACATGGAGTGGATCCTGAGGACATGGGAGGGACAAATATAGAAAGTAAGCCTCTCCATGAGAAGCTGTTGAACTTTTCTCCAGGCTGACGATGTCTTTCCTTGTAGAGCATGGCTCTGAGAGCAAGAAATTCCTAGATCATTACCTCGAGGAGATCAAACAGCAACTGCGAAGCGGGTCATCAGTCAAGAAGCAATAACGCAATGTACCGGGGATACTGGTGCATCGGATTTTGGCCGGAACCACTGCAGGCGTTCGGGATCAACCCAGTGGCGACACGACTGGCGCAAAGAAACTATGTATGTATGGATTGAAGAATTGCTTCCATCGCCTACTCTTCCATTCACTCTGTCATCTACCGAATTCATGGCATCGGATAAGAAATTGGGCTTCTTTGACGTAATTCCATGTCATTTGGCTCTCATTCCATCCGGATATTCAAACCACTCAGAACCCACGAGGAGGTAAAACTTTCGCCAGACCTACCTCGTATTCAAACTTGATGTGTACATCCACGTCGTCTATCCAGAATCGTTTTCTCTGTATTCCTCTCACATGCCACGGACGTTCGACTCAACAAAGCTCTTTCCGATGCATTACGGTCACGTCATTCTTACGTAGTCCTCGGTTTTTCGTCGTCCATCAGGTAAAAATCTTGTACATACTTCAAACATCGCCTCCTATGTTTCCATCCTCTATATCTACAGAGCAGCTATTCTACGCAAAGTCATAATAAAGCATAACCACGCCTTTGAACCATAATATGCCCTCAGCGATTGTTACTGGGGCCACAGGTTTGGTTGATCCTACTAGCCGCTAAACCTACTAACCATGGCTGATTGCTGACTTCTCTCCTATTGGGCAGGCATCCTCGGTTGATAGATCGTTCACGCTCTGGGAAAAGATTCCGAGCGATGGGAAACAGTCCACGCGATGTCAAGAAGCCAGAAAGAAGCATACCCTCCGAATGTCAAGCATGACAATCTCGACCTCACCCAGGATCCGAAAGGTATGGCGAAGCAACTACAAGGTGTAGAAGGAGAAGATGTTTTTTTCGCGGCATATTTACAAAAAGATAACGAACAGGAAAATTGGGATGTGAATGGTAAGATACGCCTCTATCACAGAACGAAGTCGAAGCCTCATATGGTCTTCCACTTACAGGGCAATGCTCAAGAACTTCCTTGAAGCTCTAGAGATTACCGGCGCAGCAAAAAAGCTCAAAAGGGTGATTCTTACCGCTGGTGCAAAGCAATACGGCGTTCACTTGGGGCAGCCTAAGAACCCAATGGAGGAGTCTGATCCTTGGATCGACGGCCCTGGCCGCCCTCCCAACTTCTATTATCGTCAACAGAACAAAATTAAAAGAGAAAGCCAAAAGTCGTCGTGGGATTGTGTGGTCACTTACCCAAACGATGTTATTGGCGTCGCTAAGGGTAATTTCATGAACCTCGCTACCTCCGTCGGCATTTATGCTTCCATTTCTAAGCCCTGCTCTTTCCCGGTAGTAAAAAGTTCTACACGTATTTTGACTGCTTTACCTATTCCCGCCTTCACGCCTCTTTCAATCTCTGGGCAGCCCAAGAGCCCAAATGCAGCAATCAGGCCTTCAACGTCGTCAATGGCGATACTGAGTAGTGGCAGAAAATGTGGCCGAAGTTGGCCCGCCGCTTCGGGTGCAAAATCCCAGCCAACCAATTCGAAATTGACATTGGCAAGGATGCCGGAAGCACAATGCCACTTGCCGAGAAGCCGCCAATTGCTGGAATTGCGGCAGAGATGGGCTTGGAGGGTAGATTCGGGCAAGGGAAGGTGGAGCAGAGGATCGATCTAATCAAGTGGAGTCAAAGAGAGGATGTGAAGAAGGCTTGAGGCAAGCTTGCGAGCAGCCATCGCTTGGAGAAGGCGACGTGGGGATGCTTGGGGTTTGTGCTAGGTCGAGATTACAACCTCGTGAAAAGTATGAGTAAGGCTAGGAAACTAGGATGGACTGGGTACCTATGTATCAATCCTCTGCTCTTAATAAGCTGGGCTTTGGACTATGCATTCGCGAAGCTGATGGCTATTGTAGCTACGTCGACACATGGGGATTCGTCATCAGAATGCCTTGATGAGCTGGAGCAGGCGAAAGTACTTCCGAAAACGAAGTGATTTCTATACTTTGTCCTTGCACTGTAATTGCTGTATAAATTGGTACAGAGCAAAAGTCAGGTGTCTGATGTACTCATAGTCGAGGTATCGTCCGTTCTTGCATGTCTTTCTCCCTTCTGGTATACCTATATACGAATTTATGTTCAACCTCGAGTGATCCATCAAATCCCTTATCCTATGATCCTAACCCCGTCTCTAATATAATTTTCCGCCAACTTTCACCTGACAATCTTCGCCCTACCCGGGCACATGAGATCTTTTAATACTACGATCGTTGTATAGTCGCTACCATACGTCCCATAAGTCGAGCTTGAGCTGTTTTGAAGCAGGTACAGGTTAGGATGGGCAGCATAGAGCGGTCCGAGAACCCCATAAGTCTCGTGCCCCTTATCTACGCTGCCCTTCCTTGTTGTCATTTACACATAGAATGACGTCACCCTTGTGGCTCACTACGCCTCCTAGCTATTGTATTGATTGAACTTAATCCCTCCTATACCGAGTAGGTACATAGGTCCCTCCTAACGACAAAGCCTTATAAATCTTAATTGGTTTGTTGCCAACCACACCACACAGACCCAATTCCCACGCCTCCGCCCACTGCTAGAACTTCTTGGTCTAATCGATCCTCCATCACGTTCTTTGAACACTTCCCCTGCCCTATCCTCGGCCCCTTCGCACACCTTTCCGACTAGGTTTCCTGCAACCACCTCCAGCCATCCGCCCAAGCTACAACTATAGGCGCTCCTTGTGCTGCTTTCAACATAGCTGGTACTAGGCTGAGATCTAGTTGGAAAAAGAAGAGTACTGAAGAGAATAGGCCCGGAAATGCGAGCCGGGATATTCTTGGAACCCAGGACCTAGATATGAGTTGTGTGTACTTCGTAAAGCAGAGGCAACCAGTGCGAGGATATCATACAGAATCTAACGACTCTTCACCCGCCAAAAGCTAACGCCCACTGCCCAAAGTCCATTAAATGCGCATTTGTCCTAACGCCCCTCCCCAGCCAAAAATATATGAGAAACAGTCATCACATATCCACCAAAACCTCCCCCACAACCTGGCCAAGCATCCTCAACCCATAACTCGCCGCCACCCTCTCCAGCACCTTCATCTCTCTCACCACCCTGCTCCTATCCACGCTGGCTACCCACTGCCCGCTACACCCACAATGCTCCATGAAATCGTTCACGCGAATCTTCCGGCATTTGCCACACTGCAAGTCCTGCGTCTGCCATTCTACCAGCACTCTCTGCACTCTTGCGATGAGCCTTTCTTCAATGGTCAGGCGGTCGTATTCGCAATTGCAGGTGTTGCATTTCCACGTAGCTTTGCTTGCGGCCTCGGTTGGAGGGCCGCTGGGCGGTAAGACGTCCTCGTCCCGACAGAGATCGAGATCGCGGGCCATAGTGCAGTGGTCGCAGCTGAGCTGCTCGAGCTTCAGGCTCGAGCTAGGGTTTTCGAAACGGGCCTGAGGGCTGAATTCCCTGATTTCGAAGAAGGCGAGGAGGTCTTTGCGCAGGAGGCGGGCTTCCATTGCTATGGTCTTATCAAGCGAAAAGACGTGCATGATTGATTTGACGAGTTGGAGGACTGGGTGGGTGTTTTCGAGGTTGAGATGGGAGCCGGGGACGAGGGGAAAGGAGTGGTCGCCTGCAAGTGTGGGGTGGGCGAGTTCGGAACGGTAGCGGGAGAGGAGGGAGAGGATTTGGCGTTTTAGTGGTTTGCAGATCGATTGGGTGAAGATACCTTTGTTGAGGTCGTTCGTGTCGTCGTCGTCGTCAGAAGCAAGGGGGCGCACAGGAAGCTGAGTCGGGCGAGGCGTTGAGTTGGGAGAGGCGCTGGAGAGGAGCTGGCGAGGACGTTTGAGGTTGTGCATGAGTTCGATGAATTCGACGATCCAGTCGTGGAAGATTGGATGGTATCGGGGTGGCAGGAAGGTGTTGAGTTGCCAGTGCATGATCGTATCTAGGGTTTGAGATTCGGCTTCCACCACTTCCTGACACGCTTTACCGCCATAATTGAACTCGTCGTACCATACCAGATAGTCCCAGTACTCCTTAACGTCCATGTCAAGAAAATGGAACAGCGGCTTGGCCTTGATGGATTTCAGGATGTATTGGCTGTAAGCGTAGGCATTGCCAACTTCCGCTTTGGTGGTCTGAAGCAGAAGGCGATTCGCATTAGCGAAAACAACATGTGAGCCTACCCGCTTGAAGTCCGTCATGAGCTGCTGAAAGGCTTTTCGCGACATCATTTGCACATAGTATTTCAGGGAGCGATCGTAGAGAAAGGAGTCCGGGTTCTCAACCCAGCGCACAAGATGTTGGACCATGAGGTCGGCCATGGTACTGCCTTTGCAGGCTTCTGTCCACCAGGCTTTCACCATCTGCCGAAGAACAGTGACCCCTGCGGAAGCAAAAGCATTGTTGGAATACAAACAGCTTGTACCATCGTTACCATCATCTTCGGACGGGGCCGCCGGATTAAAAGCAACGGAATCGCTGCCTTCGAGCTCGTTAATCAAAGACGAAGTCAAGATGGTATTGATCGGTAGATTCCGAATATCGAGCTCTATGCAAACCGATGAGTACGTCCCCGGGTTGTTGACTGCCGGCATCTCGACTGTCTCCATGCGGCTTAACATATCGTCCTTCTCATACCCAGCATGATCTGGTAATGGGCCACCGGACCACCACAGAACTACGTTGCTTTTCTGCAAGCGTCTTGCATACGCAATGTCGATGAGGAAGCGCGGGTCATCTCTCTCCAAGTTACATAGTGGGACGTCCCCGTATCTCGCAAGCTCAATTAGGTGGCTGATCCACAATCCTAGAGTGAGGTAATGGTTGATGAGGCACTTGAATACAAACCCCTGCCATCCGAGCGGAGGAAGATTGCTGTCTGAAGTTTCAGCCTTCAGAGCAAGGATCGGTAGATCGTTCAGAGCCGGTACATCGTTAACCAGTAGCCGTCTCTGAGGTGACTGTATCACGAGCATCGTCGGTCTGCTCTCATCACTCCTCAATTTCTTCATTGTGTCTCCGAGCTCAAGGTATGCTTTCCGTTTTGTCGTCACCTGAGATGTTTTGAAGCTGAGCTTTTCTTGATAGTCAAAGATGTGTTGCCATGGCTCGCCGCCATTATCTTCGATCCGTCGGGCTAGAAGCTCCAAATAAATCTTCTCAGCATTTGGTAGACCTTGGGAATCTCTGTTACGGTTTAGAATAATGATGTACGCTTCGTTTCTAACAGTGGAGAATAACGCAAATATTTGTCGCTCGCCAGCAACTAGATGGTAAAGGAAGATGAAGCCCATTTCTACCTGCGAAAGGTACGGCTGTTTAGGTGGGATTCTCAATAAAGCTGAGAGATCGAAGCCACGCTCAAGGCCTTTGCCTAATACTCCTTGCTGATTTTCATCGAATGTGCACACACTACCAAGTTCTAGGACCGCCCTTACGCTCAGAGGTACTTGCTTCTCATAGACACCTTCTACACTAGGATGATTGAACATCAAAGCGAGCTTCTGGGCTTCCCCAAGGTAGACCTCTTCTGACATGATCAACTTGAACAAATGTACCGATGGATGTCCGTTTGGAAGTGTATGGGTAACCTTCTCAACCTTACAGCCGTCAATGTCGACGTCTGGCAGGTCCTTCCCATTGAGATTTAGGAATAGTTGTCGAGGAACGTTCACAGTCAGAGCATGAACCTTTTTGTCGATCAAGACGAACGCTCGGATCTGCCCAGGCGTTTCAGATTCTCGGAGCTGTATTATTTGCCATGTGCTAGTAAAAAGCATTTGAGCCTGATTGCGAAACATGCCTCCCAAAGACTCTGATGCTATATTGCTCCGCTCACCGAAGAGCTGCCGTCTACGAATCCGCGCTTGTTTCTGAATTTTCCACTTCATTTTCTGGTAGCGAAGAAATCCCTCATAATCTTCTGTCATTGACGGCATCGTTAACGGGAGGCTGGCATAAGGATCTGGATTCACTTTGCTCGATTCCTCGGGCGCTTTTCGCTTCTGCGCCATCCGAGTCACTTGGCCTGGTTTCGCTTTCGACAACTGGGTTGATCCGAAGTCTTCCAAGTCCATGGGCAGTCGGTGATCCAAAGTATTGGTGGGGACCTCAGATAAGGGTGTCTTATCGAAAAGGTCGGTCATTTTCTTCTGCTTAAGTCTATCGTCCTTGACATTAATTCGGCGTTGAAGCCAGTCCGGGTGCCCAACCCTAGGAACAGGATTCCGCACTTTTTGCAATGCCGCAGGTATCGTGATAAGCTTCTGAATCACGGAGCTCAAGCGTTCTAAATAATACTCCCAATCAATGAGGCTCCGAGGATTCATGTCTGTCGGATCCTCTCGCATCCATTTGCGTAAAAAATAGCGCTTCACTTGCTCATCTGCGGAGAAAATAGCCACAGGTATAGCCCGCTCTGTCACGGGTGCATTCTTCGGCTTCGAACATATAATGTATTTGCAATTCAAACCTTTATCCTTCACCATCTGCGCCCCCAGGAATTCTGCAAGACGTTTGGCGGTAGTGATCGACGTCGACTTCTGTGCGCCGTACTCCTCTAAAGCTTTTGACATGCTCCTATTTTCACAGATGAGATCGATGAGTTCTTCATCTGCAAGAGTTGACCCATGTTGATGCAGTACATCGAGCCAACGGTTCGCGATCTTGGCTACGGACGTATAAGTTTCGACCAACGTGGTTCCTTCCAGAAAGAACTTGAATATCTGCGTCTGGAATATCTTAATGAGTTTGAGTTCTCCTCTCCTCTTAACTTCAAATCCTTTAAGCTCAGCGAGGCTGCCATCGTGATTGAAGACCGCATATCGCTTTTTAAGGTTCTTGTCTTCCTCCTTCGACGTAGGCAGGATCATCGCTCTATACGGCCCATCAACTTCGAAGAAAATGGTGTTATCACTATGCGTCTCATATTTGAAAGTCTGTGGATCGATGAGTTCTTGATATTGATGGTTCGTGAATTTTCCATGCACAAGATGGTTGAGCATTGTACACGGATAGGAAATTGTCAATTTTTTCCCATTTTTGAGAGTGAAAGCAACGTTTTCAGGAAACGTGGCCGGCAACATGCACCAAATACCGTCAGTGTCGAGTTCCAAAGGTCTTCCTATGCGCTCAACCAGCTCTCGCGCCATCTGGATGATATGGGCTCCGGTAAGGCAAGTGACCCCAGCCATCTCCATGGAGTACCATCGGGATCCTTTGCGCATGACGTATCCATAGAAACTGTTCAATATAACCTTATGAGCCAGCTGAAGCGAATCAAAGAGGATGATCATCTTGCTTGACTCCTCAATTTCCCCAGCTGACGCCCCGGACGACTTCAATGCTTCCGTCTTGCCCTTCCATGCTTTTTGCTTGCCCTTGAAATCATATCGACGATCACGGAAATTCTTCACAGTATCAACGTAAAAAGGGTTTTCTCGCTGACAGACGATAGCCTCTCGCTCGATTGTCTTCGTCTCATGGATTTTAAGGTAGATCTTCTTACTGTACTCCGTCAAACGCTTCTTAACCATGCTGGCCTGCTCTTCAACGCTCAGGTCTTGGAACGTCCGGGATGGATTGTTAGGATGCCGACTTGGGAAACGCTCATTCTCGAGGGCGTGTCTGACCATGTTATACTCATTCTTTTGCGCGGGAAGAAATTCTCCTCTCCAAGACCATGGCATCCTTCGATCGCAGGTTTTTTTGGGTCGGTTGAAATCGCAGGCTGCGCAGTCGGACTCTTCAATCATCGAGTCGGGCTGCAATCGGTTAGTTGTCATGATATTCGGGTACATGGAAGCTACATCCAGATGATAGATTGAGGGTCTCTCATTCCGATTTGGCGTTCTCTTTAGACTTTCGAGTTTTGAAACGATCTGCGCCTTAACTTCTTCATAGTTCGTGACATCTTCCAAACACTTCTTCTCTTCCACAACTAAGCTGAAACGCAGCGCAGCATCAAGGTCTCGGACAAGTTCATCGATGGCGGTGGTGTCTAAAGCGAAGTTGACGGGTATGTCACTCCGAAAGACCCCTGCTTCGATACTCTCGACATGTCCTCCAACATACGTCTCCGATTCAAGAAGATGACCGTTCCAAAAGGTTTCATTCGGCTCTTTGTGCTTGTTGGGAAGCACAATACCCTTCTCATAGGCTTGCACCATGAGTAACATCTCGCAAAGTGTCCCAGTACCTTTTCGTAGTACGTCGTCTGGGTTCAGAGGAATAATATTACACAACGAGAATATAAAGGGATGAACGTATTTCATGTAGAGGTAGTACGTCGCTACCGCGTCGGAAACGGAGTACTCTGCTAAAGTCTGGGGTCGCTCGCTCGCATAGCGGGTCATAAGCTCCGGATCCAGCTCGTCAGGATCGTAGCCAAGTTTGGCAACGGTGACGGCTTTGAGACCTCTGCTACCTTGCGGCAGATAGCTGTCTCTACTGACCCAGCTGAAACAGTCCATGTGAACACCATAGTCGCTTTGGTAGATGTCTTCACTGTTTTTTCGGAAGCCTATCTCGTGGTACATATCGATGCCTAGAACACTTGCTCTTGCCTCGATGAACGGCCAGTCAAAGAAATCACCGTTATAGGTCGCAATCACGGTCGGTTTGGCTTCCTTGATATGCGCGAAGAACCGCTCGATGACGGCTCTTTCATCCGGCTCGTTGAAGACAAGGAAAGGACCATCATACTCCGGTTTAGGTGTATATTCGAAGTCAGCGATGTCTTCGGAAACGATTTCTCGGTTCGTGATCAGGAAACCTTGGCCGTCTATCATATAGGAAATCATCATAATTTGATCTATGATGGCATCCGGGAACTTCAGGGGTAATTTTGTTGTTTCGATATCGTACGCGAGGACGATAGGATCCGCTCTCTGAATTCGCTCCTCATTGCAAGTAAGATTTGTGACGCCATGTTTGGCTTCTACCGTATACCATTTCCCGATTCTTACATCTAAGATAGTTATTATTCAAGTCATTTCGATTCAATCCGATAGACGAACTTTTATCAATTGCAACCCGTACATGATAAGGGACATCGTATTCCCGAATATCAACAATATAATCACTCACATCCGCTATGCCATTTAGTCGTCTACCGTCATCTCGTTCATCATCGTAGGGATCAAAACCTGCGTTAGCACTTCAGAGCTAATTAGCATCACAGATGTCGTCAAAATGTAGTAAAGCTCACCCAGCAACTTCTGCATATGTATCCATCGCAGTCATGTTCTTTTTGTTGTTCTCTGCAATCGGCATGAGTACCTTCCTGACTCCTAACAAATCTCCAACATTTTCAAAAGACAACTGTAAGAATATCCTGCGATAACCGAGTAAGTGATTCGGCATTTGCAAGTCCTCCTTCTCAATCCGTTTCAGTCCCTTCACCAGACCCTCGAATTTTCTCCGACACCATTCTTCTACTTCAGCCTCTCGTCCTTTCCTGACAGCGATTAAGAAATACGGAACGTATTCAACAGTGGCTTTGAAACTCCCTCCGTCATCCTCCAAAAAGTAATAATCCACACCAGCACGACCCCCTGGGATATTTTCGTCTTCAACTGTAGTACTATGCATATTGATGAGCCATCCCACTCTTTTCTTTCCAGATTCGTAACGCGCGAATCCCATCGACTCATCAATGGCGTTGGCGAGGCGGGTAGCTTGAAGTTTTTCATCTTGCGACGTTGCTTCACTCGAACGAAGCGTTGATGAGTCGACAGTCTTGGGACGTTTCGGATTGAATGATGGTTTTGATAAACGGAAAGTTCGCCCATAGCTTCGGTCTGGTTTTCTTGAAGGCATAGTTTGCTGGGCGGGAACTGAGTGGCTTCAAAGCAGGTACATCTATGCGTATTCGCATTTCATGTATACCACGCTTAGACCTAGTTAAGGTGGGCCTATGCTTTAGAATTGAGAGGCCCTTTGAGTGCTCAGAGCCTCCAATGTGTTGCTCTGGTCAAAGGTTCGTGGTCGCGAATACGCGTGACATTTAACGCGTCTTGCTAAAGTGGGTGACGCGTGCTGTTGGACCCTGTCGCACCACTAAGCTATAGCTCCCGCACTTACATAGCAGATGTGCAGTCTGCACTTTCTCTGCTAAGACAGCCCTGACAGCCATCAACTACATCCTGATCTCCGTTTAGGAATGGCAGCAGACACACGGGAGCCACAAAAGGCGCCATTAGATCCTGCAACTTCTTCGACAACCCCTACATCTCAGAGTAGGACCTACGAAACCTTCAATGCTCCAATAGCGCCGGAAAATGTAAATGCGTTGCCCGGAGGCGGTCTAAATACTGCAGGCGGAAGACCGAAAGACGCTGGCTTACTGGAGGCGATGAAGTCTGTCAGATTGCAGGAGCTCAAAGAGGTGCACAAGAAACCATGCGTACGAGATGCGCTACTAACGGGCATCGGAGCTGGTTTCGGTATCGGCGGGATACGTGTTATTATGGGTGGTAAGTGTTGTAGGTCACCCAACAGCACATTGTCTGACGGAAGTAGCGCCAATATTCCGGGCTTGCAACTGGGCTGTGGGTACGTTCTGCTTTGGGTCCTTCGCTATGTATGAATACTGTCAGAGGAAACGGCAACTGGAAATGCAAGGCTTGAGAAGGGCGGCAGAGGTGATTGAAAGAAAAAGAACCGAGAAGGAGATTAGGGCCGAAGAAGCTAGGGTCGCGAGGAGAATGGCCAAAGAGTAGAGTCTGGAGAGGCTAGGATGAACCAACGAAGATTATCGCCGGAAACTCTAGTTGACTTAAGGTACTGAGGCACAGACCACCGCCTTCGAACAGCCTGGTACACGAGCTACCTTAGCTGCGATCGAATGGATGAAGCTTTGTCTAGCAGCAGGCCTGTGTTTCTCATGCCATTTCATATTCCAGCTGCACATGAGTGTGTTGTCACAACGCAACGCTCGTCTCCGAATACACGCGCTCGAATTAGCGCGAGGGCCTTAAATCTATGACTTCAAACTCTAAACCTTCAGCTTCATAGACATGTCCGGGCCTTAACGCGTCCGTGTAGATGTTACTTTCGGAATGCGGATGAAAGAGACCGGTCTGACTACAGTTCAACACAGACTTCATGCCTGGGGGATCAGTCAGGCGGAATACGCCCCAACTATTATAGTGTTAGCCTTGGCATATCAAAATCACATGCGACAACGCACTCTCCCTTGCTCGGCGCACAAACAATAGCGATACTTTCCGGCATCATCACCTGATATCCACAATGAGTGTGGAGGTCCCTGGAGCTCATGAAACAGGTCTGCGTCGGATGTGTGTGGATCCAACCAAGCACCATTAGGTCCTCCCCATCAACGTAGTCGAAGAGGCCGCTCTCGTTCATCGTTTCGCAAGTGTCTGACGTGCTTTCTTGTTCTGGTATCACTAACTTGGAAACAAATAGAGCGTTCGAGATTAGAGTGCCACACAATACCCCGCAGGTTTCGAGATTGGCACGGGTGTTCGGGAGGGCGAGAGAGAGGAATCGATGACGAAGATTCGGGGGCAGGAAGATGGTGCGGAGCGGAGTACCATTCTCCAGGTAAGCCGAAGGTTTGAATGTGAAACCCGAAGGTTTGAGATCCTGAAAAGTAGGGCTGGACGTTGAAGATCCGGATGGAATCTCACAGGAAGAGTCGAGATCCTTTCCTAGCCTAGGAGGCAAAGCCTCGCTGTACAGCAACGGTTCGTCGTTCTTAGGCGGAGGCCGCGGTGGTAGTGACGAACCTCGCTGTGATAAATCTCCCAAGAAGTATGGAGGAGAAGCAGGAATTATCTCTGGCTCTCTGGCACTATGTTCAGGGATCGATGGATAACGATAAGGAAACCTCTGGTCCTCAAATGGTGGACGAAAGCCAGCATTCTGAGAAACACCTCGTACTGCGCCGTCGACCTGTAGGCGCACATTCTGCATTTGCCGGCGTAGTGTTTCTTGGTCGATCCCTCGGTCGTTTTCGGCCAAAGCCTCTTCCCAGTTGCCCCATAACCCTGCTGTCCGCCTCTCTTGTTCCTCCTCCTCCGATATTCCAGCTTGCCGAGTGGTTTTCCTTGCGCTAGCTCGCCGTCTGATTTCTTTGTGAGCCAGCTTAACGGCAAAGTCTCTGTTATCCCCAGCCGCGAGGGTCTCCGTTCCGTTACTAAAAACTGAATCTGAAGGTAGCCGCGTATGGATACTCTGCTTGGTCGACGGATTCTGGTCTAGAGGAGGAAATAATTTCGCAGTACTACTCGATGCTTTCCTGGCATCGCGGTCACGTATTAGCTGCTCGTATCTTTCATAGCGTTTGTTGATACGCGGCTTGAGCACTTCGAGCTTCTTGATGCCGCTCTCGACGTCTCGTTTCGCTTGTGCTAGAGCAAGACGATTTTCCTGTCGTCTTGCATGTGGGTGAGTCGCCAGGTTCCGTACAACCAGCTGTGCGTGCCTATAGAGTAACAAATATGTCTGCTGGTCGTTGCCTTCATGCTCGTAGATCTCGGCCTACGAAATTATCATTAGCTGGTGTAAGGTTAGTAGACGTAGATAGTAGCAGCCCATACCTCCTTCAGCAACGTACTAGCAGTACGCAGCCAATATTTGAGCGGTATAAGAGGGTTAAAATCGTAGCTTTGAGCGCTTTTTACAATCTGCTCCACGTTTATTGGTTTTGATGGAATAGCTTTGAGGTCGTTGCCGTGTCCTGCCATATTTGTGTATTCCTCTCCTGCTTGGTGGCCCAGTGTACGGGTCAAGGCTCGGCTGAAATATGGTCAGCTCGATGTCGTTGCCTAGATCGTTTTGTATTGTCAGAATCGATCATGACTGAAATTTTGACTTGTAGGGGCCGAGGGAGCATAATTTTTCATTGATCCCCGTTTATATCGATTAACATCACACTACAAATCCAATAGACCGTCTGTACCCACAGACTAAACAATTACCTACCAGGAAGTTAGGATCCATCTTGTACAATGTTTAGCCCATCGCTCTGTGCTTGTTGCGCACCTTAAAGACTGCAACTAGCATGGCAAGTACAGTTCTTAAAAAGAAAGCTACCAAGACTTACCCTTTGGCAAAAGCGCTTTTAGCCACCCGGGAAGGGAGAGTTCGCTTTCATGTTGTGAGTCCGGATCTTTGTGGTAGGTTGACTGCAGCTCTATTACGCCTGAAATTACATTCTTCTAACTTGCTATAGATGACATCCTCCAGCGCCTTGGTCCATCTCTCCAACGTCACGTCGGTTGTACCATCATAGATATTAACCCTGGGCCAGGGCTATGGTCCTCCAAACTTCATGATTATCTGAAACCCCGAAGTCACATCCTTGTGGAGCCGAGAAAGGACACATACCTCCCACTCCTTAAGCCTCTCCTTGACGCTCCCGGCTCTCGATATCATTTGAGGGACTGGGACGGTCGCACTCCCTGGCAAGCTCAGAAATACATTACAGAGGGACTTTTACCTAACCTACAACTCTCCGAAAACACTTTCCGTGAGCCTGCAGCACCGAATGACTCCCTGCTGATCGTTGTGAATGCATCATCACGTAGTGAGCGTCGAAAGCCGCAAACTGGCTTGGGTCACGAGTCTCATCAGGCGATAATAAGTTTCACGAATGACATCAGAACTAGGTCTGGCTTCCACGCTCATGGGCCCGTGAGGATGCTCCTGTGGGTACCGGAGGTGGAGAAGCAAGCTCTCCTCCCACGAACTGTTTGCCACCGTAGAAAAATTGCCTTGGCCTTGGAGATGACCTGCCAGGTTGAAGAGATAGTTGGTGGCGCCTCAGCTTCTGTTAGGGAGTTAAAACAACACCGGGAGGACTTCCTCAACATCGAGAGTGGCAAGCAGGTAGCGGAGCGAATGCGAAGAAAGAACATTCAGATACCGGTGGAGCGTCAGGACGGAATGCAGAGAAAAGTTCAGGATATTCTACAGGGATCGACTAGCGGTGATGCTGTGGCACTACGTGAATCGGATGGCACACTTCCTGACAATTCTCGCGAGTGGCACAAGGAACTACGCCAGTTGAAGGCTGATTTTGAGTCAGGCAAGCTGTCACAATTTATCGGAGGTCCGCCGGGTGTCCGAACGAACAAAAGGCGCAACGATCCACGTACTCATAGTCCTGATTGGGTACGATTGATGGAGATGGAGCGTAACCTAAAAAGCCAACAACGGGAAAAAATAGACGTACTCCATCTGATCGGTGAACAGGAGAAGCTAGACTCTCTTGAGCTTGATGCCTACCAAGATGGCCTTAGCGAGGCGGAACGACGGGAGAAGCTCGAAGAGGTTGACCGGCGAACTCGCGAATTGAAGACTCGACTAGACAACGTGACTAATCGCCGCTCCATGGCATTCAAATTCATCGTGGATGACAGGAAAGCATTCGTCCAAAATCCTCCACTCCTGATGTGGGATCAACGCACAGCGGAACCTCTCATAGCGCAAGATTACAATTTCTACAAACCAAAAGATATAGCTCTTCTCGACATCCAACCCAGATTTCCTAACCCATATCCTCTGACAACGGCGCAAGCAATCTACTTGGACATGATCGTGGCCAGGGTTTTCACCCACGGTAACCAAACCCCCACAGTAGGTCTCAAGCAGCTAGCACCCGGAGCATTCGAAGCGCTTGTTCCACGTGTGCCTGCACTCCAGGATTTAAGGAAGGGAGGTTGCCGAAATATAGAGGATTTGCGTTGCCGCGTTATGACGCCCGAGATGTTTTACAACCTTGCCTTGGCTTGGGAAAAGTGGCCTTTTAAGCCTCCAGTGCCGGACTTGATGTACTTTAATAGCAGTTAGGCTTCGGCTTGTTTCCCCGGTCTAAATCCGTCAACATTGACATTCTAACTTGACACCACGGGACTTTGTAACGAATTGCCAAACTCACGATATATGGGGCGCCACTTGGGACCAACCATTGGAAGCGATTTATATAGCATTTCCTCCCCTCGGCCTATTGTTACTAAGATTCCATACAAGTATGGTGCTAATAGAACTGCTATCCCCAGGGGTTCGTGCTAGGCGTCCTTTTGAGCGGCAAACCGAACAGCACGTGGCTTGTCTCGCAAAGAAATGGGGCTTCATACAAGAAGCGTTAACGGGGAAGAGTAGATTCAAATACACAATCTAGGCAATAATACCTTCAAGTCAATAAAGAAAGTACTGTTGCAAGACCTGATGTAGCCGTATGACAGATCAGGATCAAGCGTTTTGGGTATGAAACACTTCGAAATGCGATAGTTATCAAGTAAAAGCGATATATGAATATGGGTATAGGTATCTCAAGCCCCAAACTCCAAACTGGGTACGCCTCGCAGCGCTTGCTCGTCGAAAGACCTAGCACGCTGGCTATAACTCTCAGTTGTTTATCTTCCAAGCATCTCATTCTGTCTGACTTCTACCTTCGTCCTCAACCCCTCCACAACCTCCCTACTCAACCACGCCCCCTTGTCCCCATTCCCTTGCAAACCCTCCATCCACGCAATCAAAATCCTCAGATTCCACAACCTCTCACTCCTCTTACTCCCCACACACCCCATCTCCAGCACTAACTGATCATCCACCACCGTACTCCTTGTTCCCCTATACAACGCACTTGCCACATCCGGCGGCAGAACAAGTGCTTGCTCCGCCCGATCAAACCCTTCGAAACTAGCTAATCTGAAGACCCACTCATAAGCCTGTTTGCCGATTTGTAGCGCTGATTGAGCATCGTTGAGGGCTTGCATGGTAGCGCTGAAGACGGAGGTGTGGGAGTCGTAGGCGGCACGGCGGCGGAGGTAGATGCTTTGGTGACGCCTGAAGGCTTCTCGATGGGCGGGGTTATCGGCTAAGTCGAGGGTAATATGCCAGTACTCTGGGTCTTGGGTCTGGATTTTGGAGACGGTGTTGAGTTCTGGGAGGAGGCAGGGCGCTGTCATTGCGAGATCTAAGCCTGTGCGGAGAGTGACGAGAATGGGAACGGAGACAGGGCGAAGAGTATCGACATCTCGGGGAATCAAGCAGCGTGCTTCCGCCGCGAGAACCCAGAGGTGGCGGAAGGCTTGGAGATGGGATTTGTTGTCGAGGATCGTGTTTGGTAAGAGAGGGTAGAAGGCACACAGGAGGGCTGCAACTGCTATGTTAGAGGTGCCAAGGGTGTGGGTGCCACCACCGAGGAATAGCACGCCGATGGCGAAGTGCGAAGCGAGATGGCTTCCGTAGGGGATATCAACATCTGTTCTACCGTGAAGAGATCGCAGCCGGCGGAAGATGTGAAGGTCTCCTGTGCCGGCCATAACGCAGGCCGCAGAAAGCGACACTACATCTTGACAGTTGCGAACTGTGATGCGGGTGAATTTCCCATCATAGTGCAGAGCTGGTAGCCTGGAGATTCGTATAAATTGGTCGAGGTATTGAGCTAACAGGTTTCGAACTTCGTGGGAACCTGTACCGGCATAACGGAGTCCGATGCTGAAGCAAAGGCCGGCGACAATGTTTAAAAAAGGCATATCTTCGCTGATGAGAGCACGGACGGAGGCCAGCTTCAGCTTGTGCTGGTAGATGGAAGGCAATCGCATCCTCATCCACCCTTCGGAGGCACGTATCTCGTTCCACAGAATGAGGTTACGCGCTACAGTACGCAGTAGGAATATATCAGGGCGGACATAGTCGAACTGGTGCATTGTATCCGGAATATTGATCTTTTGAGCAAGTGCTGTGTCATGGGTTTTCATGAATATTAAGGCGAGGGCAACAGTAGCGGCTGCTGTTGCTTTGTCGAGGATATGGACAAGGTTCACTTTCTTCGTCACAGTAGCGAGAGCTAGCAGCCGCTCGACGATGTGCATGTCGTGCAAGCCTTTGAGGTCTTTTCCTCGACCTAGATTAATGAGGCCAAGGGCAAATCCTGCAGCAAGTCTGTAGCTTTCATCTCGCAGGCTATCATGTGGGCTTGAGTTATCTTCCTGATCCATATTCTCTATTTCTGAAAGCATGATTTCACTCATCCGGCGATGCTGGGTGTTGCAATAGAGAAGCCCAATGCCCATAATACCGCTGGTTTGGGTCAAAGGAGAGAGGTTAAGTTCAGCTGCGCCTGGTGGTAGCATTCGCGTGACGTGTACAGAGAGAAGTCGAGTTATTAGAGTGTCCATCGTACCTAGATAGGATGCGGAAAGCCCCAAAAGGAGCCCAATTGAAGTCATCGTGTGCTTCGGAGTCAAATATTTGAAAGCTACCCATTTAGCAATCGATCTTAAGTGCCCATTGAGGCCTAACGCAAGCAGGAATCCAGCATGGCGGTTCTTGAGCTCGTGAGGTTTGTTGAAGAGGATCCAGGAAGTATCGATGCCCCTGGCGTTCCTTGAGATGCTCAAGCCAGCCTCAACACCAGCGTGGAAGAAAGCCCAGGAGACTTTTTCCTCGGTATACTGATTTCGATCCGCTGTGACTGTCGTATTTGCAGGCTTCATGACACAGCTCAAGGTAAACCCATGAATTGGATATTTCTCTGTCAACAACGGCAAACGAGCGCTATAGAAGATTAAGCCTCGCCCAAGTGACACGGACAAAGTTCGTATTGCGATTGTTTTTACCAGTTCTTGTTGTGCTTCCAGGAGATCGGTGTCCGACCAACCAGGTTCAGGAGTACATCTGGCTACGGGTGCGTGCAATGGGTGGACCAACTTGGCAGCTTCAGCGAACCGCTGATCATCCTTGAATATCATTCGAGTGATCGATTGTCGGTCTAATTCAGCCGAGCCATCATATGCGCCAATTGTGTCGACTTCGAGGGTTGAATTGCAGATAGTATGAACGTCCCGCGTGGCCTCATTAGACGTTGTTGTGAGCGACCTACCATGCGGCTTTATCGTCCGGTTGTCACGCTCGAGCATAGCTATGTCGTCTCTACCGATAATATTTGGGACCTTCTCATCCCAAGTTTTCGATGATTGCGCTTGACAGCGAGAAAGTGCCGCTCGGAAAGACACGGCCACGCTTTCTGGTAGCGTCTCCAGAACAGACAGGTCTAGTCCCCATGAAGCCATCTCCGCAACTCGGGCATCCATGCAGCCTCGCGCATCCGTAGTGAGAAGGGCGGCGATGGCTACCGTCCTTGGCGTTATTTCCATTAGGACCTGACCTGATGCTTCTGCCGTGCTTTTGCTTGTGAGTCCTGCTTCGGCAGAGCTTACGACATCTAGAAGAGACATGAATGGGATAATCTTAGCGTTCAAATTGGCATTCTCGATAAATTGCACTATTTGAGGCGGTTCGAAGGGGGCGGGCGGTATTTTAAGGTCGGTAATGACCGAGTCTTCGAACAACCAGGACTCCATATCGGAGCTCTCGAGCATATAATATCCGGTAATTGATGCTCCCCAAGCGGCCCAGCCAAGCCACGATCCAATCTGAGCGAGAACAGGGGCAAGCTTGTGGAGCACATTCGCGGCCAGCACGTCTAATTTAAGTTCCTCTCGAAAGAGATGTAGACCAACGATTATAGTAGCTAGCGCAGTCTGCCGACAAACAGAGTCCTTCGATGAAGCAGTGGGAAGATAACCATGCTGCCCACCCGCTGCTAAGCCTCCGGGTGAGTTCATAAATCCTCGAGCTAGTGAAATGCAATGAAGCAAGTATGGAGACTTTTTTGGCATGGGTACGGCAGCAGTGGTAAAGGGTGTGAAAGTCCGGGATGATCGTGGTTTTTTTGACTGGGAAGAATCTGGCCAGACGTCTGGGCTGTCATGCTTCCCTGTCCACTGCCATGCTTCATCTTGCATCCACGAAGGCGAATTTCCCCATTCACTCCCCTCTTGAACCATCATAGCTTCCCAGCTCTCGAGATCTGTATTTGCGCCGCTGCTAGACCTAAGAAGACCTCCTTTTCGCTTCTTCTGTCTCGTGGTCGCCTCGGTGTGTCGGTGCTCAATGAAGTTGACTGCCATCGAGAATAGGACAGTGACCATAGCTGTCCATTCTGTTTCAATTTCTTCGCCTGGGCGAGTGTGTAGCCATGACATAACGCTCCACCAGCAAGTAAGTATGGAGTCTCGATCTCTCTCGAAATCGGGCAGCACCAATGTGCACATCCTGATGATTGCGCCTACATTGGGGTCATGTGGCTCGAGTTGCACCTCGATACGATGCCTAAGGCTGTCTGAATCCACGACGTCCACCCGGCCTTTGCTTCCACTATGCTGCAGTGCCAGTAGAGCTTGTGGTCCGTTGCTAAGTACCCTCTTATATCCACCTTCGCGCCTTTGCCGAAGAGAAACACCATTTGTTACTTGAAAGGGGTCATTAACGCAAAGACTAGTAGGGAGTTTGATTTGATGCTTGGCACCCCAAGGAGCACGCAGTGATAGCTCACCCGTGCCATTCACTGTTTCGCTGAGTACAAGGATCCGAGACCAGGCTCCATCCGTGATTTTGCAGGCATCAATTACGCCCCGTTCATTGGTCAAGCAAAAAATGCTGAAATCATGAAGCTGTGTATTCCTCGAAGCCCCACCTGCTGTTCGTCGGTGGGTTCGTTTTGCACTCCTACCAGAACTTTGAGCTCGTAGCCCAATCTGCAAAATTGTGAGCGTGCGAGCAGCCCGGTCAACGAGACACATGAAAACGTCCCCAAAGTCCTGGTCGGCATCAGCGAGACTGTATCTTGGCGGTCTCAATGTAAAGATCTCGGTCTTGAAACAGTCACTTTTGTTGATCCCAGAATGCTGATTGTTTGCACCTTCGCCTGGTATACTCTGGATTTTATTTAAAACCATCTCCTTCCTCAATCCTTGAGCAATTTCACTCTCGCCCGAGCTATCAAATGCCTCTAAGTCGCCGGCACTATCAAGCTCATCCATAGTATCCTCGAAGGACGATTCATAGGAGCTGATTCCACCATAACTTGACCGAAGTCCGTTAGTGGGTCGAGAACGAGGTTGATCCTCTACAATTTCAGTACCGGCGCTAATTCGAGAGCCGTATGTACTTCTCCGAGTACCGATCACTGTAGTATGACCACCTGCAAGATCAGTGAAAGCTGATTCGTCATGGCTTGTGGACAAGCCTGCTCGCGCGAGCAACGAGCTCACACGCCGGGAAGATTTGGCAGGCAGAGCTGGATTCTCAAAGGCTGGGTCTAATTGCGATATTAAATCGCCATGATTGTCCGTTGCGCCATGTTCGAGTATTCCCTCCCGACTCGGGTGGCCACGCGTCCTCACAGCGCCAAAGCCTTCCCGTCCAACCATAGTACCTCGAGATATAGGAGTGTTGGTGCCCGTACCTGCACCGGGGCCATACCAGCTGCGACGGCGAGACAGATTCCCGCTCGCGGTTGATGTAAGTTGGCCTTTTGGACTTAGCGCAGCATGAGGATTCACATACGCAAGGGTCCAAAGAGTGTGGGCTCCAGTTTGTTGGTTGCGGGTCACAGCTAAAATGAGCGGACTCACTGGCGACATCGTTGATTCGTTATGCTCTAGCTCATCTTCTGATGATACATACACAAGGCTCTCACGCTCGTCGAGGGCAACATAGTCGGTTGCTAAACCCCCGTGTTGACCAAGTAACTCTCCACTAGTCACGATTCCTGCAGTTACGATGCCCATCTCGCTAAGTGGATCAGTAAGGCAGAACATTCTTGGGAGTGCGGTCTTTGTAGTATGAATCGACCTTTGCAAGAGGTCACTTAGTAACGACTGAAAAGGCTGGTCTGACTCTGTCGATGTGTGCATGTTCGCCAGGCTGTTTTGACTCCGGCCTTGGGAACTGGGTACTGCTTCTGAAAAGCTTGGTTCGGACATTGCAAAGGAATTGGGCGGCGCCGACGGCAGCTGGGGCGTTGGTGGTACCGCTGCCACTTGGGGTAGCTTCCGTTGCAGAAGAATGCCATGCGTCAAAGGAAAAACCATATCCACCTCGAACGGTAGATGCACAATATGACTTGTACCGGACAGAAAGAAAACATGTGCTTGCGATTTTAACATGACAACGAGAGCGCGAGAATCTGATGCGTCCGCATTACTAAAAGTTTCGGAACCAGACAGACAGTAGGCGTGGTTCTCATGAATTGAAGAATTTAGAAAAGATCCAAGAATCTTTTTTCTTGAGGACACAGACGCCCTGGATTTTCTGACATTCAGATCTATCTTTTCGGATTCATTGGCAGACTGTGTGGTCTGTCTAACAGCCTTCTTTCGAGGTTTGAGAGAGAATGTGGCGAAGACTGCTTGCGTAATTGCCTCGCCTTCGATCTCGAAGCGAAAGACCCTCTGAATGACACCCCCCCGAGACCAGATAGCACAATGCTCTGTAGTGACCAGCTCTTCTCCCTCTCCATCCTTTTCTGCCCCGCCTCCGTGTATGGTTTGCCATGTGTATAGGTGCTCAGCAGGTTCTGGGGGAAGAATGCCTTCGGCGACTAGGAATGGTATAGCTGATGGATAGTGGAGGCCCAGCGAAGTCACCGAAGCCATGACCACTCGCTCTTCCCCTCTCTTCTATCACCTTGTATTGAACCAGATTCTCTCATTACAGTGTTAGCATACTTTAGATGGTCATTGGAACCTATGTGCTTGTTAGTGTTAGACGCGAGAAGCGCGTACCGCGAATCTCCTCGTAAAGGCTATCATGATATCCAAACTTCATGCGCCAGTCTCTGGGGCTTCACGTATTTGCCACGCAAGCTGCCCTTTCCCATGAGAACCAACCTGATACTATGATCACTTCTCAAGATTTAAGGTATTCCGCTTGGGCATCTTTCATAAATACTTCACACATACAAGCCAAGCCAGAATGAAACCATCCGTGATATCAATCGATGGCTTTCTTCAGTCTTCGTAAGTTGCACAATTTCAAACAGCGATCGAGGACGCTGACGATTTGATTGCAGCTATGAGTTACCTCACCGCGTCCACATTTCCAAAGTCTATCCTTTGATTTCTCCCAATGGCTCTTGTGTCATCGTATATGGTCACGAGCAGGGCCTTCACATTCTTTGGAGAGGTGGGAAGCCATTGAAGCAAGTTCCCGGACAACAGGAAGCGAAACCTAAGACCAATGGCATAATCAATGATGAGATTACGATCCTCGACTCCGGTGAAGAGCAGGAAGCTGCAAAACCGACGAAGACATACACTGATCATCCCATCTTCCAGGATGAAGAAGAGGAGTTCGATGCCTTAAGACCTTACGATTCGATTATACAGGAGCTGGATCTTTCACTTGGGGTTGAAGTCCTGCATCTTTCATTCCCGCACTTACCGTCAGAGCTACACCGTACTACGCTGGAGTCTTTGCCAAAGCTGTTAACTACCAGTATTATTGTAGCTACCGCATGCTCTGATTCGACTGTAAGGATTATATCTATACCGATCACGCCACCATCACCCCAAAGTAAAGCCAGACCCGAAATGAGGACTGGATTCACCGTTCCCCATACGGGAAGAGGCCATTTTGGAGAGCAGATGGTTGTCATCCCAAGTGTTGCAGATTATCAGAGCATCTCAAGGGGTGTCTCTATTACATTAACATCTCAGATTGTCCAAGGCTTGGAGAATGTTTATGTGGCGGATGTTTATCGCGATAATCCTCGGACCCAGTCCCGGAACTCCTCGCGCTCCCCAACCCGTAGCCGGTCAAGACCTGCTAATAGAGACCAATCCTGGGAGTTTCTTCTTGCGTCACATTCCGACGATCTTTCTGGTCTCCTCTTGATCTACAGAATACCGTTTACAGGCGACGTTCTGGGGAACGGTAGTAGAACTCGCGAACCAATCATTCCGTGGCAAATACAAAATCTTGCATCACCAGCTATATCTGTCAACTTCAACCCTTCGCTTTTTCCTGCGCCACGGCACTCGCTTTTAACTGTTGCAGAGTCCCGAGGGGCTGTTCGAGTTTTCAACTGCAAACCCCATTCTGATTCTAATCAAGGCTCATGGGTTTTCTCGCTCTACCCCGGCTTCCAGACCTCTTTGGACCGTATCGCCAGGCGGAAGGAAATTCTGTGCGCACAATGGGTTCTGGGCGGTAAAGCTATTGTTGTGCTGCTTGCGGATGGCGAATGGGGTGTTTGGGATCTCGAACATGCTGGTCCAAAGGTCAACGGCGACGTCCAAAGTGCTTCGTTGGGAGGAATTTCTCTGGCATTTGCAATCAGCGGCTGGATTGGTAGCTCCCCCGTGTCGAAAAGCTTAGTTAAGATTTCAAGCGGTCGTAAGGAGAACACATCGAAACTTACGCCCATGACGCCTGGGACTCGAAAAGCTAGACAAGCGGCTCTGTTTTCAGGCTCAACGACCACTGCTAATGCCCAAACAGTTGGGCTGAGCCGAGGTGGATTGTTCGTTACCATCGTACATAATTCGTCGAATAGCAAAGTAGATGACGAATCATTGCTGCTGTGGTATGAAGACAGCATAACGGTTATACCAAGCCTTTTTACTCACTGGCAAAACAAATCGAAAGGTTCTGGCAACCTCTTCGGCGCAGGAGTCAGTGGCCAACCACAAGAATACAACAACATTCAATTAGGGGGCGAAGTCAGGAACGGCATTTCCATCATTCCCAAGCTGCATCAAAATCACTGGCCCAAGGCTGATACAGACGCCATGAGCGAGATCCTTGTCACTGGGGAGCATCGCCTCATCATCGCCGGCCCTCCTCGGAAACCTTGGGTACCAGCTACAACCGTTCCGCCTCAGTCCTTATCCAAGTTCACAGACCAGCACCTGCTGACGAGGGGTGAACTTGATGTGGATGGCATGGAGAGAATATTATCTCGCATGTCAAACGGGCACAGCGGCGATTATCGCAATGGCACAACTCCCAAGAGGAAAGTCGATTTCCTTTCATTGTAAATTATCACCTGCCTACTTACTTTGCTTCTCCGGCCTCTTTGCGTTTAAGCGTCTAGATACCCAAACCAAGCTATCCATTCCATGTCACGCGCTCTACATTGTTCTCCTAACCCTCTTCTCCTCTCACCTTCCTCGTCCCTCATTTTCCTACCTCGCCGCTTTCCTGTCAGAACCCGCGGGACCAAGGTAGAGCCCTGGGAAGACCAGTCCCCCTGGCCCAGTATATCCCGCGACACATTAAAAGCTGCCGTCCTCTTCCGCAATGCATCCGTAACGACTTTCTATGCGTATCGGGATGATTTGTATTCTCGCAAGGGAAGGAAGGAGAGCGTTGCTGCGCCTGTTTGTCCCAATCGACTTGCAGTCGAGGGGATTGCCGGAGCGAGACCGTACCTGCTGCGGGTTCTCTGTGAGGATGGCAAGGGTTCGTACGGTAGGACGAAGAAGTGCTACTTATAATGTCCTGAACCGGATAATCGTGCAGCCGCTACATTTTCGGCATAGTCGGACTGGATATATTGCATAATTTGAGAGTTTTGGCAGAGATCAAAGTCTATGTGTATGATCTTGCTAGACTGCTAGGAGCTCTTTTCTCATGGGGTCGCTAGATCTGGCTCCTTCACGAAGCTTTGCAAGCATCTTACTGCTATATGTCCCGGGAGAACTCAACCTTATATGAAGCCTACCGAATTTTACATCCAGTCAATGTTCGTGATGTTTAAGAGACATCTCATTCCCCACCAAAGATTGTAGGTAAAGAGTCACCGACATTCTGATCAGTCAGTCCACCCCAAGGACTCTAGCTCTCTCCTCACCCCATCCTCCGTGTCCATCTTCTTTATCTGTGTTCCCTCCAACTTTTCACCTCCTGCCCGTCTCATCTTCAGGTCGTCTATGGCGCGCAACTTCTTCGTTAACGCCCGGATCTTCTTGTCTTGCGGACTTCCCCCGCTATCTGGTGACGTGACTGTGAGATCCGGAGCCGCGGCTGACGCTTGGCTACCATTGACAGCCGCAGTCGAAGTGTGTGCGTGCCGTGGGCTAGGGTGACATTGCTCACGGTGCGCTTGTTCACGTTTCCCGTGCTGTGATCGTGGGCGCGTCTCCGAGTTCCCCTTTGATCTATTTCTCTCGTGTGATCCTCTGTTTCTGCTTTCGAGACTTTTGTTGGCGCTCGGCGTAGTCACAGGGGCGGCACCATCAGCGGGTGGGTTAAGTCCTGCGGCTTTATCAGTCGCCTCTTTGGCCTTCTTTGCCTCTCGCTTTTTCTTGTTCTTCAGTGCCGCCTTCGACAAATTCTCATCGCCATCAGCAGCGAAGACCAGGGGCACAGCTCCGTTCTCTTCGGAAGCAGCTTCCGCACCAGGAACCTCCCGTTTTCGAGGCTTGCCAAACCCGTTAAACCCTGTCGCTAGTGATAAACCCCCATTGCTGACATATGCTGCTCCCCCTTCGTCCTCCCGCTTGAACGCCAATGGAGTGACCTGACCGCGAGCGCCAGGCGGTCGATATGCTCCGGCAGGTTTGGAAGGGGTTTTGACTGTGCCCAGATAGGCCAACACGGATGAATGCGGAGTAGGTATGGGATGTAGCGGATTATCCAGAGGATGTGCTGTTGTTGATTGGGGCCTCCAGGTAACATGGTAGAGCTCTTGCATTTCTTGGTTGTACATCAGTCCTCCTCCAACATGCCAAATCCTTACACTATTGTCTACTCGCAGCCGAGGGCTTGTTGTTGCTGTCAGAATATGCTTTCCGTCTGGACTCCACTCGCAGACGCTGGCATTGCTGGCTTCAACGGTGCATATCTTGTGATGGTCTTTCTCGAGGTCATAAACATCCATCTGACCCGCCAAATTACCAAAGCCGGCTATAAGCACGAACCGCCCGTGTGGTGAGAACAAAATGGTGTTCCGTGGTCCAAGAGCAAAATTGTGCGTGGCAACGGCCCGGGTGTTGAACAAAGTCGTCTTGGCTGGCATGTAGCCGTATACGACTCCAAACTCTTTCGAATTTGGTGACCAGCTTACATCGTGAATAGGACCCTCCTTGTCTAGGGATGGTTTAGTATAGTTTATACGAGGTCTAAAGCAATGCTTGGTGAGCTCACCTAAATCAATCCTCGAATCGAATCCGCCGTTAGCACTTAGAAGATACAAAGTTGTCTCCCCATAATAGCTCTTACCAGACTTGTCCACCTCAGTTTGAGCGAGCACGATTAGACTGGTGCCCTCAATATTCCATTTTAGCTGAACTTTATCCCCCTTAAAGAAGTTCTTTTGCGAGACAGCGACATCGAAGTTTGGCACATTGAATACCTTGACAGCAGCCGGTAGGCCCTTTGGAGGGCATCAGTAGTCGCTCTGCAGCAGAAATGTAAGGATGGCCTTACTTTACGCTCTGGAACGAAAACAGCAATTGAATGGTTTTCTCCAGGCGACACCGCAAAGTCTGCTACACCCTCGACCCGTAGCTTGTTCCAAACCGTACCGAGATCATGGCTTTGATAAAGTTGAATCTCATTCGTGACAACCCTAGCGCAGTAACGTTCATCATACGTGTATTGAAGATTCCACCCCGTTTGGGACTTTTGAACAAAGCGGCCGACGACATTGTGCTCGTCCTCGCCGGTGTCTGCTTCATCTTCTTCAACGACCCTCCAGACCTTTAGGTTCTTGACTGCGTCACCATTCTCGTCTTTCGACGGTCGCTGCCAAGTGATGATGAAGGTGCCAAGAGGGGAGAAGCCTAATTCATAGACGTTTTCAGCGGGTAAGAAAGTTATCATGTGACCCAGAGAGGCATCAACGACCGTGACTCTGCAACAATTAGCTGCCATCGTCCGGGAAAACCGCACATTCCATTTACCTTTCCGGTGATGCCCAAGCAAAGTAGCGTCCGCAGGGGGAGTAGACACAGCATCTCAGATTACCTTCGGGCCTTTGACACCGATTAGCGCACACTCTTCGATCATGACCGCGAACTGTAGTGATGGGATATATAACACTAACTTCTGAAAACCGGGCAAAGGCTCGTAAACCGGAGCAGCACCGACAATGCCAATTTCTTTCAAAGTCCGATCTAGAGTGCAGTGGTGCCATTAACTTTTGCTTCCAGTATCCGAGTACCGTAAAGGCCGCTTGGAAGTAAGGTTGGACTTACATGCGAATTGCGTGGGAACCGCCATGACTAGTAAAAGCCACAGGTATTTCAACGCAACGAATTGTTTCGAGTAAAAGGCAGTATTCTCGGGGTGCCTCGCGGGTATCTCAAGCTTGATGATAGACGTGGTGACTATCGGGCAAAACTTCAAGAACGTATGCGCAGTTACTCAAGGCAATGAGGGCAACTTGTTCAGGACAACAAGCAGGGCCGCAAGTCGTGTCGAAGCTGGCGGGGAGCCCGGGAACGGAGGACAAAGGACAAAGGAAGGCGGTGTTCTAAGATGATGGTTCGCACTTTTGGCAACGGCTTTTAAGCGAGAGGTGCCAAGCCGGGGACTTAAGGCGACGATCCAGGGTTGGTTAAGGTACCTAAGGTACTCGAACCTTAGGGCTTCATGCACTATGACACCATATCGAGGGTAGAGAAAGGTTTGGTACCTATCTTACATACATAGTTCTAAAAGCACAATCCTAGAGAAATAGCTTCATAAGTATCCCCTTGAGTAGTGGCATCGACCCAGTACATGATGCCTACCCCCAAACAATGGACAATCGGACATAGAGCAAGCCTTAAGCTGAGAGCAAGTCAACGCCTCTTGTGAAACCCAGACACAGTCCAAGCGACTCAAAATTCTACTTCTCTTCGAAGTGAAGTTTTCCGAGCGCATTCCCCTGTTGGGGATTGCCGAGGGGCCTCCGTGCTTCATTTCCTAGCCTTGCCCTCATAAAATCTTCCGCCCGCTGCTGCGTAGTCAAACTCGCATCTCTTGGCCGATAAGTCTCATTGTGAGTAGTAGTGTCGAATTCATCTCCGTCGTAAGATAATCCACTCGGTGTTTGAGGGTTATCCTCCAGGACTCCCTGCATAGGACTGCCTGAGTCTCGATGACTCTGTTTTGTGGCCGCCGAGCTGCCCGGTCCACCTGCAATTTTTGAGCCTGCTGCCACGCGTCCCGAGCTCGAGACAGGGCCGCTGATTGTACTACTCGCGCCCTCTCCGAAACCCACCAGGCTTGCGTTTCCCTCGTCACTTAGCCCCGCACTACTCACTTCGTCATCTTGGTCTTCACTCATCTTGTCCGCATCATATACATCGCTGCCACTGGCCCACGTAGTTCCCCCTCCCAGGCTCCCCGTTGCAGACGCACTGCCGACTGTACTTCTCTCTTTGCCCAACGGATTTCCGGCATTATCAAAGTAGCCAGGATACTGGTGTTGCTGCTGGTTTGCCTGGGCTCCAGCGGCTAGATACGCTTGAGCACCGCGGACAGTAGCCACTCGCTCAAGGCCGGCAAGACGTGAAATGCGATCGGCCCGCTCAGCATCCAAAGTGTTGGTTGAAGACGTGGAAGCAGAGGATGCTGTATGGTTGTGCGTGTGCGGCGGGGCGTGCCCTTGGTGACCGTCCTTGATTGCAGTGGTGGAGAGAGCTGAAAGAGACGTGGTGCCCGAATTAGGTGTACCCCTTTTATATGTTACTTCATGTGTCCAGCAAGTCAAACCTGGTGATGTGTCATAGGTATGGGACATAGAACTTACGGTCCAAAGTCTAGAGGTGTCACTGGATCAGAAGGAGGAGGAGGGAGGTTGATTAAAGTCGGTGTCGACATGGCCGTAGTCGATCACTTACTTGGAACGTAATTCTTGAGCAATAATACAGAAAGCGGATGATGGTCAAAGTCAGTACGCCAAGCAATGGCTACAAAGAAATGAGTCGTCAGCGCTCGACTGATTCACATGCAAGAAGTGATGTTGAGGAGTTGAATTTCTTTATGAAAGGTGCGATGTGTCGGTTGTGTAGCAAAGAAGTCGGTCATTGCCAAATGTGATTGCGAGTTGCAAAGCCGCATCACACTGTGAACCGGATCTCATAGCCGCATTGTCTTGTTTCAAATACGCATCAGGAAGAGGAATTCTGCGCTCATGCCTGTCTTGCACTGGCCCAGGCTGATGGAACTGCAAACAGAAAGGATACACGTCAACTCTACTTTAGGTGCTTTGTCTATTGATTCTCAAAGAGCCCCAATAGAAATGTCCAGATGTATCTACCTTGTCTTCATTGTCGATTACTCTCTATCACGTGATCATGCTATCTTGTGATCCTTGACTTCATTGACCACCCTCTCTTTCCTTCACGACTTCTTCAACCTGAACTTACAAGAGCGATGAATCTATCAAGCATGCTCTTCATGCGGCGTTGGAGGCTATAGATGACGTCGTATATAATACATAAGCAATTTCCAGTCGATACTAGGGCACGATTGCGGCTGGGGGAAATACAAGTAACGTCGTAAGGATAGGAGTTGTCAGAAGTAAAGTTGGGCGTTACTTTCTAGGAAGAGAGGAGAGGAATGAAAAAACGGCGCGCTAAGGGATGTCTCGGTGTAGAGCAGTTGATGGTATAGAGATCGCTGCAGTGAAAGAGGAAAGGAGCTTGAAATGAAGACGAGCGAGAAGAATATAGTGTTGCTGTTCTTTGGCTAGGTTTAAGGGTTGCGCAAGATATAACTTGCAAGATTCTTGATGAATCCTGTCAACAGGAAACCCTTAGCCTAACGAGAGAACGTTTTCAACCGGAAGAAGTCGGAAGCTGTATCAAACCGAGTAGGAAAGGCAAACCAGCTTCTATAAACCTCCTTCTGTCAAATTGCAAAACCCAAGAGCTCTTAAGAAGGGAGTATAGATATCATGCTTTTGATAAAGACGACCATGCGAATTGTTACCCTTGGCGCTCGTTATGGTGTTCCTTCGATTCTTGGAGTCTTAGGACACAGTAGACAGGAAAGGTACTTGGAAAGAATGGATCAAGCATATATATCTAGTAAGTGCTGCTGCTAATGGTCACTTAAGACTCGAAGGGCGTCTGCTAGATCATCATCAGATACAAAAAGGGCGATTAATGTGTGAAGGCTTCTAGTTCAGATTCGCTTTGTCGAGCTAACAATGTTAAGGCATGTACAAAATTAGATGATCAACGGTAGCCACTACCTACTCGATAGATACGACCTCTCGTATCGATGACGGAATTTGAGTTGCCCTCAACAATCTGGGTTTAGTAGATTCAAACTGTGAGTATGCGTCCAATATCTCGTCTTCCCTCGACTGAACGCCGTCACTGTAACTACTCCTGATATGCCCATTTCTCCTCATCAATATGACCACTCGTGATATGCCCGTTGCTCCTCATCAATCATATCGATGGCGTCGCTGAGGTTGCCTTCAGCAGCCTGAGCGTACACCACCAATCGTTTAACACCACCGTCGCTATCCCCACCAAAGCCAAGATCTTTAAGCTTCTCCACACAGTCCTGAACCTTCGCGACCGTAGAAGAATCGTTGTGTTCGCCTGAAAAAATCTCCTTTGATACTACGGCTACAGCTTCCACAGGACTAGGTGCAGTAGCCTTACCCATCATGTGGGTAATTGACGTACTAGGGTGACTATTGATGCTAGATGAATCCTGACAGCTCGAGCCACCCGTAAGTACACTTGTATCGTTATTAAGAAAAGTCTCCCATGGCAGTCTGCCGTTGCCACTGAAATTCTGGGAATAGGGTCGGCGGGATTTTGCAACATAAGAGTTGGTAGAGCCTGCTACAGTCGCATGTCGTTTGATGCCCTCGACAGCGTGATGTTTGACACCATCAGAAAGGCCTTCGCAGCGTACCAAAGTCGATCGGAGTTCGACCAGTCTGGCCGCCTCCTCGGTCAGACCTGTCATACGGTAAAAGAAGTCTCCAGACGATTCGTTGGTGTCAGATGAGGTAGGGCGTCGACCCAAGCTTGGAGAACAGCCATTGAATATCGCGGATTCAACAGCTTGAACGAGCGGGAAAACTGTTTCGTCCACCTTTTGCGGTTTCCGAACTTCAACCTTGTGGCATGTGCGCTGCGGAATCAAGGGCTCCATGCTTGGTAGAGGTGGGAAATTAGATAAACTAGTAAAGCTCCTTCCCTCAAATTGCTCTAAAGTTGGGAAGCGACTCGCTGTTGGGGTTGAGCTCGTACTCCGAATCGGTGCCTCGATAATTGGAGAGCTATGGGTGGCACCGCTTGGCGTTACGACAAGAACGTTTTGCTGAGAGCCACCATTGCACTTCTGTATTTCTTGTATTTCGGGTGCAGTTAGTGAAGGTAATCCTCCCTGGTAGCCAGGAGAAGATCCTGTTTCCCTGCCGCAGGTCGCTTGACATTCCGTCTTAGAGTTAGGTGCGGATACCGGTAGACGATGATCTTCTGGCTTGTCTTTAAGAGGCATGAAATTATTTGACGGCTCGAATATGGGCTCATTAATAGGATATCGTCGAATGTAAGTATTCATCCCAGACCTGCCTCTTGATGTGCGGGTTTTCATGAACATACCCGGGGTTACTGGGTTGGCATAGGGTGACATTCGTGGAGAATCCTGGGCGTGATGTTGTGCTTGAGGAAGGCGAGACGGGCTAAAAGCTGATTTCGGTATGCCACTGAGTGTATTGGTCCCAATTCCCAATTTCTCAGTCATATGCCAGGCGCCCACAGGGTCCGATATATGATTGTCTCGAGCAGCTCGATTGGAGAACCTTGCAGACCACTCTTTGGAGTAAGGAGAGAAGGCGTCCTTGTAATCATGATCGTCAGACGAGAGTGGAAGTGCACAATCTGTATTAGATACCTCAACCTCATCCTGGGGAAGATGAATGGGCCCGGGCCTATGGAATCGAGGTCGGTAAGGAGAACCGCGCCGTAGGGGAAGATCCCCGTCCGAGTTCTCTCGGGATGGTGATCTGCTTCGTTCATGATCAAGGGGGAAAGATTCCCAGTAGCATTGAGCAATTGGACTACATCGTAAGCGGGATTCGCAAATCCGAGTTTGGTGTTTGCTCATCATAGATTCAGGACCGCAAGACTGAGACGTCGATAATGATTCAAGAGGAGAGGTAGGGTGTTTATTCGGAATGTTTAATCGATCAGGATTGCCATTCCCCGTGTTTCCCTGGCTTTCGAGCGCGGTATTTAGTTCCAGGTTTTCCTGTGATGCTACTTCTGTATCTTTAGCTTCAGCTTTAGTCGGTTTTGATACTTTGTTTGCGTTATCACGCGGAAAAGGGTAGGTCCGTGACGGAAGGATATCTGAAACTTTAGTTTTCAGAATCGCCACGTCACTGCCACCATTGGCAGGAGTGGAGACAATCGCGGCATTAAGACATCTACCATGGTACGGGCGGCAGCTCATATGTCCTAAATAATTTGTTAAGAAAATTACCCCAAGCCAGGTCGACCAAGTTGCTTACTGCAGACACGTATAGCAACCTCTTCGCTTTCAACTTTAATGAAGACCATGCGAGAACCCCAGTCCTTTTCTGGCGATACGAGGATTTTGACAGTATCCTTTATACTCAAGCGCAGCATATCTTCAATATCGGACGCAACTTTAGCGTTTCGCACCAAGTCTGCGATATCTGGCATCTACACGGGTTAGCCTGTTATGAAGATCACACTTGTGGGTCCGATCATGGTCTTCACTTACGGGCCATAACATGACAGCGCAGGGTTGACTCTTGTCGTTCGTCGGTGATCTGGTGGTTTGAGGTGGACCCTGTACGACAGCTTTCACGACGCTTGCCAAATTCTTCTCAAGGAAAATCTGGCCAAGTGCAGCAATGGCCTCTGCTGCTCCGCGAAGACCTTGGACTGCATCGTTGAACAATTGGGATTCTACTGCTTTGGTGCTCTCTGCTGCACCCTGCGAAGTAGTCGAAGCGTTCTGAACGACATCTGCGATATTGTGCACGCATGTACCGAAGCTGTTGAGCGCTGTCCGAAGACCTATGTCGAGAGTTGGTGTAGGTTGTAGTGGTGGCGACGTAATAGCTGAATCATCGTTCGGAGGCGCTAAAGATAGCGGGACCATTCCGTTGACGAAAGACTTGACCGGACGGGAATCAGGATCTCCTGGCTTCTTCACGGATGCATAACCGCAGCTGGAGTCCGGTAGCTCCATAACATCTCGCAAGCGAGGGGAAGCCGAGCTTGGCTGGCCCGCGGAAGCCTGCTTGGTGTCATTCAGACCGTTCTGGTTCTTCGAAATCCCCGCTAGCTCGGCTTCAAAGACTTGCAGTAGCGATGGCTGCTTGCAAGACTGGTTCTGTGTAGCTGGCTCTGCATAGTTGGTGCACTCGAACGGCGTCATGGTGAAAGCTGAGCGCTCAAGATCACGTACGAAACGTAACGACTGCCCACAAGGCTGGCTATTTGTAGTAGACTTTCCATACTCGGTACGCACAAATGGCGTCGTCACCAAAGCCGCTCGCTCACACTCATGTAAGGGAAGTGATAGCTGCGTGTCCAATCCCGCGAGTTTTCCACTTTCCAGACCTCTGATTTCTTCGAGGGTGACCTTCCCAACATCCATCTGCTTGCTTCTCTGTTCTATCTCCTGCCAGACCTTTAGAGAGTTTCCCTGGCAATAAATATCAAACGTATGAATTGATGAGTTCACGGAATGCTCGGATCCAGCAGGACGGAGGGGCTCGGCAACCGATTTATAATGTGATTTCAACTTGGATGATACTACTGGTTCTCCGAGCCGTTGAGCAAGCTCCAGCGACGAACCAACCTGGGTTCAGGTGTTAAAGGAGAGCATTGCTAAGTACGATGAAGAACCTACCGTGATAATGTCCCCGTCATCCTCATCAACATATTTCAAGGTCGCTTCCGGATGATCTGAGAGTGTAGTGTCGTATTCTGGTGCACTGATGCGAACGGTCCCATCGTAAATTGACTTCTGGGGACCGGCCATCAAAGGACGGCCGCTGCCTGGACTTCTGGGGCGCCGCAAGTCGCGGACACGAAATGTGGGCAACATCTGGGCTAGTTACGATTCTCTTGAAGATGGTGATACATTACTAGTAATTAGTATGATCTGTGAGCTTGCGCGGGAGGTAGAAGAAAGGCCGAATGAGCTGTATCTCCAGCTTTGGATGATCACCGAGCCCCACTGGAATTCGATGGTTCAGAGGTAAATGCAAACAACTGGGACGACGAGTCTTGTCTTGATGGCTGTTCAACGCGCGGATTCGGGTAAATGGCGAAAGAGAGATTGTGGAGATTGAAGGATATGTTGATATGTAGGTAGGTAGGCAAGCAGGTTGGAGCTCCGTTCTCAGCCCTATGACGGCGACTAAATACTGTACTGTACTTTAGCTCGGTGAGAACCTGAGCGTCTGCAAAGACATTCTTTGTCTTTTGCTTCACTCTCTTCATTGACTCGACTTACCTTAGCCTTTAGGCCAAGTACGTCACTTATCATTCGTCATTCAAAGCTCTTCCTTTCACCTTCTTAACTTTTGTTATCTTCAATGCTTCTATGTTGGGTAGGCCTGGTAGCGTTCTTGTCCCAAGTGGCTAAACGGGGTACATAATATGAAGTATCATGCCACAAGGGACTACTGAATATTCTTAAAGAACTGGCAGTCTTGCTGAGAACATTGTGCACCTAATAGTGCAAGTCGATTTGGCTTGTTGAAGTGGATCGCTACGATGATTGCACGATGGACATGTACACAATCCGATTGCCACTTAGTGTGTTGCGGGAAAAGAAGAAGTACCCAGAGGAAGAAGCCGTACCTTAGTACTGTACGGAGGTACGAGTACTTACTTGTAAGTTGTAGGAGCGGATTCCAGGTCTCATGAAGCTAACAGTTAATCTGGCAGCCTTGGCACATTAATCTTGGAGTAAGCTTATCTACGGCGTCTTGATTAGTGCAGGAAAACTCGACACCTTTTCGTTGGCTAGCATCTTCTTTGATGTACTGGATATTGTTCTCAACTCAATCAAGCTATTTCGTAAGAAGCTACCTATCCTCTGGACCCTATGGATTACCCCATTTATTACCCCATTAACATCCCAGCCTCTGGACTTTCTTCATATTCTGGCAGCAAATACGACATACCTATTGTGGCGACTCATTCAATACCGTCATTCTTGTGCTACTCTATCCGGTATTAATGTAGCTTCATCCGGCAATACGATCAAAAGAAGCAGGTAACATCCGAACAAGACGGGCTAGATTCCATCTCCGGGGGGCATCACTGTGACAGGCCCAGACTCGGATTGTCTCTGACATACACCAGCTGGCCAAGTCCCAGGTGGATAGCAACTGGGCGTGAAAGTACGCGACAAGTAGCTGCCGTTCGGCGCCGTATTAGAGTTGGTGAAGAAGTTGAGACGAGTCCCCGCGGCCACACTTCCCTGCTGATCGTAATCATACTGCGCGAATCGTTGATCTACCAACATGGTCAACGGAGAGCCCGTCCAGAATGGAGGGGCTACTTACTACTAGACGAATCTAGCCCTTGAACGCCAATGGTCGCATTTGCACCTCCGTCCCCGGCGGTGAAGTAATAGATCGAGAAGAGCGCAGGGGCGTCTGAATCATAAGTGAGGATGAAGTGATAGAGGTTCGGCTGACTGGTGCCGAGATCTCCATAGTTCATGAGTATATACTCTACGGAAAGCTGCACATTCATGCCATAGTTATCGATTTGGTAATAGATTCCTTGCTGTGCAGAGTTACTCGCGAGTAGATCTTCCCAGAATGGAAAGGCTGTCCCTGAAGGAAGATCATTCGCATATAATGCGGTGTTGTCGAAGTACCTGCCTAATGTTTCATTACCGAGAGAAAATACCTATTGACGAAATCATCAGCCAGGCCGCCAGAGAAGGAGTACGCTCCTGACTTACCCCATTCGTCGTGACGGTGAAGTAGGAGCTGATGGTGCTGAAAAACTGGAGTTGAAATTGGTATGGAGCAAGTGAAACAGATTGGGAATAATCATCGTACTCGTCGGGACTCGATGCATTGGAAACTATTGGGGTCGGTTGAGAAAGTCTGATGTTTCCCGTGATTGTGCTTGACGGCTGCATTGAAGAGCTTTGTGAGCTACTCAACGTCACTGGCGTGACTGAGGAAGAAAGCGGCGTAAAATTAGACGGAGAAGATACCGTACTTGACACTGTTATCGGGGTACTGAAACTGGGGGTTGGTGATGGGCTTGTACTATTGCCTTCTACGACGGACAAAGAGGACGATATCATGGAAAGGGAAGAGCTCATATCGGTGACACTGGAGATACTCGAATCCTGGGATGGAGCTGTGGTTGTATCCGATGCAAATGTGTAGTCGGAGGAGCTCGAGTCGGTTACACTGGAGCTATCCGGTACCTGGGATGAAGACGTTGCGGTTGAATCGGATGCGGATGGGTCGACAGAAGAGCTCGTGTCAGCTACACTGGAGCCGTCCGCTACCTGGGATGAAGGAGTTGCGGTTGGAACCGACGCAGGTGTGTAGACAGGAGATCCAGAGCTGGGCGTGGTGAAGCTACTCAGAGAGGTCACTGGCGATGTGGCAGCTAACGTGGACGCTGTACTCGAGCTAGATGGTGATAAGCTTGGGAGCGAGGAACTATCAGGTGTTGTCACAGTGGAAGTATCTTCAGGAGGCGAAATAGGCACAGCTGTGGAAAGAGCCGACGTGGACGACAATTTTGACGAGTTCAGAGCTTTCGGGCAGGCAAAGTCTACTGATATCAGTTTCAGACCTTCTCCTAGTAGAATGCTAATTACCCCCAAAAGTTGCAAGCAACAACACTGGAGAGCAGCCACTGGGCGCTGGCCCCCCGAAGACAGCACTGACGGTGTTATCCAAGACGCAGAAAGACGCAGATCCATTACTAAAAGCAACGTTACTCCACAAGAGGTAGCCCGCAGTCACGGAGAAGTCCGTGGTTATTGAGCCCTGCTGGGCCGATATTGCGAAATTTGCCGTGGCCTCATCCAAAGAAGTCGAAACAAGGAAGCCATTAGTTTTCAGCTGATAGCTCTGCAATATGAACATCGCCGCTTGCTCGCACAACGGTGTCTCCTGGCCATTCGGGCCTAGGTAAAACGTCCTGCTGCTTCGACGGCGCGGAGCAAGAGAACTATCAGGCGTCACCATGAAGAACAACTTTTGCGCATTGGCACTCGGTAGGCTTAATAAGTCAGCCCAAGCACAACAAGAAGCCTGTGAGACCAGGAACGAATACTTACGGGCTTTGTAAGCTACTGCTAGTGCCAGAAGCATCGGATACGGTTGGATTAGAGACAGGTGTTACACTCGGTACACACGGCCCTGTACCTATTCGCACTGTGCTTACTGCTCCGGCGACGGCTTCGACAAGATAGATTGCGGCAAAAGTTGATACTCCCAACCAAGACTTCATGATAACGGGGAGCATGGTTTTGGCTCCCCCCAGAGTTTCACTTGGGTGGAATCGGATCAATAAAGCTGCTCGAAATGAGCGCGTCCAAAAATATGGGAAGATGTGGAATGAGAGCGCGACGACACTGTGGAATGCCAGATCTCGGCAACGGCTTGCATATCTCCCTTAGTGCTCTGTTGGCATGCCGCTGTGGAATCTGCAATACAGAATGATTCGTCACAAGTCTCTTATAGGAAAATCGATAACAGAGCGATACGTTGAACATGATTGAAGGTAAGGGCTCGAAGGATGGCTCTCATGATGGTGTGGTTTATCCCTTGGCCGCCACTTCTCCTCAAAAGCCAGCTCTAGGACGCTGAGATGAAAATGTATTTACTAGTTGTACAGTTTGGCAACTGTCTACCTATCGTCCAGAATTAATTTGTAATTGTTCAAAATTAATCAACTCAAAATTTTCGCATCTTACCATTCCTGATAGGAATTAAAATAATTGGGAAAAAACTGGCGGCACCCGGAATCGAACCGGGATCGGAACGGACTCAAGTGAATTGAACACTCATTCGACGTGAAATTTGCAACCACAACGTTACGTGCTACCATTACACCATGCCACCTTAACAAGATCGTCAATTAAGATGTATATATAGCAGGTTTTTGCTGACTCAGCTACCTGTCAATCTTGATTGAACTTTGCCTCAGAACCTCAAATGAAGTAGATGAAACCTAGTCTTGAAGAAGCTAAATGTACTACATCTTTCAAGATAAGCAACAATTACTAAGTTTCTTTGAGTTAATCATCTTTCAAGATAAGCAACAATTACTAAGTCTCTTTAAGTTAATCATCTTTCAAGATAAGCAACAATTACTAAGTCTCTTTAAGTTAATCATCTTGCTTACTACATAAGTTTCAACTATCTTAGTGAAAAGCTATGATTTTCTTTAACTGTATTTATTTAATAATAATTAAAAGTATCATTTAAAAATGATGTTATAGTAATATAACTGACTTATTGTTAGAGATCAGCATAGAGCGAGTCAATATGAGTGTCATTTAACTAGAAGATAAATGCTAAGAAAGAAAGATAGCTACAGAAAAGAAGCTGACTACATATGTGTGTTTCTCAGTTGACGCTAGACTCAATAAAAACTAGTCAAGATGACGAAGCTAGAATAAATCTGACAAGACTAGAAGACTGAGTCTGACAAGGTCAGAATCGTGACATTATTCTCTCTTCTTGACTATTCATGTTTGCATGAATGTTGTTTCTTAGTGCGCTTTTCTTGAATATTTGATATGAAAGTCATCAATCATCTCTTGAGCGTTCATAAATTCATCGTCGTCAGAGTTATATCAGTTGAGATCATTGTCATAACTCTTTCATTTGACTCGATATTGAAGTCGTCTTCTATAGCGTTGAAAGTTCAGTATATCATTGATTTCTCATTCGTCTTCATCTTTTATCACTATTGATTTCGAAGATTCATTCTTTTGATCAGACAGAGAATCATCGACGGCAGAGCGAAGCAGATCAGAATGAAATACATCATGAACATGCATAGACTCTGATAATTTCAGTTTATATGAAGAGTCGATGAAATCTAGATTGATGAAAGAATCGAGCATTTTGTCATCTAGCTTCTTGAAAGATTTTGCTGTAACAATGTTTCTTTCATTCAAAAACATCTTTGATTCGATCTTGTAATTGATCTTCTTTCTATGCTTGTTAGTCTGATTCATCATTTGCTCTCGTGTTTTGATCAGAGCTTCGCGAGCAAAGATCAGTGTTTTATTCATGTGATTGAATATATCTTTAACTCAAGCGATCTGCAGACGTTCGCGAATGCTTTCATACTCGATGATGTCAGAGTCAAAGCTCATACGAGAGTGAAAGCTCTTGTTCATGAAGAAGAAGATCAAGAATGTGACTGAAAACAAGATGTTATTATTGACAAACTTGATCATGAATAGTCACTTGAATCAGTCGTTCTGCATGTACGAACAGAAGAAACGAAGATATCGCTCAACATTCTGATTGACTCGTTCGCTTTGATCGTCGATCTGAGAGTGATAGATGATGAACAATCGAAGAGAAATGCTCAGTCGTTTGCAAAGAAACTTTCAAAGAATGAAGATAAACTAAGAATCTCGATCGAATACAATGAAGCTTGATAAATCGTGAGTTTGATATACTCATTGAAGCAACATCTCAGCTGTCTTTTCGACTGTGATATCTTCATCATCAGTGATGCAAGAAATATAATGTCTTTCTTTTAACAATTTGCAGATGACAGTCAGAATAGCGTTGTAGTCGTACGAATCAGATAAATCAATAATGAAGTTCATGACTATGTTTTGTCATCGCTGTTCAGATATTAATAAAGATTGAAGCAAGTCATTTGATTTATTTCTAGATGTCTTTGATCATTGATAAACATAGCAGTTTTAAATATATCGATCTACTGTCTTTTGCATGAATGATCAATAGTAATTTCGTTTGATGATCTTTATCATTCTAAGAATATTGAGATGATCTATTGAGAATTGATCATGCATCTCATGAATCAGATTCATTTGCAGAAGTTCATTGAACGAGACTCATAGCTGACTGTCTTTGTATAAGATTTCATTCTGAACTCAACAATTCTTCAGCTTGATGTCTTTGCATTATGCTTCGTCTCTTTCTATTGCTTCGCGAAGTAAAGTACAATTCTTGTCGATTTCATTTGCATCAAGAACTTGTTTATAGATTGACTCACTGACGTTCTTCTTTAGATCAGTAATCTTCATTCAATTCAACGTCAGAATAGTGATTCATTGATAGCGAACGCGTTCATCATTGAAATCTCTGAGCACGAAGTCAGCTTGACGAGTTAATGCATCGATCTTAATGTTTTGTTTATCAGATCAATACATTATCTTGAAGTTGAAGTCAGCTAGCTTCTGAACTCAGCGCATCTGATGTCTACTCAGCTCTTTATTCTTCATTAATGACGTCAGAGCTTGATGATCGATGAACATCTTGATTGATAGCTCAGTCAATTTCAGCTCAGATCATCAATGCTTAAATGCTTGAATGATTGCTAGTAGCTTCTTGTCATAAATCTTGTAATTGCACTCAGCGAGACTCAGATTCTTGCTGTAGTATGTCATCAAATGCAAAATTTCTTCATCATCATACTGAGAAAGTATGTTATCATTGACGTAGTTGAATGAGTCTGTTTCAAGAATAGTCTTTCTATTCTGATCAAAATGACGAAGAATAAATGCTTCAGTCATTCATTTCTTCATATGATCAAAGATCATTTGACAAACGTGATTTCATTCAAATATTATCTCTTTTTGAGTAAGTTGAATCAGAAGATGAACAATCTTTGAAAAGTTCTTTATAAAACGTCGATAGAAGTTGCAGAAGTCAACGAAGAACTGCATCTGAGTGAGATTTGTAGAAGTAGATCATTCAACTACTGCTTGTACTTTTCTGAGATTCATCTTTAGTTCTTCAATGAATAGCAATAGTTTCAGAAAGAAGATCTTCTGAACATGAAACTTGCACTTGTTTATATTCATCTGAAGATCAGTCTCTCGTAGTCTATGTAGAATCAATCGTACATGTTGCTTATGTTTCTTCAGTGTTTTGCTGTAGATGATAATGTCATCTAGATAAATCTGACAAAACTGATGAAGATAGTCAAATAGCACGTCGTTCATATAGTGTTGATAGAAAGTTGAGTCGTTGATTAATTTGAAAGACATCACGTGATATTTGTAGAAATCAAAAAAGATGATAAAAATAGTCAAATCTTCGCTGTTTGAATGCATACGCAGTTTGTTGAAGACAACAATGATGTTCAATCAAGTCAGATACTTGCTATCTTGAATACAAGCGAAAGTTTCGTCTATTAAGAGTAGAGAGTAGCGATTTCGTTTGATCAAAGCATTGAGCTTTCTATAATCGACGCAGAAACGCAGACTATCGTCTTTCTTTTCGATGAATAGTATGAGCGAAGCGTATGAGATCGAGCTAGAAGATATAAAGCTCTTATTCAGATGTTCAATCAGATAATTCTTCATCTTTTGAAGCTTGTAATCAGACATATGATAGAGATGACTTCGAGAAGACATTTTCTCATCGATCAACTCAATTTTATGATCGTAGAAATGATGAGAGAATAGTTGATCAATCATTGCTCGATCAAACACGTCTAGATAGTCATGATATTTCAAAGAAAGCTTAGCTTTGACTTCTTTCAAGATCTCTTCATGTGAAAGCTCTTGTAGATTTATATCTTCGAGTTTATTTCTAGCTGTTTTTAGAAGTTGATCGATTTTCGTGATGATGATCGCGAAAGTAGTCACATTCGATCATTTGACTAGTGATCTATATGCTGCAGTCTCTATCATTGCTATGTTCATTGAATTGAAAGACGAAGCGAAGTTGACTGAACTAGATGATTTCACGATTCTATTGAATGAAGATGACTTCTCGCTGAGTCGAGTGACAACAGAAGAGATAGATCTCTTTAGTATTTGAGTAGAGATTGAACTCTTCTGTTCTATCGCGATTTTCTTGCTCGAAAGAACAGTCGAATGAGCTTTGATAGAAGCTTTGATATGAGCTTCGAAACTAGAAAATTGAAGACGATCATCTTTCATATCAATAGTTATTTCGATCTTGTTCATTCATGTTTTTTCAAGAATCATTTGATGCTGACTCAATTAAGTAATCAGCATAAAGACGAAACGTTTCATATAATCTTGAACAGTCAGATTCAAATAAATTGCATGAGTAATAAGCTTTTTTGCATAATGATCATCGAATTTTCTTATTGACTTGAGCTTGATTAAAGATAACGATTCAATTTGCAAATGATCACAAACATTCTGCGCGATTAATTCATCAATGAACGAATAGTCAGCTGCTTCAGTGTCAATCAATGACTTTAATGAGTAACTAATTTCATTGCTAGATAGTACACATTCAGTAGTCAAAGATTTCAAAACAAAGAGATCATTTAAACTGCTCATTGTTGAAGAAATTAACACATCTTTCATCATGTCTTTGATGAAAGTCACTAGTTTTTTGTCTCATTCTTCAATTTCTTTGTAAATAATTTCTTTTCTTCTTTTGACATGATGATCTCATTGAGATGAGAGATGAATGCATGAGATGTCAAAGTACTAGTCTTCAGCTGAGAACAGTTCTTTGAAAGATGACTTGATACTTTGCAGTTGAAGCAGATAATTGACATTCTTGATCATTCAGATTCAAGAGTAAAAAAAGTAGCGAGTCGAACATAGCTAGCAGTTGAAGCTAATGTTGACAAAGAAACAAAACGTTTTTTCGAAGCTGCTATTGATTTAACTGTTCATTGCTCATCACGTAGCTGATAATTGACTTGTTGTTTGTTATTCACATCTTGAAGAAAGATCTTGAGCTTATCAAGTGAGCTAAACTTTATGAGACAAACTGACAACGCGTTCTGAAGATGATTGTTGATTTTATTCTGAATGTCGTTCATCAGAATGATATCATTGTAGTTCAGAAAGCTGAATATTTTAGTGAATTTCAAATAGAAAGAGCTGAAAGACTTGTTGAGCTGCTTCAGAGCAACGTATTCACGATGACACTTTCGAATCAAATTCTGATCTTCGTAAATTTCTTTCAGATGTTTCAGTAATTCTGATAGTGACTGATAGAGTGAGAAAGCATCAACATGATGCTTTGCATAAATTTGCTGATCAGCATCGTCTTCTAGCCTGAAAATCACATAGACAATATGAATTTTTTCAGTAGAGTAATGATTCGCGTTGACATTGAGCTTGTTAACTATTTTGATGTTTCATGTCTCTCAAATAGAATCATCTGTTTCAATGAAGATGAGTGAATTTGAAAGCTTGATGAACTTGTGATGATCATTCTCATTATTGAATAGAGTGAATGACTTTCGTGAGCTTCAAAGACATTGATCAACTTCAGAGATTGATGAAATTTCTTTCTGATTGACTTGATGCTCGACTGACTGAGTCTCTTGACGAGACATAGATTGATCAGCTTGACGTTGTTTTGCTCTGAAGTTCAATCGCTCGTCTTGTAGCTGATTGATCTTTTTCTCTGACTCATCGTTCTTATCAAAAGCGACTTCTAGTTGTTTCGCTCTTTTTTTGTGATCTTCTTGTACAAGAAGTCAATGTTCATTGAGTTGTAAAGTCAAGTCGCGCTGACTTTGAAGCTCGTTCAGCATATTGATGACTTCATTGAATTGATTGCTGACTCAATGAAACAGTTGTTCTTCGATGTTTATGTTTCATATGATGACAGTTTTCTCAGCTTCAACTGAAGCATCAATGAGTAGAAGTGAAACTCTTTTATTGACAGTGCTTCTGAGCAGACGAGTTGTTTAAGACTCAACTGACTTGACGTCATGTATCATAATGAGAGAAGATAGAAGTTGTTAAGATGAGAGTAAATGAGAGATTGATGTTTTGAATTAATGTTTTTTGATGAGTGAAAATTCAAAGAATTTCTTGTGAATTTCAGATAATAATTGAATGTTTTATTCAAAGAATTTCTTGCGAATAGAATGATGAAAATGAGTGTAAAATCGAAGAATTTCTTACAATCTAAAATGATGATGCAAATTTGAAGAATCTCTTGCAAATTTTTCTTACTGAATAAATTGTTTCATATCATTTATTCATCGATAGCAAAGTAGTAAATGATGAGCATTTATCTAATGTTAAAGATCAGCATAAAGCGAGTCAATATGAGTGTCATTTAACTAGAAGATAAATGCTAAGAAAGAAAGATAGCTACAGAAAAGAAGCTGACTACATATGTGTGTTTCTCAGTCAACGCTAGACTCAATAGAGACTAGTCAAGATAACGAAGCTAGAATAAATCTGACAAGACTAGAAGACTGAGTCTGACAAGGTCAGAATCATGACACTTATAATAACATGAATTTTTCATTATAATAAAATAAATAAATACATGAAAATACAATAATTTTATAATTTAGTTTAATTCTCATTTAAAAATAATAAACTACATCTTTAAATAAGAAAATTGCTACTTGTACATTCTTCTAGCTTACATGTACACTCTTCTTGCTTACACGTACACTCTTTCTCTCGAAACCTGATATTTTCGTTGCATATCACTCAGTTACACATCAAATTTAGTAGATAATTCAAGAGTTTACATAGCAATCTCTTCATGATCTTTTTCACAGTCTCAAATTCGATTAATCTAGTTTAGTAAATTAGCATATGCAGAAAGATTTCAAATTCTTGACATTCATTTTCGCGCTGTCTCATGATGATTCAATTGTATGAGAAATTCAAAAATCAATTTTCATCGTTTTCTCAATTGCTCAAAATTGAAGCTATTCAGACATCTTTGTTTATTGACGTTTCTGATGTTCTTGACATCATTTTATTTGAAATGTCTCAACGTCGAAGTCAAAATCTATCTCTAAATGACTTTTTTATCTTCTCTAGAACATTTGAAAGACTTTATTAGAACTGAGTCATTAAACAAAGTCAAATTTCTGATTTTCTACCTTCAATTTTCGTTTCAAAGCTCTGATATCTGTCTCAAAAATGTAGTCTGAATGCTTGAAGTGTTGTCTTGAAAATTTATCACATCTGCTTCGTTTAACAGCGTAATGAAGAAAGTCATCAAACATGTCTTCAAAATGAGATCATATCTCGTCAAAATGTATACGAACTCAGATCTTTAATACACTGAAGATGAGTTTTATGAGATTGTAATTTGATGAGTAGAAAGACAAATATCACACCTGACATTCATATCAGTGATAAATCATCAATTCAACGAGACAAATAGCTTATCTGACATTCATGTGAGATGATGAGCTCTTCAATTCAACTATTGCAATGAACACTTGTATTATTCATGATGATCACACTTCTTGAAGTCGAAAAGAAACTGCATAGAGATAGCAGTTCATCTGCTAGTCATTAAAAGAAAGTCTTGTCGTTGAATCAATTCTTGCAAATATCAATGCAGAATAAATATTCATCTTTCATATAAATTGAAAGAACACTTCAGCAATGCTCTCTTGTTCTAAAGACTTGATAGCGAGCTGATTGATCAACAGAAGCATAGACTTGATGATGTCAGTCTGTGATCTCATTGAATAAGAACTCATTCATGAACACGAGCTGTTCAGTCGTCAAATAAAGCATGTTTGCTACTCAATTCAAATGAAGCTCATCGTTTTATCTGACTTCTACACGCTGTTCTTTTTTGATACTTCAGTCTCTTCTCTTCAGAATTCTTGATATCATGAATTGATGCACGTTAATGCTTCACTTCTTTCATATGTATCAGATCATCTTTTTCTGCATGATTCATGACTGATCTTCGAGATAAACTATGAGATCATTTTCAGCGATCTTGAAAATCTTTTAAGAAGCGTCTTTGAGTTGAAATTGAAATCTAAAGAAAGAGTCATACATGAAGAGATTCTTCTGAATTCTATAAATGATATCAAAGTGACAGTGAATCTCTTCAACGATATCTTTAAAGCATTAATGAAGTAGCAAAAGACGTAGTATTCTGAAGCAAAGACTTGCAGAAAGTGATTTCAACATAGTTAAATGCAATCAGTAAGTGATGAGATTTGAATAGCTTCAATATCAGCTTTTTGAATGTGATAATAAATGATTGAGTTGAATTTTTGAATTTCTCATATAAAGAATCATCGTGAGACAGCGCGAAAATGAATGTCAAGAATTTGAAATCTTTCTGCATATGTTAAAACTCACACATCAGACTTGTTGTAAATCTTTCTTCTGACACTCATCATCATCATTATCATTGTCATTATCATTATCATTATCATTATCATCATCATCGTCATTGTCATGATCACTCTCATCAACGTCTCATCTGTCAGCATTATCTTCGTTGATCTCATGTCTTTGATCTCATCTTTCGTTTTGAGAAAGATTTATGACGATGTGATGAAGATCTGATTAAAGAGCTCAATAAACATGCTGTCATCACTGCATGTTTCAGAAATTTCAAGAAAGATGTTGATTGAATCATTTATATGCAATGCAATCATGAAGAAAAAGTAAGTCTAAACTCAGAGAATTTTGAATGACTTCTTTACAATGACACATGACTCATGAAGTGTTCTTTCAGCGTTGTTGACAAACAAAGAATGACTGATATCTTGAAGTCATACAAAATGAGAATCACAATCATACTTCTACACTCGTCTCTGTTAGAAATCAGCATAGAGCGAGTCATATGAGTGTAATGTAACGAGTATATAAATGCTAAGAAAGAAAAGTATCTAGAAGAAAAGAATCGACTATCTATATGACTCAGAAGAACATAAGTTAACTCTGAATAAAGTTGACTTTGAAACAACTTGATAGTTTAGTGACGAGCGATCGACGATAGTCAGAAACATAGTCATCAACATAGTCATCAACATAGCTATCAACATAGATGCATAGCTAGAATCGTAACAGTACTTTCTTTCTTTAATGATTCATGTTCACATGAATGTATTTTCTTAGTCTTGTGTAGAATCGAAATGTCTATTGTAGCAGACTAGCTATGTAGAAAGAAATTGACTTGCTCAGCAAAGAGATCAACTATTGACTGATGTCATTGAAGCAGACTCACTAGAAGAAAATCGACTAGCTCATCGAAGAGATCAATTGTGATCATGTCATTAAAGCAAACTCACTGCTGATTCAGATCTACTACATAGTAGAGCTTGTTTCATTCGTTGATTGACTCAATTAAGAGATCAATCATTGTTCATCATTGTAGCAGACTCACTGTTGAGATTTCGATATAGAAACAAGTTCATGAATTTGCTTGTTATCAAAGATGATCATGTCATTGAAGCAGACTCACTAGTCGACTTGCTCATTGAAGAGATCGACTTTGAGCTCGTCATTGTAGCAGACTCACTAGTTGCACATGAACATTTGATCAGATTTACTGATGAGTAGAGCGATGAGAATGAGTAGATCATCGCATTGAGAATGTCATTGTAGCAGACTCACTAGTTGCATGCAAATGAGTTGACAGATTGATTCACTGATAGATAGAGCGATATGAATAGATGAATCATTGCATTGACGAAAAATGTCATTGTAACAGACTCACTATTTGCACATGATCGAATTGATGAATTGATTCACTGATAGATAAAGCGATGAAGATTAGTAGATCATTGCTTTGACGATGTCATTGAAGCAGACTCACTGAGAAATTTGCTCATCGAGATAGAGACTTCACGCAGTTCTAGACTGATTTCTTTGATTGCTCTTTGAGATAAAGACTTCACGCAGTCATAGACTGATCTCGTTTGATTGTTCAACAAATTCGAAGAATCTCTTGCGAATCTGAATGAACGATTAATTCGCTGATCTTTGACCTAGTTGAATGATTTCAATCGTTTGTTTATACTCGCTGATCAGCGCATGAGTTCGAATCTTTTGTTTATTCTCGCTGAGTCAGCTCACGAGAAAGAAGAATGAGTGTCTGCACGATTGCAAGTCGACTAGATCAAAGTCAATAGTTATGTGAATCGAGCAGAGCAAGTCGATACAGATTATTTCACTTCGTCTGTAATGAAGAAGCATTTATATAATGTTAGAGATCAGCATAGAGCGAGTCATATGAGTATAATGTAACAAGTATATAAATGCTAAGAAAGAAAAGTATCTAGAAGAGAAGAATCGACTATCTATATGACTCAGAAGAACATAAGCTAATTCTGAATAGAGTTGACTTCGAAACAACTCGATAGTCTAGTGACGAGCGATCGACGATAGTCAGAAACATAGTCATCAACATAGTCATCAACATAGTCATCAACATAGCTATCAACATAGATGCGTAGCTAGAATCGTAACAGTCTGCTTAAAATATTATATTATCATATCATTCTTATAAACTTTGTGTAAAAATGCATTTCATCAACTATGAATGATGTATATTTGCAAAACATGCTTGCAAAATTAAATTGAAAGAAATTAATGAATGAATAAAGATAATGATTTAACAAAAGATAAAAACTCTGTCAACTTTTGCATTTATTTCTTAGTAATTAGTTCTATCATTTTTTTCTCTTCATTAAGTGCATGCAGTTTATAATTATAATACTGTTTAAACATTATATATATATTACATTACATGTAATCTGATTAAAGTTATTGCTTTATATCTTCTTGTTGATTAATCACATTGATAGTTTGCATATATAAATGCTTTCACTTAAACTCTCATAATTATACTCTTATTTTTCTTCATTTTTTTGCATTCTTTACATTTTACTCTTTTATTTCTAATAATCATTTTCTTGTCATAATTTAAGTATTTTTCAAATACTTTAGTATGACTGATAACAAGATTCATCTGTAAGTGATGTTGATTATGAATCTTTTGATTCTATTCTGTGTTCAAATAGAAGTCAGAAAAGTTAAAAGATCTCAATTCAATGCAATTTGAACAATGTTAAAACATTGTATAGACAGAAAAGTTGATTATGCAGAGTTTTCATTTACGTGACAGCACTTTCTCTAACAGTCACAATCAATCTATGAAGAAGATTAATGACATGTCAATGTCAGTAAAAGATGAAAAAATATTTAGTGAAAAAGTCAATTTCAGTATGAAAGTCATGATTACAAGTGATTGAAGAATTTGCAACTCATTGACTGCATCAATATACTGAAACATCTTTATTACATTAACAAGCATTTGCAGTTTAAGAAGTGAACTGATTTATTGAGTTTAGCTAAAGAAACATTTGTCGCTTAAAGCGAGATAAAGTCAAGATTTTAGCTGAGCTCATCTGAATGTGATCAGATTTTATGAATAAAATCTGCAATCATTTCATATGTCGTTGAACTGAATTTGCGTTTGTTCATATATCATTGAACTGAATTACGCTTTCGTCACTTTCATCACTTTCATCACTTTCATCACTTTCGTTTCTTTCGTTGCATTCAGTCTACTACTCGTCTATCTACTCGCTCATCTACTCATTTATTTACTCGTTCATTTACTCTTCATTCTACTTGTCTAGCTACTCGCTCATTTACTCGTCACTCTACTCGCTCATCTACTCTTCACTTTACTCGTCTAGCTACTCGCTCATTTACTCGCTCAGCTACTCACTCATCTACTCTTCACTCTACTCGCCTAGCTACTCACTCATCTACTCGTCATTCTACTCACTTATTTACTCTTCACTCTACTCGTCTAGCTACTCACTCATTTACTCATCACTCTACTCGCTCATCTACTCTTCACTCTAATCGTCTAGCTACTCGCTCATTTACTTGCTCATCTACTCTTTATTCTACTCGTCTATCTACTCGCTCATCTACTCGTCACTCTACTTTCTATCAAACTCTTTATTAAATGCTTTATTAAATGCTTTATCAAATGCGTTGATCAAGTGCACAAAACACATCAAACAGTGCTTCAAACAATGCTTTTTACTGAGCTTTTTACTGATCTTTCTACTGATCTTTCGATCGATCTTTTTATTGATCTTTCTACTAGTGAGCTTTCTACTGATCTTTCGATCGAGTCATCTAGTGAGCTTTCTACTGATCTTTCAATCAATCTTTCTATCAATCTTTCTATCAATCTTTCTATTGACTTTTCTATTAATCTTTCTATTAATCTTTCTATCGATCTTTTTATCGATCTTTCTATCGATCTTTCTACTGAGCTATCTATTGAGCTATTGACTGAACTTTCTATCAAATGCTCTATTAAACATTCTACATGCTTCAAAATACGCGTTGATCAAGCGCATAACATGAATCAAACAATGCTTTCTACATGACTCTTTACATGACTCTTTACATGACTTTCTTCATGACTTTCTACATGACTTCTCATCAAGCTTCAAATTGCTTCGCAATCAAGAATCAAATTTGTTCTTCATCAAGCTTCAAACACGACTTTATCAATCATTCTACATGACTTTCTATTTCTTTAGTTTATTCATTAACTTTCTCATTAACTTTCTTATTAACTTTCTTATTAACTTTCTCATTAACTTTCTCATTGACTTTTTCATTGACTTTCTCGATGCATATATTAAATAGCTATTATTCAAATAGTCAAATCAATCATTAATTATTTAACGTTGCAACTACATATCAATGCTACAAATGTCAAAATAGTTATGTTTATTGAATTAAACGATAAAGACGCATACTGCGCTCATGAGAATGCTAAAGATGCTAGAAATGTTGAAAATATTGACGCTTTTATGAATATGTCTCAGCTAAAAGTGACGCAAATCTGAAACATAAGATTAAATGAATATTCAAAATATTGATCGCTAAAAGCGCTAAAATCTGTCACTGTCACTCTTTACAAATTGCGAATGAATATCATTAAGTAATTGATGAAAAGATATCAAATAAAATAGTTGATCTCAGTTTGAAAGTCGTGATTACAGTGCTTGAAGAAGTAGTGACTCATCAATCACGCTGATATATTGAAGAAACTTAAACTCATCTTCTTTACTTGATGTCAAATCATACATCTATTTACATGAAAAATTGAGAGTGCAGAAAAATAATCAGAATGCATTCTCTTTTATTGATCAAAGTCAATCATTGTATGATTGCAATTGCACATTTATACTAAAAATTCATTCAATGTTTACATGACATAAGTCAAATCAAAAAAAGAAAAGAATTATTCAATACAATCACATTCTATCTTCTCATCATATGCATCTCTCTTTCATCATATATTTTTCTGCTGAATGATAATCATTGAGTGAGAGAACACAGCTATTGACTACAATCACAAGCATCATGAATGCAAAGAAAATATCTTTGTCTTCAAATCAAGAATTGAATCAAGACATCATTTGTAAAGAATACTATCTATGAAAAGTAGAATAAGAATGATGTGACATAATTAAATAACACAGATACTCTCATCAAGAATTTATTAAAGCATCACATGTTGAATAGAAGTTATAAATTCAAACATGATACATAGTTTTAAAACTCATTGTCTTGACGACGTTGAAATCATCATATAGTCAATGAGTAATTTTATTTCTCAGAGAGTTTTATTCATTCATATAAATAACATAGTTTTTCTCATGAGTTGAATCTAAATTAATATCACAAGAATGTATGAATTCAAATCAAATCAAATCAAATCAAATCATAATATTTATGTTTTTAAACTAAGCTTTTTTCTTAAGCTTTATCTGCTCTGCTTTATAATGTTTACAGTTTAATAGTATGTTATGAATGTATCAGAATTGATTAAAGTTAGTTAATAATTTAATTAAGATCTGATTTAAATTTGACTTAAATTTGACTCAGATATGACTTAACATCTTTTTTCTTCTTTAACATTTTCTAATCAACTTTTATTGTCTTTTAGATAAATATACTTCTTTATGTTACAAGTAATTAACAAATTTCTATGATAAACATATTTCTTTGTGTTGCAAACATTTTTCAAATCAACATCTTTCTGATCAGTGATGAAATTCATCTGTATGCAATGTTGATTACAAATTTACTGTTTAACTACAGTAAAGTTTAAAAATTATTAAAAGTTTGAATGATATCAAGATGCTGCGTGATGATGAAGCATTATGCATTGATCACATGCAAAGTTTTTGCAATTGCACAGACTTTAATAATTTCAATGCACATGTTACAAAGCAATCTGCATGCAGATGAGAAAATCAAATAAAATGCAAAACTATAAGAAAAATCACTTATGAAAATCATTCAATTCAGTATCTTGTCATTACAATGACAAGAATTAAAACAAAACATTCTTGCATTTGATTTGTTGAAGATAATTAGCAGAAAGAACTTGAATCACGAACATTCTTTAAATTTACATACTAACTATGTATAAATTTTATTAAGACTGCATTGTTATGAGTTTGCATAAAGCGAATCATATGAGTGTATTTTAACTAGAAGTTCAAAGCTGAAGAAGAAAGAAGATGCAACACGTTGTGAGTTTTACTCATGAAAACATGCTAGATCGCTAGCGTGTCAACATCAGCTTTATACTAGTCTATGATAGTTTGACATGATCTATGTTAGACTAACTTGAAGTGCATGATCACAACATTACTCTCTTTCTTTATCTAGCAATGTTCTCATTGCTACAGTTCAATCAATCTTTCTTAAGTTGATTTCTATCTTGACTTGTTTGAATATTATTCATGAAAGTCATTTATAATCTTCTGACATTCTTCAAATTCACTTTCATTGACGTTGTATCAATGTAAATCAACGTTGTATTTTTTTCAATTGACACGATATTGTAGTCATTTATTTCGTTCATAGTGTCTGAAGTTCAGTATGTTTTTCATCTTTCATTCATTTTCATCGTTGATCACTATAGAGTTAGATGATTCATTTTGTTGTTCATTCAAAGAGTTCTTTGAATCTAGTTGCAGCAGATTTAATGCAAACTTCAAATGTATCTTCATAGTCAATGATAGTTTCAATTGATAAACATGTTTGATCTTGATCAGAATCTTGAAAAGTGTCAGAACTCAGATCTATGAAAGTCAGAGTTCTTCAGAGAATAAAGAACAGACACAAGAACTATTCTTCAACATTATCATTGAGTTCTCAAATGAGAATCTGAGTCTATGAGAATTAAGACACTGAGTCTATGAGAAATTCTACTGTCGATTCTCAGAAACATTAAGTCTACAAGAATTTCTATCATTGATTTTCAGAGACTCTGAATCTACAAGAATTCAAGTCACATACAAATCTTGATGTTTCATTAATGATAAGAGTTCAAGTCACATACAATCTTTAAGAAATCTTGTAAAGATTGCATATAATCTTGCTGATTTCATCAACAATGCTTGAGCTTAGTCTTCTGAGTATATAAAGAAGAATTCACTTCTGTATTTCGTAGTCTAGTGTTAACTTTCTATACAAATAAATATTACTAAGCTACTATCAAATTTGATCGTATTATCTACGCGCATATTCTCTAGTGTGACTGCGCATTTCTTGAGCTACTCACAATTTTAACACTCTACTCTATTGCAGAGACAATAGTTTGTACAATAAAAAAAAACTCGTTGACTTGAACAGCAATTCTTCGAATATGATACTCAATCTTCATAACAAATCTCAATTTCTTTTCATTCTCAAGACTTCTGCATCTCTGATTTAAGCAATCATCATCATTGACGTTGCAGATGTATTCTTCAAGCATCATGATCAAGATACGATCTTTCTTGATGTTGCAATCTCACTTCTTGAAAGTAATATTCACATGTCTTTCAAGAGCGTTGTCTCGTCTATTCTCATCATTTTCATAAAGTTTGCATTTACTCTGCTTGATCAAATTTCTTGTAACAATAAAGAGAAGTTTCAATTGAATTCAACAAAGAGTCTTGCACAACGTCAAGTGATTATCATTGATATCATGATTTCATTGACTTGATCATCTTCTGATTTCACAAGCATTGATTTAAAGAATTTATTAAAGACTCGTTGTCATGCAGTATTGAATGAAGACATCAGAAGTGTTCACATCGATGTAGAAAGAGAAGAAAGATAGTACATGTTGCTTCAGACAAGAATGAAAGTCATTGAACATGAATTCTTATTCATCATTCTTGATGAAATTCAAAGCATTATCAACGACGTGAAGATTTTGCAAAGACAACAGAATTATTTGAAGATGTGTGCTTGACACAAGATGTTGTTCATTGAAAACATCATTCTACTAAAAGATCTGAATCAAGCGTCTTGCACATTGAACTTTGATTACTTTTTAACACAACGAAGTCGTGCATCTGATCATCTTGAATCAAAGTTTTGCAAAAGAGTCATTGTTAAAGTCATAGAAAATTCTTTCGTTGATGACAATTTCTTTAAGAAGAGAATAATCATTTCTAAAATCATTTTCTTGAATAAGTTCTCAAAAGAGAAGAAGTTCAAATTTATCATCAACAAGAATTTGAAGTTGTTTCTCAGAAAACTAAAGTTGAACTTCATCAAGATGAACTACATCAAAGACGATGACAAGCTTGATTACATCACAAAATATGTAAAGATCATGATGATGCACTATCTTCAACAGATCAAGAAGACTGTTGAGAAGAAAGATCATAGAATCACATAAGCAAAGTTTTTCAAGACTCTTCAGCAATGCTTGCTTGACGTGAAGTCACTTCAGAATTAAGCAGATGATTTATGAAATGTCATTATAAAAATAAGCGATCAAACATGCATGTCGTTTTTTCTGAAACTCAATAAGACACATTTTCAAAATCATGTTGAAGTCATAAAGTTTGAGAAAGTGCTATTGTTCAGATTTCTGAATGAGTTACTTTCTTCAAACAAGACTAAGCTAATCATACTAACTTTTGCTCAATGAAGTAAAATGTTCTGTCAAGAATTAATGAAGTACATTAACATGCAGCACGCTTTGAACTATGCTCAGCAGAGTCAACAGTCAAAAATGAACTCACTTCTTGAGAATTGATCACACAAAAAGAGTTCACAGAGTTTTTTGCAAAGAATTAATAATTAAGAAAAAGAAAAATACTTCAATGATCAACAAGAGCAATGAGAATCAGAACTGAGAAAAACAGTCTTTCAAAAGAAAAAATATTGCAGAGTCAGCGAGAGAACGTGCGTCAGATGCAAATCTAGAAATCACGCAGAATTAAATTGTTTAAATTCATGATTCATCTTCTTAAAAGCTCTCTTCTCAGAAGCTTCTTCTGCTTTTAACAACATTTTCATTATTGATGTTTTAAGAAAAAACTTAACTTGATAGATTTCTTTCATCTATCGATCGCTCAAGAAAAGAGAGCAACTGAAGAGTACAAAGCTCAGTGAGTCAATTCAATCAGTCAACTGTCTATCAAACTGAACGCGTTGACAATGTTGAAGAACTCAAACTCAGTTACAACATCATTCATTCTCATAATCAAGATCAAGTCAGAATGTCTTGATCTTCTTGAAACTCAAATCATGATAAACATTGAATGTATGTTAAACGTGATTCATCACAATCTCATGAAACGTTTAGATAAGATCAAGAATATTCACTCTTGAAAGTTCATAAGAATTTTCTTTGATGATAAATTGATGCAACTACACGAAACAATACTGCTTGATCTGAACATTCAGAACTTCAATGAGAGCAATTTATGCATTTTGAAGATCTTTATCATTGTTGAATATGTTTCAAAGAATCTCATGTTAGATCTTTCATTCTTTGAGAAGCATAATTTCATTCACGAGTTTGCTCATCAACACTTACGCTGAAGAATCTTGTGTACTCAGAATGAAAGAAAGAAACTATCTCATTGAAGAACAGTTTCAGAATCATCTTACGTGATGTTTGATGAAGCAAGACTTGCGTCAAGTCTTTTTGCAAGCAATATTCATCAATCTAGTTTTGCAAGAAAAGTCACTTTCAAGTTTTCTTGTCAACGTAATCAGCAGAAGAAACGAGAAGTTTCAAGCACTCAATCGACTCAAAATCTTGAGCAACAAAGTATCACAATACACATTCAATCACTTCTAGATGCTTTGTATAACTCTTTGAATCTTTCAATGACAGAAGAAAACTCTTGACTCACACAAATCAAGAATACGATAGTTAATCAATTTTTAAATGTTTCAAAAGAATTTGCAAACTTCGCGAATCTCTTCACTCAAAAAGTCAAAGTTCTTTCGACTTACAAATTTCATGATCACGCTATTTACATTGAGAAGAATCATATTGTTCTTTGAGACTCTTTATACAATCTTTTTGCAGTTGAACTCATTGCACAAAAGATGTATATCAAGAAACAGCTTTGAACAAACATGATATGATATTTCATCTCTTCAGCTGAGATGCTTATGCTTTTTACATCTAAAAAAGATGAAATGCTGCGATCATGCGTTGATTATTGAGAGCTTAACGCGATCATTCTCAAGAATAAATTTCTTCTTTCGCTGATCAATGAAGCTCTTAATCATCTTGCAGATGTCAAGTAATTTATCAAGCTTGACATCAAGAATGCGTTCAACAAACTTTGCATACAAGAAGAAAACGAATGAAAGACAACATTTTGTACAAGATTTGACTTATATGAGTATCTTGTAATGCTCTTTGATCTCATCAATGCATCGACTTTCTTTCAGATCTATATGAATCAGACTTTGTTTGAATTTCTTGACATCATTTGTTTCATCTATCTGAATGACATTCTGATATTCAGCAAAATTCGCAAGAAACATTTTTGTCACGTACAACAAATTCTTGACAAACTGCAGATTTTAAAGCTTTACATCAAGCTCTTAAAATGCAAATTCTTCAAGAAAGAGCTATTCTTTCTAGAATATAAAATAGAAAAAAGAGAAATTTCAATGAAGAAAAATCAAATGCAAATCATTCAAGATTGATTACAATCGAGAACAATGAAAGAGATTTAAACATTTCTCAATTTTGTCAACTTTTATTGTTAATTCATAAAAGATTATTCAAGAATAGCATCATTCTTGATTAATCATCTCAAAATGAGTCTCTTTTTTAATGTAAAGAAGAGATGAATTCTCAAAGAACAGATGAAGTGAATTGAACTTATCAACAATGCTTGAAACACTTTTCAGAAGCTGAAAGTTATCTTTGCTCAAAATGTTGTTCTTCAGCACTTCAATTTTGCAAAAGTCATAAAACTGAAGATGAACATCTTTGAATTTGCAAAAAGAATGATGATGTTTTAATAAACAGATATCATACTCAAGAATCTACATTGACATTCAGTAGTCATCTGATCAAGAAAGTGACAATCGATTGAATAAAACTATGATGCATATGATCAGAAAATGCTGACAATCATTGAAAGCATGAATTATTGAAGACATTATCTAGAAGAGACTTGACATGAAATAAAAATAATCAACAATCATGCAAATCTTCAACACTTCATGACAATAATCAAGCTCTCTTGCAGACAGATGAAGTGAGTCAACAGATTTACTGCATACAACTTCAAGATCTTTTATCAAAAGAGAGTAAGCAACTCTGTCAATGATTCATCAAGAAAACTTGATTATGAGAAAGATATTGATGCAGATGAGAGAAAGTTCATTCGTGATTTAACATACATGAGAAAACTCTTGAAAAATCTCTCAAGTCAATTAACGTCAATGCTCATCATCTTCACTCGACAGTTCAAGACTCTGAGCATCAAAAATCACGAGAAAATAGTCATCAAATCATTCAAAAAGATCATTAACTTATCAGCGTCAGTGAAAAGAATCAGAAAAGTCTCTCAAACTTTGAAGAAACTCTTGACTGCTGATGAAAAGTCTTAATGATGATTTCAAAACATCATTATTTCTCATCAGAAGAACATTTGTTTCTGCAAGAACATTGAATCAAGATTTACTACTGTTGCTGAAACTTGAAGAGACATTGATCTTTGCAAAAACATTAAGTCAACGTTTACTACTGTCACTGAAACTAAAGAAGATGTTTGCTTTTGCAAGAATATTAAATCAACGTTTACTACTATTACTGAAACTAAAAAAGACATTTGTCTTTGCAAGAACATCATGTTGACATCTATTACTGTTGCTGAAACTGAGAAAAACGTCATTCAAATGAAGTGAAAATGCAGAAGAGCAAATTCTTTTGCTGAAGAAAGCAAATGTTTGATCATGAGTCAGAGCGAGAATTCAACTATGTGTCATTTCGCTGACGAAAGCGAATGTTTGATCATGAATCAGAGCAGAGTTTTAACTATGCATCATTCTGTCGAGAAGAGCGAATGTTTGATCATGAGTCAGAGCAGAGTTTCGATCATGCATCATTCTACTGAGAAAAGCAAATGTTTGATCATGAGTCAAAACAGAGATTCAACTATGCATCATTCTGCTGAAGAAATGAAGAAAGCTTTATTCATGAGAGAGAAAGTGAATGCATCAGAAAGTCATTTCGTTGCGATTCAGAATGATTCAGATAAGATAAATGACACAGTCTTGAAGTCTATGAAAATTCATAAACGCTTTAATTCATTGATATGAAATGATGTTCTGATCTCAAGCTTTATTGACTTTGCAAACTACTTTTTCAAGAGTTTGACTCAACTGATTTGCAAACAGCAGAAAATGAATCATCTCGTCATCACAGTACAAGAATTAATGAAAAAGAAAAACTCAAGCACATGCAGTACTGAAATTGACTTCAGCATCTTTATGATCAACTGATTGAAGAAAATTATAGATAACATCATGATATTTCAAGAATTCATTTATGTCTTTGCATAAAATAAATTTAGAGCAAAGATTATGAAACAACATCATGACAGCTTTCTTGCAAAACATCTCAACTTTCAATGATGTTTAAAGCTTGTTTAATGAATCTTCAACTGATTGTTTGCAAATAAGAACATTAAGAAATACTGCAGAATCTGTAAATCATGTCAGCAATACAAGACACTACGTCACAGAATCTGAGAACTTTTGAATAGTCTGCTCATTTTTCAAAGAGTATGAGAAAGCATTATCATGAACTTCATCATCAATCTTTCTGACAGCATGAGCATCTCAAACATCTTCTATAACAGCATTATGATTGTAGTTGATCATCTTTTCAAGATGACGCACTACATTTTTACTTGAAAGACAATGACTGCTTTTGATCTGATTGATTTCTTTCTCAATAAAGTAGTTTGATATCACAAGACTTCTGATGATATAATCTCTGACAGAGATTTCATATTTACATCATACTTTTGAACGTTGCTGTGCTATTATCTTCTGATCAAGTAAAAACTTAGCACTGCATTTCATTCTTGCATCAATGATCAAATTGAAAGACAGAATCAAATTCTCAAGACTTATCTTCAAGCATATTGTAACGATGTTCAAAATGATTGAGTTTATCTTCTTGTCATGATTGAGTTCTTCTACAATAACAGCGTTCACGTTGCAACATTGATAACATCATTCTTTGCAGTCACAGAAAGACATTCGAGAATGAAGTTCAGCATCAAGATTCACTCAAAGAAATCAGAGTCAATCACGAACTACGCAACGAGAATGAAAAAACTGCACGAGAATCTTCGCTACAGACTTGCAAAGACAAACGTCGACTACGTGACTCAGCATGACAAAAGACACTCTGTTAAGATGTATTTCATTAATCAGTTAATGTGATTGAACGTTAAGAACATTCAAATCAAGAAGTCTTTCAAGAAACTTGAAGTTAAAAGATATGAATTATACAGAATTTTAGAGCGACTGAGCAGACAAGTCTATCGTCTGAAACTGTCTTCAAAGACGTGCATACATTTGATATTCAATGTCAGCTTGCTGAAATCTTTTTACTTAAGAAAGAGAAAATCAAATGAGTTGCTCATGAAAGATCTTGAGTTAGAGAAAGAGATACATAATAGCTGAAAGATTAATGACATACTGAATAGTTGCATACAGAATGATCAGTTGCAATATCTGCTTAATTGAAAGAACTTTGAAGCTTCAGAAAATATCTGAGAATCATCAGACTGTCTTGACAACTGCAAGACTTTATTGAGATTTTTTCATTGCAGACATTTCAACAAGTTCGAAAGTAAGTCGTTAACGTTGTCATGAAAAATCACAAGTATGCATAAAACGAAGTAAAAAGATTGATAACTATCTAACTGTTATTAGAAAGAAAAAAAGAAAAGAAAAACAAGACTTTCTTGCTCAATCATTCTCATCAGTACTTGAATCAACAGTCTAAAAAAGTCGTTAGCAAATGCGAAAATTAATACATGAATAGTTCATGAATTTCATACAATATATATATCATTCAGCTTTTGCTTTCTTGAAAATTCAAAAGTTGATGAAAGTAAACTCTTGCAACTATTAGTCAGATAGTACAAAATATACACAAGCTATTGTATTAACAAAATGAATGAAATAAGAAGCTCATATCAAAGCTCACTGTGTTCTTCAACTCTTCAATGATAAATCGCATGATCAACGTCAAAGATGAAGAAAGAGAAGAAGTCATTGACAGAATTAAATCAGATGAGAACAAGAACAGAGAGACACAAGAGAGCAAAGAAAACAAGAATGAAGATGATATCACAGAAGAGCACATTTCAATTGCAACAGAGACATTCTGATCTTTTGAATGCATTGCAAGAAGAGTCAGAGCACTCTGAGTTTGAGCAATCAAAGCAGATCAAAGATTATCATATCTTTCAATCTGCTTTCACAAATCTTCAATGATTTTGTTCAATCTTGCAATTTGACACAGCAAATCATTGATTCAAGTCTCTTGTGTTGTCATTTGCTTTTGCATCTTTTTGCAATTAATAGTCACGTCTTTAATATTCTTCTTCATTTCATTGATGTTGTTTCTGTTTATCTTGATATTAAGAATGAGAAGATGCAGCTTCTTCTCAATATATTCTTCAAATTCAAGAAACATCTGATTCTGAGTTAAATTGAAAGAAAGATTACAAGAGATGATCATCATCATCTTCTTGATCACAGACTCAGAATCAGATGCAACAAAGAATGAAGAGAAACTGACGTGAAGTTGAGAAGAAAGAGAGTTTGAGCGAAGTGATGAAGAGACAGAACTGACGAGATTGAACTTGAAATCAGATGTAATCTCGACATAAGAAGAATTTGAGCAAGACAGAAAAGTGCTTAAGTCAGATGAAGAAAAGACAGAGCTGACAGAAATGAGCATTAAATTGTTCTTGAGTGCTCTAAAAAGCATCAATTAATTATTGAATTTTCACATCTTGAAGCTATTGAAAATTATACTTACAACTCATACTTGCAATTTATCTCAATAATAATGCATAATGCGCATTTCTTGAAATTCTTTTTAATAGAAAACTTTATTTTTACGCAGTTTACATTTCTTTTCATGCACTTTTTACATCTATTCAAGAATTGTATTATAATCTCTTTGCTATACACATTCAGAGCTGTTTTGTGATGCTGAGTTGATGACGTAAGATTTTTCATGTAAAGAGAAAGAAAGACAGATTTTTGATCAAAAGTGACATGAAAGTGAGAGAATTAAACGCAAGCAGCAGACACAGCAAGCACGCTGACGCAAGATGAAGAATCAATAGCAAAGAAAGCAAGCAGATGCAATGCAAATACATTTCATGTTTTAAGAAAGAAATACGATGAAGAACTACATCACTCACTTCTTTTAAACTTTTTCATTTTCATTCAAGATATCATCAGCTCATCATCATTAAATTAAGAAGTGAATTCATACTCACTATGATCATGATACTTGAAGAAATTGTACAGAACTACTTTACAGAATGAATAAAAGATCAAGTAAAATAATGAAGTGAAGATTGAATGCAAAAACGAAAGTTGAAGAAGAAAGAAAGCTGAAGATCACGCAAAAGATAAAAGAGATGAGTTGATAAAAATTCACTACTTCACAACAAATAAACATAAACATTTGTAACAATTGTTTCTTTAACAACACAAGATATATACAGAGATCAAACAGTAATCACTATTACTAGACTTAAGGTCTGAAGATAGCTGAGACAATAATATGTATTGACTACTTACATGAGTTGAGCACGAAGCTTCTATCTAAGAAAACGATCATCGTTATATAGACATAGAAGATTCGTGCAATCGTCTGAGTCGCTGAATGATCTCGTCGACTCAGACTCTGAATCATGAGAGTCGCTTCATGATCTCAATGATCTCATATAATGAATCATTAGCATGTGATCATGATCTTTACTAGCTCAGAGTTCATCATGCTATGAACTACGCTCTATTCTGTTGTAGTTTCTATTTCAACTCAAATCGTGTTTTAACACTAGGTTTTCTTCAAGATTTCTGTTTTCAGAAATCATCGTTTCTATGTATTTGAATCAAGTATTCAAATTGTTGAGTTCTGTCGCAAAGCGTCGTCGTCTTTCGAAGAAACTTCGTTCTAACGATAGTTCAGTTATGCATCTCTGCAATCACTGTTTCAATCGTTTCGTGAAGTGTCGTGTTGACACTGACTTCGATCGTTGTGTCGAGTGTGTGCATCTAGGTCGCAAATGCGATCTGATCGTCTCAGAGACGAAATGAAAGCGAATTCGTAAGAAACGAGCTCATCTTCGTGCTGAGCTGAGTGAGACTCTGACTAAAGCAGCTCATCTGCAGAAGCAACAAGAATTAATTGAGTCTCACTGAAAGAATATGATGCAACGAAAGTTCAAGAATATTGAAGAACTCGAGAAGAATGAACGTCGTCAAACGACTGAGTCGTCTATCAACGATCTTCTTCTTAACGTTGATTTCGAACAGCTCGAAATCTCTTCTGATTTCGACTGATTGTCGAGTTTCTTTGCTGAAATTGTCGAAGAAGCTTCTGACAGTTCTTGAGATTTTTCTCTGATTTTCAAGTGTTCTCGATATGATCATAATCTTTTCACTTGATCAATCAATGAGACTGATCTATGATGTTCTGTTGATCTAGTATGTCTTCTACTTCGTATTTGATGTTCTGACTCTCTGAATCAATTTCTGAAGATTCTGTTTGAATTGATGTATTCGAATCTGCAGACTTCAAAAGACAGATATGAAATATTGAATGTATTCTCATAGATGCTGACAGATTCAATTTGTAGTTAATCAATTCTTTGATCTCTAGAATTTTATAAAATTCTAGCTTTGTGTGATTCAGTTTGTTACTTGATCTTTTCGTTTTGATGTTTCGTCTTAGAAGATATACTTTGTTTTTCTCTTTAAGAGTAGATTCTCTATCTCTTTTCTTATTAGCATACAGAGTCATGCGCTTGCTGAGAAACTGTATGTTCTTCTGTAATTCTTTTTGCAGCAGCTGCAATTGTTCTATCTGTAGCGTAACTTTCTGAGTTAATTGTACAAACTCACGCGATTTTTTAAGAGTTTCTGACTCGAACTCGTAGTTCGCAAAGAATGATGACATGCTGATTACTTCTGTTGTTGCACTATTGAAAGTTAACTGTGCTACTGACAGTAGCTGTATTCAATCGTTCTGTCTATAGTTAATATAGCATCTGAGATACTGTTTCAGTGTCTGATTCATTCTTTTCGTTTGTTTATCTGTTTGCGAATGATAAGCTGTTGACAGCTTATGATGAATTTCTAACTGATTCATCAAGAATTTTCAGAATTTCAATGTGAAGAGCTTGTTTCTATTCGAAATTATCTCGTCTGATAGTTCATGATTTGCTACAATCGTTCTTAGAAACGTGTAAGTCAAATCTTCTGCGAATGTCGCTTTCTTGTATGACAAGAAGTATTCGTACTTGATTAATCTGTCTGTTATAATCAAGATAGAGTCATACGTTGTTTCGATGACTCTTTTCTTCGACTTAGATAGCTTGACTATAAAGTTCAAAGCTATGCTTTTTCATGCACGATTTGATGTGCTGAGACTTTTCAAAAGTTCATAGAGTTTATGTTGATTGTGTTTTGTACGAACACACACATCGCACTTTCTGATAATATCTTCTATCTGTTTTCTCATCTTTGAGAAATAGTAGATTCTAGATATTCTCTCAATGATTTTATTCGAATCTTGATGTTCATGTATCATTGACTTGTGATGATCATCTATCATCTCTTATCTGCATCTTGTTGAAACATAGATCAGATTCTGAAATGTTAGTATTTCATTGATAATCTCAAAGTTCGCGTTGTTCTCGATATTCTCTATAATATCTTGCGCGACTGAGTTCTTCGCTAGCTCTAGCTTTACTCGTTTCTTGAGATCTCTGTTGTTGATTTGTAAAGTGACTGCGTTTTGTCTATTATAGACAATCGAATCGTCTGAATTCTTTTGCAAGATAGTCTGATTTATCTGTGATCTATCTGTCATATGATCTGCTCTTCTGCTCAAGACGTCGATCTTTGAGTTTTCAGATTTCTTTCGATATTGAATTTGAAAGTTGTACGATGACAACTTTTTCGATCATCTAATCTGTCTTCGATTTAGAACTTTCGTGATCGTGAAGTATAGCAGATTCTTATGATCTGTATATACTTGAATCTGATGTCTAGATTCTTCTAGATACACTCTTCATTGTTTGAATGAGTCAACAATAGCTAGCAGCTTCTTGTCGTGTATCTCATAGTTCAATTCAGCGTCTGTAAGCTTTCTACTGTGAAATGCAATGAAATGCAGACGTCTCTTGTCATCTGATTGACTGATACATGCTTCAATAGCTTCATCTGACGCGTTCATCTCGAGCGTAATGAGTTTTTCTGATTCAAACATGATCAGTACTGACTGAGAGATGAACAATTTCTTCAGCTTCTTGAAAGCTTCTTCTGCTTTCTCAGTTCACACGAACGATATGTCTTTTCTCGTAAGATTCGTAAGTGACGAGACGATTCTGAAGTATTTCTCTATAAAGCGTCTATAGAAGTTTGCGAATTCTAAAAAGAATTGAACTTTGATCTTTGACTTTGACGTCAATCAAGTCGTAACAGCTTCTATCTTCTTTGAGTTCATTCTTAGACTCTGAGACGTGACTATGAATCTCAAAAACTGTACACTCTGTACATGAAATTCACTTTTTCCTGACTTGATGCGCAGATCGACTTTCTTCAAAGTCTGTAGAATCTTTTTAACATGTTGCACATGTTCTTTCTTCGTCTTTGAATATACTAATATATTGTTCAGATATACTATGATGAATTGATTCAGATAACGTCGTAATACATTATTCACAAAGATCTGAAACGTGACTGAAGCATTGATTAAGTCGAAAGACATGATCAAATACTCATAATGTTCTAATCGAGTGCGAAAGACTGTCTTTCACTCGTCTTTTTCTTTGATTCGTATTCGATTGAATGCTTCGAGTATATTGAATTTCATAAATCACTGTGCATTCTGCAATCTATTCTGCAGTTCTGCTATGAGCAATAACGAATAGCTGTTTTTAATCGTGATGTTATTTAATGCTTTATAGTCGACACATAGTCTTAGACTTTCATTCGATTTCGAAACAAACAGAATTGAATATTCTGCTGACGACTGTGATTCTCTAATGAATTCTCTTCGCATGTTCACTTTCAGATATTGTCGCAAAGCATCGAGCTTTTCTGTCGACAATGAATAAATGAACTGTTTCGTGAGTTTCTTGTCATCAACAAGCTTAATCTCGTGATTTCACGATTGATGTTTGAGTAGTGTCTTCTGATCACTTTCTTTCTCAAACAGAATCTTATATTTCTGATATTCTTTAAAGATAATAGCGATAGCGAGATTCTTCGAGTGATTGCTCTGAATCTCTCTGCTTCATAACATCTGTGCGTCGTTGATTTCTCTGAACTCTTCGCGCATTTCTTCGCTCGTCATGACGAATATCTTCACATCTTGTGATGACTTCAATATTGAATGTAATCGCGTTGTTTTCATACTTAGAAATGCGATTGTTTCGTTGACTCAATCAATCATTGAATTGATCGTACGAAGTCATGATATGTCTAGAACTATATCACTGTCTGACTGCTTCGTAATATCTAAACGTAACTTCTTTCAATGTCGTTCAAGTCTCAAATGAATGAGTCGAGTTTCTTGATCTATTAGTTCGTTATTGTACTTCATGAATGTTTCATCGAAGTTTTGCAAATTGTAAGATTCTTTCTTCTTCTGCGTAGATATTTGCACTTTTTCAGCAAATTCTGAAGATATGTAATTTCTTGTGCAGTCGCTGTCTATGAATAGTCATGCTGCGTGATCATTAATCTTGATTCATACTCGTAACTGCGACAAGTCACTGATGAAGACAAATATGCTTTCGATTTTCGATCTTCGACTAGACTTCTTCGATGATCTGTCGATCAAAGAGTCTTCTAGTTTTTTGAACTAGAAGCTCTTTTTGTCAGTACTTGTTCTATGTACTGAAATCAATTCGAATTGATCTTTTTAAGTGAATATTTCTTTGAATCACACAGATCAAATCTCTTTCTGATGACTTTTGTCATCTGTCTAAGTTCTCTGAGTATGTGATCTTCATCAGAAAGTACATATTCTTCTTGTTTGATGAACTTGACTCTCATGAATGACTTCTTCATGACTATGTCACGATATCGAATGTCTTTGTGCGATGCAATCGACTCATCTTGCATAGTGTCATAGATAGCTTGATGTATATCATTCTTGATCTGTTGCATTCGCTGTGAAAAATCTTTCTCTTTCTGCTTAAAGAGAGTATACAATTCGTTGTACATGCTTATAAAGCTTGCTTGACTTGTAAGCTTTCTGAGATCTTCTTTTACTTCAAGATGATCTTCTTCTTGATCGAGAGCATCTTCTGCTGCAATAGTGAATGCTCGTAGAATTTCGCTAAGTCGATTTTCTTTCTCGACTGCTTGATGAATAGCTTCTTTGATGTCGTTTGACCTATTCGAGTCATATGCTTCGCTGTCGAGAATCTTCGATTTCGCGATCATAGTGAACGAACTCTCGTCACTATCTTCATCATGTGCTTCTGATTGACGATGAGTTGCTGCGTAGAAACGATTCTTTCGCGAGGGTTTCGAGTATCATTCAGAATCTTTCTTATCGCTCAGATGAGTGTGACAGTTGTTCTCATAACATGCTGTTCACGACAACGCTTGATGCTTGTCTTTCTGATCTTCTTTCGTCGCTGCGAAAGATCTGTCTTGCTTGTCATAAGACTTTGACTTGTTCTTGTACTTGTTCTGAGTACAATTCTTAAAGTAATGACTCAGCTTTTCACATGTGTAACATGTCTTGCTCTGTTGAACTGTTTTATCGCGAGCGTTCGTTGATATCTTTCGAGTTGCATCTAGCTTCATAGATTGAGAGTCATAGTATGACTGTCGTCGTTTCTTCTTGAACTTTCGACTCAATACTACTGACATAGTCGATTCTTTACCTTTTTTCAGACGTCTCTCGTACTGCCTGTTATCGATGATCATCGCTCTGAATATCATCTTCTGCAAGTTGACGAGTTTATCGATTCTAGTGATTTCATTCTTGACTTTCTCTCGCAGTTTCTGATAGAACTGACTGATGAGAGCTGCATCGTCTCATTTCGTATTCATCGCAATATGCTGAAAGCTGATTGAATAAGTCGCTGCGAAGATTTTCTGCCGCAGGTTGTACAGCTGACGTTCTGCTGTACGTTTCTTGTCAATGTCTTCAAATACTCTTCTTAGACGTTTCTCGAACGTCTGAAAATCACGAAATATCGTGTTGATTTCTTCTTCTCGTTCTTCTGATTTCTTCTGCAGATAATTCGTTAGATAGTGATGAAATCATGTGAATGCATTATCTCTTAAATAGATGAATGCAAAGAGTACTTTGTTCTCGATGAACTTGAACTGAGATGAGTGTCGTTTAATGTATAGCTCTATCTGTACTAGATATGCTTCGAGTTTATTTTGATCATCATGATACAAGTTCGATGTTGAAATCTTGATCTTATCTGCGCTGAAGATGCTCACTTCTTGACTGAGCGTGACTCGTTCTGACTGACTAGACATGATTGAAAGAAATGAACGTCTCTGATATCTTGTGAAAGAGTGATGCTCAAAGTGTAACGATTGTTTCTTTAACAACACAAGATATATACAGAGATCAAACAGTAATCACTATTACTAGACTTGAGATCTGAAGATAGCTGAGACAATAATATGTATTGACTACTTACATGAGTTGAGCACGAAGCTTCTATCTAAGAAAACGATCATCGTTATATAGACATAGAAGATTCGTGCGATCATCTGAGTCGCTGAATGATCTCGTCGACTCAGACTCTGAATCATGAGAGTCGCTGCATGGTTTCAATGATTTCATATAACAAATCATTAGCACGTGATCATGATCTTTACTAGCTCAGAGTTCATCATGCTACGAACTACGTTCTATTCTGTCGTAGTTTCTATTTCAACTTGAATCGTGTTCTAACAACATTGATGATCATTACTCTCACGCTAGTCATAACAAACAACAGAAGCATTGCTCTTCTGTTCATTGTTTACATCTATTATCTGATACTATCTTCTGCTTGTTGTTTGCTTCTACTATTGAGTATCATTTATAGAAGAAAACTTCAAATTGAGCAAATCTCGATTCTCACTACAATTATCATCATGAAAATTCAAGTTTAGTCGACGTGCATATGTTAATGAAAGAGAGCATCGAGATCATGATCACATCATGCATGAAGCGACAGTTGAAATATAATGAGACAATGAGATAATTGTCAGAATTCAGATCTACGAGATTCAGAGAATAAATATGAATGATACTGCTGATCATTTAGAAATTCTACATGAATTGCAAAAAACACTCAGTCTACATCTATGAGAATCAAAGAATAAAGAATATACTATCGTCAATATTTAAATCTACGAGAATCAGAAAATAAACATAAGTACTACTGTTGACTCTTTAGAAACTCAATGCTCATGCTATTGAAAGAGAATCTTGAAAACACAATGATGCACAGCGAGTCTGATATCATGCATTGCATGAAGAAATGAAGCAATTCAACAACAAGAACATTGTTATTAAAAGAAAGAATAATTGTCAGAACTCAGATTTATGAAAGTCAGAGTTTTTCAAAGAATAGAGAATAAACATGAGAATTATTCTTCAACACTATCATTAAGCTCTCAGACAAGAATCTGAATTTATGAGAATTGAGACACTGAGTCTACAAGAGATTCTACTGTTAATTCTCAGAAACATTGAATTTATGAAAATCTTTATCATTGATTCTCAAAGACTCTGAGTCTACAAGAGTTCAAGTCACATACAAACTTCAACATTTCATTGATGATAAGAATTCAAGTCACATATGATCTTCAAGAAACTTCACAGAGATTGCATGTAATTTTGCTGACTTCATCAACAATGCTTAAGCTTAGTCTTCTGAGTATATAAAGAAGAATTCACTTTTGTATTTCATAATCTAGTGTTAACTTTCTATATGAATAAATATTACTAAGCTACTATCAAATTTGATCATATTATCTACGCGCATATTCTTTAATGTGACTGCGCATTTCTTGAACTACTCACAAAAAGTTCTAGCATCTTATTGTTTAGCTTCTTTAATGATTGTAAGATTATTATATTTCTAAAATTCAGAAACATTATGTCATTTATTTTATAAATCATTTTCTTTCAATGCTTATTAATTTGTTTCTTCATTGTGATTCTGACTTTTATCAAGACTTACTTGATCAATGCTAATAATCATTTCATATGTTTGAATATATTCTTTGCTTTGTCTGCTTCAATTCTAGCTTGAGTGATCTCATATTCAATTGAGTTCAAATTGAAGTTCATATGAGAGTGAAAGTTCTTATTCAGAAAGAACATTAACTGTTCAATTGATAATGAAATAGCATTGTTATCAATGAATTCAATCATGAATAATCAGATGAATCAATCATCTTGCATATATGAGCAGTAGCTTCATAAATATCATTCTACATTCTGATTCACTCTTTCTGTCTAATCATCAATCTGAGAATGATAATTGATGAATAGTTTCATCTTGATGTTTAGTCTCAGACATAAAGACTTTCAGACAATCAATATGAATTGTGAATCACGATTAAACATTATTGATCTTGATAGTTCATGAGTTCTGAAGATTCATATCAACAGTAGTTTAACTGTTTATTCTGCAAAGATTTCTTCGTTATTTAATCAACATGATATATAGTGTCGTTTCTTAGACAATTAATTTATGACTGTCAGAATCACATTGCTTTCATCACTTTCTGATAGATTGATAATGAAGTTTAATGATATGTTTTGTCATCACTGCTTGAGTATGAGCAATGACTTCAGCAGTTCATTGATTTGATCTCTCAATGCTTTTGATCTACAACAAACGTAACAGTTTCAAATGTAGCGCTTAATCATCATTCTCATCTTCAATCAGCAATATGATCATCTTAGCAAGTTCAACGTTTGATTCATGTCAGAGTGATCATTGATTGAAAGATTATATGCTTTTCTTATCAATAAAATGATCATTGACTGAGAAATTCATAGTCTATCATCTTTTCAGAGTACTTCATCAAGTATCTTGCAATTGTCTAAATCAATATCTTGACAAGTCTTTCTGTTCTGTTTCATGATTATTCAAATATCAAAGCACAGTTGATTCATTCAATTTTCAACTATAATCTGATTCTGAATAGAAATCATCTCTTCAATTGAATTTTGATTAGCTTTTAATTTGAGTTTCAAATCTGAGTCAAATTTCAAATCAAATTCTGAGTCAAATCTGAACAAGATTTGAATCAGATCTTGATTAACTTTCTGATCATCTTTTATTGATTGAAGTTCAAATTTGTCTTTTGACAGTAGCATCTGATGCTGATACAGCTTATGATCATCATTTGCTTCAACTGACTTGACGTCTGACATTTTGATCAGCACATTGACTTTCAGATTCTGTTTTCTCGACTGATATATGATCTTGAAGTTATATTCAGATAAATTTTCAGCTCATTTAGCTTGTTGTTTGATCAGTTCTTTGATGATCATGAAGTACTTCAAGTTCAGATGATTGATGAAGATCTTGATTAAAATATTCATACATTTCAATTTGAAGCATTAATGCTTCAAGCAGTGAATGATAATCAGCAGTTTCTTGTCATAAATCTCGTAGTTACATTCTGCAAGAATCATGTTCTTGCTATAGAAGATCATTGAATGTAGAATGTTTTCATCATCATATTGAGACAATACTTCGTTGTTGACATAGTTTAAAAAGTCAGTTTTCAGAATAACTTCTCTGATTGAGTTAAAATGCTTCAAAATGAGAACTGTTATCACTTGTTGCTTCAATTCTTCAAAGATTGTCTGACAGATTTCTGATCATTCAAAGAAATGATTTTTTTGAGTCAGCTTTATCATGAGTTGAGCAATCTTTGAAAAGTTCTTTATGAATCATCGATAGAAATTGCAGAAATCAATGAAGATCTGCACATGAGTCAATGATCAAGACACTTTTCAGTCTCAAATTACATCTACTTTTCAAGAATTCATTTGCAAATCATTGATGAATATCAATAGTTCAAGAAATGAGATTTTCTGAATCTTGAATTTGCACTTGTCAATGTCTATCTGTAAATTGACTTCACGAAGCTTTTCTAGCACTTCTTTCACATGAGTTCTATGTTCTTTCAATGTCTTACTGTAAATGAGAATATCATTCAAGTATGTTTGACAGAATTTATGCAGACAGTTGAATAACACATCATTGATATAGTGCTGAAAGAAAGCAGATTCATTGATCAATTCAAAGAGCATTACTTTATACTTGTAAACATTGAAGAAAGTAACAAAAGTAGTTAAATCTTCGCTTTCTGAACTCATGCACAGTTTATTGAACGTGATGATAATGTCAAGTTGAGTCAGATACTTACTGTCTTGAATTCAAGCTAGTACTTCGTTTATCAAGAGTATTGAATAATAATCTCTTTTAATTAAAGCATTCAATTTTCAATAGTTCATGTAAAAGCAAAGACTGTCATCTTTCTTTTTAATAAACAGTATTAATGAAGCAAAAGAAGCTTTGCTGAATGTGATAAACTTCTTCTTCAAATTCTCTTTTAAATACTCTTTGATCTTCTGTAACTTGTAGCTTGACATGAAGTACAATCAACTTTTAAAGAATTGACTCTCTTCTTCTAATTCAATCTTATGATCATATGATTGATGTAAAGATAACTGCATTGTCTTTTCTCTATCAAAAACATTCAGAAAGTCATGATAAATTATTGAAAGCTTCTTCTTCAGTTCATTTAATGACATGACAGAGATCATTTCATTCAGTTTCGCGAAATCTTCAACTGAGCTAAGTGCTTTGTTGATTTTACTAATGATTAAGAAGAAAATCTTGATTTTCTTATTCTTGACTAGAGTTTGATACACAGTGTTAGAGATTAGCATAGAGCGAGTCATATGAGTGTAATGTAATGAGTATATAAATGCTAAGAAAGAAAAGTATCTAGACGAAAAGAGTCGACTATTTATATAACTCAGAAGAACATAAGCTAACTCTGAATAGAGTTGACTTCAAAACAAGTCTATGCTCTAGCGACGAGCGATCAATGATAGCTCTCAGAATAGTCATCAACATAGTCATCAACATAGTTATTAACGAAGATGCGTAGCTAGAATCGTAACATTACTCTTCTTCTTCAACAATTCATGTTCACATGAATGTATTTTCTTAGTCTTGTGTAGAATCGAAATGTCTATTGTAGCAGACTAGCTATGTAGAAAGAAATCAACTTGCTCAGCAAAGAGATTGACTATTGACTGATATCATTGAAGCAGACTCACTAAAAGAAGATTGACTAGCTCATCAAAGAGATTGATTGTAATCATGTCATTGAAGCAGACTCACTGCTGATTCAGATTTACTACATAGTAGAGCTTGTTTCATTCGTTGATTGACTCAATCAAGAGATCAATCATTGTTCATCTTTGTAGCAGACTCACTTTAAGTGTCGTTCAAGCAGACTAACTATCGAGTGACTGACTTGATGACAAGATCAATATCAAACGCGTCTTTGTAACAGACTCACTGTTGAGGTTTTGATATAGAAACAAGCTCATGAATTTGCTTGTTATTGAAGATGATTGTGTCATTGAAGCAGACTCACTAGTCAACTTGCTCATTGAAGAGATCAACTTTTAGCTCGTCATTGTAGCAGACTCACTAGTTGCATGTGAATGTATGATCAGGTTCACTGATGAGTAGAGCGATGAAAGCGAGTAGATCATTGCATTGAGAATAGATGTCATTGAAGCAGACTCACTAGTTGCACATGAACTGATAGATGAATCGATTCACTGATAGATAGAGCGATGAGAAGATCATTGCATTGACGAAAGATGTCATTGTAGCAGACTCACTGAGAGTTTGCTTCTTAAGATAGAGACTTCACGCAGTTCTAGACTGATTTCTTTGATTGCTCTTTGAGATAAAGACTTCACGCAGTTCTATGACTGATCTCGTTTGAGTGCTCATTAAACTTGAAGAATTTCTTGCGAATTTGAATGAGCAATGTATTCGCTGATCTTTGACCTAGTCGAATGATTTCGATCGTTTATTTCACCTTGCTGATCAGCGCACGAGAAAGAAGAATGAATGTCTGCACGATTGCGAGTCGACTAAATCAAAGTCAATAGTCATGTGAATTGAACAGAGCAAGTCAATGCAGATTATTTCACTTCGTCTGTAACGAAGAAGCATTTATATAATGTTAAAGATCAGCATAAAGCGAGTCATATGAATGTAATGTAACGAGTATATAAATGCTAAGAAAGAAAAGTATCTAGAAGAGAAAAGTCGACTATTTATATGACTCAGAAGAACATAAGCTAACTCTGAATAGAGTTGACTTCAAAACAAGTCTATGCTCTAGCGACGAGCGATCGACGATAGTTCTCAGAATAGTCATCAACATAGTCATCAACATAGTCATCAACATAGTCATCAACATAGTCATCAACATAGTCATCAACATAGCTATCAATGAAGATGCGTAGCTAGAATCGTAACACACAGTGACTTCAATCATGATAATATTGACGAGTTTCTTTGTCTCAATTGACTGAAATGAGCAACGTTAATCGAGATCAACTTGAATGCTTTGCTTTGCTATGAGAGCAGATTCAATGAATTGAGCAAATTCAATGAATCTATTCACTGATTTCTGATTCATGAGTCTCTTCAAGATGATCATTGATGTAACAGTTAAGTTCAAGTTCTTTCATTTCATTTTGCAAATTTCATTTGATTCAAATCTGTAAAATGCTGATTGACTGCTTACTTTTGAAACAACAGATTTTAATATTTGAATCTTCAATGATGATATTAATTAATTGTTTGCAGAATTTATCAACATTTGATTTCTTTTCAATCAGAAGTTTTCAATGATTATCTTGTGTTGATCTAAATGAGATATTAATAAAAACATCATTTCATTCTTGTGTTCTTGTATCATGATCAATGTATACAAAGCATGTATAATCAACTTTCAATCAAAGATTTCATCATACAATTAAATCAACTTTGATTTTGACAGTAATATTAATTGAATATCAAAGCATTCACATAGTTCTGACATTAAAGATTCATCAATGAAAGTCATGTCAGTGACTTCAGTATTTATCAGAGCAAAGAATCTGAATATTTTTTCTAAACTATTCAAGATGATGTCAACAGTGAATGACTTGAAATCAAATAAATCATCAGATATGCTGATGAAGCAAAATATGAGTATATCACTCTCAGTCACTACTTTGATGAGAACAAGTCATTTTTCAAATTTGCTGCAATTTCATGCATTTGAGCTGATTCAAGACAGTTACATGCTTTATGTTTTAACTTCTTGCATTTGAAGCAAAGTTCTTTTTTAAACAACTTCTCTTTAACAGAATCAACGTTCAACATTTTGAGTTTCTTTCATGCAAAGATTGAAGCTGAGATTGCAGTAGTGATCATCATCAAGATGCTAGTATGACAAATCATATCATGCAAACTGAAATAACTCAAATCTCAGATGTTGAATGTCAAACATCAAGCGAGCGAGACTGTGAACTCATCTCAAAATTCAAAACTCATCTCATAAATGTTAATCTGATGTTTGTAGTTAGTAATGTAAATTGTAAGATAGTATAATCTTTAAATCAATCTACACTGTGTAGATGCATTGTTCTAGTATTGAGTGACACATTGAATATAAGCGAAAGCATGAAATAAGTGATGAAACATCGTGACTACGAGCGACATTATGACTACAAGCGACACAACATTGTGAGTATAGACAACACAGTGACTACGAATGACTCAGAGCAGAATACACATATCAGTATGACTACAGCGTGAGTATAAAGCAGAATACAAGAAGCAGAATACAAGAAGTAGAACATAAAAAGCAGAATGCAAGAAGCAGAATGCAAGAAGCAGAATGCAAGAAGTAGAACATAAAAAGCAGAATGCAAGAAGCAAAATACAAGAAGCAAAATACAAGAAGCAGAACATAAGAAGCAGAACATAAGAAGCAGAACATAAGAAGCAGAATATAAGAAGCAAAATACAAGAAGCAGAACATAAGAAGCAGAATACAAGAAGCAGAACACAAGAAGCAGAATACAAGAAGCAGAACATATGTATGAGTGATATCATGATTAAGATGATGCGATCTTATGACTACAGACAACATGATGATTACAAATAACACAATGACTACAGACAACATAATGACTACAGACAACACAATGATTACAGACAATATGATGATTACAGACAACATGATGATTATAAACAACATGAAACAGAATACATCAATATGACTGCAGCGTAAGTATGATTGATAAGCAGCAGAATACAGAAAGCAGAATACATGTACAAGCAACATTGTGACTAAGATGACGTGATTTTATGACTACAAGCAACATGATGACTACAAGCAACATGATGACTACAAGCAACATGATGACTACAAGCAACACAGAGCAGCATACATATGTCTGTATGAAGACTGATTGCAACAGATGCATAGTTTATAACTAAAGAATATAATGACATTGTGTTGTGATGCATGTAAATCATCTTTTCTCTTTATTTTCTTGATTTAGTAGATCAATGATCTGAGAATTCACTGACTGACACTTGAAATCATATGCGTTTACGTTTCGATTTTGAGCGAGTCACATTGTGATCTTGCATTTTGCTTGAACTGACATCAGCATCATCATCACGACTCTGAAAACTTCATCAGCAATCTTTATATTAATATGAACATAAAATATATAATCTTGAAAATCAGTTTAAAACGTGATGAGATTGTAGTGCTGTAAAGTGTGAGCATCTCTGATATCTCATCGAGATAATGTTCATCTATCTCGTTGAAATATTAAGATGATGATAACAGATTCTCTTCTTCATCACTGAATTGAAATTTGTCAATGTTTTCAAATTCATTCAGAGCAGACAACATGAAGTTCAAACTGCAACTGAATGTTCTGAGTTTTATATCAGTTAGCAAATCAGATCATGTCATAGTACATGAAGCTTCATACTGATATGAGACTTTCTTTTGATAGAAGATTTCTTCTTGATGTTGAGTTTCTTCTTGATGTCGAGTTTCTTTTTGATGTTGAGTTTCTTCTTGATGTCAAGTTTCTTTTTGATGTCAAATTTCTTGATGATGTCTTGAATTGAATATTTTGAATCACTATGCAAGACAGCTTCATCTTGTTTTTCAATAATGATATATATCTGATATGTTGATTTGAATGATCTCTTGAGATATGAAAGCAGTTCACTGATGCACACAGCATTCTGAGTCTTCACTGTCATGTATGTAATTTCACTTCTATCGTTTCAGTCATTGACAAGATATGATTCGCAAAGTATATTCATAAACGCATCGATATATCGTTTCATCTGAAACAAAAGACATCATTGAATAAAGTCATTCAAATCTTTGATCTGAACATTGATAACTAAAAATTGAGCATAACTTATTTAGAAAGCTAGTCAGTCTGTTGTCTCATACAAATATGAAGATTGATGTACAAAACACATTTCATTTTCATTCTTTACAAGCTATTGATTGTTGAATGTCATCAATAAAACGTCATTTCATGATATAATATGTCTCAAACTGATAGTTTGCTGCAGAAGATTGCGCAATATGAGTCTTTGTAGTCTTGCTTGCTGCTGATAAATTTCGTCTGATAAAAAGTTTGCTTGTTGAAATTGACTTTTGTCATGCAATCTCTGCTTGACGATGATCTAATTGTAAGAATCGAGCGATGAGCTGTGATTCAATGAAAGTTTGAGAATTTGATGATTGAGATGTTGAAGCAACAGAAGAAGAGTCAATAAATTCAATAAATTCAACGTGATATGATCTGAAAGTCAAAGATGATTCAGAAGAGACATTTCGTGAGTTTGAATCATTGCATTCATGACAGAATTTGACGTTGAGTGACAAGTCAACATGAGAGTCATCTGTTTCAAGATAATACTGTCTGATCATATTGATACAAGTGCGACGTATGATGTTTTTTCACTTCATATGAATCATTGAAAATTAACAAGATTACATATACAACAGAGTCATAACTAATGTGACACATGCTGAGCAGCGTCTTTCTTGTCTATCAAGTCTATGACATATTCAATTGCTCATTATCTTCATTGATCTTGAACATTCAATGTACATCATCATTTGAATGTGCTGTCTCATGCATGTCAGATAGACTATCTGATGCAATGTGATGATAGATTAACTCTCTCAAACGAAGATATTTCTGATAGTGCAATTGACTATGATGTGCAAATTTCTTCTCAAAGTTAACGTTCAGCTGCTTTGTATCAATATGAAGATCAGTCATGACTTTCAAACATCAATCAAGAACATTGAGAGATAAATACTCATCAATCACTATCATTCATTAGCATGATAAATCAAGCATATCAAGACAAGAGCATATCATATCTCTTTACATTTATTAACAACTCATCAAGCAGAGTTGAATTGAGTTGAAGAGCTAGATCTGAGATCTGTTCTGAGTGATGATAGAGAATTCATGATTGATCTGAAACACAGTTGAATCGATTCTTTTGTCAACGAATCTTATGATAGTTTCAGCTTCTAACATATGAATACACTTCTTGACGTAGTATGAGCATGTAGATAGCACGAAGACAAATGTGATCTGCTGATGACTTAAAGTTGAAGCTGTTTTCTTCACAAAGATTGTGAAAGTATATTTATGCTCATATTAGTATGAAGATGAGTTGTTGTTGAGTAAATAACATACACATCAGCGATAGATCAACATTTTATTTAGCTGATTTCATCAAGACTCAATACGTTGATTCTTAGTGCTCATTTCGTAGAAAACGCAGTTCTTGAAGAGAATATTCGATTCGTGATCTTGATGAAGATGATGATGTATGACAGCAAGCAAGTCTGTTTTCACTTCTTGATTGAATCTTATAACTCTTGAAATCTTGTCTGTCTCTTTTGTTGAATCTAGAAACTGTCAAAGATAGCTTATATTGATATGAGATGATATTTCAACATAGATTCAGACAATATATCGAGAGTATGCATCAATGATCTTGTATATCTTGAATTCAAACATGTTCAGTTTGCAATAATCGTTGATTGATCATATGAAGTTGAGATCTGAAACAATGTATTCATCTCAAGTTCATTGCAAGTTATATCTTCATTGAGCAACATCATCAGAGTTCAAGATCTTAATCAAATCATAGAGTCAAGTGCTATAATGTATTAGTAAAGCAAGACAACATGTTGAAGACGTGAGTGATCGTGATATTAGATGATCTTGCTCTCAGAAATGAGCATGAAGCATATTTCACTCATAACTCTCAATGATTTTCTTTTGAAATTCAACTTCTACAATAGACAGCATTTCTGCATCTGCTATTTCTTTATTAATCAAATCAATATGATTCTTCAATTTCAGCTTCTTTTGTATGCATATGAGAAAGAATCGCGTGATTTTAGAATCTTCATTCTCAAGAATTTGAAGTATATTCTTGTTAGACAGATGAAGTAAATAAAGTTCTCTGATTCAATCATGAAACTCATCACTTGTGTTTGCTTGAGTATTCTTGATTATCTGTCATGTGCGAAGTCAATTGTGCAGAGTTCGTTGAATTATGTTGACATGATATTCATCTTGTAGAATTCAATGAATATCTGATATTTTAACATCATTATAAGATAGTTCAAGAATTCTTTTCTTGTGATCTTCAAGAGAAATAACTGATTGAGACATGATGAGATTGAGTATCGTTGTACATCAACAAATGTGCAACTTGCATTTTAGCAGAAGCTTCAAAATTTGACGCTATTGATGCAATCAGCGATTTATTATCTATCTAGTTACTTTGTGCATCACATCAAAATATTTGATTATCTTTGACATAATTATTTGTAACAAACATAAAGAGTTACAAGTGAACAGAAAGAACTGTCGCTTTGTTACGTTAATGTTCAATAGCTGTGATTGATGTAACTTGAAGCAATCATGACTCATTGATTTGTTTATTATATGTTGAAAGCTTCTGTTCTTGTGCAAATCTTGATTAATTCTTTCTGCTCTGATCTTACTTCTGTTTGATTGCTTGAATCTCATTTACACTCTTTTGCTCAAATCTTGCTCAAATTTATTTGCTTTGTCAACATTTGTTGACTTGAGAATCTTCTTACTCAGATATTTTGCTCAGATCTTGCTCAGATCTTACTCAGATCTTACTTAGATCTTACTCAGATCTTGCTCAGATATCTTGCTCAAATATCTTGCTCAGATCTTGCTTAGATTTTACTCAGATATCTTACTCAAATTTTACTCAGATATCTTGCTCAGATCTTGCTCAGATCTTGCTCAGATCTTGCTCAGATCTTGCTCAGATAAAGTGTATTTTGCTTCTTGTATTCTGCTTCTTGTATCATGCTTCATACTCACGCTGTAATCATACTGATATGTGTATTCTGCTCTGAGTTACTCGTAGTCACTGTGTTGTTTGTACTCACAGTGTTGTGTTGCTCATAGTCACGATGATTCTCTTCTCTCAAGTCAAACAATGATGATGACTACGTGTTTCTGAACTGAGTTGATCATATGTAATTTGTTGACTATGACTTCTGATCTCTGACTTATGACATGATCAAGAATAAATATGAGTTAACTTTGACTTGTGATACTTAACTGATGACATTGCATGACATGATATTGAAACATTTGCTTTAGCACTTGAGAGAATATCTCATAGCATTGCTGTTGTTTGCAGCTATTTAAATATCTTATAGCATTACTTTTGTTTATCGCTATTTAGATATCTCACATAGTTTAAACTTGTAATATTTTTCAACTTTTGCAAAAGATGAGTGATATGCTGAAAGCTTAGACGTAGATTTAGTTCATTCAACTATTCTTGCTTCATCACTTTGAATCATTGATATTTGTAAGCTTTTGTTTCTTCGTAATGAATACTTCACATAGCTTAAACTCGTAATATTTTTCGACTTTTGCAATAAATGAGTGATATGCTGAAAGCTTAAACATAGATTCAGTTCATGACATTCTTGTTCTTCAGAATAAGCTTGAGAAGAAATTGATAAAAGCTTGAGATTTTCTGAGTTTTGATTCAGCGACGTCTTCTTGTTTCTGAGTCAGACTGTTTTGATTCAACGCATTGTGCAATTGTAATTATATGTGATTAAAGTCAACAAATTGTTTCTCTTAAAGAAGATTTCAAGTAATATCTTCAACTTGATTCTGATAACAAAGAGATCAACAAAACTCAATTCTGAATCTCTTCATCATATTTAAGCAAAATAGAAAAAAATGCTTCTTCGTCTCAAGAAATTCTTCTCTCGCAAATAAAAATGATCTTGATTGCAACTTAAGATTTTACTTGTTGAATCATCAATGCAACATATCTGTCTGAAGCTTGAACATTTCAAAGCGATCATTGTATTTATCTAGAATTCTAGCTCAGAACTCTTCTTCTTTAAAAAGAAGACTTTCTTCAGCTCTTGCAATTGTGTTATAAACGCAAGAATTTGAATTGTTCTTGACAGCATAGTATTTAAAGTCAAGTCTGAGTTCTTTAACTGTCAAGATTTGAATTCGCTGTAGATTCAAGCGAACATTTTTCATAACTTGAACAAGTGTTTTTCGTTAAATAGCTCGTTATTTTCAAGAAATTAATCAAGCGAAAGAGACTGTTGAATGAAAAGATCATCAAAGCTTGAATCAATGATCTGAACTTTCACAATCTCGTCGAGTTCAAGAGATTCGTCTTTCTAATATCTGTCAGATTTGATGAAAATTTTATTCAAGACTCAACTTTGATCTTTTGTACTTCATTGATTTGAACGTTCTAGAATTGATTAAATCATCAATCATAAATATTGTCAGCAGATTGAGTTAGCTAGTGATCTCAGTGATTGCATTCATGCGAGCTATGTTTACATTCTCATTGACTTCTTCAACTTTGATCTTGATCACGCTGCTTCTGACGTTTATCTCTTGATGTGTTACAGTTAATCTTTTCTCTCGCTTCGAATCTGTCAAACGAGAATCGAGTAGAGTAAGAATCGAAGTAAAAATTATATTCTTCGTAACTTCAAACTGATTAATTATCTCAAGCAGATCATAGAAAGATAAATAGAGAAGTTCAGAGCGAGATCTGTTCAATTGCAAAACATTGAGTGAAAATTTCACTTGATGCTTGCTGTTTGATTTATCTCTCTTCTTCAATAATAATTTAAGTGAGTGAGTTGAGAGTTATAGAATCAAGACTAAATTCTCAAAGAAATGAAGTATAACTATTCAGATCTGAGAACAAAGCTTCTGTTAATGAAATAGTAAGATGTATATATATATATATATATATATATATATACATACAAAAGAGAAGAGAAGAGCGAACGAAGTCAAAGTAAGTGAAGAGTGTATGCGTGAAAAGAAAGAAAGAAATGAAGAATGAACACAGACTTTTTATCAACGAGATGAACATTCACGAACGAATGCTTGAAAATCTTTAAGTGATGAAGATCTTATTCACGCATGCAATTTTCTATTCATTGATAACGAATTTAATTCTGTCATTTCGATGATAGAATAGACTGAAATTGAGATGTATAAATTGAGTATTTCACGAATACTATCACGTTCTTCAACTCATTTCAAGAAATATCATCAAGTTCTACGAAATATCAAGTTCTAGATTCAAGTCTCTGAAAATTAATGATTTTCTTTCTGTTTTCTTGAGCGTTAATGAATAAATTGTTTTCTTGCTGTTTTCTTTCTATTTTCTTTCTGATTCTTTCTTATTTCTTTCTGTAGTGATCAAGAAATGATTATGAATTAAATGAGAAATGAATATCGTGAGACTGTTCACGACATCTTCATGAGCAATTAGTAGAGAGCAGAGATCGAAGTTTGAGTCAATGATAAAAGAGTCGAGAGTGTTTTTCAAGTGTACATATAAATGTTGTTTCAACTTGTAGATAAAGATCATGAAGACACACGTTTTACAGTATCTTTCTACAAGTACGATCATTGCATGTGTTCATTGTTTGTTTTCTCTGTTGCTTCTACAGCTTTTTATATTGCATCTGTACTCTATCTCTCAGCAATGTGACTTAACAAAACATGATCTTTAATCATCACAAGATTGATCATCATCTTTGATCAACAGCTAGATCAACTTTGATAGCAGCTTAATCAGATGAGATATGAGTGCTTTCTAATTTGCGCTGTCGTCGACTCGTTGAATTCAACTAAATGCTCATATGCTTGATCATTAATGAGATTTTTCTATGAGCATTGTAGATCATAAAAGTGATTGATTTTGTGACGGTTAAAGAAATACGACTCATCTTCAGATCTACAGCTAAATCTATAATAATAGAAGCTTAATCATTATGAGTACGAGAACTAATGTTTAAGTATTAAGCTCAACTCATCAAGTCAGTCAGAAGAAGACTGTAACTTCTTTTTAATGTATTTACTATCTACTATTTATTTCTGACAGAACAAGAACATGCAGAGCTGTAAACTCTGAAAGTTATTAAAGATCTTATGATTGATACGTCTTTTACAACATGAGTCAAGCAGATCAGATCTTGATGATTTGATTTATAAAAGTATTAAATCTGAGTCAGATTTGAGTTAAATCTGAGCAAGATATTGATGATTTGATCTATGAAAGTATTAAATCTGAGCAAGATCTGAGTAAAATCTGAGCAAAATGTTGATGATTTGATTTATGAAAGTATTAAATCTGAGTCAGATTTGAGTCAGATCTGAGCAAGATGTTAATGATTTGATCTATGAAAGTATTAAATCTGAGTCAAATCTAAGCAAGATGTTGATGATTTAATCTATGAAAGTATTAAATCTGAGTTAGATTTGAGTCAGATCTGAGCAAGATGTTGATGATTTGATTTATGAAAGTATTAAATCTGAGCAAGATCTGAGTCAAATTTGAGCAAGATGTTGATGATTTGATCTATGAAAGTATTAAATCTGAGCAAGATCTGACTCTTTAAAAACGCGACTTAACTGATCAATTTTTGCGCTTCTTGCATATCTTACACTTCTCTTGACGTTTTTGCTTCTTTCACTCGTCAATGATTTGCTTGTCACTTGTCATGAAGTTCAAATCATAAACTGTGTTATATTGATCTCAATTGATGAAATTATTGACGTAAAATCTGATGTGTATCTGATTTGCAGATACAAAATGTGCACTGCGAATTATATGCAAGAAATCATAGAAGCGACAAGAGTCTAAAAGTCTTGAATTTTAAGATGTATTTGATGAAAAGTTCTTCACTTCATGCATGTCATGCATTGAATGTGTAACTTCTCTGTTTATTCAGCGCTTTAGTTCAAATAACGTCTCTGTGTATCTTTGTGATCATTTCTTGAAATTGAATTGTTGATGATCAAGCATGATGATAATAATCTGTACTTGTTTTACACATCTTTCATTGCTCTTCATTGACTTGTTGTTTTGATAATCTTTCTTTGATTCAAATTTCTGTATTCATACATTGTCTCTTCGTCATGAGATTTCTTTGCATCAGCTGAAAGTGTCATTCTTCTTGATGATAATATTTACAGATTTCTTAATCTTTTTCTCTTCACTGTATCTCTCAACAATCAAGAAGAACATGAAGAATTGCAATTCTGTTGATCAAGACTCATTGTTGAAGAAATCACAGTTGATTGATGTTACTGAAGTCTGCATATAATTAACAACAGTCTTGCTGAAACGTAGATAATTTGCAGCTTTGCTTCTTGTCTTTAGTGTGACAGCTTCTTCTTTCACACTTGAGATGTTTGAAGTCTTGTTGACAGCTTTCTTCATGTTAAGAAACTGCAAAGCTTCGTCGTAAATGACTTCGTTCATGATGTTCAATGTCTCTTTCTTTCTCAATATTCGCTGCATCTCTCTCAATTTCTGACGCAGTCGATGCAATTCATTCTCAATCAGACTGTTCTCAATTCTAGAAATTTCTTGACGCTTTTGCTCTTAAGTCATCAAGCACTTGTCAAGATGTCACGTAAGTGAATTGTAGTTCTTTGCTTCAAATTCACATGCAATGCATTTGCAAAACATTGAGTTCAAGTTCTTTAAGTCTCTATGATCTTGAATATGATAAAAGCAAAGATCTAATAGTCATTGAGCAAAAATTAATGCATTGATCTCAAACATGCTTAGTCATGTGTGCTCAAAAGTGCTGTGATGAAAATCTCTGTTATTGAATTACATATTTAGAAAGAGTCTTCATGCTGCTGCTCAAATCACATTTTGAATCGACGTCTCATTCTTTCGATCATTGCTATTCATGCTATTTGCATTTTCTGACATTACAGTCTCATTCTTGACTGTTCAAAAGACATTTGCTGAGAAGTCAATCTTCTTCTTGCACTTTGTTATGATTTTAGCTACGCATCTTTGTTGATAGCTATGTTGATGACTATTCTGAGAGCTATCGTTGATTGCTCGTCGCTAGAGCATAGACTTGTTTCGAAGTCAATTCTATTCAGAGTTAGCTTATGTTCTTCTGAGTCATATAGATAGTCAATTCTTTTCTTCTAGATACTTTTCTTTCTTAGCATTTATATACTCGTTACATTACATTCATATGACTCGCTCTATGCTGACTTCTAACATTATATAAATGCTTCTTCGTTACAGACGAAGTGAAATAATCTGCATCAATTCTCGAGTGCTTCTGTCGACTCTTCAACTCACTATCAACATTTGATCTAGTCGACTTGCAATCATCAGCAACACTCACTCTCTTCTTTTCTCATGCGCTGATCAGCGAGATTAAATAAACGATCGAAATCATTCGACTAGATCAAAGATCAGCGAATTAATCGTTCATTCAGATTCACAAGAAATTCTTCGAATTTATTGAACAATCAAACGAGATCAGTCTATGACTGCGTGAAGTCTTTATCTCAAAGAGCAATCAAAGAAATCAGTCTAGAACTGCGTGAAGTCTCTATCTTAATGAGCAAACTCTCAGTGAGTTTGCTTCAATGACATCGTCAATGCAATGATCTTCTCATCGCTTTATCTATCAGTAAATTGATTTGTCTATCAGTTCACATGCAACTAGTAAGTCTGCTTCAATGACATTTATTCTCAATGCAATGATCTATCTTCTCATCATTCTACTCATCAGTGAATCTGATCATACATTCACATGCAACTAGTGAGTCTGCTACAATGATATCTTTCGTCAATGCAATGATCTATCTACTTACATCATTCTACCTATCAGTGAATCAATCTGTTGACTCGTTCGCATGCAACTAGTAAGTCTGCTTCAATGACACTTCTATCTTGCATAGTGAGTCTGCTACAATAGGCATTTCGATTCTACACAAGGCTAAGAAAATACATTCATGCAAACATGAATCATTGAAGAGAGAGAAATAATGTTACGATTCTAGCTACGCATCTTCGTTGATAGCTATGCTGATGACTTTGTTGATGACTATGTTGATGACTATTCTGAGAGCTATCATCGATTGCTCGTCGCTAGAGCATAGACTTGTTTCGAAGTCAACTCTATTCAGAGTTAGCTTATGTTCTTCTGAGTTATATAGATAGTCGATTCTTTTCTTCTAGATACTTTTCTTTCTTAGCATTTATATACTCATTACATTACACTCATATGACTCGCTTTATGCTGACTTCTAACACACTTCTCTTTCACAATTCTTTTGAAATTGATTCTTGAAAAGATAACATAATAGTAGACTTTGTTAGAATTGCTCTGTCAATGTGCATGCTTTGAAACTTGCTTCGCTAATTTGAGTTTTTGAATAGACTTGCAGAGAATAACAAGTTCTGCACGCTGAAGATTCACGCTCTCATTCATAATATCTGCAAGATTGATGAGAATGTCTGATTGATCATTCTGCTTAAGATCTTCTGCGAAATCTCTCTCTAGCATGAAAGCGAATCGAGCTAATGCTCTCTGCTTGATCTTGTCATGAAACATTCTTGATGTGCGATTAAGTGTAGAGTGTTCTTGAATAAACTATATCATGAAAGTTAGTATCTGATACGAAGAAAATGAGATGATTACTGAAAAAGAAGCACAACATCTGATATCTAAAGCAGAAAAACTCAGAATGATGATACATTTACTCGTTTCATGATCAAAGTCATCTTAAGAAAGAACAACATAATTAAAGTCGATTTATCAATAAGTTCAGAACTCAGCAGAATCTGCATGATTGTTTAAAACTTGAAACAATTTTGAACAAGTTCTTGATAAACATTGACTAAAGAGAATGTTGACAGCATTCAATCAATGATTCAATTCATGCAAGCTGTTTGAACATTGTCATTCGTGAAATGCATATCTAGTTTCTTGTTGTCTATGAAAAGTCATGACAAATCATTACACACTCGAAGCATTCTAGCTTTATTAATAATTTTGATAGTCTTCATTTTTGTAAATCTCTCGTTCTTCTTCTGAAGTCTAGAATTCTCATTTCACTGCGTCTGTAAATGTTCAAGATCTGTCAAAGCTTGATTCTTTCACTGTTGAATCTGTGCTTGATATTGTTCAGCGTACTCTGTGAGAAATTGACACGTAACTGTTCTTGATATCAGAGCATCTAGTTTCAACAAACAATCATTGAATCAACGACTTTCTTCATGACAACAAATTAATGCATTGAGCAAAGCTGTCGCAAAGCAATCAACAGCGCTGCGCGCTTCTTGAATCATTTAATTCAACTCGCTATCTCTCTCTTTGACAATGAGCTTGATGAATTCTTTTAGACGCGTGAAATGAAGATCAAAGAAACAATGATTTGAATTATTTCATGAAGATGACAAAGCAATATTGAGAGCATCAATGATATCTGAAGAATCAACACTGATCAGCGTGCTCAACATTGACACAAGTCAGAAGCGTTGTGAAAATCTTTCATCTTTCATCTGTCTTAAGTTTTTTCAAGAGCTCACTTGCATATTTTTAACATTGTGACTCTCGTCAACATAAGCGAAGTCAACGTGCATAGTACTCATTACAATCTCTTTCTTCATTGTCGTTTTTCTCTTCATTGATCTTTCAACGTGAATGCTTGTAAATTTCTTAGAAATTCGCGTGTGATAGATCTTTCAGATTGACATAATTCAGATGAAAGTACTTTCTTTCAAAGATCATTCATAATGAGTCTCTAGCAGTAAATTTTGACTTGTTGATCGTTTGAGATTAGAATTCATCAGAGTCTGAAACTGATTCTTTACATTTCATAAGTTTACATCATTGAATGATAAGAATTTGTGTAGCGACAGAACTTTAATGTCAAGAACTTTCAGATCAACATACTTGTTGATCGCTGCAAATCACTCATCAATGTTGAAGATTGACACTATAAAGACGCTGAGTTCATTGATAAATTGATTGTGATATAGTTTGCATTCAGACTTGCATGAAAATCAAGTGAATCACTTTCAATCAATTTTAGATAGCAAACAAACAGAGTCACTGAGTGCGTCTTGAGAACAATGACGTGAAATATTCAATTCTTTCTTTCATTCTTTTCAGATCTCTCTTCACTTCAGTCAGAGCTGCATGCAAAACATGATGATAGCGAGCGCTTCAATGATCTACAATCAAACAACATTAGCTACTTAAGCAACATTAAGAATGAGCGACTGTATCTTGCTCAATCTCATTTCATCTTTGATTAATTCTTCATACAAATCATCAGCATCACTGTTCATGCAAGCAATGATCAAGACTAGATGCAATTGTCAATAAAATATTGACAAGAGAAGATCAAGCAACATTCATTTGACGAAATCTTTGATGAATTTAGAAGATATGAATATCAGATGAGTTAATCAAGCTCATAATTTCTCTTCGAAATGCTCACAGAGCTGATTATTCTGAGTAGCTAGTACTCTGAGAAAAAGATGAGTTATATCATTCATGTAAGAGAGCAAAAGACTAATCGTTGATTTCAATTCTCTTCATTATTATCTTCATCACTATCATTCTTCTTCAACTGATTGCTTGAATCATTGATGAGAAAAGACAATGTTATTGCAATCATCACATCTGTCTCTGTAATTGAATCTCTTAAATCATTTGCATTCGTGTGCTTCAAGATGCTTATGCTTGAGACAGACTTATCATGAAAGAAGATATTGTTTGTGAAGCTTTTAAACTTAATTCACTTTCACATAACTCTGCTATTGAAAGAATTTGATTTTGAATCTTTTGCACTATTGATTCGCGTATGCTTCGACTCATCTGAATAAAGAAGTCAGCGAAAAGCAATAGAAAAAGTGAACACAATGTTGTATGCTAATCTTTGATATTTGCAGAGCGTATCAATAGCTTTGCATGATGATGACTGAACGAGAGAATCATTGATATCATGACGCTTGAAAGTTGATTAACAGAAGAGAGAATTATCGTCGTCACTGTCTTAAAATTAGAAAAAAGCAGAAGAGACTTTGAGTTGACATATCAAGCTCATTCTGACTTCAGACATTAATCTTGAGAAAATTTTGCGAATGATTTCGCTGTGCAATGATTGCATTGCGCAGATTTCGATTCAAAGCAATGTTGATAATACTTTGAGAAGCTTTGTAGAAAATGCAATGTCTATCGTCGTCAAGAAAGATATCACTTGCCTTAATTGACTGAAGAAATGAGACGAAGATGATGTCTTAAAGCTCGAGAGATGAGTCAGATGTTGCACTGAACAGTTGCTCAGTGAGTACTATGTATGACATGAATCATATGCTAAGTCAAGGCGAAAAGATCAAAAATTCAAAGTGTTTAAGACTTGATGAAGAATAATGTAATAACACTGTCAATTTTATAAATAACTCAGAGTTGAAAAGACTTGAGTGAGACTGAGATGATGACGCTGATGATTGTACAGAAGATTTCAAGTTGAAAAGATTTGATGAAGATTGATGTGAAGATGCTGATGATCATGATAAAGATAAAGAAATGAAGATGAGCATGATGAGCATCAAAGAAAGCTTTTCAAAGATTAGCTGAATGATCTTGAGTTTTCATTACTTTGCAGAACTTTTCTCTTACTTGTACTCTTTTGTCAACGTCGCTCATGTATGTGACAGTTCTCTTACACAAACGTCACTCAAAGATAGAAAAATCTATAATCTCAATCTCATTTGCAAATTCTGATTAAAGTCATTTGATCATCTTTTTTCATTTGAATCTCAAAAGTTTGCAAGAATTTGATTCATTCTTGAATGCTTTTGAGAAAAGATCATGTTTCTTCAGCAATGCAATTATTCTGTCAAAAAGACGTTTAACAACGTTTTCTTACAATGAGTATGCTGACTTTACATACTCTTGACTTCAAGATCTGAGATCGACGTTATAATCAAAGTTGAACTGTGAGATTTGAAGAATCATATTGTCTAAGCTACGTGATGAGTAAAAGAATGATCTAGAATGAGACAAGTAATTAAAGATTAATGAGTGATATGAGATGAGATGAAATGACAAATGTGAAGTGAGAGTTAACTTTAATTTTGTTTGCACAAAACGCATTTATGTATAAAGAAAATTCATTGATTAAAAGTTGATGACGTGCAGTCACATGATTTAAGACAGAATATTTGATACTTTCACAGATCATATCGTCAACATCTGACTCAGATCTCGCTCAGATCTCGCTCAGATCTTGCTCAGATCTAATACTTTCATAAATCAAATCATCAACATCTTGCTTGAATTTGAGTCAGATCTGACTCAGATTTGATACTTTTACAGATCAAATTATTAACATCTGATTTAAATATTTTGCTCAAATCTTGCTCAGATTTAATACTTTCACAGATCAAATCATCAACATCTTGCTTAAATTTGAGTCAGATTTCACTCAGATTTGATACTTGTTGAGATCATGTCTAAAAACTAATCAGAGTGCATGCGTGACTAGAATGTTTGATTTATAAAGATAGCTATAACTAAGACTTTAAGAATACAGAAGAAAGAAGATACAAAAGATAAGAAGAACATGCTCTATATAGTAGTTACTCAGATCGACGCTAGTCTAAAAGAAGACGTGTTGAAACACAAGAAAGATGTTGGTTCAAAAGATGTTTGTGACACAAAGAAATGTGTTTGTCATAGAAATCTGTTGATTACTCGTAACACAAAGAAGTGTGTTTGTCTAGAAGACAATAGAAGCTGATTAGAATGTGCTAGAAAAGAAAAAAGATGCTGAGTCATATCTGAGTCAAGTCTGAATCAGATCTTGACTAAATTGTTGACTAGCTTTAATCAATTTTGACACATTCATAACAATACTTTCACAGATTAAATCATCAAGATTCAGCTCAGATCTGAGCTAAATATCTAAGTAAGATCTGAGTAAGAAGATTTTTAAATTAATAAGTATTAACAAAGCAAATAAATCTGACAAGATCTGAGCAAGATCTGAGCAAGATCTGAGCAAGATTTAAGTAAGAAAATTCTTAAGTTGACAAGTGTTGACAAAACAAATAGATCTAGACAAGATCTGAACAAGAAAGTGTAGATGAGATTCAAGCAATCAAACAGAAGTAAGATCAGAGCAAGAAGAATTAGTCAAGATTTGTGTAAAAACAGAAGCTTTCAACATATAATAAACAAATCAATGAGTTACGACTGCTTCAAGTTACAGACATGTGTATTCTGCTTCATGTCATTAATAGTCATCATGTCACTTGTACTCACTGTGTTGCATCATCTGTAATCATGATGTTGCTTGTACATGTATTCTGCTTTCTGTATTCTGCTGCTTGTCAGTCATACTCACGCTGCAGTCATATCAATGTATTTTGTTTCATGTTGTCTGTAATCACAAGATTGCATCATCTTAATCATAATGTTGCTCATACATATATTCTGCTTCTTGTATTCTGCTTCTTGTATTTTGCTTCTTATGTTCTGCTTCTTATATTCTGCTTCTTATGTTCTGCTTCTTGTGTTCTGCTTCTTATGTTCTACTTCTTATATTCTGCTTTTTGCATTCTGCTTCTTATGTTTTACTTCTTGTGTTCTGCTTCTTGTATTCTGCTGCTTGTCACTCATACTCACGCTGCAGTCACACTGATATGTGTATTCTGCTCTGTGTCACTCGTAATCACTGTGTTGTCTGTACTCACAGTGTCACTCGTAATCACTGTGTTGTCTGTACTCACAGTGTCATGTCACTCGTAGTCACGATGTTTCATCACTCATCTCATGCTTTCGCTCATATTCAATGTATCACTCAATACTAAAACAATGCTTCTACACAGTGTAAATTGATTTAAAGATTGTACTACAATTTACATTACTAACTACAATGAACATCAAGTTAACATTTATGAGATGAGTTTTGAATTTTGAGATGAGTTCACGACTTCGCTTGTCTGACGTTCAACATTCAACGTTCAACGTTTCAAGTTATTTCAGTTTGCACAATATGATCTGTCATATGCTAGCAATAAAATGAGTGACTTGAGTTGTTGATGTCTTGAGAATTGATTGAGCATTCAATTTCGTCAATCAAACGTTGACTTGCATGCAGATGTCAACGAATTTATTCAAATTCATAGTTTATTTGAAGATCTGAGTTAATCTTATGCTGAAGATCATTTAATAAAATTTCGTTATTGTACTTTAGTTTTGCACTAAGTCTCTGAAATTTCATTCAAAATTTATGAAAGAAGATCTTGTTTTAATATAGCTTCAAGAACTGTCGTTGAGTTGTGTGATATTAATTGAAATCATCATACATTTTATTTATGATTGATAATATCTCTTCTGCTTCAAGAAACGAGTTTGTGATCATGTTTTTCATTCTGAGTGATATGTGTTTGATCATTGTTTCACTGACTTGACTTTTCACATATGCAATCTTCATTTCTTCGATAGAAAAATGATTCTTGTTCATCTTCAGCTTGTTTTGCATTCAAAATAATTAATTATTCACATTCTGTCTTGAATCTTTGAACAAAGATGAGTCAGATAGCTTAATTGACTTCAAGAATCAATCTTTCAAAATTGAAATGCTTAGTCGACTTGATGTTGCTTTTAAATGATGTATAATTACGTTCTTTTTCTTCATTTCTTTCTGTAAATGCGTTCAAACAACGTTCAACGTTATTTATGTAGCTTTCAACTCAATGTTGATAGCTTTCAATTCAATGTTAATCTTGTTGATGTCATTCAACATCTGAATCATGTCATTATGAATCTTGATTTTGATGTCATGCTATTGACATATGTACTTGATAAACGCAACGAGATCATTTGCTTCATAAGTGCTTATTCAAGCATTCAGTTCAATGCTGATGCTGATCTTGATCATTTCATGATTAAAGAGCAACACGTTCATGTTTTCTTCTTTGATATTCAATGACACATTCGTGTCTTCTTCTTCTGATGCTGTTCAATTCTGTGATAAAAGTGATTCTCTTTCAGCATCTTAAAGTTCATAGTGAGTCATGCTCACTGATTCTGATTCTAATTCTGTGCTTCTAGTCATTGTGTGAGTAGAAAATTGCTGATCAAAATTCAACTGAAATTTCTGATTTTAATTCTAGAACAACACATTCATGTTTTTCTGTTCTTCTATTTTGATGACAAGCTCAGTAAAGAGTTAATCTAGAACAATATATTCATGTTCTTCTGTTTTGTTCTAGAAATTTCTTGATTTCTAATGAGTTTTCTGAACTCAATTTTCTGATTTCAATTCTGATTTAAGTTTGAGTGATGTAGCTTGTTTTTATATCATTTACACATCAATAGCAAGATTAATGAGCTTTGAACTAATGTTATGAGTCTGCATAAAGCGAATCATATGAGTGTATTCTAACTAAAAGTTCAAAGCTGAAGAAGAAAGAAGATGCAACACGTTGTGAGTTTTACTCATGAAGACACGCTAGATCGCTAGCATGTCAACATCAGCTTTATACTAGTTTATGATAGTCTGACATGATCTATGTTAGATTAATCTGAAGTGCATGATTGCAACATGCATGTCTGTTACTACAACATGAACAACTTACAAAACTTATTAAGTTCAACACAGATAAACTTGAGAATCTCATTAATATTGTTTAACAGACATTCTATACATGAGCAATACGCTGACGAGAAAACTTCATTAAAAGAAGAAAAATATAAGTGAGTTAGTAAAAAATGATTGAACTATGCTGTCTGATTAAAAGTGTAGCATATGAACATTTCTGCAAGACACAATTGATTTGCATGAGAAAAATCTTTATAGATAACACAAAACAGATGAATTGCACATTTTACAAGCAAAGTGAGTGTTTGCAAAATGTAATATACAATGATGATAATTGTCAATCTCAAGAATTTCATCTCTTCACTGAGTTCTGATTCTTGAATATCTTGATGATAAAGTCAATCTTTAGTTTAAGACATTGTCTGTATAGCTTAAAAGAATAGTAACATATATTAATGTGATTAAAGAAGAAATTGACTGCAATATACATATGTATCGTTGACAAAATGTTTGCAATTCATGCTTAAGAAGTAAACTGTTGAAATTTAAGCAGTGAAAGATTTCACTCATCTTGAACTGTAAATCTGCAACAAGAAAGACTATCTCTTGCTAAGAGAAAAATCAGCATAGAAATCATGTCTTATGTATGTTGCATGTAATGTATACAACATATTTTCAATAAACATTTGAAGCATCAGTTTAATATCAGCGAGAAAAAGAGAAAGAACTATCAAACAAAGAATGCAAACTTAAAACACTATAAAATCAAACTTTACATCACATTGCAAAAATGTTTAAAAGAGTAAGCATCAAGACTTTGAAAGTAAAAATGTTTACAAGTTCGCTGCATGTTCATCTGAATATGCTGCAAGACAAGATCATGTTATGCAGTCAAGTCAATGATTGTACGCAGAAAATCAGACAAGCATGCAAACTGATACATGTTCATTTGATGAATGTTAATTACATCATTTCTTACTTTTTTATTATTAAGAAAGTGATACTTCTGAACAACTTAATTCAAGAAGACGCGAAAATACAGTTAAGATGTGAATGATTAGCTTTCGCTGCAACGATTTCAACTAGTGACAGCATCACAATAATGCAGTATCACAGAAATCAGTGAAAGCAATGATGAAAAATATATATAAAATGCATTGCAGATGTTCACGTCATTTCAACACAAAGATTGCATCTGTTCAACAAGATGATAAAGAAGCAAAATGATTTTCAGAAAATTGAAAGTATTTTCATCATTTACATCAAAATCAAACGCATAAATTTGAATATTTATCTGCACTTCAGAAATGTTTCAGACACAGATAGTGTGCAATGCAACTGCAACTGAGATCATCAGATGATAAAACATGTATTCATGCATTGCTTAAACTGATCACATCTGCGATCAAAAATGCTATGAGATGTTGACTTTTTAAACTATCAAATAATCATCACTATCATGAAAAGTCTCAGAGCAGCTGCAAGAATGATGATAAAAACGAAGCTTTTAAAGCAATTTAAAGTGACTAAGTCACTCATTTTCTAACGTGTGATCAACGCGAACTAATTTGATACATAGTCTCATAATGATAGTTTCAACTGCGCAAAGCAGTCATATAAACAGCAAGTGATTTTCTATTTCAGAGAGTTTTGTTCACTCAATATAAATAGCATAAAGTTTCTCATGAATTAACTTAATTGATGTCATAAAAATGTATGAATTTATTATTATTATTATCAACATCTTTCTTAAGTTTCAACATGTTTTCTTTGAAACTTGCATTGATCTGAGTAATTATTATATAAAGTGTATTCTTCTTGTTTTTTATATCTTCTTTCTTCTATATTTTTAAAGTCTTAGTTATAGTTATCTTTATTGAATTAAACACAAAAAACAATCATAATGCATGCAAAATAAACTTTTGAAAAAATCTTTATAAATGAGAGAAAAAAGATTGAGTAGATGAATAAATAATAACAAATCACATGAGTGACAGTAATGCTGATTCAATGATAATTGCAAGCAGCGTTAACTCATTACAGAGAGACAGCGACGCAAGATCTAAACATTTATGCAATAATGAGATGAAAGTTATCAGCATCATTAATTTACTAACATAAATATTGATGTTAAAGAAAGAGAAGAGCAAAGATCATTCATGAAAAGAAGTGATTTTAAAGCTGATTTAACTTCTTTGAAACATTTTAGAAAGAAAGATTAAAAGTCAAGATACATTCATTGTGAAAAATGTATAAAAGTTGAAGATATTCATTCAACTTCTTAATAAACAACTACAAACATAAGAAAATATGCGTTTCACATTCAAAACATCATCATGAGTTGATGTAATAAAAGAAGAAGCAACAATAAAAAAGTAATGACTCAGAGATGATCTGTCATTGCTGCGCAAGAGATGCAAGATTCTAGTGAAAATAGTAAAGAGAAAAAAGATGAAAGAGATACAAAAGAGATTAATTGATCAAGTCTTTCAAGAAATTGCAAATGTGTCGACGACGTAACAAGATTTAATAGTGTCGCTTTGCAAGCTTGAAAGCGAAAATATTGCACTTCACGTGATGAGTTCAAAAGCTCAAGCAGTTCTAAAAAAGTTTCAAACATGAGTGAAGAGAATTGCAAGCTCAGCGCATGTAATGCATAGAAGCTTTGTAATACTAGTACATGATTGTTATGAATCTGCATAAAGCGAATCATATGAATGTATTCTAACTAAAAGTTCAAAGCTGAAGAAGAAAGAAGATGCAACACGTCATAAGTTTTATTCACAAAGACATGCTAGATCGCTAGCATGTCAACATCAACTTTATACTAGTTTATGATAGTTTGACACAATTTATGTTAAACTAACTTGAAGTGCATGATTGCAACATTATCTTCTTTCTTCATCTAGCAATGTTCTCATTACTGCAGTTCAATTGATCTTTCTTAAGTCAATTTCTATCTTGACTCATTCAAATATCATTTATGAAAGTCATTTATGATCTTTGAGCATTTTTTGAATTCACTTTCATCAATGTTGTATTAATGTAGATTGACGTTGTATTTTTTTCAATTGACATAATATTGTAGTCATTTACTTCATTCATAATGTTTGAAGTTTAGTATATTCTTCATCTTTCATTTATTTTCATCTTTAATTATTATAAAATCAGATGATTCATTTTATTGTTCTTTTAAAAAGTTTTTTGAATTTAGTTGCAGCAAATTTGATGCAAACTTTGAATGAATCTTCATTGTTCATCGACAAAATCGTGAGGCGAAAAAAGTCGATATTAGCTGATTTTTGCCGACTTTTCCTGAGTTAGCTGTTAATCTCATGTGTCAGCTAACGATTGAAATTAGCTGACTCTCTCAGTTATTAGCTAACTATTAGCTGTCACTTAGCTGACTTAGCTGTGTGCTCAGCTAATATCGATTTTATCTCTTTTGTCAACTTCTTCAACATTTGCACATTTTGTTTATTAGCAATCAAATATTGAATTAATGATTGAATAATTATTGTGTTCGTATAATTGATTAATTAATGATTAATTTGACTAACTAAATAATAGCTATTTACACAGTTTAATATATGCGCTGAGAAAGTTAATGAGAAAGTTAATGAGAAAGTTAATGAGAAAGTTAATGAGTAAACTAATGAGATAGAAAGTCATGTAGAATGTTTAATAGAAAGTCGTGTAGAATGTTTGATAGAGTTATATTTGATGCTTGATAGAAAACAAATTTGATTCTTGAATGATGAGTAGAGTGATAAGTAGAATGATGAGTAGAGTGATAGTAGAATGATCAGTAGAGTGATCAGTAAAGTGATCAGTAGAATGATCAGTAGAATGATCAGTAAAGTAATCAGTAAAGTAATCAGTAAAATGATCAGTAGAATGATCAGTAGAATGATCAGTAAAATGATCAGTAGAGTAATCAGTAAATAGCTCAGTAGAATGATCAGTAGATAGCTCAGTAGAAAGATCAGTAGAAAGATTAATAGAAATCAGTAGAAAGCTTGATTGAAAGATCAATAGAAAGCTCAATCAATAGCTCAGTAGATAACTCAGTAGATGACTCGATAAATAGCTCAGTAAATAGCTCAGTAGAAAGATGAATCGAAAGATTGATTAAAAGCTCACTAGAAAGCTCGATTGAAAGCTCGATGAAAAGCTCAATGAGAAGCTCAGTAGAAAGCTCAGTCAATAGCTCAGTAGATAGCTCAGTAAAAAGCTCAGTAAAAAGCATTGTTTGAAGCACTGTTTGACTCATGTTATGCGTTCGATCAACGCATTTTATAGAGCGTTTGATAAAGTGTTTGATAGAAAATTTAATAGAGCGTTTGATAGAAAGATTAATAGAGCGAGTAGATGAAGTGAGTAGATGAGCGAGTAAATGAGCGAGTAAATAAAGCGAGTAGATGAGCGAGTAGAATGATGAGTAGAATGATGAGCATGTAGAGTGACGAGTAGAGTGATGAGCATGTAGAATGATGAGTAGAGTGATGAGTATGTAGAATGATGAGTAGATGAGTGAGTAGATGAGCAAGTAGATGAGCGAGTAGAATGATGAGTATGTAGAATGATGAGTATGTAGAGTGACGAGTAGAATAATGAGTAGAATGATGAGCATGTAGAATGATGAGTAGAGTGATGAGTATGTAGAATGATGAGTAGATGAGCAAGTAGATGAGCGAGTAAATGAGCGAGTAAATGAGCAAGTAGATGAGCGAGTAGATGAGCAAGTAGAATGATGAGCATGTAGAATGACAAGTAGAATGATGAGCATGTAGAATGATGAGTAGAATGATGAGCATGTAGAGTGACGAGTAGAGTGATGAGCATGTAGAATGATGAGTAGAGTGATGAGTATGTAGAATGATGAGTAAATGAGCGAGTAAATGAAGCGAGTAGATGAACGAGTAGAATGATGAGTATGTAGAATGATGAGTAGAATGATGAGCATGTAGAGTGATGAGTAGAGTGATGAGCATGTAGAATGATGAGTAGAGTGATGAGTATGTAGAATGATGAGTAGATGAGCGAGTAGATGAGCGAGTAAATGAGCGAGTAAATGAGCAAGTAGATGAGCAAGTAGATGAGCGAGTAGATGAGCGAGTAGATGAGCGAGTAGAATGATGAGCATGTAGAATGACAAGTAGAATGATGAGCATGTAGAATGATGAGTAGAATGATGAGCATGTAGAATGATGAGTAGAATGATGAGTAGAATGATGAGCATGTAGAATGATGAGTAGAGTGATGAGTATGTAGAATGATGAGTAGATGAGCGAGTAGATGAGCGAGTAAATGAGCGAGTAAATGAGCAAGTAGATGAGCGAGTAGATGAGCGAGTAGATGAGCGAGTAGAATGATGAGCATGTAGAATGATGAGTAGAATGATGAGCATGTAGAATGATGAGTAGAATGATGAGCATGTAGAATGATGAGTAGAATGATGAGTAGAATGATGAGCATGTAGAGTGATGAGTAAAGTGATGAGTAGAATGATGAGCATGTAGAATGACGAGTAGAGTGATGAGTATGTAGAGTGATGAGTAGATGAGTGAGTAGATGAACGAGTAAATGAGCGAGTAAATGAGCGAGTAAATGAGCGAGTAGATGAGCGAGTAGATGAGCGAGTAGATGAGCGAGTAGATGAGCGAGTAGATGAGCGAGTAGAGTGATGAGCATGTAAATAAATATTTTAGCTGAATTAGCTGAGTTAGTTGAATTTAGCTGAAATTTAGCTGATTAGTCAGTTGTTAGCTGATTATTAGCTGAATCAAGTCAACTTTTTCAGATTCTGTCATCGAGCAAAAAGTTAGCTGCTGAACATTTTGTCAATGTTGATGACAATTTCAATTGATATGCATGTGCAATTTTAATCAGAATCTTGAAAAGTTCTAGCATTTTATCATTCAACTTCTTTAATGATCTTGAGATTGTAATATTTCTAGAATTCAGAAACATCATATCATTTATCTTGTAAATCATTTTCTTTTGATGTTTATCAATCTGTTTCTTCATTGTGACTTTGACTCTTACTAATGCTTGCTTAATTAATGCTAGTGATCATTTTATGTGTTTGAATATATTTTTCGCTTTGCTCGCTTCGATTTTAGCTTGAGTGATCTCATATTCAATTGAATTCAAATCAAAGCTCATACAAGAGTGAAAGTTCTTATTCAGAAAGAATGTTAACTGTTCAATTAATGATGAAATAGCATTGTTATTAATGAATTCAGTCATAAATAATCAGATGAATCAATCATTCTGCATATATGAGTAATAACTTCATAAATATCATTTCACATTCTGATTCACTCTTTCTGTTTAATCATCAATTTGCAAATGATAGTTTGTGAATAGTTTCATCTTGATGTTGAGTCTCAAATATAAAGACTTTCAAACAATCAATATAAATTGTGAATCATAATCAAACATTATTGATCTTGATAGTTCATGAGTTCTGAAGATTTACATCAACAGTAGCTTGACTGTTTATTGTGCGAAGATTTCTTTGTCATCTGATCAACATGATATATAATGTTGTTTCTTAAACAATCAATCTATGACTGTCAGAATTGCGTTGTTTTCATCATTATCTGATAAATTGATAATGAAGTTTAATGATATGTTCTGTCATTACTGCTTGAATATGAGCAATGACTTCAGCAGTTCATTGATTCAATCTTGCGATGCTTTTGATCTACAACAAATGTAATAGTTTCAAATGTAGCATTTGATTGTCATTCTCATCTTCGAACAGCAATATGATCATCTCAACAAGTTTAATGTTTGATTCATGTCAGAATGATCATTGATTGAAAGATCATGTGCTTTTCTTATTAATTGAGTAATCATTCACTGAAAAACTCATAGTTTATTATCTTTTCAGAATACTTCATTAAGTACTCTGCAGTTGTTCAAATCAAGATCTTGATAAGTTCTTCTGTTTTATTTTGTCATGATTCTAGTCTTGTCAGACTCAATCTTCTAGTCTTGTTAAATTTATTCTCGCTTCGTCATCTTAACTAGTCTTTATTGAGTCTAGCGTCGGCTGAGAAACATACATATGTAGTCAGCTTTTTTTCTGTAGCTATCTTTCTTTCTTAACATTTATCTTCTAGTTAAATGACACTTTTATCTGACTCACTTTAAACAGATCTTTAACATTAAATAAATGCTCATCATTTACTACTTTGCTATCAATGAATAAATGATATAAAACAATTTATTCAGTAAGGAAAATTTGCAAGAAATTCTTCAAATTTGCATCATCATTTTAAATTGCAAGAAATTTTTTGATTCTACACTCATTTTCATCATTCTATTCACAAGAAATTCTTTAAATAAAGCACTTAATTATTATTTGAAATTCACAAGAAATTCTTTGAATTTTCACTCATTAAAAAACATTAATTCAAAATCTCAACAACTTTTATTTTCTTTCATTATGACATGCAACATTAAGTTAGTTGAGTTTTGAACAACTCATCTGCTTAAAAGCACTGTCAATAAAAGAGTTTCACTTTTATTCATTAATGCTTTAGTTAAAGCTGAGAAAGTTATTATTTCATGAAATATAAACATTGAAGAACAACTGTTTCATTAAGTCAGCAATTAACTTGATGAAGTCATCAATATGTTGAATGAGCTTTGAAGTCAGTGAAACTTGACTTTACAACTCAATGAACATTGACTTCTTGTACAAGATGATCACAAAAAGAAAGTGAAACAACTAAAAGTTGCTTTTGATAAAAATGATGAGCTAGAGAAAAAGATCAATCAGTTACAAGATGAGTAATTGAACTTCAGAGCAAAACAACATCAAGCTGATTGATCTATGTCTCATCAAGATACTCAGTCAGCTGAGCAACAAATCAATCAGAAAGAAGTTCACTCTCAATGAGAATTTTCTACTTTATCTGATAATGAAAACAAGAATGATCATCACAAGTTCATCAAGCTTTTGAATTCACTCATCTTCTTCAAAACAGATGATTCTATTTGAAAGACATGAAACATTAAAATAATTGATAAGCTTGATGTCAACGCGAATCATTACTTTACTGAAAAGATTCATATTGTTTATGTGATTTTCAGACTAAAAGATGATGCTGATCAGCAAATTTATGCAAAGCATCATGTTGATGCTTTCTCATTCTATTAATCACTATCAGAGTTACTGAAACATCTGAAAGAAATTTACGAAGATCAGAATTTGATTCAAAAGTGTCGTTGCAAATATGTCATTTTGAAGCAGCTCAACAAGCTTTTCAGTTCTTTCTATTCAAAATTCATTAGAATATTCAGCTTTCTGAACTACAATAATCTCACTTTGATGAACGACATTCAGAATAAAATCAACAATCATTTTTAAAATGCATTATCAGTTTGTCTCATAAAGTTTAGCTCACTTGATAAGCTCAAAATCTTTCTTCAAGATGTAAATAATAAACAATAAGTCAATTATCAGCTACATGATGAGTAATAAACAGTCAAATCAATAGCAGCTTCGAAAAAACGTTTTGTTTCTTCGTCAACATCAGTTTCAGCTTCAACTACTAGTTATGTTTGACTTGCTACTTTTTTCATTCTTAAATCTGAACAATCAAGAATGTTAATCATTTACTTCAACTGCAAAGCATTGAGTCATCTTTCAAAAAACTGCTTTCAGCTAAAGACTAGTACTTTAACATCTCATGCATTTACTTCTTGTCTTAATGAGATCATTATGTTGAAAGAAGAGAAGAAATTATTTACAGAGAAATCGAAGAATGAGACAAAAAACTAGTGACTTTCATCAAAGACGTTATGAAAAATGTGTTAATTTCTTCAACAATGAGCAGCTCAGATGATTTCTTTGCTTCAAAATCTTTGACTATTGAATGTGTACTATCTAACAATGAAATTAGTTACTCATTAAAGTCATTGATTGACATTAAAGCAGTTGATTATTTGTTCATTGATGAATTAACTGCGCAGAATGTTTATGATCATTTGCAAATTGAATCTTTATCTTTAATTAAGCTCAAATCAATAAGAAAATTCAATAATCATTATGCAAAAAAGTTCATTACTCATGCAATTTATTTGAATATAACTGTTTAAAATCATATGAAATGTTTCGTCTTTATGCTGATCACTTGATTAGATCAACATCAGATGATTCTTGAAAAAACATGAATGAACAAGATCAAGATAACTATTGATATGAAAGATGATCATCTTCAATTTTCTAGTTTCAAAGCTAATATCAAAGCTTCTATCAAAGTTCATTCAACTGTTCTTTCGAGCAAGAAAATCATGATAGAACAGAAAAGTTCGATTTTTACTCAAATATTAAAGAGATTTATCTTTTCTGTCATCACTCAACTCAGCGAGAAGTCATCTTCATTTAGTAAAATCATGAAATCATTTAATTCAATTAACTTCGCTTCGTCTTTTGATTTAATGAACATAGCAATGATAGAGACTGCAGCATATAAATCACTAGTTAAACGATCAAATGTGATTACTTTCGTGATCATCATCACGAAAATCGATTGACTTCTAAAAACAGCTAGAAATAAACTCGAAGATGTAAATCTACAAGAGCTTTCACATGAAAAGATCTTGAAAGAAGTCAAAGCTAAGCTTTCTTTGAAATATCATGACTATCTAAACATGTTTAATTGAGCGATGATTAATCAACTATTCTCTCGTCATTTCTATGATCATAAAATTGAGTTAATCAACAATGAAAGAACATTTTTTTAAAGTCATTTCTATTCTATGTTTGACTACAAGCTTCAAAAGATGAAGAATTATCTGATTAAGCATCTGAATAAAGACTTTATATCTTCTAGCTTAGCTTCATACGCTTTGCTCATACTATTCATTGAAAAGAAAGATGATAGCTTGCGTTTCTGTATAAACTACAGAAAGCTCAATGCTTTGATTAAATGAGATCATTATTTCTTATTGCTAATAGACGAAACTTTCACTTGTATTCAAGATAGCAAGTATTTGACTTGATTAAACATCATTATTGTTTTCAACAAACTGCATATGCATTCAAGCAGCGAAGATTTGACTATCTTTATCATTTCTTTTGATTTCTACAAATATCACATAATGTCTTTCAAATTAATTAATGACTCAACTTTCTATCAACATTATATGAACAATGTGCTATTTAACTATCTTCATCAGTTTTGTCAGATTTATCTAAATGACATTATCATTTACAGCAAAACACTGAAGAAACATAAGCGATATATATGATTAGTTCTACATAAACTACAAGAGACTGATCTTCAGATGAATATAAACAAATGCAAGTTTCATGTTCAGAAAATCTTCTTTCTGAAACTATTGCTATTCATTGAAGAACTAAAGATGAATCTCAGAAAAGTACAAGCAGTAATTGAATGATCTACTTTTACAAATCTCACTCAGATGCAGTTCTTTGTTAACTTCTGCAATTTCTATCAACGTTTTATAAAGAACTTTCCAAAGATTGTTCATTCTCTAATTCAACGAACTTAAAAAGAGATGATATTTGAATAAGATTAAGCTTGTCAAACAATCTTTGATCATATAAAGAAATGAATGACTGAAGTCTTTATTCTTCATCATTTTGATCAGAATAAAGAGACTATTCTTGAAACAGACTCATTTGACTACGTCAATGATGACATACTTTCTCAGTATGATGATGAAGAAACATTGCATTCAATGATTTACTACAGCAAGAATCTGAGTCTCGCTGAGTGCAATTACGAAATCTATGACAAGAAACTACTAACAATCATTCATGTCTTTAAGCATTAATGATCTGAGCTGAAATTGACTGAGCTATTTATTAAAATGTTCATTGATCATCAAGCTTTAACGTCATTAATGAAAGATAAAAAGCTAAGTAGACGTTAAATGCGCTGAATACAAAAGCTCGTTAACTTCAACTTCAAAATCATGTATCACTTAAATAAATAAAACATCAAAGTTGATGCATTGACTTGTCAAGTCAATTCAGTTTCTAGAAGTTTCAAGAATGAATGATGTTACTATCAGCAAACTACAATTCTCACGTTGAATTGAATGAAAATTGCTGATTTAAAGAAGAACATTAGTGAATCAATCTATAAACAGATTCTTGAAATTAATGAAATTAATGAGAATTGTACATTACTTCGCGAAGCAATAACAAAAGACGAGACACAATATGAAGATATTAAATTAAAGAATTGTTGAACTCAGAATGAAATTTTATATCATGATAGTCAGTTATGAGTCTTGTTCAATGAGCTTCTACAAATGAATCTGATTCATGAGATGCATGATTAATCATCAGTTGATTATTCTGATATTCTTAAAACTGTGAAAGTCATAAAGTGAAACTACTATTGATCATTCATATGAAAAACAATAGATCAATATATTTGAAACTGCTATATTTGTCAACGTTCAAAGATATTTAGAAATAAATTAAATGACTTACTTTAATCTCTATTAATATCTGAACAATAATGATAAGATATAGCAATGAACTTTATTATTAATTTATTTGATTCATACAACTACAACGTTATTCTGACAATCATCTGCAGATTGTTAAAAGAAAGACATTATATTTCTTGCATCATTAATGATGAAGATATTACTATCAAAAAGACAGCTGAAATGCTGATTCAATGAATATATTGAACTCATGATTTATCAAGCTTCATAGTATCTGATCAAGGTTTACAATTCATCTCTATACTATGAAAGTTTCTTTGCAAACGACTGAGCATTTCTCTTCAATTGTTCATTGTTTATCATCTTTAAATCAATGATCAAAGCGAATGAGTTAATCAAAATATTAAGCGATATCTTTGATTCTTCTGTTCATATATGCAGAATGACTGATTTAAGTAACTACTCATGATTAAGTTTGTTAACAATAACGTTTTGTTCTCAGTCATTTTCTTAATCTTCTTCTTCATGAACAAGAGCTTTCACTCTTGTATGAGCTTTGATTCTGACATCATTGAGCATAAAAGCACTTGCAAACGCTTGCAGATCAATTGAGTCAAGAATATATCTGAACAAATGAACAAGATATTGATTTTCGCTTGTGAAGCTCTGATCAAAACATGAAAACAAATGATGAATTAAGCTAATAAACATAGAAAGAAAATCAATTAAAAGATTGAATCAAAGATGTTTTTGAATGAAAGAAACATCATTGCAGCGAGATTTTTCAAGAAGTTAAATGACAAAATGCTTGATTCTTTCATCAATCTAGATTTCATTGACTCTTCATATAAACTGAAATTATCAGAGTTTATGCATGTTCATGATGTATTTCATTCTGATCTGCTTCATTCTGTCGTCGATAATCTTTTGTCTGATCAAAAGAATGAACTTTCAGATTCAATAGTAATAAATGATATATTGAATTTTCGTTGATATTAAAAACAACTTCAGTATAAAGTCAAATGAAATAACTTTGACAATGATCTTAATTGATACAACGCTGATGATGATGAATTTATGAACACTCAGAAGATTGTTGATGATTTTCATATTTGATACTCAAACAAATCACGCTAATCAACAATTCAATCAATCACGATTTAACAGATTTGAGTCTGTGAAATCATTCTTGATCATTTAATCAAGTTGAGCAGAAAATACATTCATGCAAACATGAATCATTGAAGAGAAGAGATAATGTCACGATTCTAGTCTTGTCAGACTCAATTTTCTAGTCTTGTCAGATTTATTCTCACTTCATCATCTTAACTAGTTTTTATTAAGTTTAGCATCAACTGAGAAATACACATATGTAATCAGCTTCTTTTCTGTAACTATATTTCTTTCTTAGCATTTATCTTTTAGTTAAATGACATCTTTATCTGACTCATTCTAAACAGATCTTTAACATGTTTCATGACTGCTTGAATATCAATACATAGTTGATTCATTTAATTTTCAACTATAATCTGATTCTGAATAGAAATCACTTCTTTAATTGAATTTTCATTAACTTTCGATTCTTGTTTCAACTTTGAGTCAAATCTGAGCAAGATTTGAGCTAAATCTGAGTCAAATTGAAGATTATCTTCTTGATCAGCTTCTATTGACTGCAATTCAAACTTACTTTCTGACAATAACAGTTAATGCTGATATAGCTTTCAATCATCATTTATCTCAATTAACTTGACATTTAACATTCTGATCAGCATGTCGAGTTTCAGATTCTGTTTTTCTGACTGATATATAATCTTAAAGTTATATTCAGATAATTTCTCAATTCATCTAGTTTATCATTAAGTCAATTCTTTGATAATCATGAAGTACTTTAAATTCAAATGATTAATGAAGATCTTAATCAAAATATCTATATATTTTAATTCAAAGCATTAATGCTTCAAGCAACAAATAATAGTCAGCAGTTCTTTGTCATAAATCTTGTAGTTGCATTCTGCGAAAATCATGTTCTTGCTATAAAAGATCATTGAATGTAAAATGTCTTCATCATCATACTGAGACAATACTTCGTCATTTACATACTTCAAGAAGTTTATTTTCAGAATAACTTTTCTGATTGAGTTGAAATGCTTCAGAACAAGAACTGTCATCATCTGTTGCTTTAATTCTTCAAAAATCATCTGACAAATCTTTGTTTATTCAAAGAAATGATCTTTTCAAGTCAGCTTTATCATAAATTGAGCAATCTTTGAGAAGTTCTTTATAAATCATCGATAGAAATTGCAGAAGTCAATGAAGATTTGCACATGAGTTAATGATCAAGACACTTTTTAGTTTTGAATCATATTTACTTTTCAAGAGTTCATTTGTAAATCATTGATGAATATTAATAGTTCAAGAAATGAGATTTTCTGAATCTTGAATTCACACTTGTCAATGTTTATCTGCAAGTTGACTTCGCGAAACTTGTTTAACACTTCTTTCACATAAGTTTTATGTTTCTTCAAGATTTTACTGTAGATAAGAATATCATTTAAATATGTTTGACAGAATTTATGTAAACAGTTGAACAACACATCATTGATATAGTGCTGAAAGAACGTGAATTCATTGATTAATTCAAAGAGCATTACTTTATACTTGTAAATATTGAAGAAAGTAATGAATGTGATTAGATTTTCGCTTTCAGTACTCATGCAAAGCTTATTAAACATAACAATAATGTTAAATTAAGTCAAATACTTACTGTCTTGAATTCAAGTGAGTACTTCGTTTATCAAGAGTATTGAATAACAATTTCTTTTGATCAAAGCATTCAGTTTTCAATAATTTACGCAAAAGCAAAGATTATCATCTTTCTTTTCAACAAATAGTATTGACGAAGTGAAAGAAGCTTTACTGAGTATGATGAACTTCTTCTTCAAATTTTCTTCTAAATACTTTTTGATCTTCTGCAACTTGTAACTCAACATGAGATACAATTAACTTCTAGAAAGTTAATTCTCATCTTTTAATATAATCTTATGATCATATGATCAATGTGAGAGCAACTGCGTTGTCTTTTCTCTATCAAAAACATTCAGAAAGTTATGATAAATTATTAAAAGCTTCTTCTTCAGTTCATTTAATAACATGATAAAGATCATTTCATTCAGTTTCGCGAAATCTTCAACTGAGCTAAGCACTTTGTTAATTTCACTAATGATCAAGAAGAAGATCTTGATCTTCTTATTCTTGACTAAAGTTCAATATGCAGCAACTTCAATCATGATAATATTGATGAGTCTTTTTTTCTCAGTTGATTGAAAGAGACAAAGTTGATTAAAATTAACTTGAATGCTTTGCTTTTGTATGAGTACAAATTCAATGAATTAAACAGATTCAATGAACTGATTTACTAGTTTCTGATTTGTGAGTCACTTCAAGATGATTGTTGATGTAATCATTAAGTTCAAGTTCTTTCATTTCATTTTGCAGATTTTGCTTGATTCAAATTTGTGAAATGCTGATTAACTGCTTGCTTTTGAAACAATAAATTTCAATGTTTAAACCTTCAATGATGATATTAATTGATCATTTGCAAAATTTATCAAAATTTGATTTCTTTTCAATCAAAGATTTTCAATGATTATCTTGTGCTGATCTAAATAAGTTATTAATAAAAACATCATTTCATTCTTGTGTTCTTGTATCATGATCAATGTATACAGAGTGTATGTAATTGACTTTCAATCAAAGATTTTATCATATGATTAAATCAACTTTAATTTTAACAGCAATATTGACTGAATATTAAAGCGTTCACATAGTTTTGACATCAAAGATTCATCAATAAAAGTCATGTCAATGACTTCAATATTTATCAGAATGAAGAATCTGAATATCTTTTTTAAACTACTCAAGATGACATTAACAATGAACAACTTGAAATTAAATGAATCATCAAACATGCTGATGAAACAAAATATGAGTATATCATTCTCAGTCACTACTTTGATGAAGACAGATCGTTTTTTGAATTCGCAGCAATCTCATGCACTTGAATCATGTTAAGACAATCATATGCTCTATGTTCTGACTTCTTGCATTTGAAGCAAAGTTCTTTCTTAAACAACTCTTTCTGAATGAAATCAAGAATCGATTTTCTGAGTTTCTTTCATGCAGAGATTAATGACGTGAGTCGAGCAAATAAAGAGTTAGCGACAGAATGAGCAGCTGAGATTGCTGAGACTTTGATGATTGATTGAGCATTCAATTTAGTCAATCTAACATTGACTTGCATGCAAATGTTAATAAACTTATTCAAATTCGTGATTTATTCATTGAGCATTGCTCATTGAAGATCTGAGCTGATTTTATGCTGAAGATCATTTAGTAAAGTCTCATTATTGTATTTTAGTTCTGCGTTGAATCTTTGAAATTTCATTCAAAATTCATGAAAGAAAATCTTGTTCTAATACAGCTTTAAGTACTGTCGTTGAGTCATGTGATGATGATTGAAATCATCATACATCTTATTAATGATTAATAGTACTTCTTCAACTTCTAGAAATGAGTTCAAGAAGATATTTTGCATGCAAGAAGCTATGTGCTTAATCGCAGCTTCACTGACTCAACTTTTAATGTAAACAATCTTCAACTCTTCAATAAAAAAGTGATTCTTGTTTGTTTTCAGCTTATTTTGCATTCGTGATAATCAATTATTTACATTCTGCGACGAATTTTCAAACAGTGAAGAGTTCAATAATTTGATTAATTTCAAGAAATGATTTTCGGAAATCAAAGTGCTTTATTGACTTGATGCAATTTCTAAATGATGTATAATCATGTTCTTGTTTCTCATTTTTTTCTGCAGACGCGTCTGCGTAGCTTTCAATGTGATGTTTATCTTGTTGACATCTTCTAACATTTGAATCATGTCATTATGAGTCTTGATTTTGATGTCATGCTGTTGATATATGTACTTGATAAAGATAATGATGTCATCTGCTTCATGAGTACTTATTCAAGCATTCAATTCAGTGTTGATACTGATCTTAATCATTTCGTGATCAAAAAATAACACGTTCATGTTCTCTTCTTCTGTATTCAGTGATAGAAGTGATTCTCTTCTAACATTTTGCAAGTTGTAGCAAGTAATGCTCACTGATTCTGAGCTTCTAGTCATGATATGAATAGAAAATTGCTGATCGAGATTCTGATGTTACTCTATTGAACTTTCTGAGTTCAAGCAATGACTAATACTTTATTGAACTTTTTAAGTTCAAGTACTGTTGAAATTTCTGATTTCTGATGATGAGTTCAATAAAAAGTTAATTAAGAGCAACGCGTTCATGTTTTTTGATTTTGATTCTATTGAAATTTCTGATTTCAAATCAAGATTCTTCTTTAGAAATTTCTAATTTCTATCAAGCTTTCTGAGCTTAAGCTCTGATTAAGTTAATTATGTAGCTTGTTTTTGTATCATTTACACGTCAATAGCAAGATTAATGAGCTTTGAACTAATGTTATAAGTTTGCATAAAGCGAATCATATAAGTGTATTCTAACTAGAAGTTCAAAGCTGAAGAAGAAAGAAGATGCAACACGTTGTGAGTTTTACTCACGAAGACACGCTAAATCACTAGCGTGTCAACATCAGCTTTATACTAGTTTATGATAGTCTGACATGATTTATGTTAGATTAACTTGAAGTGCATGATTGCAACAATGATGTATGCATCATATTGAACACAAGCAATCAGAAGATGATCATCAAAAAATTGATAAAGAACAATGCAAGACTTCATGAAAATTCAAAGATGCTGAGAATAACTTAACTCAAGAAGATAGTTGAAAGTGAAAAGATTCACTCATCGCTCATCATAAAGATTGCAATCAAAACAATGATAAATCAATTACTAAATGTAGACATGCTGAACTTATATCAAGAATGCTTATGCAAATTGTTTGAAAAAAAACTGTCGTATCACATAGTGTTATAGATGCTTCGATTTTGATCATATGATCAGATTTTGCAAAAATGAAGAGTGCTGCTTCAAATGCACAGATAAACATCACATCAAGAGATGCGTTGTGTCAGCGAATAAAAGACGATACGCGAACTGCAACAATAGTCACGAACTCTAAAGATGCTCATGCTTCAAGTGAAAACTACAGATAAAGCAATCAGAAGAAATCTTTCAAAACAGATCAATCAGATACTTTGAAGCATCAAAAGACAATTGCTCATTCTTTTCTTTTTCTCTGAACTCTTTAAGTTTAATGAACTTCGCGAGTTCAATGAATGTCTTGACGATGATAAGCAGTCAAGACATTAACAAGTCAACATGATAAGTGAAAGAGTCAAGAAGAGACGAGTCAATCACTCTTCATGCGTGATTAGTGACTCAGAAGACATGATGTTTGAACAAACATAGAAACATTAAATCAGAAAATGCAAAAGATTCTTGATGATTAAAAGCATACAAAAAGCTGTTTTTGTACAGAGTTAATAACAGCTACAAATAACTTTATGATGAATCAAATCTTTCTGCAAATTCTACAATATAACATCAGAAAATCATTGAAAATTCAGAAATCTTTTCTGATAGACAGAGAAGTTTGTAAATTCAACATAATAATCATTCAGAAACAAAATCACAACATTAATGCTTTGCAAACATTTAGCTCAACTCACAACTTCTTTCATTTAGTGAAAGACTCATCATCTCAAGCAAGAATATGTATTTATGTCAACAAGTGTTTAAAACTTAATTAATGAGCGATGAAAATCATTGAATTGAATATCTGCTTAATCAAGCTACAAACTAGCAACTTGAAAGATGAGATACAGACGTTACGACTCATAAACGTTTACAATTCATGCTCATTGTTTATCATTTTTACAGAAGAATCATCTACTATTTCTTGTTTGAACGAACTAATCAAAGATGATTGCAAACAGCTAATTATAAAAAACTTCAATTTGCATCATTCATATTGAAAAGATAAAAGATACTTTATTCATCACACAGCAATTAATGTTCTACTAAACATCATTATGAACATAAGATTAAAACTATTGCTTGAATTAAACACAATTATTAAAGAGGCTTATAATCAGCTCACAACAATAAATTTAGCGTTTGACAGCGAGAAAATTTAATTCATGATATATAAATGCAAGATGAGAATCAATCTACATCAAGAATCTAATCATCTTTCAATTGTCACAAAGTTGTGTTTATGCATATCTTTCATGCAGTTCACGACTCATTGACTATGAAAGAAAATGAATACAGAAGCATTAAATGCTCATTTAAGAATACATCTTTTCGTTGATTGTTTTCTCAATGACAAGACAGCGATAGATGACAAAGTAGCTGAAATCACTCATGAATTACAAAAAATCATCAAGAAGTTTACTTCTTGAACAAAGTCATTAATTCAAGCATGAAACTTTTAAAATTAAATCTGCTCAAAAGTTGTGATGAAATCATGATGATTACAAATTGTATGAAAATCGCAAAGTACTTTAAAAACATGAAACGACTATCTGAGACACAACAATCACAAAAACAAGATTATTAAAGAAATAAAATGTTCACATTTTAGATCATAAATACATAAATTGAGTAATGAATCAAAATCAATTTGATGCTTTGCAAAATGAGTCAGAATCGAAAGTCAATTACTTAAGAAACTTTTGCAGTTTTTGTTATTAAAGAGCGATGATTTCAATTACATAGTAGATTCATTTGAAGAAAAAACAAAAATGCTACAAAAAAAGTTCTTTTCATCATTGTTTTAAACAGATATCAATGACATTTTGAAGTTGTTCATATTACTGACAATGTCATTCAATTCAATCTTATTGCAAGATGAGATGAGACAGATGATTCAATGAGTAAAAGTTGACAAAGCATCAGATGCATTTGAAATTTCAAATAAAGTGCTTCAAGTGAGTTTAACAGAACTGACTTCAATACTAATCAGTTTATTCAATGCATATATAATTCACAAATATTATTTGAAGCAGTTCAAAAAAGCTCAAACAATAGTACTATGCAAATCAAAAAAGAGTGATTATATTGACTTAAAGATGTATCAATTCATTGCTTTGCTAAACATCATGAGTAAAACACTAGAATCAATCATGATTAAAAGATTAAGTGATATTACTGAGACTCATTACATGCTTTTGAATGCTCACATGAGAGCGAGATGCAAGTAATTCATGATTTCAGCGCTGAATCTACTAGTAGATCAAGTACATGCAGTATGAGATTACAAAATCAAGTACGTGATCTTCATGCTTAGTCTAGACATTGCTGAAACGTTCAATCATGTCTTGTACACTAAACTTCTGCATACTTTGAAAATGAAAAGAACATTGAACTACATAGTCAAATGAACTCATAACTTTCTGAAAAACAGAAAGTCATCATTGATGTTTAATGAATAAATCAGCGCGATGCAATGAATAAACGCAAGCATATCACAGAAATTTCTTATATCATTGATTCTCTTTTTATTCTTTAACGCAAGCTTAATCAAAAAATGCAAAGCTTTAGAAATCAAAATCGAAGTGTTTAACTTCATAAATGACATCAATATTCTGATCTATGACAAAATCACAAAATCAATTTGCAAATCATTGAGTTGAGCATATAAAATCTGTGCAAAGTGAATTCAAACTCATGATGCTACGTTCATCTTAAAGAAATACAAACTTACACACTTCATTCATAAGTTAAAAAGATTCAACATGACAGTTAATTTATGTATAGAAAACTCAATAATAAAGTTGAAATTAAATGTACAAGTTCTTGAAGTGCAACTGAACATGAAACTATAATGAGATTCGCATCTTCATCAAATAGAAGCAGATCACATCATCAAGATGCTGATGCTTAGTTGACTTAAGATCTTTATTTGAAAAGTTACATTTGCAAAAGCAAGATAAATATACTCAGTAATGATAAAATTAAGAATGACATTCAAAACATTAATATGACATCAACATAATAAAGAAAAGAGATTGTTAAGTATGAAATGAAGACTAGAAACTCTTCAGAATCAAGCGTTGTGTCATGTGATCAACATTTTCAGAAAAGTGAACATTGAAACGCTGAAAGTTGAAATATATACATTTTTGCTACATGTTCATCTGAACAAGTTACAGAATCAAGTTACACTACATAGTTGAATTAATGACAGAACACAGAAGACTTGATGAGCATGCAAGATCATACATGCTCATTTGATAAAAACTAATAAACTCATCTTTCACTTTTTAATCTTTAAAAAAATGATGTTTCTGAACGTTTTAATTTGCAAAGAACTAAGAATACAGTTTAAACGTAAACAACTCAATCTTTTAATGATGATTTAAATGAGTGAACGTGCAATTGCACAGTTTCACAAAAGTCAATGAAATCTTCAATGAGAAAATTACAAAAAACACATTGCAAACATTAATGCATTCTTCGTTCAAAGATCTCATCTATTCAAGAAATCAGTAAAAATGTGTAATAATTTTCAAAAGATTGAAAACACTCTTGTAATTTACATCAAAATTAAACGCATAAAGTTGAAGATTTATCTGCACTCAAGAAATGTATTGAGCATGAATAGTTTTCAATGCAACTGCAAATGAAATCATCAGACAGTTAAGCATATTTTGATGCATTGCTTAAATTGAACACATCTTTAATTGAATATGCTATGAGACGTTGACTTCACAAACTATTGAGTCATCATTTCAATCACAAAGAGTCTCAAGACAACAGCGAGAATGATGATGAAAATGAAGCTGCTGAAGCAGTTTAAAGTAACAAGAACATTCATTCTTTAACATATAATCATCATGAACAAATTTGATACATAGTTTCAGTTTTATCGTCTCAACTGCGTGTAGCAGTTGTATAAACAGCGAGCGATTTTCTATCTCAAAGAGTTTTGTTCACTTGACATACATAGCATAAAGTCTCTCATGAGTCGATCTAATTGATGTCACAAAAATGTATGAATTTATTATTATTATTATTGAATTAAACATTTCACTCACAATATGTGTGATGATCAGATTTACTAAATGAATAAATGAAATTTATAAAAGTTATATGACAATGTAATATTTTAAACAGACACAGAATGAGTATATTTTATGATAGAGTTAATTATTAAGAAGCTTTCAATAACTCAAGAAGATTAATTAATTATAGAAAGTTTGTCAAGCATTGTTAAGTTGAACATGATATAATTCATGATATATTAAGTTGAAGATATGACGTAGTTTAAACAATGTCTTGACAAAGTCATAAAGTTTCAGAGCTAACTCAAATTTGATCTTCAACTCAGTCTCTGATTCTAGTCTTTGATTTAATTTCTATATGTTAATTCATCATGACAATTGTCTTTTCTTTTAAGTGAGTTCATTCTCAATCTTAATAATTAATGTCTTTGTTTAATCTGATAAATGATAATGTGTATTCATTGATTCACTTTAGAAACTCTTAATAAAAATCTTTAAATCTTTGTGAGAAAAAAAGAAAAAAAGAAACTTTTGATCAAATGATGATTCATCTTTGATTATAATGCGTATAGATGACATTATAAATAGTATATGTGATGTGTAATTAATGTAAATGATAGCAATGATGACGTGTAAATATCACATAAACATTGTTTACATTTCAAGTAAATAATATGATTGAGACAATAAAATGTAAACAAGAATGAATAATCATTATTGTTTTATTTATCGTTCTTTCAGTTTTTCTCAACTTCTCATTTTCTTCAACTTCATCTTTTTTCAATCATGATCATATTTTTATCATTGTATGATTACTTTTGACAAACTTTGAGTATATCTGTATTATAAGAGTAAAAGATTTAAATCATGAGTCATGAATGTACAGTGATACTTAAAGAAAGTCATAAAATAATGAAGTTAAGTTTAGACTGATCATCAAGTTAAGTTTCAAATTGATATTTTGAACTTAAATCAAGATTGAGTTAAATTGCTCATATTTTTAACTTGATGTGACTCAACTTGACTGAGAATTGAGTTAACTTAACTTAACTTGTCAAGAATCTAAGCTTAATGTCAAGAGAATTAAATATAGAAAATTTTCCGGTTTTTGACTTTTGCATTATCTTTTTACATTATTTTTTAATAAAGAGTCATAAAGAGAAACATGAAGATTGTTTAATAGAAAGTCATAAAGAGAAACATGAAGATCTTTTAATAGAAAGTCATAAAAAAGAACATGAAGATCATTTGATAGAAAGTCATAAAGAGAAACATGAAAATCGTTTAATAGAAAGTTATAAAGAGAAACATGAAGAGAAATATGAAGAGAGTCATGATGAGAAACATGAAGAGAAACATAGAGAAAAATATAAAGAAAGTCATGAAGAGAAACATGAAGAGAAACATGAAGAGAAACATGAAGAGAAACATGAAGAGAAACATGAAGAGAAAACATGAAGATTGTTTAACTTTGATAGAGAGTCATGACGAGAAAACATGATACATCTGCAATTTGTAAAGAGTGATAGAGACAGATTTTAGCGCTCTTAGCAATTAATATTTCAAATATTTGTTTAATTTCATGTCTCAGATTTGCGTCATTTTTAACTGATGCATATTCATAAAAGCATCAATATTCTTAACATTTCTAGCATTTCTAGCATTCTCATGAGCGCAGTATGCGTCTTTATCATTTAATTCAATAAACATAACTATTTTAACATTTGTAACATTAATACGTAGTTGCAACGTTGAATAATTAATGATTGATTTGACTATCTAAATAATAGCTATTTAATATATGCGTCAAGAAAGTCAATGAGAAAGTTAATGAAGAAGTTAATGAGTAAACTAAAGAGGTAGAAAGTCATGTAGAAAGATTAATAGAATCATGTTTGAAGCTTGATAAAGAACAAATTTGATTCTTGATTACGAAGTAATTCAAAGCTTGATGAAAAGTCATGTAGAAAGTCATGAAGAAAGTCATGTAAAAAGTCATATAAAGAGTCATGTAGAAAGTCATGAAGAAAGTCATGTAGAAAGTCATGTAAAGAGTCATGTAGTAAAAAGATCAGTAAATGACTTGATCAAAAGATCAGTAGAAAGCTTACTAGTAAAAAGATCAATAGAAAGATCAATTGAAAGATCAGTAGAAAGATCAGTGAGAATGCTTGATAGAAAAACATGAAGAGTGCTTGATAGAAAGTCATGTAGAAAGTCATGTAAAAAGCATTGTTTAATTCATGTTATACATTCAATCAACGCGTATTTTGAAGCATGTAAAATGCTTGATAAAGCATTTAATAAAAAGCTCAGTTGATAGCTCAGTAGAAAGATTGATAGAAAGATTGATAGAAAAGTTGATAGAAAGATTGATAGAAAGATTGATAGAAAGATTGATTGAAAGATCAGTAGAAAGCTCACTAGATGACTCGATCAAAAGATCAGTAAAAAGCTCACTAAATGATTTGATTGAAAGATAAGTAGAAAGTTCACTAAATGACTCAATCGAAAGATCAGTAGAAAGCTCACTAGTAGAAAGATTAATAAAAAGATTGATTAAAAGATCAGTAGAAAGATCAGTGAAAAGCTCAGTAGAAAGCATTGTTTAAAGCATTGTTTAACTTATGTTATGCACTCAATTAACACGTCTTTTGAAGCATGTGTTGAAGCGATAGACTGACTACTAAACAAATGAGTAAATAGCTGAGTTGATAGTTGAGTTGATAGCTGAGTTGATAGTTAAGTTGATAGCTGAGTTGATAGTTGAACATGTTGATATTTTAATTGTTGTTGTTCTAGAAAGTAGAAACTATAAAGAAAAAAAGATGATGAAAACTTTGAACTTTCTAGCATCAATGTAGATAGAAAGTCATATAGAAAGCATTGTTTAAAGCACTGTTTGATGTGTTTTATGCATTTGATCAACGCATCTAATAAAGCGTTTAATAAAGCATTTGATAGAGAGTTCAATAAAAGGTAAAGTGATGAGTAAATAAGTGAGTAAATAGATGAGTAGAATGAAGAGTAAATGAGCGAGTAACTAGATGAGTAAAGTAAAGAGTAAATGAGCGAGTAGAATGATGAGTAAATGAGTGAGTAGCTAAATGAGTAGAATGAAGAGTAAATGAGTGAGTAAAGTGATGAGTAAATGAGCAAGTAGCTAAATGAGTAGAATGAAGAGTAAATAAGTGAGTAGAATGATGAGTAAATGAGTGAGTAGTTAGATGAGTAGAGTGAAGAGTAAATGAGCGAGTAGAATGATGAGTAAATGAGTGAGTAGATAAATGAGTAGAGTGAAGAGTGTTATGAAGCATGTCGACATTGAATAGAATCTAGTCAATAGACTCTAGAAATTTCAATATGTGAACAAGAAACAATGATGTTATAAATCAAAATATGCTGAAACATTTCATTTATTCAAGCTTTAGCAAATCAACTACTTTGCTTCTTTGTTCGCTTTACTATAAATACAGCTTGAAACTGTTTTCTTTCTTCTGTATTCTTAGTTTTCTAGTTAGAGCTATCTCTATTGATCAAACATTTTATTCAGCTACACACTATCTCGCTGCAGTGTGATTAGATTCTAGACATGATCTCAACAAAAAGTAGGTGAGCGAGTAGATAAATGAGTAAATGAGCGAGTAAATGAGCGAGTAAATAAACAAGTAGTAGACTGAATGCAATGAAAGAAATGAAAGTGATGAAAGTGATGAAAGTGATGAAAGTGACGAAAGCGTAATTCAGTTTAATGACATATGAACAAACGCAGATTCAGTTTAACGACATATGAAATGATTATAGATTTTATTCATAAAATTTGATTACATTCAGATGAGCTCAGTTAAAATTTCAACTTTATTTCGCTTTAAGCAACAAATGTCTCTTTAGCTAAACTCAATAATTCAGTTCACTTCTCAAACTGCAAATGTAGAAAGTCATGAAGAAAATCATGAAGACTGTTTGATTAAGTTATTTACATTTATCTAATATCTTGTTGAATTAAGTCAAGTTTTTGAGTTGAATTATTGAATCAAGCTTCTCAATTCAACTCAAGTGCTTGAGTTCAACTTCTTAACTCAACTCAACACTTTTTCCAAAAAAATTTCAACTCAACTTAACACTTTTCAAGTTAAGTACTTGACTTGACGTGATCAGTTTAAAGTTAACTTATGCTTGAATCAAGATCATTATGAAAGTAAGTGATGTTGCAACTTAAGATTTCATGACTATTACTGCAATTAACAGTATTATAAGTTTGCTCAAAAAACATTGATCAGATGTAATGATCATCATGCTGCTGATGGTGAATCACTCATGATGATGCAAATATCATTAAATTTTGATTGAGAATTCATCACTTTTACTATTTAAACTTTCAAGTACATCTTCATTATTAAAGAGAAAATTTGAAAAATGATGAGAAAAGAAATGATCACTAACGCTTTGTTGATGATCTTGTCAAATTCACAAACTTCGTAAAATCAAAGAACAATGATGAGATTTGCTTATTCAACTTCTTGATGTTGTTACTAATGCTTTTCAGCTGTCAATTGTTAAAATAAGCAAAAAAAGCATTACTATTTTGAAATTTTAAATAGAATGATTTGTATAAAGTGTGCTTGAGTTTTACACATCAAGAATAAAACATCATTGTGTGATGTCATCTTTCAAAGAAAGATAATGTACAAGAAGTGTGCTCACTATGTGAATAATAAAGATTTTTGTATGTGATACATTTGCTAAATACTCATGATTCAATGTTTAGATTCTTGACATCTGAAGCAAACATGAGCGATTGTGAAATTCAAAGGAATAAAAAAGCGAAAAGCGATGAAAAGTTCGCAAAAAGAAGCTAGCATCGAAGTTAGTATGAGCAAGTGCTACAATGTCATCTCTAAAGAGATGCAGGTAAAGAGACTGCGCGAAAGAATTGAATTTGCAGTCAATCAGCTAAGACAAGCAATATCAGAACAGAAAGAGACTATAAGTCATAGCTTAATCTACATTCGAAGAGCATGTAACGAAAGCATAGAAAATTCGATTCAGAAGCAAATAGATTGACTTCAAAGTCAAATAAACAACAAACTGAAGATCATTCTACAATTGATTCAACAAAATGCTGAAGACATCAAAAAGAAAATCAATGCAAAGCAAATGACAGAGAATTCGCAAATCTTGCAGAAGACGCAGGTTTCGCAAACGTCGCAAGTCATGCAAAATTCGCAAAAATCAACGCAGAAGCTCACATATGCGCAAAAAGCAGCTCAAGTCACAGATGCAAATGCAAATGCGAACGCAAATGCAGGCGAATGAAACCTGATTATCAAGAAATTCTCGTCAAAATTACAAGAAATATCGTATCGCGAAAAAAGACTCATTGTCAATCTCAAAAATGAGAACTGAACGTTGAAGACAATGAAAATGCCGCAAAGAGCAATATGAGAGCATGTTTTTGATGTTAAAAGCATTAAGAAAGATGAGAAATGACACAAAATAGTCATACACAGTCTGAAAATCGAAATCTTCAACATCAAGATCGAAATGAAATATCTGAGAATCGAGCTAAAGAAGTACAATTCTGAATTGAAGCTGATAATCAATTCAATATGATTATCAAAAGGTGAAAATAAAGCAAGAAAGAATCATGCTTTGACAATACTGATGTTCAAAATCGAAGCAGAAGTGTAAAGACATCTGAAAAAATGACTCTTAGCTGTGAGATCGACATATCAAACAGTCGAATATTGAGACTATTGATCAAATGATCAATGTCAAAAATGTCAAACATTCGAGCATTTGCAAAACAAATGCAACAGATCATCAAGATGCTTGTACTGCAAGCGAAATCATCAGATCTGAAATCATAAATGTCAATTACCTACGTGCAAAGATGAGCAATCATGCAATCACATGATTTCTAGATGTTGCAACTGTCAAAATGCGCACTTCGCAAACAACGTAATGTGCAAAACATATCACACAACTCAGTTTATTAGTTCACAAAAAGATCATCTAGTCACGAAATTGTAATGAGTAATGCATTCAAAATGTCACAAAACAATGCAAATGATGAAAGCTTTGCAAACACGTTGAATATTCGAATTCTACAGCACAATTGTGCAAGATCAACGCAAATTATGCATGCATGCATGAAATTTACGAAAAACAAGACAAACATTGTTATACTACAAGAATCATGAATGAAAGACGAAAATATAACAATTTCGCATTCGTCATTTATCTGCATCAAATCAAATGTTCAGAATACTTGTGTCAGAATACTGATATTTGTTGCGAAAAACACAAAGAAATTTACATGCACATCAAGATCAGACATAGTTAATAGCGAAAATATGCAAGTGATATCAATAGCAAACAATAAAATTCAGAGAGAAATTTTATTGTTCAATATTTACAATGAAAAGTGACAAAATGCAGATGATGAGCAATTATACATGATTGAGCGAGAATTAGCAAAAGTTATGCTAAATTCTGAGCAAAAAGTTATTATCGTTGAAGACTTTAATGCACATCATAGTTGATGAAACGCAAAAATTTCAAACTCTATTAGAATGAAAGCATTAATAAAGTGAGTAAATTTATATAAATGCAATCTGATTAACACTTCTGATATAGACACATATCACAGCTATTCAGATCAGTCAAGCTCAGTACTTGATTTAGCATTTGCATCAAAGAATATGTGCAATCATATCAACAATTGACATATAGATGAGAATGCAAACACAGAATTCAATCATGAAGTAATTCTATTTACAATAGTTACGAAAAAAGTGAAGTTAATCGAAAATTCGCTGAACGCATCATACAATCTGCAAAAAGTCAACTGAAAAGACTTTGATGAGTATTTGCAAAAGACAAAAGATAAAATAATAGTCAAGATGCAAAGAATCATGAGTTTAAAAGCAAAAGTCATTTATTTGACTGAATGCATCAAGAATACAGTGAAATTATTTGTATTTAAACAGCAAATATGCACAAAATCAAAATTCTGATGAAACAATGAGCTTATCGAAATGCAAAAGATGCTGTCATCAAAAAAGCGAATCTGAAAAAGATGCAGAAATGACAACGCATGAGCAGAGATAGTGCAAATGCAAAATTCATATCATGATATAATAAAGCTGATCAAAAATCAATTCTGAATCAATTTTTTGAACAATGTTGAAGAAAAAAAAGTGTTTCAAATCTACAAGTTCACTAAATCATGTTTAATCAAGAAGCTATTCTTGATACAAAACTTGCAAAAAGAATTAAAGATTGAATTCAATGAAAAGTGCAAGACATTTCTGAAAGCAATGTACTCATTATCATTGAAAATTCAAATCAATGAAGAATTACTATTGAATGAAAGTATACAGTGATCAAGAGTTATTGAAGGGAAAATCAAGCACGCTATTAACTTCTCAGTACTCAGAAAAGCACTCAAATCAGATAATATATCATTTGCAATCATACAGTGAGCATACAAAACTATATTGAAAATCTTCAATTTAGTGTACTCAGATTTGATTGAAAATGACTATCATTTGAAGATATGATGCGAAAACACGAGAATTATTCTGAAAAAATCAAATAAATCGAATTATTCAATATTGAAGATATACAGAATTATTACGCTGCTAAACTGTTTAGACAAAGTAGCAGAAAAAATAATAGCAATGCAACTGTCTTACACAGCTGAAATTAATGATAAGTTGCTGAATTTTGATCAAATGAAAGATAGAAAACAAAGATCAGCTATAAACGCAGTACTAAATCTAGTACATAATGCACAAATGACAAAAAGTCGAGAAAACACGCTTATCTATCTACTTCTAGATGTCAAAGAAGTTTTTGATCATGTGTTGAGATCGTGTCTAGAATCTAATCACACTGCAGCGAGATAGTGCGTAGCTGAATAGAATGTTTGATCAATAGAGATAGCTATAACTAGGAAACTAAGAATACAGAAGAAAGAAGACACTTTCGAGCTGTATCTATAGTAGAGCGAACAAAG